>Ga0180429_10003784_pt1 | contig 12222 bp, 23 predicted proteins | sample SS_ome_FD_132428 | JGI IMG/M metagenome (GOLD analysis project Ga0180429, IMG submission 132428) | Hypersaline lake sediment archaeal communities from the Salton Sea, California, USA - SS_1_S_1 metaG | ecosystem: Environmental > Aquatic > Non-marine Saline and Alkaline > Hypersaline > Sediment ... | reverse complement strand
GCGACGAAGCGGAGCCACGAGGTGCGGGCGACGTTCTACACGGTGGGGTCGGTGATCGTGATCGTGATGGCGGTGTGGGTTTTGTGGGCGGTGGTGTAGGGGGTGGTTCGCTCACCGGGATATGGATCTTTTCCCTTTCACCGAAGAAGACCACCCCGGCACTTCTGACCGGGGCGCCTCGGTTCTCTTTCGGGGTGGCGGGGTGAACCCCGCCCTACCTATCCCTCGCGGGGTGGCGGGGTGAACCCCGCCCTACGTAGGCCGGGGTTCAGCCCGGCGCTACTCGCCGGGATTTGGCCTGCTTTGCCTTCACGGAAGAAAAACGCCCCGGCCATTCCTGACCGGGGCGTCTGATCTTGTCTCGGCGGCGGAATTCGTGGCGAATTCCGGCACAGAAATCGTGGCGATTTCTGTGGCGTTTTCCGCAGCGGAAAACGCTTAGCCGCGCTCTTCGATGATTTCCACGAGGTGCGGGATCTTCGCCACCATGCCGCGGACGGCGGGGGTGTCTTCGAGCTCGCGGGTGCGGTGCATCTTGTTCAGCCCGAGTCCTTTCAGCGTGTCACGCTGGATGGCGGGGCGGCGGATCGGGGAGCCGATCTGTTTGACAACGATGGTTTTCGCCATGGTGTTTCTCCTCAGGCCTCAGCCGCTTCGGCCTCGGGGGCCGCGTCCTTGTGGCCGAGGATGTCGGCCACCTTCTTGCCGCGACGCTGGGCCACGGAGCGGGGGCTGGCTTCCTTCTTGAGGCCGTCGAGCGTGGCGCGGATCATGTTGTAGGGGTTCTGCGAGCCGATCGACTTCGACACCACGTCCTTGACGCCGAGCATCTCGAACACCGCGCGCATCGGGCCGCCGGCGATGATGCCGGTGCCTTCCGGGGCGGTGCGCAGCACAACGCGGCCAGCGCCGTGGCGGCCTTCGATATCGTGGTGCAGGGTGCGGCCTTCCTTGAGCGGGATGCGGATCATCGCCCGCTTGGCGCTTTCGGTGGCCTTGCGGATCGCCTCGGGCACCTCTTTCGCCTTGCCCTTGCCGAAGCCAACACGGCCCTTCTGATCGCCCACCACGACGAGGGCTGCAAAGCCGAAGCGTTTGCCGCCTTTCACGGTTTTGGAGACCCGGTTGATCGCGACCAGGCGATCGGCGAACTCGGGGGTTTCGTCACGGTCGCGGCGCGGGCCGCGGCGGTTTTCACGTTCTGCCATCAGGCATTCCTTTCGTCGTGGTGCGCATCGCACCGATTTTTGCCAACCCAGGTGAGGCAACGCTCCCGGGTCATCGGGAGGGCGGCAGGCGCCCCCCTCGTTTCGTATCTGGCACGCCCCGCCGGGGCGCGCCCATTGCTCAGAACTTCAGGCCACCTTCGCGGGCGGCGTCGGCGAGCGCCTTGACCTTGCCGTGGAACAGGAAGCCGCCACGGTCGAAGTAGCATTCTTCCACCTTGGCCTTCCTGGCACGTTCGGCAAGCGCGGCGCCCACCTTGGCGGCGGCCTCCACGTTGTTCTTGCCGGTCATCCCGAGGTCTTTCTCGAGCGACGAGGCGGCGGCGACGGTCACGCCGTTCACATCGTCGATGAGCTGGGCCGAGATGTTCTTGTTCGAGCGGTGCACCGTGAGGCGCAGCTTGCCCGAGTTGGTTTTACGCAGCCGGTTGCGAACGCGCAGGCGGCGCTTCACGAACAGGTCTCGTTTGCTGTTTGCCATTTTTTTCGCGTCCTTACTTCTTCTTGCCTTCCTTGCGGAAGATATACTCGTCCTTGTAGCGGATGCCCTTGCCCTTGTAGGGCTCCGGCGCGCGCCATTCGCGGATATTGGCCGCGACCTGGCCGACGAGCTGCTGGTCGATCCCCTCGACGACGATCTCGGTGTTCTTCGGCGAAGTGATCGTCACGCCTTCGGGGGTTTCAAAGTTGACTTCGTGGCTGTAGCCGAGGTTCAGCTTGAGCACGTTGCCCTGGATCTGGGCGCGGTAGCCGACGCCGGTGATCTCCAGCTCTTTCTTGAAGCCTTCGGAGACGCCGGTGACGAGGTTCTGAACCATGGTGCGGCTCATGCCCCACTGCTGGCGCGCACGCTTCGAGGTGCCGCGCGGCGTCACCGTCACCGCGCTGTCTTCCACCGCGATGGTGACATCGTCGGTGGCGGTGAAGCTGCGGGTGCCTTTCGGGCCCTTGACCTCGACGGTCCGGCCCGAAACGGTCGCGGTTACGCCCGAGGGCAGATCGACCGGTTTTTTCCCAATACGAGACATCTGGCCCTCCTCAGAATACGGTGCAGAGCACTTCGCCGCCAACATTGGCTGCGCGTGCGTTGGCATCCGACATCACGCCCTTGGGCGTGGAGACGATCGAGACGCCGAGGCCCTGGCGGACCTGCGGGATCTCCTTGGCGCCCATGTAGACGCGGCGGCCGGGCTTGGAGACGCGCTTGACTTCGCGGATCACCGGGGTGCCGTCGAAATACTTGAGCGCGATTTCAAGCGTCGGGTGGCCGTTGGCATCCGTGCCGCTTTCGTAGCCGCGGATGTAGCCTTCGTCTGCCAGCACGTCGAGCACCCAGGCGCGCAGCTTGGAGGCCGGCGTCGAGACGTTGGACTTGCCGCGCATTTGCGCGTTGCGGATGCGGGTGAGCATATCGCCGATAGGATCGTTCATCTCTCTCTCCTTACCAGCTCGACTTCACGAGGCCGGGGATCTGGCCGTGCGAGCCAAGCTCGCGCAGCGCGATCCGGCTGACCTTGAGTTTGCGGTAGTAGGCGTGCGGGCGGCCGGTGAGCTGGCACCGGTTGTGCAGCCGCGTGGCCGACGAGTTGCGCGGCAGTTTCGCCAGTTTCAGCGAAGCGCGGAAACGCTCCTCCATCGGGCGATCCTGGTCGTTGATGATTTCCTTGAGGGCGGCGCGCCGGGTGGCATACTGGTCCACCAGCTTCTGACGCTTGGCCTCGCGAGCGATCATGGATTTCTTAGCCATCTGTCAAATTCCTCCGGCCAATCAGCTGTTGAAGGGCATGTTGAAATGCTTCAACAGCGCCTTGGCTTCCGCGTCGGTCTTCGCGGTGGTGGCGATCACGACGTCCAGGCCCCAGACCTCGTCGACCTTGTCGAAGTCGATTTCGGGGAAGACGATGTGTTCCTTCATGCCCATGGCGTAGTTGCCACGGCCGTCGAAGGAATTGCCGGGAATACCGCGGAAGTCGCGGATACGCGGCATCGCGATGGTGATCAGTCGATCGAGGAATTCATACATCCGGTCGCCCCGGAGCGTCACCTTGGCGCCGAGCGGCATGCCTTCGCGGACGCGAAAACCGGCGATCGATTTCTTGGCCTTGGTGACCACGGCCAACTGGCCGGCGATCTTGGTGAGATCTTCCTGGGCCGACTTGGCCTTCTTGGTATCCTTCACCGCCTCGGTGCCGCAGCCGATGTTCAGCACGATCTTTTCGAGACGCGGGATCTGCATGTCGTTCTTGTAGCCGAACTCTTCCTTGAGCGCGGGGCGGATCTGGTCCTTGAAGAGCGTCTTCAGGCGCGGGGTATAGGTCGCAGCGTCGAGCATCAGATCACATCTCCCGTGGTCTTGGCGAAACGCACCTTCTTGTCGCCGTCCATGCGGAAGCCGACGCGGGTTGCCTTGCCGTTCTTGTCCAGAAGCGCCAGGTTCGACAGGTCGATCGGCATCGCTTTCGGGATCCGGCCGCCCTGGCTGCTCTGGGTCTGCTTGGTGTGACGGATGGCCATGTTCACGCCATCCACGATCGCCTTGCCGTCCTGCGGCATCACGCGGGAGATCTCGCCCTGCTTGCCCTTGTCCTTGCCGGCGAGCACGACGACCTTGTCGCCTTTTTTCAGTTTCGCAGCCATCAGAGCACCTCCGGAGCCAGCGAGATGATCTTCATGAAGTTCTTCGCGCGCAACTCGCGAACCACCGGCCCGAAGATACGGGTGCCGAGCGGCTCGTTGTTGTTGTTGAGGATCACGGCGGCGTTGCGATCGAAGCGGATCGCGGTGCCGTCTTCGCGGCGCACTTCCTTGGCGGTGCGCACGACGACGGCCTTGCGCACGTCGCCTTTCTTGACGCGGCCGCGCGGGATGGCTTCCTTCACCGAGACGACGATGATGTCGCCGACGGAGGCGTATCTACGCTTGGAACCACCCAGGACCTTGATGCACTGAACCCGGCGCGCGCCGGAGTTGTCAGCAACATCCAGATTGGTCTGCATCTGGATCATGTGGTTTCTCCTGACCTTTGGGGTAACGACCCCATGGTTTCGATCAAACCGGGATGTGAACCCCGCCTCAGGCGGTGATCACCTCCCAGCGCTTGGTTTTCGACTTCGGCGCGCATTCCTGGATGCGCACGCTGTCACCGGCCTTGAACGTGTTGTTCTCGTCATGGGCGCGGTATTTCTTGGTGGACCGAACCGTCTTTTTCAGCAGCGGGTGCTTGTAGCGGCGCTCGACGAGCACGGTCACGGTCTGGGCGTTGGCGTCCGAGGTCACGGTGCCGTTCAGGATACGTTTGGGCATCTGTCAGGCCTCCTCTTACGCTTCGCCGGCCGCGGCGGCGGCCTTTTCGTTCAGGATCGTCTTCACCCGCGCCGCATCGCGGCGCACCTGGCGCACGCGGGCGGTGTTTTCCTGCGCGCCGGTGGCTTGCTGGAACCGCAGGTTGAAGCTTTCCTTTTTCAGCTCGGCCAGCTGCTCCTTGAGCTGGTCCGGCGTCTTGTCACGCAATTCCTTGGCGTTCATCCGCCTATTCCTTTCTCAACATCACCGGGACGCCCTTTGCGCCAGCATTCGCTAACGCTTAGGTCACGCCGAATCCGGTGGAGTTCGTGTGAAGGCTGCGCAATACGCGGGTTCCGGTGGGAAAGCAAGCCCTTTGGTCGGGATTTCGGGGCTTCGCCCTCTGCGGAGAGGGAACGCGGTCGCGCGACCGCGTTGGACGCCGCCGCGCGGCGGCGTTTCCCGCGCGCCACCGGGGCGCGACGCAAAGGCACTCGCCCCGCCCCGCGCCATGCGCTATCACGCGGACATGGCCGATATCAAATCCCTCTTCGTGACCCGCCTTTACCGCGCCCGGCTCTCCGAGCATGGGCCTGCCGTCGACCCCGCCGCGCTGGAGGCCGAGTGCCTTGCGATTGCCGAGGATGACGAGGCGGGGCAGACATGGTCGGCCGAGAACGGCTATCCGGGTTACACTTCCTATGCCTCGCTCGCCGATCTGCCCTGGCGTTCGCCGGTGTTTGCCGATGTGAAGGCAGCGCTTGACGCGCATGTGGCGGCCTTCGCGGAAGACCTCGAGTTTGATCTCGACGGGCGGGCGCTGGTGCTGGAAGACCTCTGGATCAACATCCTGCCCGAGGGCGGCACCCATGGCAGCCACATACACCCGCATTCGGTGATCTCCGGCACCACCTACGTGGCGATGCCCGAGGGCGCTTCGGCGCTGAAGCTCGAAGACCCGCGATCGGCCCGGATGATGGCCGCGCCCCCGCGCCGCAAGGACGCACGCGAGGAGTTGCAGACTTTCGTTTACGTCACGCCCGTGGTCGGCGACGTGCTGCTCTGGGAAAGCTGGCTCCGGCACGAGGTGCCGCTCAACATGGCGGACGACGAGGAGCGGATCTCGGTGAGCTTCAATTATCGGTGGGCGTGAGGGGAAAGTCGGCGTGATCTCCCAATCCGGGGCAGAAAACCCGGTCCAGGACCGCCAGGACTTCTCTGGCCTTGGCGTCGGTGAGCGCGTAGTAGCTCGATTTGCCGACCCGACGGAACGACACGACCCCCTCGAACCGCAACCGCGCGAGGTGGCTCGACACCACCGGTTGCGACGCCCCCATCAGCGCCTGCAACTGGCGCACGGTCTTCTCGCCGTCGCGCAGGTGGGTCAGCACCGTAAGCCGACCTTCATGCCCGAGCACCTTGAGCAATGAAGACGCCTCGAAGGCGTGGGGCGCGAGGTCTTGCGCGGCGCGACTGGCGCGGGGAAGGTCCAACTTCGTTGTCATCGCGGGCCTCATTGCTGCCACGTGTTCCGGCGGTTGTTGACGGCCTGCAATTTCGCGGGTTTCTCAGCCTTATATCTGATTATTTTAGTCAGCTTAGCTTCAGGCGCAAGCCGAAACCCGCACACAGGAGCCGAAACCCGCACACAGGAGCGTGAGCCCACGGACAAAGAAAAAGGCGGGGACATGCCCCGCCTTTTCATTATTCTTTGCCAGGGCGTGACCCGGACAAATCCTGCGGATTTGCCAGTGACACGCCGGACAGAAAACGCTTGCGCGCTTTCGCCCTTACCAGTCTTCCCGCATCACGGTCCGGGTCTTGATCGGCAGCTTCATCGCAGCGAGGCGGAGCGCTTCGCGGGCGATCTCCTCGTTGACGCCGTCGATCTCGAACATGATCCGGCCGGGCTTGACTTTCGCGGCCCAGAAATCGACCGAGCCCTTGCCTTTACCCATCCGGACTTCCGTCGGCTTCGACGACACCGGGGTGTCGGGGAAGATGCGGATCCAGACCCGGCCCTGACGCTTCATGTGGCGCGTCATGGCCCGGCGGGCGGCTTCGATCTGGCGCGCGGTCACGCGCTCGGGTTCCACCGCCTTCAGGCCGAAGGTGCCGAAGTTCAGGTCGGAGCCGCCTTTGGCCTCGCCCTTGATCCGTCCCTTGTGCATCTTGCGGAATTTGGTGCGCTTCGGTTGCAGCATTTTATGCTCTCCTTACCGGCGGCCGCCCATGGCGCCACGTGGCGCCGGGCCTTCCTGGAGTTCCTGGAGCTTGCGATCATGCGCCGAGGGATCGTGCTCGAGGATCTCGCCTTTGTAGATCCAGACCTTGATCCCGATGATGCCGTAGGCGGTTTTCGCCTCGGCCAGCGCATAGTCGATATCGGCGCGCAGCGTGTGCAGCGGCACACGGCCTTCGCGGGTCCACTCGGTGCGGGCGATCTCGGCACCGCCGAGACGACCAGCCACGTTCACCCGGATGCCGAGGGCACCCATGCGCATGGCGTTCTGCGCCGACCGCTTGATCGCGCGACGGAAGGCCACGCGGCGCTCAAGCTGCTGGGCGATGCTCTCGGCCACCAGCTGGGCATCGAGCTCGGGCTTGCGGACCTCGACGATGTTGAGGTGCAGTTCCGAATCCGTCATCGCGGCGAGCTTCTTGCGCAGCACCTCGATGTCGGCGCCCTTCTTGCCGATGATGACGCCGGGGCGCGCGGTGTGGATCGTGACGCGGCACTTCTTGTGCGGACGTTCGATGATCACCTTGCTCACACCGGCCTGCTTGACCTCTTCGCGGATGAAATCGCGCATCTTGAGGTCTTCGAGCAGGAGGTTGCCGTAGTCCTTGGTGTCGGCATACCAGCGGCTGTCCCAGGTGCGGTTGACCTGAAGGCGCATGCCGATCGGATTGACTTTATGACCCATTAGGCTTGCTCCTCAACTTGACGCACCTTGATGGTGAGTTCCGAGAACGGCTTGTTGATCCGGCCATAGCGGCCACGCGCCCGCGGACGGCCCCGCTTCATGATCAGGTTCTTGCCCACGAAGGCCTCGGCCACGACCAGTTCGTCGACGTCGAGGTTGTGGTTGTTCTCGGCGTTTGCCACCGCGGACTGAAGGCACTTCTTCACGTCCTGAGCGATGCGCTTTTTCGAGAAGGTCAGCGCGGTGAGCGCCTTGTCGACCTTCTTGCCGCGGATCATCGCGGCGACGAGGTTGAGCTTCTGCGGGCTGGTGCGCAGCATGCGCAGCTTCGCCATCGCCTCGTTGTCCGCCACGCGGCGGGGATTTTTATCCTTGCCCATGGCTTACTTCCTCTTCGCTTTCTTGTCGGCCGCGTGGCCGTAATAGGTGCGGGTCGGCGCGTATTCACCGAACTTCTGGCCGATCATGTCCTCGGAGACGTTCACCGGGATATGCTTCTTGCCATTGTAGACACCGAAGGTAAGGCCGACGAACTGCGGCAGGATGGTCGAGCGGCGCGACCAGATCTTGATGACCTCGTTGCGGCCCGACTCGCGGGATTTTTCGGCTTTCTTGAGGACGTAAGCGTCGACAAAAGGGCCTTTCCAAACAGAGCGCGACATGATTACCGACCCTTCTTCCTGGCGTGACGCGAGCGGACAATCAGCTTCGACGACGCCTTGTTCTTGTTGCGGGTGCGGGCACCCTTGGTCGGCTTGCCCCAGGGCGTGACCGGGTTACGGCCACCGCTGGTGCGGCCTTCGCCGCCGCCGTGCGGGTGGTCGATCGGGTTCATCACGACACCGCGGACCGACGGGCGCTTGCCATAGTGGCGGTTGCGACCGGCCTTGCCGAGGTTCTGGTTCGAGTTGTCGGGGTTCGACACCGCGCCGACCGTCGCCATGCATTCCTGCCGGACGAGACGAAGCTCGCCCGAGGAAAGCCGGATCTGGGCATAGCCGCCGTCACGACCGACGAACTGGGCATAGGTGCCCGCGGCGCGCGCGATCTGGCCGCCCTTGCCGGGCTTCATCTCGACGTTGTGCACGATGGTGCCGATCGGGAGGCCCGAGAACGGCATCGCGTTGCCCGGCTTGATGTCGGCTTTCTGGCTCGCGAGCACCTGGTCGCCGACAGCGAGGCGCTGGGGCGCGAGGATGTAGGCCTGCTCGCCATCGTCATAGGCGATGAGGGCGATGAAGGCGGTGCGGTTGGGATCGTATTCGATCCGCGCCACGCGGCCGGGAACGTCGAACTTGTTGCGCTTGAAATCGACGATACGATAGAGACGCTTCGCGCCACCGCCGCGGCGGCGCATCGTGATCCGTCCGGTGTTGTTCCGGCCGCCCTTCTTCGTCAGACCCTCGGTGAGGGCTTTGACGGGACGTCCTTTCCAAAGCTCCGAACGGTCGATCAGCACCAGCCCACGCTGGCCCGGCGTCGTCGGTTTATACGACTTGAGTGCCATGCTTTCTGTCTTCCGTTGCTTTGCGGCGGGTTACCCCACCTGTCTGTTAGTGCCCCCTGGTGTTGACCATTGGGGGCTGGGTATAGGGCCCCGGAGGTCCCCGAATTCAAAACATCACAGGCCCCGGAACGAATCCGGGGCCATGCGACCCGCGCGGTATAGCGGGGTTGGGGGGGCGTGGCAAGTGATGGTGGAGAGTTGCACATTGTGGGTGATACCCCACCCTGCGGACACCGGGATTGGCGGGTCGGGGTTGCGGTGGGTCGGCACCTGCCCTGGGCTTGGCACGGGGGCGTGCAGGGCTGAAGCCCGGCCTACGGGACCACGAAGGCCTATGCCCTCAGGATCTTTTCCATCGCCTTGCCCTTGGCGAGCTCGTCGATCAGTTTGTCGAGGTAGCGGATTTCGCGCATCAGCGGGTCCTCCACCTCCTCCACCCGAACGCCGCAGACCACGCCCTTGATCAGCGCGCGGTCGGGGTTCATGCGGGGGGCCTGCGCGAAGAAGGTTTCAAAATCGCGGCTGTCTTCCAGCACCGTCGTCAGCCCGGCTTCGTCGTAGCCGGTCAGCCAGTGGATGATCTCGTCGACCTCCTCTTTCCGGCGCCCTTTTCGCTCGGCCTTGGTGACGTAATGCGGATAGACGCTGGCGAAACTCGTCGTGAATATGCGGTGCTTCGGCATCTTTCGGACTCCCTGTTGCGCCGGGGAACCATAGCCCGTTTCGGAAGATCGCGCAGCCCCGGCGGGAAAGGCCTGCGTTCTTTCTCCTGTTCTTTCCAGCCCGAACCCGCTGGCAATCCCGCTGCAGTTGCCCCATTGTCAAAGGCAAATTCGGGAGAAACGAGTGATGCGTAGACCTTTCTGGATGATCGGGGGCGCGGCCCTGATGCTGGCGGCCTGTGAGGGCACGGGCGGGGCGACCGGCCCCACCGGGGCTTTCGTGGCGTTGCCAGAGAACGTGGTGGCAATGGCTGCCCCCTACCAGGACCTCAACTCGGTGAAGATCGACCCGGCAGATGGCTGCTATGTCTACCGCCATGCCGGCCCGGTGGAGACCACCTACCTGCCGCTGCGCGCAAAGAACGGCCGGCCGATCTGCACCCAGGCCCCGGCCTGACCCTGCGCGCTCAGCTGCGCGATGCGATCATGTCTTCCGGCGGATAGAGCACCGCCGTGGAACCCGTGGCGACATGGGGGTAGAGATCGTTGATATGTGCCATGACCATGCGCACGCAGCCCGAGCTTGCCCGCCCGCCGACCGATTTGGGATAGGGCGAGCCGTGGATCCGCAGCAAGGTATCGCGGTTGCCGACATAGAGGTAGAAGGCACGCGAGCCGAGCGGGTTGCGCGGGCCTGCATCCATGCCGTGCTCATATTTCGCATATTGCGGATCGCGCTTGATCATCGCCTTGGTCGGCGTCCAGGTCGGCCACTTGGCCTTGCGCCCGATGGTGTAGGTGCCCGGCTCGTAGAGGTTGCCGCGCGCGATGGCAACGCCGTAGCGCATCGCGGTGCCATCGGTGCCGATGTGGTAGAGATAGCGCGCCACCGCATCAACGTGGATGCTGCCCGGCGTGAGGCCCGGATTGGCCTCGACCCGCTGCGGCAGGAAGCGCGGGTGGAAGCCCCAGGGGTTCGACGTGGCGGGATCGTAGTTTGCCGGGGTCACCTGCGCGTCCCACCTGTCCCAGTAGGCAGGGTTCGTCCGGGGCGCGCGCGGCGCCGGTTCCGCCAGGGTTTCCGCCGCCGCTTCGGGCGCGTTTGCCTCGGCGGCTTGCGCGCCGGCCTCGCCTTCGGATTCGGCCCTCGCCATGGGAGCCGAGAACAGCGCGGCGGAAGTGATCACGAAATGGCGTCTGGTCAGCATGGGAATCGATTCTAAAATGGTGCGATATAAAGAGGTTGTGCGGCCTCGCGTCCGCTGGTTCAAGCGCCGCCGTGTAAAATGACCGTGTTCGGCGGGATTTGTCGCGTGATCCCCACGGTCAGCCACGATCACAGGCGAAGCCCGCAAGGCCCTCAAACGGCGGCAACCAGTGTTCCCGGCGGATGGTCCAGAGCTCATAGGTCGGTCGGAACTGGCTGGCTTCGTCGAGCGCACCGAAATGCACTTCGATCTCGTCGCCGGTGACAGAGCACACCGACGAGCCGCAAGTGGGGCAGAAGCCGCGCCCCTGCCAGGCGTGCAGATCGCCCGTCACCGTGACGGCCGCCGTCGGGAAGATCGCGGAGGCGTGGAACAGCGCGCCATGGTGTTTGCGGCAGTCGAGACAATGGCAGATGCCGACACGCAGCGGCTCGCCCGCCGCCTCGATCCGCACCGCGCCGCAGAGGCACCCGCCCGTCGCTTTGCCCATCTCGCCCTCCATCCTGTCCCGGCGCAAGGGTGCCACGCGTGGCCAGACGTGAAAAGGCCCCCGCCGGGGCGAGGGCCTTTTCAATTCCGTAGGGTGGGTGATAACCCACCGCCGCGATCACAGACCGGTGGTCACGTCGATCGTGTTGCCCTCTTCGAGCGTCACATAGGCCTTTTTCACGTCTTTCCGCTTGCCCATCTGGCCACGGAAACGCTTGACCTTGCCCTTGGTGATCGTCGTGTTCACCGCTTTCACCTTGACGCCGAAGAGGCTTTCGACGGCCTCCTTGATCAGCGGCTTGTTGGCGTCGATCGCCACTTCGAACACCACCGCGCCGGATTCGGACGCCATGGTGGCCTTCTCGGTGATGATCGGCTTGCGGATCACGTCGTAGAGTTTCGCCTTGTCGGTCATTTCAGCCGAGCCTCCAGAGCTTCGACAGCCGCCTTCGTGAGCACGAGCGTGTCACGCTTGAGGATGTCATAGACGTTGGCGCCCATCGAGGGCAGAACGTCGAGCCCGTCGATGTTGCGCGCGGCCTGGGCGAAGGTTTCGTTCACCTCCGCACCGTCGATGATCAGCGCACGCTTCCAGCCGAGGTTTTTCAGCTGCTTGGCGAGCGCCGAGGTCTTGCCGTTGGATTCGGCGGCCTCGATGATCACCAGTTCGCCGGCCTTGGCCTTGGCGCTGAGCGCGTGACGCAGGCCGAGGGCGCGGAACTTCTTCGGCAGGTCGTGGGCGTGGCTGCGCGGGGTCGGACCTTTGAAGATGCCACCCTTGCGGAAGATCGGCGCGTTGCGGTCACCGTGGCGGGCGCCGCCGGTGCCTTTCTGGCGGTAGATCTTCTTGGTCGAGTAGCTGGTCTCCGAGCGGGTCTTGACCTTGTGGGTGCCGGCCTGCGCGTTGTTGCGCTGCCAACG
>Ga0180429_10003783_pt1 | contig 12222 bp, 7 predicted proteins | sample SS_ome_FD_132428 | JGI IMG/M metagenome (GOLD analysis project Ga0180429, IMG submission 132428) | Hypersaline lake sediment archaeal communities from the Salton Sea, California, USA - SS_1_S_1 metaG | ecosystem: Environmental > Aquatic > Non-marine Saline and Alkaline > Hypersaline > Sediment ... | reverse complement strand
TTCAGCTCCTGGGGGCCGTGCTGGTCGAGGACGATGCCGGCCTCCACGGGGTTGAAGTTCAGCTTCTGGCGCAGCTCTCGGGACAGGGCGTCGAGGTCCCAGTCATCCGGCTGGTCTTCGGCGGTGAATTCGTCCACCAGGTAGTCCACCAGGTCTTTGGCGATGGACTTGATATACTCGATCTGTTCCTTGCCTTCGAGAAGATCCCGCCGCAGCCCGTAAATCTCGGTGCGTTGGGCGTTGTTCACGTCGTCGTACTCCAGCAGGTGCTTGCGGATGTCGAAGTTATGCCCCTCCACCTGCTTCTGCGCCCGCTCGATGGCCCGCGAGACCATATTGGCCTCGATGGGCACGCCCTCCTCCATACCCAGTTTCTGCATCATCCCCGAGACCCGGTCGGAGGCGAAAATGCGCATCAGGTCGTCTTCCAGCGAGAGGTAGAAGCGGGACGATCCGGGGTCGCCCTGGCGGCCGGCCCGGCCACGCAGCTGGTTGTCGATGCGCCGGGCCTCGTGGCGCTCGGTGCCCAGGATGTGCAGGCCGCCCAGCGAGATGACGTCCTCTTTCTCCCGGGCACACTGCTCGGTGAACTTCACCAGCTCGCGTTCATAGGCCTCGGGGTTTTCCTCGGGGTCGAAGCGCTCCCGGGCCCGGGCCTCGGGGTTGCCCCCGAGCAGGATGTCAGTGCCGCGGCCGGCCATGTTGGTGGCGATGGTCACCGCCCCTCTCGACCCGGCCTGGGCCACGATCTCCGCCTCCTTTTCGTGGAAGCGGGCGTTGAGTACGTTGTGTTTCACCCCCCGGCGCTTGAGCAGGGCGGAGAGTTTCTCCGAGTTTTCAATGGAGATGGTGCCCACCAGAACCGGCCGGCCCTCCTGCTGCATCTCCTTGATCTCCTCCACCGCCGCCTCGTACTTCTCACGGGCCGTGCGGTAGATCACGTCAGGGTGCTCGATACGGATCAGCGGCCGGTTGGTGGGGATGACCACCACCTCCAGTTCGTAGATCTTGTCGAACTCCGCCGCCTCGGTGTCCGCGGTGCCGGTCATGCCGCAGAGTTTGTCATACATTCTGAAGTAGTTCTGGAAGGTGATCGTGGCCAGGGTCTGGTTTTCCTTCTCGATCTTGACCTTTTCCTTGGCCTCCACCGCCTGGTGCAGTCCGTCGCTCCAGCGCCGGCCGGGCATCATCCGGCCGGTGAATTCGTCGACGATCACGACCTGTCCGTCCTTGATCACGTAGTCGCGGTCTCGCTTGTACAGGGTGTGGGCCCGCAGCGACTGGTTCAGGTGGTGCAGGATTTCGATCTTCGAGGGGTCGAAGAGGTTGTCCACGCCGAGGATCTTCTCCGCCCGCTCCACCCCGTCGTCGGTCAGCATGGCCGACTGGTGCTTCTCGTCCACTTCAAAGTCGGTTTCGGCCTTGAGCCGCGGGATCACCTGGTCAATGGTGTAGTATTTCTCCACCGATTCCTCCGAGGGGCCGGAGATGATCAGCGGGGTTCGCGCCTCGTCGATGAGGATCGAGTCCACCTCGTCGACGATGGCGAAGTTGTGGCCCTTGTGCTGGGTGAAGTGCCGGCGGTCGAACTTCATGTTGTCCCGCAGGTAGTCGAAACCGAATTCGTTGTTCGTGCCGTAGGTGATGTCGCTGCCGTAGGCCTTTTGGCGCTCTTCGTCGGTCATGTCGTGCTGGATCACGCCCACGCTGAGACCGAGATAGCGGTAGATCCTGCCCATCCACTCCGAGTCGCGGCCGGCGAGGTAGTCGTTGACCGTGACCACATGGACGCCATTGCCGGACAGGGCATTGAGGTAGCCGGCGAGGGTGGCCACCAGGGTCTTTCCCTCACCGGTCTTCATCTCGGCGATCTTGCCCTCGTGCAGCACCACGCCGCCCATGAGCTGCACATCGAAGTGGCGCATCTCGAGCACGCGCTTCCCCGCCTCGCGAGCCACGGCAAAGGCCTCGAAGAGCAGGTCGTCCAGCGACTCACCGTTTTCCACCCGGGTGCGGAACTCGGCGGTCTTCCCACGGAGCTGGTCGTCGGTGAGCGGTGAGATCTCCGGTTCGAGCTCATTGACCCGCTGCACCATCGGCTGCATGCGCTTGACGTCGCGCTCGTGCTTGGTGCCCATGATCCTGGTCAGGACCGAGTTGATAATCGACACGGAATGAATCCCTCCGGTGGCCGCCGAGGGCGGAAAGGAGAATCTCCAATCATTTCAACATTTTATGAATCCGATACTCTAACACCGGCATCGGGGGCTGTCAAGCGCGGGGATCAGTCCAGCGGGGCGTCCACCAGGGGCCAGATGGCGGGGTCGGGCACGCAGTGCAATTCCGAGAAATAGACGCTCTGCAGCAGCTGAGAGGCGTTGAGAAAGACCTGTGTGTTGAAGCCCGGGTCCCGGGCGAAATTGAGCACGTTTCGCATCAGGCGGGGCAGGGCCGTGGCCGGGCTGAGCGGTTGCTCGAAGGTCTTCTCGTCGCGCTTGAGGAAGAAGAGCTTTTCCACGGGAACCCCGCGGTTGGCGCCGCCGGTGGCAAAGAGGCCCCAGAACGGGGTGCCGAAGGCATGAAACCGCCCGTCCACCGGAAGGACCACACTTAATTCATCGGTGAGGTGGAGGGAGTCGTCCTGGGCCATCTCGGCGATTTCCGATTTGCCCGATTCGGTGACCCCGGTGAAGATGTAGCCCTTTTCGCTCCGGGCCAGGGAAGCGGCGTGGAGGAAAAGCCCGCCGAGCTTCACCGTGCAGATGCTGTAGAAGATGCGGTAGACGGCGTCGAAACTGTAGATGTTGGGCAGCATGCGGGCGTGGGCCCGGCCGTTCTCATATTCCAGGTCGACGGTGAATTCGGCCCTTCCGTAGCGGATGCAGCCTTCGCGGAAGGACAGTTCGGGCATGCCCGGTTCGAGGCCGGCCATCTGTTCGGCCACCACGCCGTTCAGTTCGTCGACGATATCCACCCTGAAATCGATGGCCGACGGCGGGTCCTCGACCTCGAAGGCCCCGTAGCGTTCGTGCATGTCGGCGACGATATCGTCTCTGTCGAAACGGAAGCGGCAGGCGATACCGCCGACCTGGAGCGTGACCTGGTGCACGGAACTGTTCCTTTCCGTTGTGGGGGAACCTCGGGTACGGGGATGATCAGGGCCGCGGCTGTCAGTCGAGGATGAACCACTTGGGGTTCATCCGCTTGCCGTCCACCTTGACTTCGTAGTGCAGGTGCGGGCCGGTGCTGCGGCCGGAGTTGCCCACCGTGGCGATCACGTCGCCGCGCTTGATCTTCTCGCCGCGGCGCACGTTGTAATCCTGCAGGTGGCCGAAGACCGTCGTGAAGCCGTTGCCGTGGCTGATCTCGATGATCTTGCCTCCTCGCCGGTCCTTGTAGACCTTGGTCACCTTGCCGTCGGCCGGGGCGATGACCTCGGTGCCGGGCAGTGCGGAGATGTCGAGGCCGTGGTGGAAGGCCTTCTTCCGGGTGAAGGGGTCGATGCGCCAGCCGAACGAACTGGAGTAGTAGCCCACACCGGGTTCCACCGGCCGGATGGAGGGCGTCCGGGCCAGGGTGTCCTCCTGGCCGGCATAGTGCGTTTCCAGGTCCTTGAGGCTCTCCTCGATCTCGGCCGACTGCGCCTCGATCTCGCCGATCTCGTCGTGCAGCGTGGCGTTCTCGCCACCGGGAAGCTCGGTGCGGCCGAGGGGTACGAAGTCGGAAGAGTTCTCTTCGTCGGGGATGTCGCCCACGCCTTCGTCAAGCAGCTGCCGTGATGTGAAACTGTTCTGGATACCGGCGATCACCGAAAGCTTGGTCGTGGTGGCTTCGAGCGAGACGAGCCGCTCGCGCATTTTCTGCGCCGCGATCTCGACGCGGGCGTTCTCGATGCGCAGTGACTGGTTTTCCACTTCCACTTCGCTCAATCCCGCGAGCTTGTAACGCAGCTTCGCGTTCTCCACCAGCGCATAGCCGGAGAGGAGGACGATGGCCAGGGCAGCGATGGCGCCGCCGGCGAGGATCCGCTGCGAGACGCTGAACTTTTTAAAGACGTGCTTGGCGTCGGGGATGACAATAAACGTGATATGCCGGTGCAGCATCTAGAGCATCTCCATTCGAAGCGGTGGGAACGCTTCGGGTTGATTGGCTATAAACAAATGAAAACAAAGGCCGACAAGGCAACGTGCCAGCCACTCATCTAGTGGACACTCCTTATACACAATCGCCGAATTTTTATCCGAAACACCACCCGATGTCAAGGTAATGATGGATTTTGTGAAAGTATACAATACGAACATCTTATCCGCTTGGATTTCACATGTCAGCGGGATGAATGATGATTATGGTAATTGAAAGTGTGGTTGTTTTTGACACCCGCCGAGGTGGTGGGGCTTTGCCTTTCGGTCCGGCGGTATTGCGGATACAATGCCCGGGCCCGGTTCGGTCTCAAGTCGCAGGCCGCGTCTCGAAGGAGCATCCATGGAATCCCATCTCGGCGAGATCGCGGCCCTGGCCACCGCCGCCTGCTGGACGGTTACCGCCATGGCCTTCGAATCGGCCGGTAAACGGGTGGGTTCGCTGCCGGTGAACCTGCTGCGCCTGCTCATGGCCATCCTGCTGCTCAGCGGCTACACCACGCTTACACGCGGCCTTCCCCTGCCCACCGATGCCTCGGCCCATGCCTGGTTCTGGCTTTCCGTGTCGGGTGTGGTCGGCTTCCTGCTCGGCGACCTCTTTCTCTTCCGCGCCTTTGTTGTCATCGGTTCGCGAATCGCCATGCTGATCATGGCCGCCGTGCCGCCGATCACCGCCGTGCTCGGATGGCTGCTCCTGGGGGAGACGCTCACCCCCACCAATCTCGTGGGCATGGGGCTGACCATGGCCGGCATCAGCTGGGTCGTGCTGGAGCGGGGGCGGGACGGGGCCGATGCCTCCCTCTCCAGTGGTTCCCGGCCGCTGGCCGGCATCCTGCTCGCCTTTGGCGGCGCCTTCGGCCAGGCGGTGGGACTGGTGCTGAGCAAGTACGGCATGGGAGACTACGACGCCTTTGCCGCGACCCAGATCCGCATCATCGCCGGGGCCGCCGGTTTTATCCTGCTCTTCTTCATCCGCCCCACCTGGCACCGCGTGGGCGCCGCTCTGCGAGATGGGGCGGCGATGAGACGTATCACCCTCGGCGCGGTCTTCGGTCCCTTCCTCGGGGTTTCCCTCTCTCTGCTCGCCGTGCAGTACACCGAAAGCGGTGTGGCGGCAACCATCATGTCCATCGTGCCGGTGCTGATCATTGTGCCGGCGATCCTCGTCTTCAAGGAACAGCCGACCATGCGGGAGGTCGTAGGAGCGGTGGTGGCGGTGGTGGGCGTGGCCGTGATGTTTCTCTAGAAACGAAAACGGGACGGAGCGCCAATCGCATGGCGCACCGTCCCGCGTGAAACTCCAGAAGCTCTACAGCGTGTCGATGACGGCGTTGAAGGTGCGGCTGGGGCGCATCGCCTCCTCGGTCTTCGCCGGGTCGGGGAGGTAGTAGCCGCCGATGTCCACCGGCTCGCCCTGGGCCGCCATCAGCTCTTCGCTGATCTTCGCCTCCTTGGCCTCCATCTCCGCCGCGGCCGCGCCGAAACGCATCTTCATCTCGAAGTCCTTCTTCTGCTTGCCCAGTTCACGGGCCCAGTAGAAGGCGAGGTAGAAGGTGCTGCCCCGGTTGTCCTGCTCGTTGACCTTCCGCGAGGGCAGCTTGCCGTTTTCCAGGTACTTCGAGATCGCCTTGTCCAGCGTTCTGGCCAGGATCGCCGCTTTTTCGTTGCCGTCGGCTTCGGCGATCAGCTCCAGCGAGGGCACCAGGGCGCAGTACTCGCCCAGCGAGTCCCAGCGCAGGTGCCCCTCCTTGAGGAACTGCTGCACGTGCTTGGGCGCCGAGCCGCCGGCGCCGGTCTCGAACAGGCCGCCGCCGTTCATCAGCGGCACGATGGAGAGCATCCGCGCGCTGGTGCCCAGCTCGAGGATGGGGAAGAGGTCGGTGAGGTAGTCCCTGAGCACGTTGCCGGTGACGGCGATGGTGTCCTCGCCCTTGCGCACCCGTTCGAGGGTGAAGCGCATGGCATCGTCCGGGGCCATGATGCGGATGTCCAGCCCTTCGGTGTCATGCTCGGGCAGGTAGCGCTCGATCTTGGCGATCAGCTCCCGGTCGTGGCCGCGTTCCGTATTGAGCCAGAAAATCGCCGGCGAACCGGTGGCCCGGGCCCGGGCCACCGCCAGTTTGACCCAGTTGGCGATGGCCGCATCCTTGGCCTGGCACATGCGGAAGATGTCGCCCGGCTCCACCGGCTGTTCGAGCAGGGTGGTCCCTTCGCCATCCGTCACGCGGATCACACCGTGCCCCGGTGCCTCGAAGGTCTTGTCGTGGGACCCGTATTCCTCGGCTTTCTGGGCCATGAGCCCCACGTTGGCCACGGTGCCCATGGTCGCCGGGTCGAACTGGCCCTTTTCCTTGGCGTCCTCGAGGATCACGCCGTACATCGTGGCGTAGCAGCGGTCGGGCACCATGGCGATGCAGTCCTGAAGCTGGTCGTCCTTGTTCCACATCTTCCCGCCGTCCCGTACCACGTTGGGCATCGAGGCGTCGACGATGACGTTGTTCGGCACGTGCAGGTTGGTGATGCCCTTCCTCGAATCGACCATGGCCAGGGCCGGGCGATCGGCATAAACCGCCTCGATGTCCGCTTCGATCTCGGCCTTCTTCTCCGCCGGCAGGCGGTCCAGCTTTTCCAGCACGTCGGCCAGGCCGTTGTTCACGTTGGCCCCGATCTCCTCGAGCATGGCGGCGTGCTTCTCCAGCGCCTTCTCGTAGTAGACCGCAACGCAGTGGCCGAACATGATCGGGTCCGAGATCTTCATCATCGTCGCCTTGAGGTGCAGCGAAAGCAGAACATCGTCGCGCTTCGCCTCGTCGATGGTTTCGGCGAAGAATTTCCTCAGGGCAGCCACGTTCATCGTCGCGGTGTCGATCACTTCGCCCTCGAGCAGGGCCAGGCCCTCCTTGAGCGAGAGGGTTTCCCCGTCCTTTCCGACGAACTCGATCTTCACTTCGGCCGGCCGGTCCATGGTCGTCGATGTTTCGCTGGCGAAGAAATCGCCGCCGCTCATGTGCGCCACCCGGGCTTTGGACCCCGACTCGGGCCAGGGCTTCATCATTTTGTGCGGGTTCTTCTGCGCGAATTTCTTCACCGACGCCGCGGCCCGCCGGTCGGCGTTGCCCTCGCGGATCACCGGGTTGACCGCCGAGCCGAGCACCTTGGCGAACCGGGCCTGCAACGCTTTCTCCTCGTCGGTTTCCGGTTCTTCGGGATAGTCAGGAATGTCGTAGTTCTTCTCGCGCAGTTCCTTGATCGTCGCCTGAAGCTGGGGGATCGAGGCGCTGATGTTGGGCAGCTTGATGATGTTCGCTTCGGGTTTCTTCACCAGGCCGCCGAGGTGGCCCAGACCGTCGGGCAGCTTCTGCGCCTCGGTGAGATTTTCGGGGAAATTGGCGATGATCCGGCCGGCCAGCGAGATGTCGCAAACTTCCACCTCGATGCCGGTGCCTCTGGTGAAGGCCTGCACCACGGGAAGCAGGGAATAGGATGCCAGCGCGGGCGCCTCGTCGATCTTGGTCCAGGTGATGTTCATGGTCGTGCTCGAGCCTCGTGGGTAAAGCGGATTTATGAATAACGGGTTACCGATGGAGAGTACCGCAAAAACAGAAGGATAGGAGATCGCTGAAAAACTGTCAATTCACGGGCCGGGCGTGCATCGGCGACGGTGCTCGCAGCCTCGGGTCAGCCTTGCCCTGCCGCTCTCTCCAGGGCCCGGCCAATCTTTTGGTTGGCCGTGAGCAGGCGGACGAATCGGCTTTCCCGGGGCTGGCCCTTGGCCCGGATCAGGGCGACCAGGTCCTGCTTGTCCGTGGAGGCCCACTTCGCCAGTCCCGGAATCAGCGAGAATGCCGGGGCCAGCCGCTCGAACCAGAGCCGTTCGGCCGCCGGCCACTGCTCCCGGTGGCGGCAGCCCAGCGTCCGGCCCAGTTCCTCGGCCGAATCGGCCAGGGCCCGCCGGCGGTCGCCGCCGAACCGTTCGCCGATCAGTTTCGTCACCGCCAGGCTCAGGCCGGTGAGGGGGAAGACCTGGCCCGGTTTCCAGGGACTGCCCTTCATCGTGTAGTACATGTCGCTCACCGCCAGCTTCTTCAGCGTGGCGATGGGGGTGCGGTACCCCGATTTGGCCTTGATCTTCGCCATCTCCTTCTCGGCCAGGGCCCGTACGTCGGGGGCCTCGGAGATGAAGCCCAGTTTGCGGTAGAACCAGAAGGAGCCCGACTTGAGGCCCTCGTCGTTCTCGTAGCCCACCTGGTAGCGCTCCATGCGGAAGCGCGTGCAGCCGAAGTGCTGGTGAAAGACCCGGAGGTACTGGGAGAAGATGTAGGCCGCCTCACCGCCGCGCCAGGTGTCGAAGATGTTGATCGCGATCTCGCACTGGTCGAAGAGAATTGCCCCCACGCCGTAGCCGATGACGTAGCCGTTCTTCACGATCAGCGAGGCGTAGTCGCTTTCGATGGGCAGGCGGTACTCCGGCTTCATGCCGAAGAGCACCAGCTGGTAGCCCCGGTTGCAACTGGCCACCACCACCTCGTCGAGCGAAGCGTATTCCACGGGGTAGAGCCCGCGGTGGCGTACGGCCAGGGCGCAGCGGATGGTCTTGATCAGGCTGCGCGCCGTGGCCGGCGAGGCGTGGCTGATGCGCTCCAGCGGCCGTTTCACTTCGCGGTCGAAACGCTTCATCTTGCGCAGCAGCGCCTCGCCGTGGAAGAAGGGCTCGCCGCCGGCCACGCGGGCATGGGTGCGGCAGGCCGGCGTGTCGCCCAGCTGCCAGGCCACGGGCAGCTCCAGCCCGTCGTAGAGCTGGCGCCTGGCCAGGTAGGGCACCTTGAGCCGGTCGAGGGAGGCGAGCAGCCACTGCAGCCCGGTCTGATCACGCCCCCGGGCCAGTTCGACCCACTCCTCGGTGGAGACCGGGGCGAGGTCGAGACCGTCGCTCTCCGGCCAGGCGGAGAGCAGGGGCAGCAGGGCATCGAGCTTTTCCGTATCCTCGTACTCCTCCCACTGGATCTCCAGCGCGTTGCCGAACCACTTCACCAGTTCCACGATCGTGGTGTGGTCGTAGCGGTAGCTCACCGTGGTCTCGGGAAGCGCCTCTTCGTCGAGGCCCGCGGCCGCCTCGGGATCGTTGTCCCGGAGCAGCCGGACCCGCACGGCAAAGCGGTCGCACTCCTGGCGGACCAGGTCGAAGATCTCACGGTTGTCGGGGTAGACGCGGATGAAGAGCAGCGCCTCGTGATACTCGAGCAACAGCCGGGGGTCGAGGATGTCCCTGCCGGCGAGGGCCTCGAGCAGGGCCAGCTTCCAGTCGCGCACGTCGGCGCCGAACTGGTTGCGCAGGTCGGCGAGCAGTTTCACCTGCTGCCGCATCGATCCGGGGATCCGCGGGACGGTGGTCGCTTTGGGCATCGTCTGTTCCTCATCTGCTGAAGTGATGACACTATAGTAGAAAAGAATGGCGGGGATTTCCAGTGGGATCGGTCAGGCGACGATCCACGGCGAATCATTCCTCCAGCCAGAGCTTGCGGTCGAGGACGCGGTACTGGATCGCCTCGGCCACGTGCTCGGCACGGATTCCCTCGGATTCGGCGAGGTCGGCAAGGGTCCGGCTCAGCTTGAGGATGCGGGCCCGGCTGCGGGCACTGAGACCAAGCTGCTTCATCGCCGTGCGCAGCAGGGCGGCGGCGTCCCGGGGCAGTATGCAAACCGTCTCCAGACGGCGGGCGGAGAGGGAGGCATTGGTTTCTGCACCGCCGTAGCGCGCGGCCTGAACCGCCCGGGCCGCTGCTACCCTGGCGGCCATGGCGTCCGAGGTTTCGCCGGTCCCGGCGGATTCCAGGTCGTCCAGCTTCACCGCTGGCACCTCCACCTGGATGTCGATGCGGTCGAGCAGCGGACCGGAGATGCGCGAGAGGTAGCGCTGGATCTGGGGCGGGGTGCAGTTGCACTGGCGGCGGGTGTCGCCGAGGTAGCCGCAGGGGCAGGGGTTCATCGCCGCGGCGAGCATGAAATCGGCGGGAAAGCGGGCGGTGCGATTGCCCCTGGTGACATGGATCATCCGCGATTCCAGCGGCTGGCGCAGCACTTCCAGCACGTGGCGACGGAACTCGGGCAGTTCGTCGAGGAAGAGGATGCCGTTGTGGGCCAGGGTGGCCTCACCCGGTGTGGGGACCCGACCGCCGCCGATAAGGCCCGGGGCGGTGATGGTGTGGTGCGGTGAGCGGAATGGGCGCGGCGGCATGACACCTGTTCTGGCGGGTGGCAGGCCGGCGGCACTGTAGATGCAGCAGGTCTGCAGCGCTTCGTCGCCGGTCATCGCCGGAAGGATGGTGCGGATGCGCGAAGCGAGCATCGTCTTTCCCGATCCGGGCGGGCCGATGAGCAGCAGGTTGTGCCCACCGGCCACGGCGGTCTCGATGGCCCGCTTGGCCTGCTCCTGGCCGCGGACGTCGGCGTAGTCTTCGTCGGCCGCGGTGGACCATGGTCCGGGTTCGCTGCGGGGCAGCGGCGGTGGCCCGGGGAGGGGTGAGGGCTCGACCTGGCCGCGAAGGAGTGCCACGGCTTCGTCCAGCGAATCCGCCGGGACGATTTCCAGCCCCTGTACCATCGCCACTTCGCGGCCGTTGGCCCGGGGCAGCAGCAGGCCGAGTCCGAGACGCCGGGCGAGCAGGGCGGCGGGCAGGGCGCCCCGCACCCGGCGCAGGGTGCCGTCAAGGCTCACCTCGCCGATGGCGAGGAGCTTCCCCAGGCGGCCCGGCGGGGCGATCTCCGCCACACAGAGCACGCCGAGGGCAATGGGCAGATCAAGGGCGCTGCCTTCCTTCCTCAGGTCGGCCGGGGCCATGTTGATCACCAGCTTGCGGTTGGGGAATTCGAAGCCGGAGTTGATGATTGCCGATTTGACCCTGAGCTGGCTCTCCCGCACCGCAGCGTCGGGCAGGCCGGCGATGTGAACCCCGGGGAGACCGCCCAGCAGGTCCACCTCCACCTGGACCCGGAGGGCTTCCACACCGAGCAGGCTGGCTGTGGTGATCCGTGCAAGCATCCTCACTGGAGAAGCAAACGGCGTGCCGTTCGAGAGGGGGCGCAAACAGCGGTACAGGATACGATTCAGCATGTGAACCGTTCTGGAAGCGGCAACCGGTCCTTACACTGCGGAACCCGGGCGAGACGCTGTTCGTCGGCTGAAATTTATTTTCAATATTGCCCTATACATTTCCCCCGGAACGTGTTACAGTCAGCCATCGTTTTCGGACATGTCGACACGATAGTGGAAAGGCGGTCTTGAGACCGCTTTTTTTTTCGTTGAGATCGGCCGGAAACGGGCGGCCGGCACGGCTGTCGGGGAGGCGCCCCGTTCAGACCGCCTCCCCGGGAATACTGCCGCGACGGCCATTGTTGCTACTATGGGGCCACCAGGTTTGAATGCTCTGAAAGGATGTCGCTGACGAAAGAAGACCAGGCAGTATGAGTGGGTGCCAGGGCCGCGAGCGGTCAATGGCGCTGGTAAAGTGAATTTGCCCCGCAGGGGGCCCTCAGAGCATTCAGCTGAGATTGCTGAGCCGAGAGGATGATCGAGGCGGGCGTGGCCTGATGGCAAAGGGTGCCGCGGGACGGTCCGGGCTCGATACCGAAAAGGAAATCGAGAAACGATGAGTAAGAATATCTATGTTGGCAACCTGTCCTTTGATTCCACCGAGAGCACCGTGCGGCAGGCGTTTGAAGAGTACGGCACCGTGGACGAAGTGAAGCTGATCACCGATCGCGACACCGGTCGTCCCCGCGGTTTCGGTTTCGTCGTCATGTCTTCGGGCGGCGACGAGGCGATCAAGGCCCTCGACGGCACGATGCTCGACGGCCGTAACCTGAAGGTCAACGAGGCCCGGCCCCGCGAGGAGCGCCGCCCCCGCTGGTAGGTTGCCCGTAAAAGGGCGGGATGCGGCCTTAGCGGCCGTGTCCCGTTTTTTTTGTGCGCCGGGCATGGCGCGCAGCGCCTTGACCGGCGCTGGTAACCGGCAAGCGAAAGCGAACCGGGAAGTGACTTGGAGGTGCAAGTCCTCTGGGGGCCCTGGTGGCGGGAACCCCTAGC
>Ga0180429_10003779_pt1 | contig 12234 bp, 8 predicted proteins | sample SS_ome_FD_132428 | JGI IMG/M metagenome (GOLD analysis project Ga0180429, IMG submission 132428) | Hypersaline lake sediment archaeal communities from the Salton Sea, California, USA - SS_1_S_1 metaG | ecosystem: Environmental > Aquatic > Non-marine Saline and Alkaline > Hypersaline > Sediment ... | reverse complement strand
GGCTCGCAGATCTCGACGATGTGCTTGCCCTCCGGGTGCTTTCGCGGGTCGTTCAAGTAGAGCTCGTAGCAGGGGCGATTGTCCGGTTGATAGCCCGACTCCGGCAGCCAATCTGAGAAGAGGCGGTCCCACGCCTCGCCGTACTGCGTCGGATCGATCTCGACGTAGGCGGCGGCATAGGTTCCGCCGGGCAGGGTCATTAGACCCATATCCCGCTTGACCTTCGTCCCTTCAGGGACTGTGATGCACGCATCGGAACGCAGCTTCTCGATGGGAGTTACATCCGGGTTGTCGTGATAGATGGCGAGGAAGCGCACGTCCGGGTTCCGAAAGATCCCGCGCGGCCCTGCCCATCGACCGAGGCGCTTCATGGCCTTCCAAATGTCGCTGTAGCTTCCGATGTGGCGTATGTAGGCGACGTGGTCGGCCGGCTCCTCGCGCACGTCAACTCGGAAGACCATCTCAGTTCGGTGCGGATGAGCTTCCTGAAGGGTGTAGCCCTGGTCGGTCAGCTTCTCTCGGAAACGGTCGAGCGACTCGCAGCCGCCCGATCGAAACTGCGAAGCGGAGACGCCGAAGTGGATTCGGAACTCACGTGCAAACGCTGAGGATGATGAGTATCCGCACGCGACGCCGATCTCGGTGATGGTGCGATCGGGATTGTGGATCAGGAATCCGGCGGCTCTCTGGGCCCTGATCCGTCGGACGTAGTCGTTGAGCGTCTCTCCGACGATCGACTTGAACGTGCGGTGGAAGTGGTACGGGGAGAAGTTGGCGACCTGCGCCACGGTCTCTAGGCGCAGATCGCCGCCGATGTTTTCGCGGACGTAGTCCATCACGCGATTGATGCGGCCGATGTACTCGGCTCGTCGAGTTTCTCCCGGTTCAGCCATTGGCTACTGGCTCCAGATCCCCATCCGATTGCCGACGTTGTCGGTGAACATCGCGTAGGAGCCGAACTCGTCGGAGATCTTGGTCATCGGCGCGATCATCTCACCACCTGCCTCGATGATCCTGGCAAGCGTTGCATCGATGTCCTCCACCTCGATGTGAAGGATCGGACCGGCGCATCCCGGGGGTTCGGTGTCTGGTCCGGAATCGAATCCGCCGCCCAGACCGCTCGGCGTGGTGAACATCAGATATGTCTCGAAGCCGGGAATCATCTCGAACTTCCAGTCGAAGATGGACTCGTAGAATGCCATCGTCTTCTCCGGATCGGTGGTGAAGAGGCCGATGTGGCAGAAATCTCCCTTGGCCATGTGGTCTTCCTTTCACGAGCTCCTGTGGGATGAACCGAGTATATCTCTCGTCCGAGCGTCCAAGAAGAAGCGGGGCGGCGCATCCTTCGTGCCGCCCCGCGAATTGGGATCTCTTGCTCGTCTAGTACAGGGCTGTTGCCGTGCGGTAGACCGCTCGCAGCTGCCCTCCTCCCTGGAGCGTCACGTTGATCGTATTGGCCGGAAGCCCGAGCAACTGGAGAACGAGAAGGTCCTCCCAGACCTCCTCTTCGGCGTTGTATCGCTGCCATTTCCAGAACTCGAGCGCCTGCTCATCTTGCGTCCAGGCCTCCTCGGGCACCATCACGCTGCGGCGGCTTCCCGCCTCGCCGCAGACATCGGCAGGACTCGTCCACTCCGCTTCCTCATCCACCGTGACCAAGATGGTTAGCGGATCGACGACGTACTGCGGCGCACCGAGGAATGTCGTCGAGAACTGCTGATACATGTGGACGGCACTCACTGTCACGCAGGGCTCGTACGGACGTGTCCCGGGTGTAGCCGTTTGCTCTCCGTCGCCATAAATGATGCGGTACTGCGAACCGTCTCCAATCTGAAGAGGGATTGCTCGCTGTTCGGAGAAACTCATCCACTCCTCCGAGGAGCTGTCATAGGACTCCCATCGGAGGAATGAGACGGGCTCTTGCTGCGGCCCCGTTGCCGTTGCCGCAGCCTCCACGAAGACCGAGGAGCCTACGATGTCGCAGTACTGCGTCGGCGTGTACTCCATCGAGCCGTTGAAGGTGACCGTGGAGACGATCTCGGTTCGCGTGGTGAAGAAGAGCACCTGCGTCTCGTAGTACGCAGCGACAGAGAAGCAGTCGCGGGCGAAGTCGGTCGGCGGAAGCGTCTGGCCCGGCGTGTCGCCCGGCTCCTCGGACGGTTCCGGCCCGACGGTGATGGTGAGAACGTAGATGAGGCACTGTCCTGGATCAAACAGGCCAAAGTCAGCGGCATACCCGCGCCCCGCTTCGAACGTCCCGGTGACGAAGGCGGTGTTGCCGTCCAGGTCGAGCTCGATCGATGCGCCTGCGGGCAGGTTCTCCGACAGCAGGATCGAGCCGGTGATCGGCTGCGAATCGAGCGTGCGACGGATCTCCAGCGGGATGCTCTGACTGCCACGGAAGCTCACTCCGGTCGGCACCTGGCCGAAGTCCCAGGACAACTCTTCCGTCTCGGGACAGCCCGGCGTCGTCGGCGTGGATGGGGTTGTCGGAACGTCATCGCCGCAATCGCAGGGGCCTCGTTCCTCGCAGACCGGTGTCAAGCACTCGGGATCGATGAACGATTCGATCGACGTCTCGATGTCGGGTACGACATCGACCGACGTCTGAGCTGTTGCCTCCGCATTGGCTGCCGCGCTGGCCATGGCGAAGGCTGTCGCCAGGGCCTCTGCCGTGGCATCCGCCGACGCCATCGCAGTGGCTGTCGCATGGGCTGCAGCCTGAGCACTGGCCGAGGCGCTGGCCATCGCCAGTGCGAGTGCCTCGGCGGCCGCGAAGGCGTCAGTCTGCGCGTCGGCGAACGCAATCGTTGACGCAAAGGCGCCAGCGTACGCAGTCGCTTCCGCAGCTGCTGCGGCGTACGCGGAAGCGGCGGCATCGGCGAGGGCGTAGGCGGCCGCTTCGACGCCAACCGAGACCTCTGCGTGCGCATCGGCTGCTGCGAGAGCAGCGGCGAAGGCTGCGGCGTCTGCCTCAGCATGGGCCAGAGCGATCGCCTCCACGCCGACGGCAACGCCAGCTTCCGCTGAAGCCTCCGCCAGGGCGGCGGCATGGGCATAGGCTTCCGCATCGGCGTAGGCGTCGGCCATGGCCGAAACACCGACGCTGACGGCGGCATACGCGCTTGCCTCTGCATCGGCCGCTGCGAGCGCAGAAGCCTCGGCCTCGGCAACAGCCTGGGCGAGTGTCTCGACTGCGGCGCGGGCGCTTGCCTCTGCCGCGGCATAGGCAGAGGCACCAGCTTCCGCTCCCGCCTGTGCTTCGGCGACGGCCATCGCGACCGACTGCACGCCACTCAGTGCGGCGGCTTGCGCTTCGGCATAGGCGGCTGCGGCTGCATAGGCGGCGGCTTGCGCTGTTGCAGCGGCTGTGGCCGCGGCCTCTGCATGGGCAAAGGCTGTCGTGGAGCTGTTGGCGATGGCTGCTGCATAGGCGGTCGCATCGCCGGACGCCGTGGCCTCCGCGCTCGACGAGGCGGTCGCTGCCGCGCTCGCCGCCGCGGATGCTGCGGCTTGGGCATCGTCGGACGCGCTGGCAGCCGCCAACGCTTCGGCTTGGGCTGTAGCCACGGCGTCAGCCACGGCGCTTGCGAAGCTGGTTGCCGTTGCCTGAGCCTGCGCGAAGGCACTTGCTGCCGCAGTTGCGCTGGCGGTCGCGCTTGCACTCGCATTCGTGTAGGCGGAGGCCCACGCGCTCGCGGCCGCCTGTGCTTCAGCACAGGCGCTGGCTGCCGCCGATGCGCTCGCCTGCGCGGTCGCGTCCGCAGTGGCGACCGCCGCCGCCATTGCGTCGGCCGCGGCAGACGAAGCCGCGCAGGCCGTGGCGATGGAAGCAGCATGAGCCTGAGCGCTTGAGGTTGCCGTGGCGATTGCTTCCGCCATTGCATCCGCGTGGGATGCGGCCAGGGCGCAGGCGCTGGCTGCGGCCAACGCTTCCGCATCGGCTGAGGCCACCGCACCGGCGATGGCCGTTGCCGCCGCTTGGGCAGCGGCGCGTGCCTCGGCAACGGCGATTGCGATTGCCGCGGCTTGGGCCTCGGCCGTGGCTTCCGCTTGAGCCATGGCGACGGCCGACGCTTCTGCTTCGGCGATGGCGACAGCCTGCGCTTGGGCGATGGCGACGGCCGATGCTTGAGCTTCGGCGTAGGCGACGGCGGCCGCCTCGGCCAGCGCGCTGGCCCGTGCGGCTGCTGATGCAGCAGCCTCGGCCTGGGCGCTCGCAGAGGCCTCGGCAAGCGCAGCGGCCTGCGCGGCCGCCTGGGCCGCTGCATCCGCTTGAGCGACCGCTGTCGCAATCGCCTGAACGACGCCACCCACTTCGGCGACGACCGTGCCGCAGGGCACCTGGGTCGCCACGCTCTGATTCACAAGTTGGACCGCGCTCTGTGCTTGGGAATAGGCTGATGCCGTGGCATTGGCGTAGGCGGCTGCCTCCGCCGATGCGCGAGCGACGGCCGAAGCCCGCGCGGCGGCCGTCGCAGCCATTTCGGCGGATGCACTCGCCTCAGCCTCGGCACTCGCGTACGCAGCGGCGGCAGCTGTGGCGCGTGCGGCAGCGATCTGAAGCGCTTCGTCGAGGGCTTCCGCGACAGCCTCCGCATGGGCGGCAACGGCCGCTTCCGCGGTTGCAGCTGCTGCTGCACTGGCTTCCGCTTCGGCCAGGGCAACGGAGATGGCCAGTTCGATTCTGGCGATCTCGGCGGCCGCTTCTGCGCGGGCCTCGGCGCAAGCCTCAGCTGAGGTGGATGCTCCGGCGACGGCCTCTGCACAGGTGAGGGCAAAGGCATCGGCCGAGGCTTCAGCTCGAGCGGCTGCGGCGGCACAGGCTGTTGCGCTGGCGTGCGCCCGAGCTTGGGCGTCCGCACAAGCAAGAGCGAACGCATCGGCCTCGGCTTGCGCATTGGCCGACGCGGTTGCGATGGCGGCCGCACTGGCTGCAGCGGCAGCTGATGCTTCGCTGCATGCGAGTGCGTGGGCCGCTGCCGTCTCTTCGGCTTCGTCTTCCGCGGCCGCAATGGCCGCAGCCGAGTCTTCCGCGGATTGGCTGGCCGCCTGAGCGGATGTGAGGAGCGCTTCAACGGAGAGCCCGTCAAGGAGCGCTTGAGCTTGGGTTGCGATGGATTGTGCCTCGGCCGCCGCTTCGGCTGCGGCTGCGGCTGAAGCCTGGGCTATGGCGACGATGTCCGGGAGAACGGGCGTCTGTGTCTGTGCGTCTGCGTAGACACAGAAGGCCGTCAGCACGACCATCCCGACGGTGAGGATACGGTTGACCGCTTTCACGGGGACCTCCTTGGTAGCCACCGGTTGGTGGGTCCTTCCACGGTGGTGGACTGCGTTGATCGGGCCTCTGGCGGTCCTTTAGAGAACCTTCAGACGTGCTTCCACTGCGCATTCTGCTTGCCCGGGAGCGGAAACGAGGGGCTTTCGCTCAATTGCGCATGCCACGCACCTGCCATGCACACGGTCACTATACACCTGCACCTGAGATTGGTGGCAAACGCCTTTCTTCCGCGAGGGATGCGACTAGAGGGAGATGATCTGAGCGGTCGGAGGGGCGGGAAGAGCGGGGAGTTCCAGGATCGCGAGCGTTGGCTGTCGATGAGGCCGCACGATGGCCCCGGGGTTGATGAAGAGAACTCCCCTCCAGGTCTTGATCAGCGGGCGATGGAAGTGCCCAAAGACGATGATCTCGGCGCCCGGAAGCTGTTCCTTCATCACGCCGAAGAAGAGCTCGAACCGGTCATCCTCGTAGTCCGAGGCGATGTAGTGATCCTGCAACGCGTGCGGCTGATGGCCATGTTGCAGGCCGATCGTGCGTCCGCCCAGCTCAAGAAGCTGACGGGATCCCAAACGATCTCGAAGCTCGGGCGGATCCATGTTTCCGGCGACGGCTGTGACCGGCGCAATGCGCGAGAGAGCGTCCAGAACGGGAAGGCTTGCGATGTCCCCGGCGTGAAGAATGTGGTCGGTGCCCTTCAGACGCTCGAACAGACGCTCGGGGAGTTCGTGAACGGATCTGGCCGCATGGGTGTCCGACAAGAGTCCGATTCTCACGAGTCTCAGGCCTCTCCTCTCTGAGTCGGGTTTTCCGATGTGCCGGTTCGTCGGGCGTACTCGCTGTAGCCCCCGGCGTACTCGACGATGGTACCATGATCGAGCTCGCAGAGACGCGTGGCCACACGATCGAGGAAATAGCGATCGTGCGAGATGGTGAGAACGGTTCCCTCGAATCCGTCAAGCGCGTCCTCCAAGATCTCCGCCGAGGCGATGTCGAGGTTGTTGGTTGGCTCATCGAGGAGAAGGAAGTTGGCTCCGCCATGGACGATCAGCGCCAGTTGAAGGCGGCTTCGCTCGCCGCCGGAGAGGTCGCCCACTGGGCGGCGCGCCTGATCGTAGGTGAAGGCGAAGCGCATCAGCGTCTGGACGGCTGCCGACTCGGCGATCCCGGATGCGTGCTGAAGTGCATCGACCAGCGTCATGCTCGGCTCAAGGGTCTCGTGCTGCTGGGCGTAGTACCCGATGCGAACGCTTGGACCCAAGACGATCGATCCGGATGTCGGTCCCTCCTCTTCAAGAATCAGCCTGAACAGAACAGACTTTCCGGCACCGTTGGGGCCGACGAGACCAACGCGCTCGCCATGCCGGATCAGCAGATCGACGCCCCGAAGCACGCGGCTCTCGCCCTCCACAGGATGCGCGTAGACCTTCTCGACCTGGGAGACTTCGAGCACCTTGGTGCTTCCCCGCCAGCCGCTGAGGCGTAGGTCCATCCGGCGTTCCTCGTGTGGTCGATCGACCTTGTCCATCCGTACAATCCGCTTCTCGATCGCTTGCGCCCGGCGGATGAACTTCACGTTGTCGAACGTGACGCCCCACATCATGAGACGCTTGGCCGACTGCTCGAGACGGTGGATCTCCTTCTGCTGATCGGCGAACCGCTTCTCGGCCTGAGCGTGGAGTTTCTCCTTCTCGATGGCATACTCGGAGTAGTTGCCCGTGAAGCGCTGTAGCCGACCACCTTCGAGTTCGAGGATCTCATCGGCGACGAGATCGAGGAGATACCGATCATGGGAGACGAGGACGACGCCGCCCGGGTAGTCGCGGAGAAACTGCTCGAGATGTCTCTTCCCTTCGAGGTCGAGGTGATTGTCCGGCTCGTCGAGGAGAAGGAGCTGGGGAGATCGAACAGCCTGTGCGGCCAGGCCGACAAGCTTCTGCTGCCCGCCAGAGAGCGTTCCCAGCGGCTTGTTGAAGTCGGCCTCTGGGAACCCGAGTGTATGGAGGACCGACCGGATCCTGGCGTCGTAGCTGGGGCCGCCGAGTTGCTCGAACGTCTCAAGCAACGCTTCCTGCTCGGCCAGCGCCTTGCGGAGGGCCTCTTCCGATTCGTAGATAGCGGGATCGGCCATTTGCGCCTCGACATGCGCCAAGTCGATCTCGACTTGGCGGAGCTCTCGCGATTCGGAGCGAACGGCATCGGCGATGGTCAACGCCGGATCGAGCTTCACCTCCTGGCGAAGGTGGCCGACCGTGAGATCCGTCTTCCAGGAGATGTCGCCGCGCGTCGGCCTCAGTTCCCCGGCGAGGACGTGCAGCAGCGTCGACTTGCCACAGCCGTTGGGGCCGACGAGGCCAGCGACTCGGTCGTCGTGGATCTCGCAGGTCAAGTCTTCGAAAACAACGTGTGAGGCATGGGCAACGGCGATTCGGGAAGTGCCCGCGGCGATCATGTCTATCCTTTCGGGAGTGGGCGCCCTGAAGGGTGCTGCGCAGTCCGGCTGTCTGCTACGATCCAGCCGTTTCGATCACGACAAGAAGTAGGGCGAGGGCGATCAACGCTCCGATCAAGTACGACCGCCATGGAATCCGCGGTCCTTCCACTCGGACCAGCGGAGACGCGCATCCCCCGGAGGTCATGCACCGATTGATCTCCGCACGTAGGCGCAGCTCCTTGTCCAGCCCGATCCCGACCGTGACCTCGTCTCCGACGAAGATGACAGGGAACTTCGTCGGGAAGACGCCGTACTCACTGGCGAGCGACCACATCAGTGGGCCGTCCTCGTCGCCTTCTTCGATATGGCGGATGGTCAGGTTCGGGTAGATCCCGTGCATCTCCTCCAGGACGCGGTCCATCCGCTCGCAATCGTGGCATCCTTCGCGGTAGAAGACCACGACATCCGGATCGACCTGGGCCGCGACGCAGGCGCCGGCCACCGCAACAAGAAGAAGTCCCAGCAACAGGATGGGCGTGCGTTTCATCATTCACCTCACCCACGCATGATGCCGTCGGCCGCGGGCCGGGGCAACCATCTACGTCTACGCCTACGGTTCGCCCCTGCCCTCCTTGGCCGTAGCGATGGCACGGCGAATCTCGGGCAACGCCCGCTCTGCCGCCGCCTCTCCAGCGTCGATGGCCTCGGCCGCCTGCGTGTAGCCCATGTAGGACAAGGACAGCTCGGGGCGGATGAGCACGTCCGGCGGAGAGAGATGGAGCTTCAAGCGGAGGACCTCCTGGAGCAGGATGGAGATCGACTGGTTGAGAATGCTGTAGACGCCCGGGAGTGGGCGTGCCGCCTCGGGGCGGCTCCGGAAGATGTTGTCGAGGAGTTCGATCAGGCTGTTGGGTAGCCAGGTCTGTTGAGCCACCGCCCCGTGCAGCTGCTCTCCGATCCGCCCCCAGATCTGATGGATTCGCGATGTCGTTTGCATCGGCTGTGGCGTGACGTCGACGGCCAGAACAAGATCGACATCGAACGATCGGCAGATGTCGACGGGAACAGGGTTGATCAGTCCTCCGTCGACGAGCAGCCGCTTGCCGAATCGAACCGGATGGAAGATGCCTGGAATCGCCGTCGAGGCGCGGACGGCATCTAGCAGAGACCCTTCGTGGATGACGTGGAGTTCTCCCGTGTCGATGTCGCAGGCACAGGCCGCGTAGGGGATCGGAAGCTGCTCAATCTTGGGGTCGCCGAGGACATCCTCGAGCATCTTGCGGAGCTGTGCTCCCGAACTGAGGCCGGCCGGATGGAAGGATGGTAGGAAGCTTCGAAACAACCGGCCGACATCGGTGGACAGCCACTCCCGCTCGACCTCCTCGACAGGGATACCGACCGCATGCGCGGCACCGATCAGGGAGCCGATGCTGGATCCAACGATTGCCGAAACCTCGATTCCCTCCCTTGCGAGAACCTTGAGAACGCCTGTGTGTGCCGCACCACGGGCGCCGCCGGAGCCAAGGGCGAGTCCGATTCGAGGCGCACTGACTTCGGGTGAATGCTCGTTGCTCATGACATGCCTATCCTATCGAACAGAAGGATCGGCGGCACCCGTGTTGCAGTGATCGACTCAACCGATCAACATTTCCCCTAGAGGTGAACCATGGGGCATTCGGAGCAAGAGCACAGCCATCACGGACATGCTCACGGCGTGACGGCCGAGGGGCGGATCGGCGTCGCTTTCTTCCTGAATCTGGCCTTCACGTTGGTCGAGATCGCTGGTGGAATCTGGACGAATAGCATGGCTGTCCTGTCCGACGCGCTGCACGATCTGGGCGACGGCATTGCCCTCGGGCTTTCCTGGCACTTCGCTCGTCTCTCCAAGCGAAGAGGGGATGAGACATACACCTTCGGCTATCGGCGCTTCTCTCTTCTTGGCGCGCTGATCATGTCAATCATCCTCTTCGCAGGCGGTCTTGTCGTCCTGTTCGAAGCGATTCCCCGGATCGTGAATCCCGAGACGACGAATGCTCAAGGGATGTTCTGGCTGGCGATTGGCGGAATCCTCATCAACGGGTTTGCGGCGCTCCGCATGCACGGCGGACACTCCGTTGGGGAACGGATCGTCACATGGCACTTCGTCGAAGATGTCCTTGGCTGGGTCGCCGTCCTTTTGGCAAGTATCGTCATGTGGATTCGGGACATCCCGATTCTCGACCCGATCCTGTCAATTGCCATCACGCTCTACGTCCTCTGGAATGTCGGGAAGCACTTCAGGAGCACACTGACGATCCTGCTCCAGGCGATCCCTGAGAACGTCGATCTCGATCAGGTGCAGGATGCCATCCGGTCGACGCCGGGCGTTTGCGAAGTGCATCACACCCACATCTGGACTCAGGACGGCGAACACCATGTCCTGACGGCGCATGTGGTTCTCCAGGATGTTGGTGACTACAACCGATCGATGGACATCCGAAGCGAAATCAAGCGAACGCTCAAGAGTCTGGGCATCTCTCATGCGACGCTCGAGTTCGAGGCGAGCGATGGCAACGGTTGCCCTGACGAGGGTTCCGATTGCCACAACTGCCCCGTAGGTGATGCAGGCCATGGGTGAGCGATCGGCCGTCACTGTTCTCCGCTGCTCAAGCTATGAGGAGGAAGAGGTCCGGGCGGCCGTCGTCAGGGGTTTCGACCTTCTTGGAGGCGTCTCCTCGTTCTGTCAGCCGGGTGAGAAGATCCTTCTCAAGCCCAACTTGCTCGTTCCGCGTGGGCCGGAGCGGGCGGTAACGACGCATCCGGCCGTCCTTCGCTCAGCGGCCGAGGCCCTGCTCGACGCGGGCGCAACCCTTTCCTATGGCGACTCCCCTGGATTTGGCGCCACTTCTTGGGCGGCGCGGCGAGCCGGGCTGGCAGACATCGCCGATGAGCTTGGGATCTCCCTTGCTGACTTCGCGACGAGCCGAACGGTCTCGTTCCCCGATGGACGGTTGATCAAGCAGTTCTCTCTGGCCCGAGGCGTGCTGGAGGCGGACGGTATCGTCTCGCTGTCCAAGCTGAAGACGCACGGACTCACGCGGATTACATGCGCCATCAAGAACCAGTTTGGCTGCATCGTCGGCCCGCTGAAGGCCGAGTTTCATGCCCGTCTCCCTGACGCCGATCGCTTCTCCCAAATGCTCGTCGACCTCAATCGGTGTCTTCGTCCGCGCCTCTACCTCTGCGACGGCGTCGTGGCGATGGAGGGAAACGGACCCCAGGCTGGGAAGCCCCGCACGCTCGGCGTGATTCTGATGTCCCGCGATCCGGTCGCACTCGATGCAACGGTCTGCCGGCTGATCGACCTCGATCCGGCTTTGGTCCCTCCGATCCAGCACGGCGTGGCGGCCGGGCTGGGTCAGGCAGATGGGATCGATTACCTGGGCGATCCGCTCGAAGAGCTGGCCGCCGCTGACTTTGACGTCAACCGATCACCTCGATCGACGACCGATCGGCCGGGGCGGCCCAGCCGGATGGCGAGGCGCTTCGTTGTCCCCAAACCGGTCATCTTGCCAGAGCGCTGCACGCGTTGCGGGACTTGCGTCTCTGTCTGTCCAGTTGCGCCGAAGGCCGTTCGCTTTGCGAGCGATGAGCGGTCCTGTCCGCCAGAACACCACTACGAGGCCTGCATTCGCTGCTACTGCTGCCAGGAGATGTGCCCTGAGGAAGCGATTGAGATTCGCGTCCCGGTTCTCGGCCGTCTGATCCGGCGGTAGGGGTATACTCGCGCACAAGCCTGTACGGCCCGGGGGATCGCAGCGTGAACAAGCAGCTCAAGCTCCTGATCGACGATGTCCGACGGCTGGCGATTCGGCGGCAGCTGCTTGATGGCGGCGGCGAGCTTCCGGAGGGCAAAGAAGGCGTCAACAGAACGATCGCATGTCTCGGGTATGTGCAGATTGATACCATCTCCGTTGTTGCGCGCGCACACCATCAAACGCTCTGGGCGCGGCGCCCCGACTACGATCCAACGATGCTCCACGAGCTCCTTTCGCACGATCGGCGTATCTTTGAGTACTGGGGACACGCCGCGTCGTATCTGCCGATCGAAGACTACCGCTACTATTTGCCGAGAATGCGCCGCTCCCCGACGAGCGATCGAGGGAAGCTCTGGATCAGCAAGAACGAAAGCGTGATGCAGCACGTCTACGAACGGATCAAGGCGGAGGGGCCACTTGCCTCGAAGGACTTCGCTCAACCGGAGGGACGGAAGGGCGGGGAATGGTGGGACTGGAAGCCGAGCAAGATGGCGCTCGAGATGCTCCTCACCCAAGGGAAGCTGATGGTGAAGGAGCGGCGGAACTTCCAGCGGATCTACGATCTGACAGAGCGGATCTTGCCCATGGGCGTCAACACGCAGATGCCCGACGAAGAGGAGTCGGGGCGCTTCTTCGTGGAGCGTGCTCTCGATGCTCATGGCGTCGCGACCGAAGCGGAGATTCGCTGGCACATCCATGGGATGAGCCTCGAGGCTACACGCAGG
>Ga0180429_10003778_pt1 | contig 12235 bp, 9 predicted proteins | sample SS_ome_FD_132428 | JGI IMG/M metagenome (GOLD analysis project Ga0180429, IMG submission 132428) | Hypersaline lake sediment archaeal communities from the Salton Sea, California, USA - SS_1_S_1 metaG | ecosystem: Environmental > Aquatic > Non-marine Saline and Alkaline > Hypersaline > Sediment ... | reverse complement strand
GGAAAGCAGGAAGCTCGCGATCCTGTTCCTGCTCACCTCGGCGGGGCTCGGGTGGTGGGCGTTCCGACGGCACTCCCCGGAGAAGGCACGCGCCCTGGCGCGGAACGCGCGTCCCCTGAGGGCGCTCCACTACGTGGGGATGACGCTCTTCGGCGTATCGTTCGCCTGGGCCGTCTTCGCCTCGGTCGGCGTCCTGATCGCCGGCGCGTCCGACTTCCTCGGCCTCGCCGCCCTGCTCCTCTCCACGTACTTCGCCGTTCAGGCGTCTGTCTGTCTCAACGACCTCTCCGATCTGGAGTCCGACCGAATCTCGGAGACCGCGCGCCCCCTCGTGACGGGCGCGCTCTCGAGACGCGACGTCGCGACCGCGACGGCCGTCTGGTCCGCGGGGGCGCTGCTCCTCGCGCTCAACATCAAGTACGCGACGTTCCTCGTCATGCTTCTCGCGCTCTCGGTCTCCTACCTCTACTCGGCGCGCCCAGTCCGGTTGAAGCGCTTCCCGATCGTCGCGACGCTGACCCTCGGCGTAGCGACGTACCTCGCGGTGGCGCTGGGGTTCTCGGCGTACGCGGAGGAGCGGGTCTTCGCCGCCTTCCCCGGGAATCTCGCCTGGATGCTCATCCTGTCGTTCGGTCTCGCCTTCACCGCGAAGGACCTCAAGGACGTGGAGGGAGATCGCGCCGACGGCACGTTGACCGTTCCGGTCCTCGCGGGCCCGCGACGGGCCAGGATGCTGGTCGCGATCCTCGTCCTCGGCGGCTACGGGATCGCCGCCTTTCTCCTCCCGCCGCCCGCGCTCGGATTCGCCGCCGCGGGCGTCGGGCTCCTCAGCGCCGCTCTCGTCGTCGCTCTGCGCCGCCGCGTCGACAATCTGCTTCTCGTCATCTATCTCGTCTTCGCTCTCGCGGCCGCCGGCGCGATCGTCGCGAACCCGGGGGCGGTGCTCGATCCGGAACAGCCGGTCGTGGGAGCCAAGTCACTCGAGATCGAGGGCGACGCCCTCGCCGCGCGAGACCTGTGGCAGGAGGCCGCGGATCGCTACTCCGCCGCCTCGGACGTGCTCAGGGGGGACGCCTCGTTGCCCGCGCGCGCGGGCGCCGCGCTCCTCCGCGCCGGCCTGCCGACGGGGGCCGTCCAGATGCTGTCGCGCTCGCTCGAACTCGATCTCTCCGCCGCCCTTCCCCGGGAGCACCTCGCCGACGCGTTCGTCCGCTCGGGGAAGCCCACTCTCTCCCGCCGTCTGTTGCTCGATTCCATCCAGCTCGGGATTCGACCGCGGCTCTTCCTCGCGCGACTGGGCGAGCAGCATCTCGAGACAGGCGATCACGCCGCCGCGACCGTCCGTCTCTCCCAGGCTCTCCGTGTCGGACAACCGGACATCCCCACCCGGCTCCAGCTGGCCGACGCCCTGGCCGCTCGCGGGGACGCGCCCGCCGCCCGGGCCCAGTACGAGCTCGTCCTCGCCCGGCACGGGGGACACCCCGAGGCGCACGCGGCATACGGCCGGTTCCTGATCGACGAAGGCAGGACCGGACCGGCGTTGGGGGCCTTCCTGCGGGCCGCCGCGCTGGCACCGGACTCGGCGATCCACTGGAACGACGTCGGCGCGGCGTATCGGTTGCTCGGACGCCACGACGACGCGCTCGACGCGCTCGACCGCGCGCTTGCCCTCGACCCCGCCCTCGCCGAGGCGTACTACAACCGGGGGCTGGCCCTGGCCGCCACCGGACGCCCGGGACAGGCCCGCAGGGAGTCTCTGCTCGCGCCCGAGGCCGATCCTGACTACCGCCCGGCATGGGAGGCCCTCCGGGGCCTCGGGCGCACCGGAGAGGGGAGCAGCGGGGGGCCCGGTTCCGATCTCTAGGAGTCAGCTCGGTATTCCGGCTGGCTCCTCAGCCACATCTACCCGGGGGCGCGCACGGATGCTTGACCCTGAGTCAACAATGTGATACTCTGACATGAGGCAAGAAGCACTTCGGTATCCCAATCTCAGCCGACGGTAACTCGGACCGCGCTTGCCTGTGTCGCCGGCGCCGGGGCGTCGTGTTGATGTTTGGCGTGGAGCAGAAGGGAATCTCACAGCAGCCGGCTCGCCGAGGAGCAGCCTGGACTCGGGAGACAGGGCGAGGCGGATGCACTCCGAATGCAGCTGGAACACTGAGCGCTGAACGACGAAGGGAGGTGATGCGAGGGAACACAGCGTTCGTTCGCATGGGTGTTCGAGTCGGTTTCTGCAATGTGCCCAGGAGGCATACGGATATGAAGCGCGCATTGATTCTCTGTGTCTGCCTGCTTCTCGTCGCGGGTGTTGCGTCCGCGGACTCCATGAGCAGAACCTGTCCGTGGAAGCAGAAGGTTGGCGTCAGCCAGCCCATCGGCCGCGACTTCTTCGAGGGGTTTAACGGCCCCGAGTTCCCACCCGTCGACTGGACGGAAGTCGAGACGTGCGTGACGGATTCCTGCACGGACTGGAATCTGCTCGAGAGCTGCGAGGCCGGCACGTTCTCCGACGCCTACGAGGGCGTCGACTGCGCGTACGTCCATTGGCAGTGGGACAACTTCGCTCCCGGTCAGGATGAGTGGTTGAAGTTCACGTACGACCTCGACGAGCGTGAGGTCAACACCCTGAGCTTCTGGACCGAGGGCAGCGGCTACTACTGCTCGAACGCCAACTTCGTCGTCACGATCGACGGCGTCGAGGTCTGGGATTTCTGCTCGACCGCGCCCACCAGCTGGGTATGGTACGAGTACGAGATCGACCTGACCCCCTACAGGGGCGAAGTCGAGATCGGCTTCGGCTACGTTGGCGCGGACGGTGCGGACCACTACCTCGACGCGGTCAGTCTCTTCTACGAAGAGCCGCCCGAGCCGCCGTGCTGCCCGCTCGATGTCGTGTGCTACGACTTCGATTTCAACGTCAGCGACTGCGGCGTGGCGCTCGAGCTCTGCGACGGCGGCGTGACGACGTGGGAGTGGGGCGTGCCGGATCCGCTCGTCCCGGTGCTCGCCTGCGACGACGTGCCGGTGACGAACGTCCTCGGCACGACGCTGGTCGGCAGCTATCCGCTCCTCGCGGGTGAGATCGCGATGATCGGACCGGTCGACATCACAGAGGACTGCTGGTGCATGGACCTCTGCCACTACTACGAGTTCGAGAGCGACTACTCGATCTGGGACTGCGGCAACGTCAAGGTCTCGCCCGACGGCGGCGCGACGTGGTTCCTCGTCTACCCCGCCGACGGCTACGACGGGATCGCGAACGACTGCATCGATACCTACCATCCGCTCTGCGTCTGCGAAGAAGAGGTCTTCGGACACAGCAGCGGGACGTTCGTGCGGGACTGCTTCGACCTGAGGGCGTACATGGGCGAGACGGTCATGATCGGCTTCTTCTTCGGCTCCGACAGCTCGGTGGCCTATCTCGGCTGGTACATCAAGTGGGCCAAGATCGGTCGCCCGCAGGGTACCGCCGTCGAGCAGTCGAGCTGGGGTAACATCAAGGCCTTGTACAGGTAGTCACTCAGACAATGATCGTCGCGTGTGACAACCTGTCACGGTAGCGAGAGAGGGTGGGGGTCATCCCCCACCCTCTCTTTGTGCCCGTGCGCCGCGGGGGGCGCCGTGTCACCGCGCGTCACGGCCTCGTCGGCCGGACCGCCCCAAGGCGGTTACCGGGCGTCGATCTCCGCCAGGAGCACCTCGACGGCCTTCGCCAACTGCCCGTCTTCTCCGCGCCGTGCTTCCTCTGGAACGGAGTCGATCCGAACGTCCGGCTCGATGCCCCAGTTCTCCAGGTTCCTCCCTTCCAGATCGAACCACCCGGAGCCGGGAACACGGAACATCGTTCCGTCGATCAGCGGAAGATCCTGCGTCCCGATCACGGCCCCGAAGGTCGGCGTCCCGACGACGGGCCCGAGCCCCAGCGCCTTCCAGCCCATCGGGAAGATCTCGGCATCGCTGTAGCACGACTCGTCGATCAGCAGCGCGACCGGCGCCGTGTAAAGCTCGAGCGGGTTGTACGACGGCGGCCGAGACCGCGACGTTTCGTAGCCGTACGTGCGGCGGTCGAGGTAGCGGAGGATCCGATCGTGCACCGACCCGCCCCCGTTCCCGCGGATGTCGACGATGACCCCGTCCTTCCCCTCCCCCTGCGCGAAGAGGTCCTCCTCGAACTCGAGCAGATTCGAGAGCCCCATACCGGCGATGTGAAGGTATCCGAGTCGGCCGTCGGACAGCTCCTCGACGATCGCGCGCCGGTCGCGGACCCACTGCTCATAGACGAGATCGCCCAGCGTCCAGCCTCCGATCGGGCGGAGCCTGATCTCCCGCCGGTTCCTGCCCCCCGCGCTCGAAGCGACCTCGATCAGGGTCTCCTCGCCGGCCGTCCCGTCGAGAAGCCTGTGGTAGTTCTCTCTCTCACCGATCTCGCTCCCGTCGATCGCCAGGATGTAGTCGCCGACCTCGATGCCCTTCCTCTCGGCGGGCCCGTTCGCGATCACCTTCCGAACGCGCACGCCGGGGCCGCCGTGACTCTCGTCGTGGTAGATCCCCAGCCGGCCCGTGCTCGCCCCGCCGCCGCCGTACCGGTAGATCCCGAGATGCGACGCCGAGAGCTCGCCGATCATCTCCCGCACGACCATGCGGAACTCCTGCTCCGTGTACGCCGCGAGCGCCAGCGGCTCGTATTTCTCGCGGACGGCTTTCCAGTCGGCGCCGTGGAAGTCCGGATCGTAGAACCCGTTCCAGAGCAGCCTCCAGGCCTCGCTGAACATCTCCCTGCGTTCCTCACGCGTGTCGACGGTCATCCTCGCGGAGAAACCGATGCCGCCTCGCCCCGTGACTTCCCCCGAGTCGAGGTCGATCGTGAAGCTCGAGATCGATCCTCCGCTCGTGATGTAGTAGCACGTCGTTCCGTCTGAGCTCCAGGTCAGCTCCTGGGGGTCGCACCCGCCCTCGCAGATCTGCTCGAGGCTGTTCCCCTCCCGATCGACGAGCCAGAGATCGCTGCTGCCCAGCGCCGGAGAGCGGAACGCGAAGTACTCCCCGTCCGGGGTCTGGGCGTAGAAGTCGTACCCCCCGCGCATTGTCATGACGGTCTCGACCCGCTCGTTCAGTCCATCGAAGTCGATCATGACCTCGACGACCGGCTCTCCCTCGTCCTCGTCCTCATCCTCCCCATCGTCCTCGAGCCCCTCCTCGTCCTGCTCCTCGCGTTCCTCGTCTGACATCCAGTACGTGTCGCGGTCGAGCCACGCGTACTTGATGAAGTACTGACCCTCGTCCGTCCTCGACGCGAACGACAGGCGCTCGCCGTCGTCCGTCCACCGCGGCTGGAAGTCGTCGTTCGGGTGCTCGGTGACGTTCCTCGCCTCGCCGCCGTCCGACGGGAGGATGAAGATGTCCTCCTTGTGCCCCATCGTCGTTCTGGACAGGGCGATCCACTTCCCGTCGGGGGACCAGTCGACGTGAAGGATGTCGGCGTCCGGGAGCACCTGCGAAGGGGCTTCGCCGTCCGGGTCCATCATCCAGAGGCGCTTCTCACCCTTGAGGAAGGCGACCCGCCCGCCGTCCGGCGAGGGCATCGGCTCGAACTCGTCTTCGGTCGAGTCGGTCAACCTGGTTTCATCTACCCTCAGGGCCTTCGACAGGTCGGGCTCCTCTTCGTCGGCCGAGGTCGCGGAGTAGAGGTCGTAGTCGCCCGACCGGTCCGACGCGTAGATGATCGTCCCGCCGTCGGGCATCCAGGCGATGTCCTTCTCCCTCGCGGCGGTCTCCGTGATCCTCCGCGCTTCGCCGGCCTCGCCGTCCTCGAACGGACAGACGAAGATCTCGCCCCTGACGACGAGCGCGAGCTCGTCCTCGTCGGGACTGAACGCGAACTCCGTGGCGCTTCCTGAGAGCGTCAGTCTCCGCTCGTCGTTCCACTTGAGATCGCTCGGCGCGTCGATCGGAACCGCCTCCGGCGATCCGCCCGGGACGCGCAGGCGCCAGACACCCGCGTCCCACTCGTAGACGATCGTCCCGCAGTCCTCAGAGATCCTCGCCGCCTGGACGCCGTCGTGCCCGTGCCGGGTGACCTGCCGGGGGATGCCGGCAACGCCCGGCAGGCGGTCCTCGCCGCCGTCCGGCATGTCGAGAGCGATCTGCCAGACGTTGGCGACGCCGGACTCGTCTTCCGCCGTGAAGTAGAGCGTCTGCCCGTCCGCACTCCACATCGGGCGATCCTCGTCGATCGGGGTCCCGACGACCCGGACGCTCTCGCCGCCGTCGTACGCCCGGATCCAGATGTCCCTGGACGCGCTGCCGTGGTAGTGCTTCCGCCACCACGGCGTGCGGCCGCGAACGTACGCAACCCAGCGGCCGTCCGGAGAGACGGATACGTTGTAGGCGCGATCGGGGATCACGCGCCTCGGAAGACCACCGTCGATGTCCACCTCGTAGAGCTCGGTCTCCAGGGAGTCCCGATACGAGACGAAGAGGACGTGTGAACCGTCGCGGGTCCATCCGTTGACGCTGTCCCACGAACTGTGCCAGGTCAGCCGCTCCGGCGCGCCGCCGACCGCCGGGATGACGTAGACGTCGCCGTTTCCGTCGCGGTCCGACGTGAAGGCCACGCTCGCCCCGTCGGGCGACCAGACGCACTGGTCGTCGAAGGCCTCGTGGACCGTCAGTCGCCGCGCGGTTCCGCCCTCCGACTGGACGATCCAGAGGTCGCCCATGTAGGAGAAGACGATTCCGCTTCCGTCGGGCGACGGCGCGGGCTCCCGCGCGTTCAACACGGGCGCGGCCCCGGCGGCCGCCGCGAGAGACAGGGACAGGGCCGCAACAAGAAGCCCGCGACTGACCGCCGCGAGCGCGACCGATCGAGCGAATCGGGCAAGCAAAGAGCTCTTCGACATGACTCCCCCCTGCTGGTCAACGGGGGAAGCGGCGGGGCCGCGCGGTCCCGCCCGACGCGGCGAGGCCTACCGCTCCTCGACCACGCGCTCCCCCAGGTGACACGACTCGTTCCATTTCGTCAGGACGAATCCGGTCCCGTCCCATCTCACGATCGAGTATCCGGCGTTGTCCAGGTAGAACTTCCAGAAGTAGCCTTCCTGCATCCCCAGCAGGCGCCCGGCCAGGAGCTTCAGAACCGATCGGTGCGAAACGATCGCGATCCGACGGCCCTCGTGCTCCCGCACGAGCGCCGTCGTCCGGTCGTGCGCGCGCCGCGCGACTGAGGCCAGCGACTCGCCGCCGGGAATCCGGAGGGCGTCGGGAGTCTCGATCCAGAGCCGCCACAGCTCCGGCTCGTCCCTCTCGACGTCCGCCTTCCGGACGCCCTGCCAGCGCCCCAGGTCGATGTTGTCGAACGCGTGATCGACGACAGGCTCGAGGTCGTGCGCCCCGGCGACCGGCCGCGCCGTCTCGAGCGCGCGAGAGAGCGGCCCCGAGTAGACGGCGTCGATCGGAACGGACGCGAGGGCCGCCGCCAGACGCCGCGCCTGCTCGCGCCCGCGGTCGTTCAGGGCGACGTCGCAGCGCCCGCGGAAGATGCCGGCCCGGTTGAACTCGGTCTCCCCGTGCCTGATCAGGATGATCTCCGTCATTTGGACACGGCCCCGCGAGCTACGGTTTGCGGGCAGGGGGAAAGAGGAAGGCGAGCGCCTTCGGGAGACGCGCGGCCCAAGCCCCCTCGTTGTGTATCGCACCCTCGTCCTCGACGTACGCGAGATCGCGGCCGATCTCGAACCCCTTCTCCATGAGGATGTCGCGGGCGCGTCGATGCGCGGCGATGATGTCCGTCACGCCGTCGCGGTCGCGGTCCGACTGATCCTCGCCGGTCCCCATGTCGATCCATACCCGCGCGCGGCGCGGCGGCGCCTGCCCTTCGAGCATCCCCAGGATCCATCCTGCCCCCCACAGGTAGCTCGTCGACATGGCGCCGATCCTGGAGAAGACGTCGGAGTGCTTCCAACCGAGATAGAGGGAGGCCAGCCCCCCGAACGACGATCCCATGACGCCCGTGTGCTCCCGGCCGGGCAGCGTCCGATACTCCGAGTCGATGAACGGCTTCACTTCCTCGATGAGGAACTTCGCGTAGAGCTCCGCGCCGCCGCCGCCGCGCGACTGGTCGGGCGCCGGCGTGTACTCGAACGTCCGCCCGGACGTGTTGTAGACTCCCACGACGATCAGCGGCTCGACCTGCTCGGTTTCGATCATGCGCGTGACGGTTTCATCGACGCCCCACTCGATTCCGATAAACGACGATCCGGCGTCGAAGAGGTTCTGCCCGTCGTGCATGTAGAGAACTGGATACCGGCGTCCCTCTCCCTCGTCGTAGCCCGGCGGCAGCCAGACGATGATCGTCCTGCGGTTGTCGAGGTGCTCCGACCGGAAGTCGAGATGCAGACGGAAGTCGCCGACGATGCTGTGTCTCTCGAAACCGGAGAAGAAATCGCGCCAGTTCGCCACATCGATCCGGACCGTGGTGTCGCCGGCGACGACGAGCTCTCTGTCGCGGAGCTCCTCGAAGTCGGGACCCTTCTCCACCGTCTCCCAGGACCCGCGGGTGAACTTGTACTTGAGTGTCGTCCCCGGTTCGAGCACCAGGCTGATCGCGTAGAGGCGATCGCCGATCTTCCCCAGCTCCACCTTGCCCGGGTCCCAGGGACCGAGCGCGTCGATGTTCCCGGCGATGTAGACGTCCGCGTCGGCGGGCGTGTCGTCGGGAACCGTGACCTTGAAGGTCACCAGCGCCGACCTCGCCTCGCCCGACGAAACCGCGCCGAGCAGTATCGCTGCCACAAGCAACCCCGTAATGATGGCCGAACGCCCGTTCACCATGTGTCTTCCTCCTGCCGTCAAGGATAGCGCGTGAGACGCGGCGCCGCAACGCGGAGCCCGATGCGACATCGGCCTTGCATGGCCGGGCGCGCCCTGTAGATTCTGGTGGAGAGGAACCACCGACTGCGACTCAGCAAGGAGCCACCATGTCCGCTCAAACGAAGCTGCCGGAGCCGTCGAGCGCGGGCGGACCGCCGATCTGGGAGACGCTCGCCCGGCGCCGCTCGGTCCGCGACTACGGGGGCGGGTCCATGCCGCTCGCGACCCTCTCGCAGCTGCTCTGGTCGACACACGGAATCACCGCGAAGGCCGGCCGGGTTGGGCTCCGGAACGCACCGTCGGCCGGCGCGTGCTATCCGATCGACGCGTACGCCGTGGTCAACAACGTGGCCGGGCTCGAGCCCGGCCTCTATCGCTATCTTCCCGAAGAGCACTCCCTCATCCAGATGCGCGCCGGCGAGGTCGGCCGGGAGATCACGAAGGCTGCGCTCGGCCAGAAGATGTGCCATCGCGGCAGCGTCACGTTCGTCTGGGTCGCGGTCGTGCCCCGAACCACGGGACGCTACGGCGACCGCGGTCACCGCTACATCTTCCTCGATGCCGGGCACGTCGGTCAGAACATGTACCTGGCGGCGACCGCGCTCGGCTACGGGTGCTGCACGATCGGCGCGTTCGACGACGACGCGATGAACGCCGCACTCGGCGTCGACGGGGAGGTCGAGACGACCGTCTACGCCGCCTCGGTCGGACCGACCGAGTAGCACCCGAGGCTCCGACGCCCGCGCGGCCGCCCCGCGAGGCGCACTCACTCCCCCGCGCCCGGGTTCCGAGCCAGTTCGTTCAGGCCCCGCACCAGCGCTTCGACGTCCTCGATCCGATGGCGGCGGGCGAGGTCACCCAGCGTGCCCCAGAACGGCTCGCCGCACACGATGCAGGGCAGGCCCTGCTCGATCAGGTACTCGTTCGCCCCGGGGACGGCATCGAGCAGCGCCTCCACCGGCGTTTCGGCGGTTACCCGCACTCGCTTCTCCTCCTCCGTCCTTCCCACGCCGCTCCCGACCGGGCCGGACGGGAAAGCGCTTGCGGAGCGCTTCGCTCCGGCGGTAGATTACTGGCGAGGTACGTCGGCACGGACGGGAGCACGAGATGAGTTCCGACGACACGACGACCAGCAGATGGCGAGCGACCGTCGCGGCCGCCGCGTTCGGCGCGCCGGTGCTGGTCGTGCTCTGGCTCGCCCTCGCGCTGACGGTCGATCCGCCCGGTCTCCCCAGCGCGATCGTGAAGATCGTGTTCGCGATCGTCGCGGTGGTCACCGCGCTGGCCGGAGTCCGCTGGGCGACGACCGCCGGCTTCCTGCTCTTCTTCGAGTCACTCGCTGCGCTGCTCTACGTGCTGCTGCGCGCCGAGACCTACGAGCCCCCGGCCGCCGCGCGAACCGTCCTCCTGCTGATTCTGCCCCTCGCCGTTGCCGGCATCACGCTCGTGCTTGCCGGAGGCGTGCGCGCGGGAACGTGGCCGCCGGCGCGCTTCCGGACCGGCTCGTCCTGCGGAACCTGACGTCCCGGCCTCACCGTTCTCACCCTCCGCGACCTCCGAGACCCTCGACGATGATGTCCTCGAGTTCCTCGGCCATCCGACCGTAGCTGAAGCGATCCCGCGCTCTCACACGCGCCGCGTCGCCCAGGCGACGCGCTCTGATCTGATCGGCGAGCAATGCCGTGACGGCGTCGGCCAGAGCGTCCGGGCGCTCAGGCGGCACGACGAGCGCCTCCCGATCGTCCCGGACCGCCTCGAGCGTCCCCGAGACGTCGGTCGCAACGATGGGCGCGCCCACCGACATCGCCTCAAGGAGCGTGTTCGCCATGCCCTCGTTCCTCGAGGCCAGAACGTACACATCGACCGCGGAGAGAATCGTCCTGACGTCGTCGCGGTGGCCGGCGAAGACGACCCGCCCGGCGACACCCGCGTTCTTCGCCGTCTCCCGGAGGGACTCCCGCTGCCCGCCCTCCCCCAGGATGAGGAGCACGGCGTCCGGGGCGGACCCGAGGATGCCGGGGAAAGCGCGGATCAGAACATCGAATCCCTTCTGGCGCGCCAGCCGCCCGGCGCCGCAGACGACAGATCGCGCGGAGGGGATCCCGAGCGAGTCGAGTGCCTCGCGCCCCGCGCCCGCGGGGACCGGTTCGACCGAGACGCCGTTCAGGAGCACGGCGATCTTCCCTGGATCGACCCACGGGTGTTCCAGGAGCATCTCGCGGATGGCGTTCGAGTTGACGACGACCCGGTCGGCGAAACGCCCGAACGTCAGCCGCCGCTTGAGGTCGTTCTGGATCGGCCTCCTCAGGCCGAGCCGGAAGACGACGAGCGGGCGTCCGGCGAACCGTGACACCAGTCCGCCCATCCAGTGATCGCGTTGCTTGGTCAGAACGACGACGTCCGCGCGCGCGCGTCGGAACTCGCGCACAAGCGCCGTGAGGCCGGCGGGGTTGAGGTCGCCCCACAGCCTGACCCGCCGCCCGGGGACGCCGCGCGCCTCGAGACCGCCCGCCACGGGGGGATGTGACCAGAGGACCAGCACGCGGTGCCCGCGGTCGGCGAGCCCGCGCGCGGCCTCGACCGCCCACTTCTCGTTCCCGCCCCACGATCGGGACGAGACGGTGAAGACGATGGAGAGCTTCCGGTCCAAGACGTTCTCCGTTGTGCGGCCCTCCGCGGGCGGGAAGGCGTCGCCCGCCCCCCCCGGGTCAGTTCCCGACGGCCGCGGTGACCTTCGAGAGGACGATCTCCCTTGCGGCGTCCCGGTTCGACTCCGTGACGCTCACGATCTCGACATCGCGCCGGGCGCGGACCGCATCGAGGAACTCGTTCCTCCGATCCTGAATCGTCCCGAGAACCGGTGTCGGCGAGTCGAGAGCGCGGCCGACCGCCCTTCTGAACTCCGGCGAGCAGAGTTCCATCCGCCCGATCTCGTCCATAACGATGAGCTGGGCGCCCTCGATCGCCGCGTCGATGGCAGCCACGCCGATCGACTCGAGATCGTCCCGATGAACGCCGTACTTCCCGACACGATAGGGGCTGTCGAGGTCGACGTGCGCAAGCACGCCCCGCGCTCCCCTCAGGTCGGCGATGGAGAATCCGACGCGCCTCCCGCCTTCCCGGATCTCCTCGGTGCAGAAGCCGCCCGCCTCGACGGGCAGCTCTTCGAGGACGGCGCGGATGAGCGTCGTCTTCCCAACGCCCGGGCGGCCCGTCACGAACAGGTTCTTACGCGTCGTCTCGGTCATCCGTCCCCTCTTCGGCGGCGCGCTCACCTATGGCCCGCTGGCGGCGAGCGGGGCCGAGGCCAACCCCTATTTCGACTTCCGCTACCTGACCTCGGCGGATGTGGTGGTCTCGGAGGGCT
>Ga0180429_10003775_pt1 | contig 12240 bp, 25 predicted proteins | sample SS_ome_FD_132428 | JGI IMG/M metagenome (GOLD analysis project Ga0180429, IMG submission 132428) | Hypersaline lake sediment archaeal communities from the Salton Sea, California, USA - SS_1_S_1 metaG | ecosystem: Environmental > Aquatic > Non-marine Saline and Alkaline > Hypersaline > Sediment ... | reverse complement strand
CGCTCGTTCCAGCGCTCTGCCCGAGCGGTCATCGTGTCGGCCAGCCGTTCGGCCACTGCTTCGGCCGCCGCACGCGCCGCGCCCTCCGTCGTGTATAGCCACGACAGTTCGGGGTGCTCGCCGATAATCTGGTGGCTGCGCGGCTCGCGCACCTCCCACAGCGTTCGCTCGATTCCGTCGAGCCCGCGCTTCTTGAGCTTCTTCACCACGGTAGTTCTCCATCAATGGCCTGCGTGATTGCCTCCGCTGCCTAGTGGCCCCACGATCGTGAGCCAGTTGAGCGTGTCTGCGCTGACGTCAAGGCTGCCGGAACCGGTCGGAATGCGGCCGACCAGCTTTACCGCATCGCCGGCATCAAGGTACGGGCAAGCCGCGAAGTCCGCACCGTGAAAACCGTCGTCGTACTGGCCGCGCAGATATTCGGCCATGCCGCTGCCTGTGTCACGCCACAGGACCATGACCAAGTATTCGTTCGCCTGCATTGTGATCACGGCGTCGATGCAGTAAACGCCACTGCTTGGCGCGGTAAAGATCCCGGTCGTGCTGTCGTAGTCACTGCCCGAGTCATATCGCTCCACGTCAAACACAAGATCGGTGTTTCCGGCCCCGAGCGATAGCGCAGCGTTGCGATAGGCGCCGACGCGCCCGGTGCTGCCGCCGCTGCCGCCCCCCGGCAAATTGAGCAGCTGGGACCCGTCAACCGCCGGAAGCCTCCCCGAGCTGTCGAGTTCCACCACGTTCCCGGCCGACGTGCCCACGTCCTGGGTCGCGGCCGACCCCAGACCAAGATTGATCCGGGCGGTCGATGCGCTGTCGAGGTCTGACAGGTTGGACGATTCGTCAAGGAACGTCGCCGGTGCTACCGTTTGCTGGTACCGGGACGGAATCGCGGCCACGTTCGGTCCAAGTCCGCCGTTGACCGTAGAGGCGATCAGTGTTCCGCAGTTGCCCACGTTGGATAGAGACGAGGGCGAGTGAGCGACCACCCCGGCCCCAGTCACGCACGCGGTCGGGGCCGACGCGACCGCCCAAAGCCCCACGACTACCATCGACAACGCGCCGGACCCGTTCGTGTTGACGGGTGATACCGTTGCAGTTGAGACGATACCCTGTGACAGCGTTACAACCGTGGTTGAAGCGGCCCCCACTTCTACGGCCCCGGTTATCAAGAAATCTGCGAAAGAAACGGTACCAGCGCCAGCGGATGCCACTTCGAGCGCGACATCATCCCCGCTGGCCGCATCGATCGCGGCATAGCCTCGAACGTCTAGCCACCCACCAGAGTGGTAAACTACTGATTCAGTAGAGCCGCCTTGCGAAGCGAGCTGAATCATTTCTCCGTGGAGCCGGGCCAGCGTCGACAGACCCCCGGAGCCCGTGGCCCCGCAGGTCATACTGATCGCGCGGCCGGACCCAGCTGCGGAGAAAGCGTCAATCTCATAGAGCTCCACCCGCTGTGCGGCCGGGGTCGGGCACTCGACCGAAACGGCCGGGGTACCAGTCCCGCCCCCACTTACGAACAGGAACCCTTCGGCCATCGATACATGCGACTCTCGCGAACCCCCGGGGGTGCCGATGTCGTAAGTGATTGCCGGGTTGCCGGACGTCCCGGTGACGCGACACGCCTTAACCTGTGCACTCGGGACCTGGCAGATCATGTGCACACCGGCCGCCGCTTCTAGAGCTTCGGTGTACGACCCCGGGGCAACCTGAACTACGCCACCCCCGGCCGCTTCGGCCGCCGTGATCGCAGTCTGGATCGTCGTGTAGTCGCATCCGGCGCACACCTCGAACGCGGGCAACCCTCCCCCCGAGCTGGGAAGGTTCGTGAGCTGGCTACCGTCGACCGCCGGAAGTCTGGCGGACCCGTCCAGCACGATCAGGTCACCCGCGCTTGTCCCGATGTCGAGAGTTTGCAGATCGCCTGCGCCGGCGCAGTAAAGCACTTCGTTAGCCGCCGAACAGTAGGACGCGGCCGGGGGGCCGATCGGGCCGGTCTGGGCGTGGGCGAGGATGCCCCAACCGAGGATCAGGGCGATAGCGGGGAAGCGGCGCACGTCTACTCCAGCAGAGCCCGGATTCCGAGGTTCAAAGCGGCCGACGCGCTCAGCAAGGTCGCGGCCTGCTGGAAATCGAGGTCCGGCACGCTTCGGAGGTTCCGACTGAGGTAGGACGTGACCAGCGCGCCGAGCGCGACGGACGCGGCCAGGTAGCCGATAGTGCGAGCGTTCATCTCAGAACCCGCCTTCATCCCAGCGCGCCGGGTCGAAAGCCAGCTTCGCGGCCTTGTCGGAAGGGTAAACTTTCGAAGCGGACACGTAGCGCGACCCGACGAACGCGGCATAGCCGAACGCGGCCAGCCGATACGCGCCCCCACGCTTGAAGGCGTAGAACGCGGTTACGGCCGGAGCAGCCACGCGAACGATGTAGGGGATCGACTCCATCAGAACAGCCCCCAGATCCAGTCGATGGCCGCGCCAATGCCGACGCACGCAAGGTACTTCACGTACCCGACTAGATCCTTTCCGGGCTGGGGCGAGTCATTCATCGCTGGACGCCTTCTTCGCGCCCTTCTTTGGCGCCTTCTTCGCGGCCGCGCGGGCGCCCCCGTCGATGCCCTTCCGGGCCGGGTTGCGCTTCTTCTTCGCCTTGCTCATGCCTCTCCACCACCTTCCTTGCCATTCGGCCCCACTTCCGGCGTAACAGCCGGTGGCCCACGTCTAGCCGAAACAACATACGGCACTTTCGCAAGCACGTTAGCGCCCATGTACCCGAGCGCGATGGATTCGAGCGCGTCCAGCGACTCCGGGCACCCCCAACCGCTAGCTTGGAGCGCGACCAGCGCGCCCAGCGAAGCGACCAGCGCCCAGATCTTACGGCTGTGCACGCACGACCTGGGCTGTAATTTTCACGGCTCCACCGCCGGTTCCAAACACAACCAACTCTCGGGGGTAAACGTGGCCGTTAGGCGACTCGCCGAGCTTCCATATGTAGCCCGGATCAATGTCCAGCGCTTTGCCTCGGCCGGCCCCGGCGTCGACCTTCACGGCGGAGCCTGAAACCTCGATAGTCCAGATCAGGACATCATGATCCGGGGGCAAGCCGCAGTCAAAGTCGGCCCCCTGTGAGACAGACGCGGAAACCCGAGTCTGACTGCTAGCCGACGTCGTAAACTCGACCTGTCCAGTCCTGATCCGGTCGCGCGCCATCTTTTCAGCCGTTCACGCTCGGAAGCGCCACCAGATCGGCCCCGGCCATTCCTCGCAGAAAGCGAGCGCCGATGGTCGCGACAGCAGCCGCGACCGCGATCTCACCCGCTGAACGCTTCGCCATTACCCCGGCGACCAGCGCGCCGAAGATGACCTGACCATCGGCCGAACGAAAGAACTCTTTCGCCTTGTCCATCGTCTCTATCCTCTCAGTAGTTGCCGAGAGCCGCGCCGAACTTAAGCGCGGTGTCTGCGGCCGCCTTCTTTTGTTCGATCGCGTCCCGGGCGGCCTGAGAAGCGCGCCGGGTCGCGTTCACGATCCACTGCCCCGAGCTCGCGGCCAGCGGCCACGATGGGGGCGGGATGTAGGGCAATCGGTAGTACCACGACTCGGCCGGCCGGGGGTCCGTGTCGGCCCCGAGCTGGTTAATTACCATCCGGGCGACGTCCGGCTCAGCGGCTACCTTGTATTGATTCGCGGAGCCGACCTTGACCAGCGCGAAGCGGCCGCCGTTCGTCCCCACGAATTGGATCAGCCCCCTAACGCTTCTAACCTTCGCTCCGTTCGTCGCCGCAACAAGCTGAACGTACCCAACGCCACCTTCCGAGAACCCGGGCACGCTTCGGATCACCGTCCCGACGCGGCCGGCCTGGCCCGGCATTGACGGATAGGGGAGAGCTGCAAACCCCGACCGGCTTCTACCGCCGAAAGAGTTGAGTTGCCACGCTTCGGGGTAGTTGGACCCGTCGACCGCGCTGGAAAAAATGCCGAGGACCACGATCCCCTTCGGAGCCCACTCCGCCTGGATCTGCCCGCCGCCGGCGCGCACCAGTTCGATCGTCCCCCGAATACCCCGACGTCTAATCGGCGGGATCCGGCTCTCGAACTCGGCCGCCGGAACCACGTTGATCGTGGTCGACCCCGGCCGCCATGTGGTCGGATCCGCGCTCAATGCCCCAGATGGCGCAGGAGGAAGCGCGGTCAGCTTCAATCCATCCCCTTGCGTAACCTGAGCGACCGGGCCAGTCCCCAACCTTTGCGCCGACGACCCAAGGGCCGACAACCCGGCCGACGCGCTGGCGCTACGACGCCAGAGCAGGAAAGCGCCAGCCCCAAGCGCAAAGAGTAGGACCTGACGGTTCATCAGAAGAAACCCTTGATCAGGTCCGTCGCGCTGTCGACGACTCCGCCGATCTTCTCAAACGTGCCTTCCGACGACTTCGAGCGGGATCGCTGAAGCGCGGCAAGCTGCGCGGCCTGGAGCTCAGCGGCTTTCTTCTGCTCTTGCATCAAATACCAGCCCCCGAGAGCGATCGCGCCGATGATCAAAATCGTGTTGTCGTTCATCGTTCGTTCCCTCAGTAACCGGAGAGGTCTACGACCGTGAGCGCGGCCGGTCGAGTCAGACGGTCAGCCGCGATCGCCGGAATCGTCCGTCCCCGGCCGGTCGGAACCCGGGGTCGGAAGTTGGACCGGGGCGCCCCCGACGGAAGGGGGGTGTCGGCGGCGCCCCGATTCCAGAGAAACCACGCACCCGCACCCGCGAGCGCGTACCAAGCCCAAGTAGGCACGTTATCGATCCAGCGCGGTCGGGTAGAACGGCGCAAGCGCGTTTGCGATCGGGCCGCTACCCGGGATAGCCGAAGGAACCAGCGGAGTCCCGGCACCGGCGTAGTCGTCGGAGCGGACCACTGCCGACAGGAACGTCTTGGTCCCGGTCCACCCGCTGTCCAGCTTGCAGATCGCGCCCCGAGCGGGCGCGGCCAGCGCGGCCAGCTCTCCCGAGGTCATCGCGCGCCGCACGCACACCAGCGGAATCGTGTTGCCTTTCTGGATGCCGTATCCGGCCGCCTCCAGCTCGTACCGGAGATCCGGGCCGTAGCTGTCGTACAGGGTCGCAAGCCGGAACGGGGTCGCGTCCGCGAAACTCGGCCCGGTCACCCGACCGTCAAGCCGGGTTTCGACGTTCCGACCGTCGGAGCGAGAGTTGTAGTCCTGAACAGCGGCCGATCCGCTGTCAAGCGCAACCGCGAGCTGAAGCCCAGGAATTGACGCCTTGCAGCCATCGAAATCGGGGGTCAGCCGCTTGTCAAATCGGATCGGGTGCGAGAGCCGAAAACCCTGCTCATCTCGACCCTGGGTAAGGACCTTCACGGTGGTACCGCTGTCGACCGTCCAGACCACCGAATTGCTATCGGTCCAACTCCCGTCCCCCATGGTGAAGTTCAAGAACGTTGCATCGAACTGGTGAATCTGAGGGCTAAACGCCGTCCTGAGTAGCGGGTTGCACAGGATAGACAGCGGGATGTGAAGCTGTGCGCGAATGTTGTATTCATTCGTACCCGTGACCGGATAGTCGCTAAACCCGGGGTCAAGATCCCAGGTCGACCCCTTCTCACCCAGCAACCGCGCCATCCGATGGATGTCAGACGCGGAAAGGTTGTTAACGATCGTTCCCTTCGCGTCCGTAAGCTGGACGTTGCTGATCAGGGAATCCAGCAGATCGTTCCGATCCTGTTCACTGTCGATTCCGACCCCACTACCGGAACCAGTGATCTTGCCGACGATTTCAAAAGTGATGTAGTCGACCGCGTGACGCTCGGAAAGGCCGACGTCCGTGAACACAATACCGCTCTTGGTAGTGTTCGCGCTCCAAGCGTAAGAGTCATGCTCTCGAATGATGGCGAACATTAACTTGCACTCCCATCGTCGTCGGGGTTAGCGGGTGCGGCCGGGGCAGGCCAAAGCCGTGCCAGGACCATCGGCACGACCACGACCATTACGGCCACGGTAGCGATCTGTCGGTTGCTAAATCCGGTGAGGCCCTTCACGGCACACTCCCCTATCGTTTTGGTAATCAGACGTCGAAACGATACAAGTTCGCGTCTCCGGTACGCAAGTCAATTCGATAGCATTGGCGATCTGGTAAGTGCTGAACGGCCGACGCGATATCGCGGCCGGCGAACTCCCGGATCGCTTCCCGATCGCGCCATTCTACCGCACGAAAAATGTAGGCCGCGTCCATCCCCTGACGCCGACTCGGCGGAATATCGGCCGCGCGCTGAGAAATCAGCCAGACGGACACCCCCCGGTGACGGCCGGCCCGGATCGCTCCGTTATCCAACTCAGGTATTTCCAGCCGATTGATCGAGGCCGCTTCATCAACGACCAACGTGCACCCGCTAGCCGCCGCTGCAATCGCCCCCACCCCCTCCGCGATCGCGCGCCGGTCGACCCCATCGCAGCGCCACGCCAGCCGGAACGGCCCCCGAGTCGTGGCCGCAAGGTTCGCGATCACGTAGGGGTCCCGGTGCCAGTCGCAGCTTGGCCAGCCCCCGGCGGGGTCGACCACGACCACGCGGACACGATCGGCCATTGCGCGCTCGGCGAAAAAAGTCTTTCCGGTACCGGGCGCGCCGAGTAGCATGACGTTCGCGCCCCGAGAACGGGTAGCGTTCGTGCTCTCAACATCGGAAGGGGATTCCATCATGAGCATGCTTACCGTAGCCGGAATTGGCCGCTTGGTCGACAACCCGATCACTAAGGATGTCAACGGCCAGAGCGTAACCGAGTTTCGGATCGCGTTTGGCGGGAACAGAGATCGCGGCCTGGCCGCTGTGTTTTGCGACGCTTCGATCTGGGGCAAGTCGGGCGAGGTCTTCGGCCAGTACCACGGCAAGGGCGATCCGGCTTACATCGCCGGCCGTTTTGAACTCCGCGAGTGGATCGACCGCGATGGCAACACCCGTCAGAGCCCCCAGATCCGGGTATCCGATTGGACCTTCACCGGCTCACCGAAGGGCGACGACCAGCGCGCCAACGGCCAGCAGAGCGACAACCGCCGAGGTCCCCGGGGCCGCTGAGACGGCCGCCCCGGCCGCGTTGCCGATCGCGCTTCCGACGACTCGGGGCGCGTCGGCGATTGCCTCCACCGTATCCCGGTAAAGTCCATCGATCATGTGGTCGAGGTCTTCGGCAGACCGGGCCGCGCTTCGCGCCTGTGCTGTGATTTCGCGCTGAAGCTCTTGATCAAGCTGGGCTTCACTTGGCGACCACGCGACCCGGCGAACGACTTCGGCCGTAGTCCAGCCGCCGTCGATCGCCGCTTGGCCCCAGACGGCCGATCGTGGGCTTCCGTCCTCTGGACGGACGAAAACAGCCCGGGTCCCCGGGATGCGATGGAAGCGCGGCACTTCGCCAGCTGAGGCTAGTTCGCGCGCGGTGTCGGCGTCGCCGAAGTCGTATCGTTCGGTTGGCTCGAAACTCATGATCAGCCACTCCAACGGGCTAGTCGGCCACGGATGTCGACGTGTGTGAACGTCTGGTATCGCCCCAACCCGCCTTTCGGGATCGAGCCGTCGCGCTGGAGTCGATCAACGGCATCGGCGACCACAGCCGGATCAACCCCGTTGATCCGAATGTCGGCCGCTTTGCCCGAAAGGTGCTGCGACCCCGGAGCTCCCCCGACCGCTTCGTTATGTTCCTGCGACCTCCAACCACTAATGATCGTGATAGGCTTCCCGAATTCGGCGCGGAGTGGTTCGAGGGCCTCGACCACCAGCCGGCGCACGTTGTCTGCAACTTCGGCAGGCATCGGGGCGCCGTCGGCCGATTCAAATTCCGCGAGGGTGAAGTGATCCGACAGTTGCATGGCAGACACTCCCCCGCGCTTGCGAGCAAGGTAGGCCAGGACCAGACCAGCGGCTCCAAGGGCGACAATCGTGGCTGATGATCGGTTCACGGAAGTGGGCGTTTGGTCCAGTGAAGATGACGCTGATCGCGACGTCGCCGAGGTCATCGCCGAGATAATCGAAACTGCCGCAATCGTGAACGATGGTATCCCGGTGACATCCCCAAGTGCAACCGAAGTAGTGGTGGACTGGTCGGTCGGAGGAAAGGCGGGACGATCGGTACTGGTGACGGGGCCAAGTCTGGGCGCCCAGATAGCCAGCATGATGCGGGGCATGAACGTCTTTCGCTACCGCTCCCCGGACGGCACGCGCGGCCCGGCTGAGTTAGAGTCTACTGGCCGCATCCAGAATCGCGGCCGGGGCGGACGCTATATGCAAGGGTCAACTTCGGGAAGTTGGGCGCTGGTCGTGACGCTGGCTGATGATGCGGCCGATGTCCCGACCGGGGATGATGTCCCCTTCTAGGGCAACTAGGGCAGAAGGTACTTTGCGATCAGAGAGAACGCGGCAGAAAGCGCTAACACGATCCCACCCCAGCGCATCCGATGATCCCGGGCCGCTTGCGCTTCCGTTTCGAGCTTGTCGAGTCGGCCGATCATCCCGTCTTTTCGGGCCAGCTCTACCCGGATGTCCTCGACATCGCGACGGACCTGATCCAGTCCGGCGCCCAGCTTTTCGACGGAATCGGCCACGCTATCCACGCGCTGCAAGATCAAGGATCCAAGCTGATCGTCTTTGAGACTCACAGCGGCCATCCTACCACGATGGATGCCCCGACCGGGACGGGGGTTCTACACGGGCGTTTAGTAGATTCCCGGCCGGGGCGAGATGGTCAAGGCTCGAACTCGACCCGGGTTTGGTCACTCCGCGCCATCGTCGCTATCGTCGACCCTCCCAAAGTGCCGGAAAACCACGTCCATCGTAGCCGCTCCCGACGACTCCCCGGCCAACATGGGGATCGCGGCCCCCTTCTTTCGCCAACCTTTGAGCCGGGAAGTCAGCCCCCGGCGGGTGTCGTTGATCGCCTTCCGGTGATCGGGGTGGCCGGGGTCGGCCGCGCCCACGTCAAATCGCGTCAATCCTTCCTGCACGACCCAGACGGCAAGCTCCCGCACGGTCCCGACCTTGACCGCGCTGGGATCGGTCAACTCAACTACCATTTCGCAGATCCGAGCGACCGACGCGGCTGACGAATCGATCAATGCTTCTCCCCGGCTTCGACCACTCATGCTTCATCTCCCTTCGCGAACTTGCCCCCCGGGCCGCGCTTCGGCGGGTTGCGCTTCTTCGCGGGTGCGCGCTTCTTCTTCGGCGGCTCCGGGGTCGGCGCCGGGGGCGGAGCCAGCGGCGGGGCCGGGGCGTTGGGGTCGTAGGACCACGCCACGAACGCCAGCGATCCGGCCGCCATTGCAAGGGCCAGCTCGGGGGATGTATCCCCGGCGTACTTCGCCAACACGACCCCCGCCGCTTCGCCGGTCGCGTGGACCAGTTCTCCCGGGAAGGCCTCGATCGGGACCTTGAACCCGGCCGACAGCGCGAACACGTACAGGTTAGCCGCCATGTGACCGGCCTGGTGATCGCTCGGGGTCGGGGTTACAGGTCCCAACCCATCTCCCGAATCACCGCCTCCACCCGATCCAGCCGCGCCCCGATCCCGTCCAGAGCCGCCCCGAACTCCTTCGCCCCCGGGAGCGCGTCCGCCGCTGGGGATTTCCCGGCCCTGTCGCTTCGGGGCGACGGGTCCGGGTCGGGGGGTGCGGGGTCGCTGTCCTCCGTCGCCTGATCCCGCGCCATCTCGGCCGCCTTCTCCGGGGCGATCCCCGCCTTCCGCAACGCTCTGAACGCGATCCGCTCCGCTTCCGTTTCGAACGTCTGTCCCATCGGGCTTATCCTTCCCGGCCGTTTCGGCCGCCTTCTCCGTCATCGGGAATCCCCTTCCCTATGCAAGCGCGCCATTAACAACGCGCAATGTACGGGACCGCACAACGCGCTCCCCAAGTTCAACGTGTTCCATTGTCACAGTGCACACGCCGCTTTCTAGCAACTCTCGCACATCGGCCCCACCAGACCAAGCGTGCACTTCGGGGCTAAGATAGTACCTTTTGACCCCCCAACACGCGAACGCGCCCGACTCGCCTTTGATGCGCCACGGATCGCCCCGACGCCGAACGCATCGAACGATGGTCCCCGGGGGGCCAGCGGCCACGCATCCATCCGTGTCGGCGTAGATCACACGCGCCCCGGCCGCTATCAGATCGGCCGCCATCTCCAGGGTTTCAAGGGTCGTAGCCGACTCAATCCCGACCGCCCATGCAGGTTCCGAGAACGGGGGCCGGGCACGCTCCACTTTCGCAGACACCCACCGGCGCCCATTGCGCTTCAGAATGGCCCCGGGCTGAGAAATCAGCCGTCCGTCCGGTAATTCAATGTCGGGCTGATCCATCGCGGCCCCGTCGTGCCACTCTTGGGCGCGCACGGGGTCCCCGGCCCGACCCCGGCGAAGGGTCCCAGCCGCGTATAGCTCGATCGGTATCCACTCCCGGCGGCCGGGCCGCGTTGCCAGCACTCCGAAGATGCGCCGGCCGACCGCCCGCGCCGCGTCGGCCTGGAACGGGGTCGAGGCCGCGTCCCGCACATCGACGCAATGTGCGGCCGGGATCCCCAACCATTGGCCCATCCCCCGCCATCCGTAGACCTTCCGAACGTTAAGCACGTCAAGCACCCCGGCCGCTTCGCTCCATTCCAGCAAGGGGGCCCACCAAACCCCCTCTCCGATTGCGTCCGTGGCCCATTCAATGCCCCCGTGAGACGCGCGCCACGGTATCGGCCCCCCGGGCAGTACCCCGCCGGCCCGGACCCGAACGCGAGCGTGGACGGCCCACGCATCCCCGCCTTCCGGCCCCCAGACGTCGGGCAGGTAAAGCCCGGCCGCGTTCCACGGGTACGCGCTCCGCTGATCCAGCGCGTAGATGCGCCAGCCGTGGGGGATCATCATGTGGGGCGCCGGGGCGCCGGGCTTGGCCGCGTCCCGGGCATCAACCGACCATGTACCAACCCGGTGCCACATGAGGCCGCCCTTGATCGCTGAGTCAAGCGCGGCCATGTGCGGGGCATCCCGGGAGACTCGGCCGGCAATCGTGGGCGATACCAAAGCCGCCGCTGCACTGGTGGCCGATGCGGCACCCCATGTAGCGCGAAGCGCGGAAACCTCCGACCACAGGTCGGCCGGATCGACCGGGCCGGATCCGTCCCACGACAGAGCAGGATCACGGTAGTACGCCAGACCACAGCGCCACGCGCCCCGACCCCCGGCCGGGGGCATCGACTCGGGGGGCGCGTGCGCAGTCGGGGTCGACGTCCAAAACGTAACCCGGTGGGGGCCGCGTCCCAGGTCGTGGATCACAGACTGCGCAAGCGATTCTCGGCCGTCGAAGTGGGCAACGTCGCCAGATAGGGCGATATCAATCACGACAGGTCGGCCGCCGGAAAGCGTTCGTCCGTAGCCCACGGGCCATGAATCGTAGGCCCCGGGGTGTCGGGGCAGATCGACATATCGCAAGGGCGCACGCGGGCCGTCTGGCGCCGGACTCGGACCCCATCGGGGCCGCGCTTCGACTCGCCCGACAGCAGAATGGAGCGGACCCCGCCGCAACTAGGGCAACGTCGGGCCGCCTGAACCTCCCGCATGAAATCAATCATCACTCGACCCCGACACGACCACCAGATCCACGCGGGAGAAGAAACCCCAAGCTCCCGAGCGGTGTAGTTCGTGGGTGACTGTATCGGCCGGCCGGATAGCGGTTGTCAGAGTCACCTTCACGTCTAGCGCCCCCAGATCAAGCGCTTCAGCCACGCGAGCAACGTCGCAAGACCGGCGAAGATGGATCACCAGCTCTCGATTGAACGACGCCGACCACCCGTCACGCGGCCCGGAGTGGGCCGGGGTCACGCGGGAATGGACAGACACGAACGGCAAGCCAGCTTCGGCCAGCCAGGTCGCGAACTCGCCGGGGTCGGCCCAGCGTTCTGAGCCGGCCGCGCCGGCTTCGAGCGAATCTCTTGAGCAAAGAAACATCCTGAACCCCTTCCAAGTCGCGTCCGTCGCGACCGTGCACCGATTCGTATCACCGGACGCGGCCAGGCGTCAAGCGCGCACGCACACAAATCGAAAAACGCAACCCGGTCTGGTCACGATGGCATCGACGACCCCCCCCCACACACATAAGGTTGGAATGGTCCGGCGATGGCATCGATGGCATCGATGGCATATGTGACGCCGGTGGCACTATGTCATGCGGTGACATGTGGGACATTTAGGTCCCCCGGCGCGGGGGCCCGG
>Ga0180429_10003774_pt1 | contig 12242 bp, 14 predicted proteins | sample SS_ome_FD_132428 | JGI IMG/M metagenome (GOLD analysis project Ga0180429, IMG submission 132428) | Hypersaline lake sediment archaeal communities from the Salton Sea, California, USA - SS_1_S_1 metaG | ecosystem: Environmental > Aquatic > Non-marine Saline and Alkaline > Hypersaline > Sediment ... | reverse complement strand
TGCCAGAGGTATCCCTGCCAGTTTTTCCTCTTGTTGATCATTCGTGTATAGCGCTGGTGCGCATCTCCCACGGCCCGTGCCAATTTGCCTTCGACCCCCGGAACCAAGATGAGATGAACGTGGTTGGGCATGAGACAATAGGCCCAGATTTCTACGGCGTGCAACCCACATAACTTCTTCGTGAGTTCAAGATAGGTTCGGTAGTCTTCCTCACGGAAGAAGGTCTGTTGCCGCCGATTTCCCCGTTGCGTGACATGATGGGGCACACCGGGTACGATCACGCGTGCGAGTCGAGCCATGAGAGAATTCTATCGAGGGAAAGACCGAAGGGTCAAGAATTAAGTTGTGTGTCCCCTTAATTCAGGAGGCGCTCTTGATTCCCTGGGAGAAAATCGACTCGGCGCCCCTGCCGGACGACGGCGGAGAGATAACCCTCTACCGGCGGGGGGATGCGTTCTCCATCCGCGTGGACGGCGAAGAACTCATGAACAGCCTGTCCCACGGATCGGAGGAGGCTCTCGCCGGACACGCCCTCGACGCGCTGGGAGTCCGGGCGGAGCCTCGGATTCTGGTGGGGGGGCTGGGCTTGGGATTCACCTTGTCGGCGGTCCTGCGGGAGCTGCCTTCCGGGGCGCGGATACTCGTCGCCGAGCTGGCCGAGGCGGTCGTGCGCTGGAACAGGGGTCCCCTCGCTCGCCTCGCCGGGCACCCGCTGGAGGATGCCAGGGTATCGACGCGGGTGATCGATGTGGCGCGGCTGCTTCGGGCAGAGCCCGAGACCTTCGACCTCATCCTGCTGGACGTGGACAACGGCCCCCGGGGGCTGACACGGAAAGCCAACGACCGGCTTTACTCCGCCGCCGGACTGGCAGAAGCTTTCCGCGCGCTTCGTCCCCGGGGCATCCTGGCCCTCTGGTCGGCCGGACCGGACCCGGCTTTCACCCTGCGGCTGAAGAAGGCGGCCTTTTCAGTGAAAGAGGAGCGCGTGAGGTGTCGGGACACCGGCGGCGGCATGCGGCACACCCTGTGGATCGCCTCGAAAGGCTCGGGGAAAGGGTTCAGCGGCTCGATCGCCCGAGCATCAAAGAAACCAGATCGAAGAAGGCGATGAATCGGCCCCCACAGTGGCTGCATCCGTAGTGCTTCGTCCCGGGGATCGACCGCATCCACTTCGCGCGCTGCAATCGGCGCACGGTTCCTTTCGGATCCCTGCAAATCGGACACATGACGCCCAGGCAGATCGCCATGTCTTCCTCCGATGCGCGGTTCAGTCCGGCCCGTCCAAGGTCTCCTGGCGGGTATCCGCTGCCTCGGCCGGTGCCGTCTCCCCGGAATCCGAATGGACTTCGGCCGCCTTCAGCCGGCTCAGGGCCCTGTAGCCCCCGATGATGCAGAAAAGCGCGAATGCGTGAAATCCGATGCCGAAGGCTGGAATCAGAATATCACAGGAGCCCGGGGCGATGCCGCCGTGCCGTCAGTCGACGGGAGAGAATTCGTCCTTGCCGACGTTGCACTCGGGGCACAGGAAATCGTCGGGGAGGTCCTCGAAGGCCGTTCCGGGGGGGATGCCCTCGTCCGGCAGGCCCGCCGCCGGATCGTATTCCCATCCGCACACGTCGCAAACGTATTTCTTCATGAATCCGTCCTCCGTTCGGTTTTCGATCCGGCCGCCTCGCGCGCCCGGTGAGCCAGCAGTGCACCCGCCTCCCGGCAGGCTTCCAGGGTTTCGGCATCGGGCCGGTAGCGGCTCCTGAGGGGCTCCCGGAGGATCTCCCACTTCATGGCCCTCATGCCTTCATCCAATTCCTCGGGGCCGCCCCGCCCCCAGCCGAAGGAACCGAAGGAGAAACCCGCCTTGCCTCCGGAAGCCAGGCCCTTGAGGTAGGTCAGCACGGCGGCCATCCGCGGCATCATCCCCCGGTGAAGGGTTGCGCTCCCCATGGCGACGCAGGCCGCGTCGAGAGCCTCCGTCGCGATGCGCGCGAGATGGGTGTTCCCCACCTTCAGCGACACGACCTCCACACCCTCCGCGGACGCGCCGTCGACGATGGCCCCGGCCATCCTCTCGGTGCTCTCCCACATGGTGTCGAAGAGGACGAGGACTTTGGCCCTGGGCACCCGGGAAGACCATTCTTCGTATGCCTCCAGGATCTCTGCCACCCTCGATCGCCACACGACGCCGTGGCTCGGGGCGATGATCTCCATCTCCAGGCCCCGGAGCGTCTCGAGAAGGGGCGGTACCTTTCGGGCGTAAGGCTGAACGATGTTGGCGAAATAGGACTTGGCTTCGTCGAGGGTCACGCACCACCGCACCTCGTCGTCGAACCTCCCGGAAGAGGCCACGTGCTGTCCGAAGATATCCATGGAGAACAGGAGTTTCTCCTCCGGTAGGTAGGTGGCCATGGATTCGGGCCAGTGGAGCATGGGCGTGTCGATGAACCGGAGGGTGCGTCCCCCCAATGAGATCTCCTCGCCGTGAGTGACCTCCCGCACCTTCCAGCCGTCGACGGCGTAGTGGTGAGCCAGGATGTCCCGGCATTTGGCGTTGCACAGGAGCGTCGTGGAGGGGAAAGCCTCCATCAGCGCCGGCAGCCCGCCGGCATGGTCGGGCTCTGCGTGGTTGCACACCACGAAGTGCGGCCCGATGCCGCCGGTGCGGTTCCTCAATTCCTCCACGAATGCCGGGGCGAAGCGCGCCTTCACCGTGTCGATGAGAGCGGTCCGCTCCCCCCGGACGAGATAGGCGTTGTAGGTGACCCCGCGCTCGGTGGTGAATCCGTGAAAGTCCCGCTCGTGCCAGTCGATGGTCCCGACCCACTCCACGTTCGGTGTCATCTCCAGTGCCATCGAATTTCCTCCGAATCCCGCGTTCCGGCGCGAAAAGGCGCGCCCGCGGCGGATCCCCGCAGGCGCGCCGTCCATGTCCGAATCCCGGCGATCAGCCGTAGGGGTACATGCCCTTCTTGATGTTCTCCAGCTTCTCCAGGATGAGGTTGTGCTTGTCTTCATCGACCATCAGGTACTCGAGCAGATAGGCCTGCACGACGGCGCCCTTCTTGCCCTCGAGCTTCCCGAGGCTGTCCTTGGCGAGCCGCACCGTCTCTTTTTCCAGCTCGATGTGCTTCTCGATCATGTCCCAGATCTCGCCCAGTTCTTCCGGGCTGAGCGCGTAGGCCTTCTTCTCGAAACTGTCGGCGATCATCTCCTGAACGCGGAAATGCATCTGCGAGTCGCGCTGGATCACCTCCATGACGAGGCGTACGATGGGGTTGTCGGTCTTCTCGATGACGCGCCCGGTGGAGGCCACCGAGGCGTTTTCGATCTTCTGCCACTGACGCATGTTTTCGACGATGCCGTCCTGCACTTCCTTCATGGACATCCGCGAGCCCTCCTGTTTGATGTGCCGTCTCCGGGACCTCCGGGGACGGAGCGGTTAGTATACCATTTCTTCCGGTATCGGCTGCGCTTCGATCATGGAAGACGCACCCTGCGAGATGGGCGCCGATGCCCTTCCACCCTCTGCCGTCCCCGCATGGGGAGAGGGCGGGTCAGTCCCCGGAATTCGAGGCGGCGGAGCCGCGCTGTCCGAGTTCCCGGTCCAGCATGAACAGCGCGGAAGGGTTGTCCCCGACGAACTTCAGGTTGTCGAGTATTTCTTTGGCGGAGGATTCCTCTTCCACCTGCTCGGAGACGAACCACTGCAGGAAAGCATTGGCGGCGTGATCCTTGTGCTTGAGGGACAGGTCCACCAGGGAGTGAATCAGCCGGGTCACCTTCCTCTCGTGGGCCAGCACTTCTTCGAAGGCGGCCACCGGGCTTTTCCAGTCGGTAGGCGGGGCGTCGATCTGGCGCAGCAGCACCCTCCCGTCGCGCTCGTGGATGAAGTCGTAGAACTTCTCGGCGTGCATGTTCTCTTCCTGGGCCTGAGCCCTCATCCACCCGGCCATCCCCTTCATGTTCTCGGCCTCGAACCAGGCGGCCATAGAGAGGTACAGGTACGCGGAATACATCTCCGCGTTCACCTGGTCGTTCAGGGCCTTCTCCATCTGCTTCTTCAACATGGTTCCTCCTTGCTACTCCGGTTCGTTTCTGTTTACGTGTTTGGGCGAAAAGGGACACCCCCTCGAGATCCGGTGGACGGCGAAGGCCGTCCCGATCGGTATTCGGTATGATGAACAGCACGCCCCGCCGTTTATTCCACGCCTCCGGGCATCCGCTCCCGTTTCTCTTTTCCCCTCGTCCGTGCTACAAAAAAGCCGCACGGCCGAACCGTGCCGGAAAGGAGGGCGAGAACCATGTCGGACGCCGACGGGACGATCAGGGATTTCCTAGAAAGGAACTTCCGCCATTTCAACGCACGCACCGCGCGGGAGGCCGCGGAAGCATGGGTCGGCCAACTCCTAGCGGGGAACAGGATGTTCCTGACCCTGGCCGGCGCCATGAGCACGGCCGAACTGGGCGTCTCACTCGCACCGCTCATCCGGACCGGGAAGGTCCACGCCATCTGCTGCACCGGCGCCAATCTGGAGGAAGACCTCTTCAATCTGGTGGCACACGATCATTACGAGGTCATCCGCAACTGGCGGGCGTTGACCGCCTCGGACGAGCACCGCCTCTACCAGGCGGGCATGAACCGGGTCACCGACACGTGCATCCCGGAGGAAGAGGCCATGAGGAAGGTCGAGTCCATCCTGCTGAAGGAGTGGCAGGAGTTCGACCGGCGTGGTGAATCGGCCCTTCCGCACGCCTTCTTCTACCGAATCCTTCGATCCGGCGTGCTCGAACCGGAGTACCAGATCGATCCGGCGCAGTCCTGGCTCGCGGCCGCGGCCGAGACGGACCTCCCCCTCTTCGTGCCGGGATGGGAGGACTCGACCCTTGGCAACAATTTCGTGGCCCGGCACCGGAAGGGCGATATCCGCAACCTCACCACGGTGAAAGGCGGGCTTTACTACATGGACGCCCTGATTCGATGGTACGAGGAGACCGCCGCGGAAAACGGCATCGGCTTCTTCCAGGTCGGCGGCGGCATCGCGGGGGACTTTCCCATCTGCGTCGTCCCCCTCATGGAGCAGGATATCGGGAAACCCGTCCGGAAGTGGTCCTACTTCTGCCAGATCAGCGACAGCACGACCTCGTACGGGTCCTACAGCGGGGCCGTGCCCAACGAGAAGATCACCTGGGGGAAGCTGGAACCCGATTCGCCCAAGTTCATCGTCGAATCGGACGCCACCATCGTGGCGCCCCTCATCTTCGCCTACGTGCTGGCCTCGTGAGGATGGCCGCCCCCTTCCGCTTTCGGCTTGAGCGCGACGAATGTCAGGCGGCCCCCGTCTCCGGGGTCGGACCGGCCTGGAGAACCCTCTCCCAGGGACCTCAGGCGTGAGAATCCGGCCGCCTCGGCCATCATCGCGACGCGGCGGCTGCAATGCCCGTCTACGAACCCCGAAAAGCCGAGGAAGAGCCGCCCCCCGGCCCGCAGCACCCGATGGGCCTCCTTCAAGGCCGGCGGCAGGTCAGGCGGCCGCGCCTGCCGCCACTGCAGATACACGACGTCCGTTCGGCCGTCGTCGGCAGGAAGCGCCGACCTCGCTCCTTTTCGAAACGCGACGTTCGACAGGCCCGTCAGGTAGTTGAACGGTTCGATGCCGTCCAGGGCCCGGCGGAGCAGGGCGTCATCCTCCTCGACCCCCAGGACGCGCCCGAAGGGACCCACCCGCACCGCGATGGGGAAGACCGTCCTCGCCATGTCCGATCCGGCCACGAGGACGCGGTCGCCCGTGCGAACCATGGGGTGCCGCATGGGGGCGCCGCATTCGAGCCCGAGGTCCGGCGGCGGCTTCTCTTCGCCGCCCGAACCGCTGCATCCGCAGGTCTGTCCGTCGCAGCCCTGCCCCCCTCGAATCAAGCGAAACGGATTCTGGTCCTTCATGGTGCGGTGTCGTCCCCTTGTCACCACGCGTCTCGCGTCCCGTTCCTCCCTGCCTTCCGATTGCAAGAAGCCTGTAACGCCCCGGCGGGTCCGTTCATTTCCCGGAGCCTCGTCCTTCCCACTTCGTGTGGGGACGCTTGTTCCGGACCAGATACATGTAGAGGAGCCAACCGTACCCGCGCGCAGGAATGGCGCGCCGCTCGAAGAAAGGGGTCAGGGCACGGTTCAGGGCGCGAAGGCGGTAGAAGGGAACGCCGGGGAAATAGTGATGCTCGAGGTGATTCCCCGACCACAGGAAGGCGGCATCCCAGAACGGGGAAGACCGCATGCGCGTCCCCCAGCGGGCGGCATCCTCGGGGTCGATGTCGTAGTGCTGCCCCAGACGGTTTAGAGAAAAGGCGACGGGGAAAACGATCAGGTACGGAAACACCATGGCCCGCCACAAGGCCCCCGGCCCGAGAAATACGGTGGCGGCCAGGGCGGCCGTCAGGTGGATGCCCAGGGTCACGGCCCGCTCCAAGCCGATCCGGCGCCGCAGGGGCTTCTCGTATGCCCGGGCCGCGGCGGCGGCGGCCCGGAAGTAGATGGGGACGAGCGCGGGCGTGAAGTAGAGCAGCTTGAGCCGGCGGATGTTTCGTTTCGGGGAGAGGTAGGTTCTCTTGGGATCCTTCTCCTCCGATCCCAACTCCGCGTGGTGATCCAGGTGCCAGCGAATGAACTGGGCCTTGGAGAGCCCGCAGGGCAGTGCGTACACCCAGCCCAGGAGCCCCTCCAGGGGCCGGCTTCCCCCGCGGACGATGCGGCGGTGAACCACCTCGTGAAGCAGGACGGTGCAGTTGAAGAGGAGGAACCCCTGCAGCACTCCCAGGGGGATCCAGGCCCACGGGGACGTCCACAGGCACAGCGCGGCGAAGTTGGCGCACAGCGCCGCGAGAAGCGGCAGCGAGACGGCCAGATGGCGCCGGAGGGATACCCGCTGCAGTTCGGCGAGGCGCCCACGATCCATGGCCTCACGAAGTTCCCTTCGAAGGTCCCCCGTGTGTTTCTGGTAGTGCCCGGCTTCCGAAGTCACGGCGCGCCCTCCGTCGGCAGTCCTGAAAACAGCGCCGGCGGCGCGACGATTCCGGGAAGCGTCCGGAGGGATTATTCGGCTTCGACGCTGAATTCGCGGACGTCGTAGAAATAGCCGGTGCGGGTCAGCACGTCGATCTCGGCCTGTACGATGGCCGTGTGGCCGTCCTCGATCTCCAGGAACCGCCGGAACATGGCATCGGCGTTGGGGTTCTCCACGTTGCCCACCAGGTCCTTGTAAAAGGCGCTGACCTCTTCCTCGAGAAGCAGGGCGGTGTTCAGGCGCTTGAGGTCATCCTGGTAGTCGCGCTTTTCTCCGGATTCCTTGAGCCGGGACACGCCCTTCTCGATCCACTCCTGGTTGGGAATGGCCGTGGCGATGTTGTCCGGAAGGCACTTGCCCTGCTCCTGCCATTCTTTCAGTTTCTGTTCGAGGTAGTCCACGTGGCCCTGCTCTTCCCGGGCGAGCACCTTGAAGAAGTTCTTTCCCTGGGCGTCCTCGGAATCCTTCGCCGCCTGGGTGTAGTGGTCCCGCACTTTCTTTTCGTAATCCAGCGCCGTCAAGATGGCTTCGTCGACCTTCATCGTCCTGCCCCTTTCTCAGGTGATTGTTCGCCGTCCACCCCGGCTCCGAGCCGGTTCAGGCGTTCACAATAGGCCAAACCACTCTCCGGGTCAACCTCTGGTCTTGTCTCCCCAGCTTTTCGCGGAACCAAGGGACACGGCTCCGCCCACCGCACCCATGAGCGCCCCCCCGGCCGCGAGGATCGCCTGCTCCGCCCAGGGCAGCGGCGTGCCCGAGATCCAGGTCAGGAGCAGGGCATCCTCCCCGGCATCCCGCCGAAGAAGCCAGTGGCCCAGCGCCAGGAGCACCAGGGAAACGCCTCCGGCCAGGAGGCCGAGGAGGGCACCGCCTGCGACGAACGGGCCTCGGACCGTCAGGCCGGTGGCTCCGATGAAATGCAGGATGGCGATCTCGTCCCGGCGGGACAGCGCCAGGATCCGCATGATGGCCGCCACGGTGAAGAGGGCCGCGAATCCCAGCGTCGCGAAGAGCACCCAGCCCACGAAGGCCGCGAAGCGGGTGTAGGTCCGCAGCCGGTTCACCCAGTCCCAGTCGAAGAGGACCTCGTCCACGCCCTCCTCCCGCTCGATCCGGCGGATGGTCTCCCGGACCGCGGCGGGGTCCATCGGCCCCTCCAGCCTCAGGGCGAAGGACGGAGGCAGTGGGTTTTCGGGCAGTTCCTCGGCCAGTGTGGCGAAGGAGGGGGCGATGGTGGCCAGGACGTCCAGGGCCTGCTCGGGCGACACGTAGGCGGCCGATGCGATGGTGGGCTGGGCCGACAGCGTTTCTTCCAGGGAGTTCCTGAGTTCCTCGGAGGCATCGGGGTCGAGAAAGACCCGCACCTCCAGATTCTGCTCCCAGGAGCGCAGCAGGCGGGACACGTTTCCGGTGACGTAGCGGGAGAAGCCGAGGACGAAGAGCGATAGCGCAACCACGAAGATAGCGAACAGGTGCAGGCCCTTGTGGCGCCAGAGCCCCACCAGGCCTTCGGAGAAGAAATAAAGGGCCTTTCTCAGCAGATGCACGCTTCCTCCGTCACTCTCCGCCGTCCACGAGCCGCCCCCTGTCCAGCAGGATGACCCGGCCGCCGAAGTCGCGGATGAGCTGGCGGTCGTGGGTAGCCACCACCACGGTGGTACCCGCCGCGTTGACCTCCCGGAACAGCTTCATGATTTCGTAGGCCAGGTCGGGGTCCAGATTCCCCGTGGGCTCGTCCGCGAGGAGAATGGCGGGGCGGTTGATGAGCGCCCTCGCGATGGCCACGCGCTGCTGCTCCCCTCCGCTCAGCTCCTCCGGAAAGGCCTTCAGGCGGCTCTGGAGCCCCACCCATTGAAGGGCCTCGAAGGCCCGCCGCTTCCGTTCGCCGATGGGCATGCCCTGGATCGTCAGCAGCAGCGAGACGTTTTCGTAGATGGTCTTCGTGGGGATGAGCCGGAAATCTTGGAAGACGACCCCGATGCTCCTGCGAAAGAACGGCAGCTGCCGGCCCGAGATGGCCGCCAGGTTGCGCCCGTTGACGATGATCTGCCCCTGGGACGGCCTCTCCTCCCGGATGATCAGTTTGAGGAAGGTACTCTTCCCCGCCCCGGAGGGACCCGTGAGGAAGCAGAACTGCCGCGGCTGGATCCGGAGGGTGACCTCGGAAAGGGCGGCGACCTCCTTCCGGTAGTATTTGCTGACGTGATAGAAGCGTATCATCGGGCTGTCATTCCCCACGCCCAACGGCGAAAGCCTATGAGAAATGCGGCCTGGCGGCCTCGCCGCTTCGAGCCCGTCAGCGTCCGAGGAATGACCGGGCCTCCGCCGCCACCGATTCCGCGTCCAAGCCGTAATGCTTCACGAGGTCGGCCGACGTGCCCGACTGGCCGAACCGGTCCCGAACACCCACGCGGAGGACCGGAACGGGAAACCGTTCCGACAGGGTCTCCGCCACGGCGCCGCCCAGGCCGCCGCTGACGAAGTGTTCCTCCGCCGTGAGGATCTTGCCCGTCTTACGGGCCAGCGCCTCCACCGCGTCCGCATCCAGGGGCTTGATGGACGCCGAGTTGAGCACCTCCGCTTCGATCCCTTCCGCGGCGAGCAGGCGGGCGGCTTCGAGCGCCGCGTGGACCATGAGGCCGCAGGCGACGATGCCCAGGTCCCTGCCTTCCCGGAGCGTATGGGCCCTGCCGGGCGCGAAGGGGCACTCCCCCTCTCCGTACAGCACGGGGAACTTCTCACGCGTCAGGCGGATGTACCAGGGGCCGTCATCGGAGGCGGCGATGCGGACGGACGCCTCGGTCTCCACCGCATCGCAGGGAACGGCGACCTTCATGTGCGGCAGCCCCCGCATGAGGCCGAAGTCCTCCAGCATCTGATGGGAACCGCCGTCCTCACCGACCGTAATGCCGCCGTGGGTGCAGACGATCTTCACGTTGGATCGGTTCAGGCAGACCGACTGCCGGATCTGATCGTAACAGCGACCCGTGCCGAAGACCGCGAAGGTGGACGCGAAGGGGATCAGTCCTACGGAGGAAAGCCCCGCCGCCGTGCCGATCATGTCCGCCTCGGCCACGCCGGCATTGAAGAACCGGTCCGGGTATTTCTTCGCGAACCAGCCCGTCCGGGTGGAGCCGGAGAGATCGGCGTCGAGGGCCACGATCCGCGGGTTCTCCTCGGCGAGGGCCATCAGCGTCTTTCCGTATGCATCGCGGAGCGCCCTCTTCTCACTCATGTTCCGCCTCCATTTCCGAAAGGGCGGCATCCAGCTCCGCCATGGCCTTCCGGTACTCCTCGTCGTCGGCGGCCTTGCCGTGGAAGTCCACGTTGTCCTCCATGAAGGAAACGCCCTTGCCCTTGACGGTTTCCGCCACGACGGCCGTCGGCCGATCGCCGCACCGTCGCGCCTCGCCGAAGGCCTCGAGGATCGCGTCGTAGTCATGGCCGTCGATGGAGATCACATTCCATCCGAAGGCGGCGAACTTGTCCGGAAGGGGCGGGTCCAGCTTGATGGCTTCCACCCGGCCGTCGATCTGGAGGTGGTTGTGGTCGATGACGGCGCACAGGTTGGCGGTCTTGAAATGGCCGGCGGACATGACCGCCTCCCAGACCTGGCCCTCCTGGACCTCCCCGTCCCCCACCAGGCAGTACACCCTGGATGCCTTGCCCAGAAGCCGCAGGCCCAGCGCCATGCCGTGGGCCACGGAGAGGCCCTGGCCGAGGCTCCCCGTGGACACCTCCACGCCCGGAAGGGCGATCCGCTCGGGATGCCCCTGGAGGCGGGACCCGAGCCGGCGGAAGGACTTCAACTCCTCCCGGGGCAGGTAGCCCGCGGCCGCCAGCGTCCCGTAGAGCGCCGGGGATGCGTGTCCCTTGCTGAGCACGAAGCGGTCCCGATCCTCCCAGCCGGGGTTCTTCGGGTCGTGCTTCATCTCGTGGAAGTAGAGGCACGACATGATGTCGGCCGCCGACAGGGATCCGCCGGGATGACCCGACCGGGCCGCGGTGGTCATGTCGACGATATCCTTGCGGATGGTCCAGGCGATACGTTTCAGGCGCGGTATATTGGGTTCCATGGCTCCTCCGGAAGCGATGCATTGTATCGGATGCGAATACCCCCGGCAAGGGATCCCGAGCGGGTGTCCCGGCCCCTCTCGCGAAACGAGCAGGAAGACCGTTTCCCTCTCGGAGTTCTCTCTTCGTGCAACGCCGGATGTTCGGAGAGGCGGCGTCCGGTGCAGCCGGCGGTGAACGCGGAGCGCCATTCGAGAGGAAGCCGGCTCCGCATGGGCGGAGCGGCCCTTTTTGATATTTCGGATGATGGGGGTTCCGTTTGCGCGCCCTTTGTGCTTGAATACGCGGAATTTCGCCCTCCCTCCGACGGGAGCGGAACGGGTCCGCTCGAGGCCGGAGGGCCGCTTCGCACCCGGAGGCATCCGGGTCAGGGAGGTGGATCATGAACACCGGACTCCAGACGACTCGCCGCAAAAAACTCCTGTATGCCCTTCGGGATTACGCCCTGATCACCTTCGGATCGGTCGTCGTCGCCGTGGCCATCGACGTCTTCATGACACCCAACAAGGTCGTGGCCGCGGGCGCTACCGGCGTAGCCATGCTGGTCCACTTCCTCTTCAAGGCACCCGTGGGACTCATGACCCTGGCCCTGAACATCCCGCTCCTCCTCGCAGGAATCCGCTGGGGCGGCGGCCTGCGCTTCTTCGTCCGTACCGGTTACGCGGTACTCGTGCTCTCCCTCGCCATCGACCTCCTGGATCCCTATCTGCCGGAGGTGGTGGGAGATCCGCTGGTGTACGTCCTCTTCGGCGGCCTGCTCGACGGCCTCGGAATCGGCCTGGTCCTCAAAGGCCGGGGCACAACGGGCGGCACCGACATCCTGGCGCAGCTCCTCCACCGCCACCGGCAGATCCCATTCGGACAGGTCTTCCTGTGGAGCAACGGGCTGATCCTTGCCGCATCCATCCCCGTCGTCGGGCTGAAGCCCGCGCTCCTGGCCATGGTGGTCACCTACATCTCCAGCCAGGTCCTGGACGCGGTCCAGGAGGGCATGGGCTACGCGCGTTCGGTGCTCATCGTTTCGGAGAAGCGCGAGAAGGTCCACGACGCCGTCGACCGGCAGATCGGTCGCGGCGTCACGTACCTCGAAGCCGAGGGCGTCTATTCCAGGCGGCCCAAGCC
>Ga0180429_10003773_pt1 | contig 12244 bp, 8 predicted proteins | sample SS_ome_FD_132428 | JGI IMG/M metagenome (GOLD analysis project Ga0180429, IMG submission 132428) | Hypersaline lake sediment archaeal communities from the Salton Sea, California, USA - SS_1_S_1 metaG | ecosystem: Environmental > Aquatic > Non-marine Saline and Alkaline > Hypersaline > Sediment ... | reverse complement strand
CGGGTGCGAGCCCGGTCCGGGTGCGCGCCGACGGGTGGCGCGTGCGCCAGATCATCGACAACCTCGCGGAGAACGCTTTACGGGTCTCGCCCGCGGGGTCGACGATCACCTTCGCCTTACACACCGATCCTGCCGTGACCGGTGGTCCCTTCGCGGTGCTCGAAGTGCGCGACGCAGGACCGGGTCTGAATGCACAGGATCTGCCTATCGCCTTCGAGCCGGGCGCACTGCACGAGCGCTACCGCGGGGTGCGGCCGGTGGGCACCGGTCTCGGCTTGGCCCTCGTAGCCCGGTTGGCCAGCGGTATGGACGGTTCGGCGACTGTCACGAGTACACCGGGTGAGGGCACCAGCTTCTGGGTGCGCCTGCCACTCGTCGGGGTGTGACATCGGCGAGATCTATGGCGATTCCCATGCGGGCGCCTACAGTGGAGGCGTGTCCGAGCCAGACCATGGAACCGCGATACGGGCTTCGGACGATGCCGGTGACTACCGGGTCGATCCCCGCTCGCGGCGCCGGCGCATGCTGCCGGTCCTGGCCACGGGTCTTGGTGCCGTCGTCGGTTCGTCGTACCTGCGCGCGGTCGACCCGAACGTGCCCGGCCACTATCCGGGGTGTCCGAGCCAAACATTCCTAGGTGTTGACTGTCCGGGCTGCGGTGGAATGCGCGGCACCTACGATCTTCTGCACGGCGATGTTGCCGGGATGCTCGATCACAACATCTTGCTGGTAGTTGCCCTGCCGGTTGCTGTCATCGCCTTCATCGTCTGGGCCTTTCGGGCATGGATGGGTCGCTACCCGCGCTACAGCCCGTCTGTCCAAGCGCAGCGCAGCCGATGGATGGTGGTCGCTTTGGTGTTGGTCCTGGCCTTCGGGGTGGCGCGAAACCTCGTTCCCTATTTGGGTTCCGGAGCGGGATAGCCCGGGTGGCGCACGCAAGGCACGGGCGTACTGTGGCCCCGTGACCGTCCTGGATGACATCGTCGCCGGCGTCCGCGAAGACGTGGCGCGACGCATGGACGAAGTGCCCCTGGAGGAATTGAAGGATCGAGCCGCACAGGTTCGACCGGCTCGTAACGCGCGTTGCTTCCTGGCCAGCGATCAAGTGTGCGTGATTGCGGAAGTGAAGCGGCAAAGCCCGAGCAAAGGTCCCTTGGCGGCTATCAGCGATCCGGCCGCGTTAGCCCTGGAGTACGAGGCCGGAGGTGCGCATGTCATCAGCGTGCTGACCGAAGAGCGACGATTCGGCGGTAGCTTGGTCGATCTTGCGCAGGTACGCGCGGCTGTCGATGTGCCGATACTCCGGAAGGACTTCGTCGTTGGAAGTTACCAACTTTGGGAGGCCAAGGCCTTCGGCGCCGACCTGGTGCTGTTGATCGTCGCCGCGCTGCCGCAAGACGCACTCGTATCGCTTGTCGAGCGAACGCGGAGTCTAGGCATGACGCCATTGGTGGAAGTGCACGATGAATTCGAGATCGAGCGGGCGCTGGAGGCAGGTGCCGATGTGATCGGCGTCAACGCCCGCGACCTGAAGACTTTGGAGATCGATCGCACGGTCTTCGGTCGAATCGCGCACCACATCCCCGATTCGTGTTTGAAAATCGCGGAATCCGGTGTCCGCGAACCTCACGACCTCATCGCGTACGCCGAAGCCGGCGCGGATGCGGTCTTGGTGGGTGAATCGCTCGTCACCGGCAAGAATCCGCGCGCAGCGGTGCACGATCTCGTCACCGCCGGATCCCACCCGGCCTTGCGCCATGGCCGCAGGAGCGCGATGTGACCCTCGCTGATGAGAGAGCCGCCACTTCCGTGACCGATGCGGACAAGGGCCACTTCGGTCCGTACGGGGGTCGGTTCGTGCCCGAGGCGCTTATGGCGGCTCTGGACGAACTCGATGCATCCTTCGATGCGGCCCTCGCCGATCCGGAGTTCGGCGCCGAATTGGAGGCTCTTGAACGTGACTACACCGGCCGCCCTTCACCGCTTACGCGTGCCCAACGATTTGGTGAGCATTGCGGTGGCGCACGCATCTATCTAAAGCGCGAGGATTTGAACCACACCGGTTCGCACAAAATCAACAACGTCCTCGGTCAGGCGCTGCTGACCAAGCGAATGGGCAAGAGCAGGATCATTGCCGAGACCGGGGCCGGGCAGCACGGTGTTGCGTCGGCGACCGCGGCGGCTCTCTTGGGCTTGGAGTGCGTCGTCTACATGGGTCGAGAGGACACCCAGCGTCAGGCACTCAATGTGGCGCGTATGGAGTTGCTGGGTGCGACAGTCGTTCCCGTCGATACCGGAACGCGCACACTGAAAGACGCCATCAACGAGGCGATGCGAGATTGGGTAACGAACGTCGAGCGCACGCACTACCTGCTGGGCACCGTTACGGGACCAGCACCTTTCCCGCGCATCGTGCGTCACTTCCACTCCGTCATCGGACGCGAGACTCGCGAGCAGGTCTTGGCAATCGAGGGCCGGCTACCCGATGCGGCGATCGCCTGCGTGGGAGGCGGGTCCAACGCGATGGGCCTTTTCTCTGGATTCATGGACGATCCGCAGGTGCAGCTCGTCGGCTACGAGGCCGGTGGCGAGGGGGTGGACTCGGGCCGGCACGCCGCGCGCTTCGCCATGGGGGCTCCGGGCGTCCTGCACGGAGCCCGCACCTACGTCATGCAAGACGAATGGGGGCAGACCGTGCCTTCGCACTCCATAAGTGCCGGCTTGGACTACCCGGGCGTGGGACCTGAGCATGCGTGGTTGCACGACACCGGCCGCGCTCGCTACGAACCCATTACCGACGCCGAGGCGATGGAGGCCTTCGCGCTGATGTCACGTACCGAGGGCATCATCCCCGCCATCGAGACAGCCCACGCGCTAGCGGGCGCGATGAAACTCGGCAACGAACTTGGCCCGGATTCGGTGATCGTCATCAACCTGTCCGGTCGGGGGGACAAGGACGTCGAGACAGCCATGCGCTGGTTCGGCATGCAGGCGAAGTAGCCGATCCATCGTGAATCTGCGCACCACGCGAGTCTTCGAGACCGCCCGAGCAGAGTCGAGGGCAGCGGTGATCGGCTACCTGCCGGCCGGGTTCCCCGACGTCGATGCCAGCGTCGCCCTGATCGACGAGATGCTCGCCGGCGGCGTCGATCTGGTCGAGGTGGGACTGCCGTATTCCGATCCGCTGATGGATGGCGCGGCAATTCAAGAAGCCGTGGAGATGGCTTTGGCCGCGGGCACCACCACCGGCGATGTCTTGTCCGTGGTGGACCGCATCGGCGCTGGTGCTGAGCAGGCGGTCGTGGTGATGAGTTACTGGAATCCCATCGAACGGTTCGGCGTCGACCGCTTCGCGACCGGGCTCGCCGATGCCGGGGGTAGCGGCGTGATTACCCCGGACCTGACGCCCGAGGAAGCCGGTGCCTGGATCGCGGCAACGTCGGCACAGGACTTGGATCGGACCTTCCTGGTGGCGCCCTCGTCTACCGATGAGCGGATCGACACCGTCGTGAACGCGTGCACTGGATTCGTCTACGCCGCATCGACCATGGGTGTCACCGGGGCCCGCGATCAGGTCAGCTCAGCGGCTCCCACGCTCGTGGCCCGAGTGCGCGAGCGAACCACAGCGCCTATCGGTGTAGGCCTAGGTGTCTCAAGCGGCGATCAAGCGGCCGCGATCGCCGGGTATGCAGACGGAGTCATCGTCGGTTCGGCGTTTGTTCGCCGCATCCTGCAGGCCGATGATTTGTCGTCCGCGCGGCATGCCGTGAGGTCATTCGCTGAGGAACTCGCCGAGGGGGTTCGCCGACCTCTGGCGAGCGCGCCGGCTGCGGCGAATTAGTCTGTTAGCGCCTATCGGGATTACGCACGCGGAAACGGAGAGTCGATGGCATCGGGAAGCAGGGATCGGCGTGAACGCGCGGCGATGGCTCGGGAAGCCGCGCAGGCTGGCGAGAAGCGTCGCGAACGCACGGTACGGATCATCGGTGCCGTGGCGGTGGTGGTCGTCGTTGGCGGGATCATCGGTGCCGCGATCTTCGCCCGCAGCACCGACGGCAGTGCCAGCGGTGTCGAGGTCGTCGAGCCGGACCCAAGTGCCCCGGTGCCCGCAGGAGTCCTCGGTGCGGATAGCGAATGGGCCTTCGGAGTTCCCTACGGCTCGGGAAGCGAGAACGTGCCGGTGCTGGAGTTGTGGGAGGACTTCCAGTGCCCAGCGTGCGCGTCGTTGGAAGCAGCGAACGGGGCGGGCATTGCGGAGCTCGCCGAGGATGGCTTGGTCCGTTTGATCTGGCGGCCGACGGGCTTCTTGGATCGCAACCTCGGCAATGACGCCTCCAACCGGGCGATAGGCGCCTGGGGCTGCGCGATCGATGCCGGGTTCACGCGCGAGTTCCACGATCAGTTGTACGCGAACGAGCCGGAAATCGAAGGCGACGGCTGGCCCAACGAGGATTTCATTGCGATAGGTGAGCAGATCGGCATGACCGGCGAGGTGCTGGACACATTCACGCAGTGCGTGAATGACGGTGACTACCGGGTCTGGGCTGCAAACACCACCCAACAGTTCTATGACGGCGGGATTGCGGGCACACCTCTTGGCAAACTCGACGGCGTGGAGGTACCCAACGCCACGTTGGCCGACAAGGCTGGACTGCTGGCCGCGGTGACCGAGGCGGCAAGTAGCTGATCTGATGCCGTCTTCATGCTGATGAACACCGCTGTCTGGCTACCCGCGGCCATCCCTAGCCCCGATCAGGGTTCGTGGAATCTGGGTCCGGTACCCGTGCGTGCCTACGCATTGGCCATCATCCTTGGCATCGTCGTTGCCATTTGGCTTGGCAATAAGCGCTACGTGGCACGCGGCGGCGAGCCAGGGCTGATAACCGATATCGCGCTGTGGGCGGTGCCATTCGGCATCGTCGGCGGACGGATCTACCACGTTCTCAGCGACTGGCAGATCTACTTCGGCCCCGATGGTCGAGGCTTCGCGGCTGCTCTTCGCATCTGGGACGGTGGCCTGGGTATCTGGGGCGCTGTCGCCTTCGGCGCGCTCGGCGCCTGGATTGCCACACGGCGACATCATGTGCCTCTTCCGCCGGTGGCCGATGCGATCGCGCCGGGGATCGCACTGGCCCAGGCCATCGGCAGGTGGGGTAACTGGTTCAACCAGGAACTGTTCGGGCGCCCAACCGACCTTCCGTGGGGTCTTGAGATCGCCGAGGCCAATCGACCCGACGGATATGAGCAATACGCCACGTTTCACCCGACCTTCCTCTACGAGTCCTTGTGGCTCGTCGGAGTGGCAGTGGTCGTCATCTGGGCGGACCGACGCTTCACGCTCGGCCATGGCCGGGCCTTCGCCCTGTACGTCCTGTTGTACGTCAGCGGTCGCATATGGATTGAGGCCCTGCGTATCGATCCGGTGAATACGGTTGGCGGGGTCCGGTTGAACGTGTGGACGTCGGTCCTAGTCGGACTCGGCGCGCTCGCATATCTCGTATGGTCCGCGCGGACTCGACCAGGTCGAGAGTCGCCTGAACAGGTGCGTTCCTCTACACTGGAGGACCCGCGGGCCAACGTCGTCCCGTGACCTGACGCTTTTGCCCCCCTGCACCCGGTCCCATCGGGTCTTCGCGGCACTGGTGTCGACGCCCGGACGACGAAAGGTGTCCCGTGTTCGATCGCTACTCGACCTCGCCTGAGCCCCAAGGCCTGTACGACCCACGCACCGAGAAGGATGCGTGCGGTGTGGCCCTCGTGGCCACGCTCACGGGCCAGGCTTCGCGCGAGGTGGTAGCCCAAGCTCTCACCGCGCTGGTCAACTTGGAGCACCGGGGGGCTTCGGGCAGCGAGCCGGACAGCGGCGATGGCGCAGGCATCTTGTTGCAGGTTCCGGACGAACTGCTTCGTCGAGTCAGTGGGCTGGAACTTCCCCCGGCCGGCTACTACGCAACCGGTATCGGCTTCCTGCCCGCCAAAGAGCTCGAGCGCGCCGAAGTTTTCGAGCGGGTGAGCGAAATCGCAGCTGATGAGGGCCTCGAGGTTCTCGGGTGGCGCGAAGTGCCGACAGATCCATCGACCGTGGGAGCCACCGCACGTGCGTGCATGCCCGCTTTCTGGCAGTTGTTTCTCGCACAGCCCGAGCGACAGATAGCGGACCTAGACCTAGACCGCGCCATCTACGGACTTCGCAAGCGCATCGAGCACGAGATCGGGGTCTATTTCGCATCCCTGTCCGCCCGCACTTTCGTCTACAAGGGCATGCTCACGACCGGGCAACTCGTTCCTTTCTACCCCGATCTGAGCGAACCGGACATCGCCTCGACTCTGGCGATGGTCCACTCGCGCTTCTCCACCAACACCTTCCCTTCGTGGCCACTCGCGCATCCCTACCGGTTGATCGCGCACAACGGTGAGATCAACACCGTGCAAGGCAACCGCAACTGGATGACAACCCGTGAAGCGATGCTCACCAGCGACGTCATCCCCGGGGACATGACCCGGCTGTTCCCGATCTGCACACCAGGAGCCAGCGACTCCGCGAGCTTCGATGAAGTCTTGGAGTTGCTGCATCTTGGAGGGCGCTCGCTGCCGCAAGCCGTTTTGATGATGATCCCCGAGGCGTGGGAGAACAACCCGGAAATGGACCCCGCGCGTCGGGCCTTCTACGAGTTCTACGCAACCTTGATGGAACCGTGGGATGGCCCGGCCAACGTGTGCTTCACCGACGGCACACAAATCGGCGCGGTGCTCGACCGCAACGGTCTGCGCCCGGGTCGATTCTGGGTTACCGACGACGGTCTGGTGGTTCTCGCATCCGAAGCTGGGGTCTTGGACATCGATCCGGCCACCGTCGTGCGCAAGGGTCGTCTGCAACCAGGTCGGATGTTCCTCGTCGACACCGCTGCGGGTCGGATCATCGAGGATGACGAGATCAAGGCGCAGATGGCCGACGAACTGCCGTACTCCGAGTGGCTCGATCAGGGTTTGATTCACCTCGAGGAATTGCCCGAGCGGGAGCACATCGTGCATACGCACGAGTCGGTGGCCCGCCGCCAGCAGACATTCGGTTACACGCAAGAGGAACTGCGCATCATCATCGAGCCGATGGCCAAGGCTGGCGCTGAGCCCATCGGTTCGATGGGGACCGACACCCCGATTGCGGTGCTGTCCTCGCGGCCGCGGTTGCTCTTCGACTACTTCAGCCAACTGTTCGCACAGGTCACTAACCCGCCGCTGGATGCGATCCGCGAAGAGATCGTGACCAGCCTCGCCAGCCTGATCGGTCCTGAGGGCAATCTGCTGGACTCCCAGCCGGGTCATTGCCGCCAGGTGGTGCTCCCGTTCCCGGTGATCGACAACGACGAACTCGCCAAGATCTTGCACATCAACGCCGATGGCACGCTGCCGGAATTCGCGGCTACGCGGATCAAGGGGCTTTACCCGGTCGGCGGTGGCGGAGCCGCGCTGACCAAGCGGCTAGGAGAGATCTTCAGCGAAGTGGATGCGGTCATCCGGCAGGGCAAGCGCTTCATCGTGCTCTCGGACCGTGACAGCAACGCGCAACTGGCTCCGATTCCCTCGCTGCTGCTGTGCGCCGCAGTGCACCATCACCTGGTGCGCACGAAGGCGCGCAGTCAAATCAGCTTGCTGGTAGAAGCCGGTGACGTCCGCGAGGTCCATCACGTTGCCCTCCTGGTGGGTTATGGGGCAGCAGCCGTCAATCCCTACCTCGCGTTGGAGACAGTCGAGGATCTGGTCCATGGTCACGTGATCGAGGGCACCTCGGTGGAGAAGGCCGTTCGCAACTACATCAAGGCGCTCGGCAAGGGACTACTCAAGGTCATGTCGAAGATGGGAGTTTCCACCGTCGCGTCCTACCGCGGGGCGCAAATCTTCGAATCGATCGGCCTATCCCAGGAACTGGTGGATGCGTACTTCACCGGTACCACCACCAAACTCGGTGGCGTGGGCATCGACGTCCTCGCAGAGGAAGTGGCCCGCCGCCACGCAGTGGCTTACCCGCCTTCGGGTATCTCGCCGGCGCACCGCATCTTGGCCGATGGCGGCGAGTACCAGTGGCGCCGTGATGGTGAACGGCACCTGTTCGATCCCGAGACCGTCTTTCGCTTGCAGCATGCCACGAGCAGCAAGCGCTACGACATCTTCCGTGAGTACACCAGCGGTGTGAACGAACAGGCTGAGCGCCTGATGACCCTGCGCGGACTGTTCGGTTTCAAGGAGGGTGTCCGCGAGCCGGTACCGATCGAGGAAGTCGAATCAGTCGAGTCCATCGTTGCTCGCTTCTCCACGGGTGCGATGTCCTACGGATCCATCTCCGCCGAGGCACACGAGACGTTGGCTATCGCGATGAATCGACTCGGAGCGAAGTCAAACACCGGTGAAGGGGGCGAGGATCCGGAGCGCTACATCCCGTTGGAGAACGGGGACTCCAAGCGCTCAGCGATAAAGCAGGTGGCGTCAGGCCGCTTCGGGGTGACCAGCGAGTACCTGGTCAACAGCGATGACATCCAGATCAAGATGGCCCAGGGTGCCAAGCCCGGTGAGGGAGGACAACTCCCCGGGCACAAGGTCTACCCATGGATTGCCAAGACTCGACATTCCACGCCAGGCGTGGGGCTCATCTCCCCGCCACCGCACCACGACATCTACTCGATCGAAGACTTGGCCCAATTGATCCACGATCTGAAGAACGCCAACCCACGCGCGCGAGTGCACGTGAAGCTCGTTGCCGAGGTCGGTGTCGGGACGGTCGCCGCAGGGGTGTCCAAGGCACACGCTGATGTCGTTCTCATTTCCGGCCACGATGGCGGCACCGGCGCATCACCGCTGACCTCCTTGAAGCACGCGGGCGGCCCGTGGGAACTCGGATTGGCCGAGACTCAGCAGACCCTCCTGCTCAACGGCTTGCGCGATCGGGTGGTGGTGCAGACCGACGGCCAGCTCAAGACCGGGCGCGACGTGCTCATCGCCGCACTCCTAGGTGCAGAGGAGTACGGCTTCGCGACGGCGCCTTTGGTGGTTATGGGTTGCGTGATGATGCGGGTGTGCCACTTGGACACCTGTCCGGTTGGAATCGCCACGCAGAATCCCGTGCTGCGCGAGCGCTTCCAAGGCACGCCGGAGTTCGTTGTGAACTTCTTCGAGTTCATCGCTGAAGAGGTGCGCGAGTACCTGGCTCAACTGGGCTTCCGCAGCCTGGATGAGGCGATCGGCCATACCGAAGTACTCGACACTCGTCGGGCTGTGGATCACTGGAAGGCAGATGGCCTGGATCTAGCGCCAATCCTGCATATGCCGGACATTCCCGAAGACGCGTCGCGTCACCGGACTGTCGCCCAAGACCACGGTCTGGATCGGGCCCTGGACATGGAGTTGATCACGTTGTGCGCCCCGGCTATCGAGCGCAAAGAACCGGTTCGCGCCCAGATTCCGATCCGAAACGTGAACCGCACGGTTGGCACGATGCTCGGCTCGGAGGTGACCCGCGCCCATGGTGGCGAGGGTCTACCCGACGAAACCATCGACCTGACGTTCGAAGGATCGGCTGGTCAGTCCTTTGGAGCATTCGTCCCAGCAGGCATCACGTTGCGCCTCGAGGGTGATGCGAACGATTACGTCGCGAAGGGTCTGTCCGGTGGTCGGATTGTCGTCCGCCCGGACCGTTCGGCACCGTTCATCGCGGAGGACAACATCATCGCCGGCAACGTCATCGCGTACGGAGCTACCAGTGGGGAGATCTTCATCCGCGGGCAGGTTGGCGAGCGGTTCTGCGTGCGAAACTCCGGGGTCCACGCAGTGGTCGAAGGGGTTGGAGATCACGCGCTGGAGTACATGACCGGCGGCATCGCGGTGATGCTCGGGGCGGTCGGACGCAACCTCGGTGCCGGGATGTCCGGTGGACTCGGATACGTGCTCGATCTCCCGGTCGGCAGGGTCAATCCGGAGATGGTCGACCTCGATCCGCTCAGCGCCGACGACGTCGACGAACTGCACTCCCTGATCACTAGGCATGTCGAGGAAACCGATTCCGCGGTTGGAGCGTCGTTGCTTGCGGACTGGCCAGCGGCAGTCACCCGCTTCACCAAGGTGATGCCCAAGGACTTCAAGCGCGTGTTGCGATTGCGCGAGGAGGCGCTGGCGAAGGGCGAAGATCCCGTGCTGGCTGTGATGGGAGGCGACAATGGCTGATCCACGTGGTTTCTTGACGACCGATCGGGAACTACCCCAGCGGCGACCGGTCGATATCCGCATCCAGGACTGGTCGGAGGTCTACGAGGAGTTCGATGCGCGAAGCCTGGAGAAGCAGGCGGGGCGGTGCATGGACTGCGGCATTCCGTTTTGCCACCAAGGATGCCCACTAGGCAACCTCATCCCCGAGTGGAACGACCTGATCTACGACCGCGACTGGGGGCAGGCCATCGAACGCCTGCATGCCACCAACAACTTCCCGGAGTTCACGGGCCGACTCTGTCCGGCGCCCTGCGAAGCGGCATGCGTCCTTGGCATCAATGCCGATCCGGTGACCATCAAGCAGGTAGAGGTCGCGATCGTCGATCGCGCTTGGCAGGCTGGCTGGATCACCCCGCAACCACCTGAGGCTCTCAGCGGCAAGGCGGTCGCGGTGATCGGATCTGGGCCGGCCGGCCTGGCAGCAGCCCAGCAACTCGCCCGCGCGGGCCACACAGTGGCCGTGTACGAACGTGCCGATCGCATCGGCGGACTCCTGCGCTACGGCATCCCGGAGTTCAAGATGGAAAAGCACCACCTCGATCAGCGGCTGGAGCAGATGGCGGCCGAAGGTGTGAAGTTCCGCCCGAATGTGGAGGTAGGGGTCGACATCACCGTGTCGGACCTGCGTCGTCGTTATGACGCCATCGTCATCGCAACGGGAGCCACCGCCTGGCGCGATCTTCCGATCCCTGGGCGCGAATTGGACGGCGTCTATCAGGCGATGGAGTTCTTGCCGTTTGCCAACCGGGTACAAGAAGGCGACTTGGAGGCGTCACCGCTGGATGTGGCCGATCAGCATGTGGTGATCATCGGCGGCGGTGACACCGGAGCCGATTGCCTGGGGACCGCGCATCGGCAAGGTGCCGCGAGCGTGACCCAGCTGGAGATCATGCCTCGCCCGCCCCATGAGCGTCCGGCCGCGCAGCCGTGGCCCACTTTTCCCATGACCTATCGCGTTTCGAGCGCGCACGAAGAGGGCGGCGAGCGGATCTTCGCGGTCTCGACCGAGCGGTTCGAAGACAACGGCTCAGGTCGTGTGAAGGCACTTCATCTTGTGGACGTCGAGATGGTGGACGGGTCCTTCCAGCCCGTGGCCGGTAGCGAGCGGTCTATCCCGGCGGACACCGTGTTGCTCGCCATGGGATTCACCGGGCCCGAGCAAGGTCCCATGGTCGAGCAGTTCGGCTTGCCGCTGACCGAGCGCGGTGCGATCGTCCGGCACGACGATTACGCCACTGACGTGGAAGGTGTTTTCGTGGCAGGTGATGCGGGACGAGGCCAGTCCCTGATCGTGTGGGCGATCGCCGAGGGGCGAGCTGCTGCGGCCAGCGTCGATCGCTTCCTGATGGGTAGCTCCAACTTGCCCTCGCCGATCCGAGCTTCGGCGCGGCCGCTCACGGTGTAACCGTTTGCGGGTAGGCTCGAACCATGCGTCGCGCCAAGATCGTGGCCACCTTGGGTCCCTCGGCTCACTCTGCCGAGCAGATCCGCTCACTGGTGGACGCCGGCATGGATGTTGCTCGGTTGAACCTTTCGCACGGCAACCGTGATGATCATCGTCAGGCCTATCTCGCGGTGCGTCAGGCCAGCGATGCCAGTGGCCGTGGGGTGGGCGTGCTTGTCGACCTGCAGGGTCCGAAGATCCGTCTGGGGACTTTTGCCGAAGGTCCGGTGCTCCTCGAGCCCGGGTCGGAGTTCATCGTTACGACCGAGGACGTCCCCGGCGATCGCCACATGGTCTCGACCACGCACGCCGGACTGCCCGCCGATGTCAGTCCGGGAGATCTCGTCCTCGTCGACGACGGACGCGTGGAATTGCAGGTGACCAAGGTCGACGGTCCCCGAGTGCACACAGTCGTGATCGAAGGCGGCCGGGTCTCGGACAACAAGGGATTCAATCTGCCCGGTGTGCCGGTCAGCGTTCCAGCGCTTTCGGATAAGGACATTGAGGATCTCCGCTGGGCCTTGCGCATGGGTGCGGACATGGTGG
>Ga0180429_10003772_pt1 | contig 12247 bp, 8 predicted proteins | sample SS_ome_FD_132428 | JGI IMG/M metagenome (GOLD analysis project Ga0180429, IMG submission 132428) | Hypersaline lake sediment archaeal communities from the Salton Sea, California, USA - SS_1_S_1 metaG | ecosystem: Environmental > Aquatic > Non-marine Saline and Alkaline > Hypersaline > Sediment ... | reverse complement strand
GCCCGGCGCATCGCTCAGAACATCAAGGGGGAAGGCGCCCTGAGCCGCCTCGGGGGGGACGAGTTCCTGCTGCACCTGCCGTGCGGAACCTCGGAGGAGGCGTTGAGAGAGGTGGGGCGAAGGATTCACGGGCTCTTCTCCACGGCCTTTCAGGTGGGCCCCCTGGAAATCCACCTGACGGCCACCGTCGGGGTCAGCCGCGGTCCCCAGCACGGCACCCACGCGGCGGCCCTCGTCCTGAACGCGGAGGTGGCGATGCACCTGCTGAAGAAGCAGGGTGGCAACGGCTACCGCGTCTATACTCCCGAAATGGCCTCCGGTGTCAGCGAGAAGGCCGCGATGGAGCAGCGGCTCCGGAAGGCGATCCGGCAGCAGGAGTTCACGCTCTACTTCCAGCCCCTCGTGGATGCCGGTACGAGACGCCCCATCGGTTTCGAGTGCCTGCTTCGCTGGATCCATCCCGAATGGGGCCTGGTCTCTCCCGGGAAGTTCGTCCCCCTAGCCGAGGAGACGGGCCTCATCGTGCCGCTGGACGAATGGGTCCTGGACGCCGCTTGCGGCCGGGGGAGGGCCTGGCGTCAGGCGGGATACCCCCCCGTAAGGCTCATGGTGAACGTCTCGGCCCGGGAGTTTCGGAAGGAGGCTTTCCTCCGGGGGGTCGGCGCGGTTCTCGAGCGGTCGGGGCTCGAACCGGAAAACCTGGAGATCGAGATCACGGAAGGCGTCCTGATGGAAAATCCCGAAACCGTACGGGAGATCCTCGGCCGCCTCAGAGATCTCGGCGTCCGCGTCGCCATCGACGACTTCGGAACGGGATACTCCTCCCTGGCCTACCTGAAGCGCTTCCCCGTGCAGACCCTCAAGATCGACCGTTCCTTCGTGCGGGAACTGCCGCACGACAGGAAGGATGCGGCCATCGTCCGATCCGTCATGGCCATGGCCCACGGCCTCGATCTGGACGTGGTGGCGGAGGGCGTCGAGAATGAGGAGCAGGCCGCCTTCCTCATCGAGGAGGGCTGCGACGTACTCCAGGGCTTCCTCATCGCCAAACCCGCCCCCGAGGAAGAGGTGGTGGCCCTCCTAAGCGGTTCCTAGCCCCGGTTTCTCAGCGGCTTTCGCCGCGGTGGAAAACGGGTGAGATATCCGGGCTGGACCGGGTCTCCTGCGAAACACATCGGTGCCCGGAAACGGCCGGAGCCGGCACGGGTGCGCCGGCCCCGGCACAGGAGGAGAGGGCTGTGGGATTACCAGAGGCGGGCGGCCATGGATGCGGTGACCGCCGAAGGGATGCCTGTGCGCCGGTCGCGTTTCTGGATTCCCGATCGAGGACGTCATTGATGGCCTGAAGAAGCGTGGCCGGCTGAAAGGGCTTCTGCACGTAAGCCTTTGCACCGAGTCGAAGGGTTTTCAGTTTGGCATCCCGGTCTTTTTCCGATGAGACGATGATCACCGGAATCCTCCGATGCATGGGATTCCGCAAAACCTCCCGCAGGAAGGCCATGCCATTCTCGCTTCCCAGCACCGGGTCCATCAGGATGAGGTCGACGTCCGGGTGGTTCTCCAGCAGGGCCGATGCCTCACCGGGGGACCGCGCCTGGAGCAGATCCAGGCCCGTGGGCCGCTTCCGCATGAACATGAGCGCGTACATGCGAAACAGGAGTTCGGAATCATCCACGATCAGAATCTTGTTGAGGCATTGGGTCATCTTCCTCCTCCTGCAAGGCCCCGGCTGAACTCGATGCCGCCCCTGCCGCACACTGCCGTCGGCCGGGGCGAACCCTCGTCTGCGCAAGCATCCCCCGTCATGGGATCAAGGTTCGATTCGCTTTCCGGATTCAGCATGCCCTGTCCCCGGGGGTCGTTCACACGACGAACTGCGGTGCAGCATAATGTGGTACGAAAAAAAGCAGCAAAGAGTTCAGCGGGATTCGGAAAGGCCCGGATTCCGGTTCCGGTTTCTCACCAGTCTTCCGCTGCCTCCCTCGATGGGCTGTCGTCTGCGGCCTGTTCCCGGGTTGGATCGGCCCCTTTGCGATCGAAACCGCCCAGGAACAAGGCCAGCAGGAGGGAGCGCTGCAGCAGTTCCCCGCGGTGGACGGCCTCTCCGGGAGTGAAGAGATCCTTCCCCGTCGGGGCCATTCCGCAGAGTACTTCCGTCTCGTCGGGGATCAGACCAGCGGGGGAGGCGAGGAGGCTCGAATCCGTTCCGAACGGTAATTTCCACTGCGCGCTGAGGGCCTCCAGGCGTTCGACGAGCGGATTGTCGGCCCTCGGCGGGAACGGCGGGCGGTCTTCCAGCACCTCGAGCCGAACCTGAATTCTCCTGGAATCGGGCTTGAGCAGGTTCCGAAGGCTTGTATCGGCGCGCTCCGCGCCCTTGGGATTCAGGTAGGCCATGCCGACGGTGGCCCGGACCCGATGGGGCATGAGGACGCCGTAATGTTCACACCCGATGTTCTGAACCGAGACGATGAGGCGCCGCGTCGGCCGGCTCAGCGCTGCGATTCCCTCCGCCTTGGCCAGCATCCAGGAAAGCACGTCGGTTCCGCCCTTTTGGGATCCGATGCGCACGGGATTTCCATCGATGGAGATGCTGTATTTCCGGAAGCCCCTGCGCTGGGTGATGACCCGGCCCCCCCGTCCACCGGGCCGCAGGATCAGAACGCGCGCGGCTCTCTCGGCGGCCCGGCGCAGCACGTCGCCGGAATAGCGCAGGCCGCGCCCTTCGTCGCAATAGGCGAAGACGCCCAGGGGCGACTTTCGGAGCCTGCGGATGGACCGCAGGGCGGAGAAGGCCAACAGCGAACACGCGATGCCGGCGCGACTCGAGGCGATGGCCTCGCCGTGCAGCCACTCGGGCTCCCGGCGAAATAAAACGGGGAATCGGTTCAGTTCGACGGGGCTGTCCAACGTCAGGACGACGAGCGTGCCGGAGCCGAATCCGGCGGGGGTCTGCCAGGTCCACGCGGAACGTCCGTTCGACAAGTCCGACACTGCTGAGAAACCCAGCTTCACGAGCCGGTTCTCGAGCCGCCCGACGGAAGAGCCGATGCGTACCGCATCGTCCGTGCGGCCCGATTGATTGGTCCACTCCTCCACGTCTTTCTCGAGGGCGTCGCGCCTCGACGTGATGAAGGAGAAGAGCGATTGCTCTTTGGGGGAACGGCTGGCCTCCACCCTGTCTGCGATGGCCGTCCCGAAATACCGCTTCAGGGCCACCTCGACGAGCCTGTTGGCGAGGGCTCCGTAGTCCATGCCCGCCTTGGATGCCGCGTGGACGTACGAGCCTCCGGGACCCAGGCTGGCCATGGAGTTGATTTCCAGGATATGGAAGTTCCCCTGCTTATCGAGGCGCGTGTCCACGCGGGCGCAGTCCTGGCACCCGAGGGTGCGGAAAGCCTGGGTCGCAAGGGACTGCGCGGTGCGGATCTGATCCTCGGTGAGAGGGGCGGGGCAGATCATGCCGATGTCCCGGCCGCTGCGGTGGGTCTTGTCCTCATATGTGTAGATGGGCGTGCCCCCGCCGAAGTCCAGTTCCACGGGGGGCAGGGCCTCGGGTGGATCGTTGCCGAGGAGACCCACGTTGATTTCCCGGCCTTCGATGTACTCCTCCACCAGCGTGGGCTGCTGAAAAGCCTCGTAGATCGCCGCGACGCCGTCACGAAGCTCGTTCTCGTCATGGACGACCTTCAGGCCGTAGGAGACGGCCTCGCTCCTCGGTTTCACGATGAGCGGGTACCGGAGGCTCTCCGAAAGGGGGGAGTCCGGATCCTGGAGCACGTCGAACTTCGGTGTGGGAAGGCCGTGCTGGCGCAGGATCATCTTGGTTACGACCTTGTCGAGGGCCATGGCATGGATGTCGGGGCTCGATCCGATGTAGGGAACGCCGATCATCTCGAGAATGCCCGGAATGTGCGTGTATCTCGCCTTGCCCTGGATGCCGTACGACAGGTTGAACACGAGCCCCGGCCTCTCGCCTGCGATGACGGCCGGCATGAAATCTTCGAGCTTGGAGATGATGTTCTTGTCGCCCTCGAAACTCCTCACCTGGTGACCGTTCTGCTTCAGCGCTTCGATGATGGCCTTGATGGTCTTCTTTCCGTACCGCTCGCGGTTGGGCATGCCGAAGAGGTTGATGACGGCTTTGCTGTCGTAGTTGTAGATGACGGCGATTTTCATCGTGGTTTCTCCGGTCCCCCCGCCGTTCCGTCCCTTCGGGGATCGGCGACCCCCAGGAAAGGGTCTTTGCGGCTGAGAGGCAGCTGAATGGCCTGGACGCATCCGAGATAGAAGCTGTAGGCTCCCCGGCGGGTGAGAGAGAACCCTGCCCGCTCCAGGGCGCGGATGACCTCATCGTCGAACCGGCTCCGTTCGATCTGGATCTTGCCGGTCTTCCCGGTATGCATCCTGGGTGCGGCGATGGCTGCATCCAGGGGCATCCCGGCGTCCACGGTGCGGGTGATGACCTGGGCCAGAGCCGTAGCGATCCGCTCACTCCCGGGGCTGCCCAGGATCATCCAGGGTTTGCCCCTCCTGAACAGCATCGTGGGCGCTACGCTGGACCAGGGCGAGGCGCCGGGAAGCAGGTAGTAGGGATGGGTCATGTCTCTGTAGTCGAAGGTCGTCATGTAGTTGTTGTAGAAAAAGCCGCAGGCCGGGTTCATCCGCTTGCTTCCGAAGACCCTCTCGATGGACTGGGTGATGCCCACCACGTTGCCGTCGGCGTCCGCCGCACAGAGATGCGTCGTCTCACCGGCCGTGGCGGGAGGCGCCGGCGGGAATGCGGGATGGAGGCCCGCAAGATCCCGGATTCTGCGTGCGATCCTTTCGGCATAACGCTTGTCCACCATACGCCTTCGGCGGCTCTGAGCGTACAGATCGGCGTCCACCGGCCTCCTGTCGCGGTCTCGCAGGGCGTTCATGAACACGTGGGCCAGAATCACGTGGGCATCCGGCCTGTCCATGCGAATTTCTTCCGGGGCGAAGGTCTCCAGGATATTGAGGATTTCCACGAGGGCGCGGCCTGCGCCCGGAGGAGGGAAGGTCGCGAGCTTGTGGCGCCGGTACCTGCCCAGCAGCGCAGGCCGCTCGATGGGGATGGGGACCTGCGCGAGATCGACGCGCGACAGCATCCCACCCCTCGCCCCCATGTCTGCGAGGATCTCGGCCGCAACGCTTCCCATGAAGAAATCGCGCCAGTCCTCCCGCGCGAGCGTCTTCAAACAACGGGCCAACTCGGGCTGTGCCAGCAGGGCCCCCGTAGCCAACGGCTCTCCTCCGGGCAGCAGACGCTTCGAGGCGAGGGGATCCAGGGAAAGTTGCTCCCTTTCTCTTTTGATGAGCCGGTGCAGGAGCGCCGTGACCCGAAAACCTTCTCGGGCGGCTTCGATGGCCGGCTGGAGGACCCGCTCCAGCGGAAGCAGCCCGTGGGTTTCGAGAAGATAACCCAGGGCGGCCGGCGTAGAGGGAAGGGTGGATGAAGCGAGGCCGGCCTTGGCCGGCCGGGAGGGAGTTCTCGTCGGATCGATGCCGAAAGGGGCGCGGGAGGATCCGTCCACCGCAACGGTTTTCCGGCCCTCTTCAAAGTACACGAGCCCCATGGTCTGGCCGCCGAGACCCGAGGCCTGCGGTTCGGTGACCCCCAGGCAGAAGGCCGCGGCGACGGCCGCATCCACCGCGTTGCCTCCTTCACGCAGCATCCGAATTCCGGCTTCCGTAGCCTCCGGGCTGGCCGCGGCCACCATGCCCAGGGAACTTGTGCCGATCTTCGCCGGTCGTTCCTTCAAAGCGCCTCCTCCAGCACCTATTGTGCATCCGGTGGACGCTCGAGGGCAATCCGCCGGATCCATCTTCGACGCGGCGATGACCCGTCCCAGAGCGAAATCGATCGCCTCGGTCCAGGGGGGGGCTGAAGTCACAGCGGCGCCGGCCCTCGGTGGCCTTCACACCGGCCCAGAGCAGCAACGCTCCGTTTGTTCGCGTTCTTGCGTGGGCCCGCAGTTCGGCCCCCCCTGGGCGGGATTCCTTCGTGTGCAATCCTTTGGGGGAGAAGCATATGGCGTCCCCAGGGGGATTCGTTTGTGGCTGCTCTATAAGCCTCGCGATCGTCGGAGTCCGATCGCTGCGTTTCAAGATCAGCCGCCAAACCCGCGATGAGTACTCCCCCGTGGGATTTTCGGCTTCCTAATGCACCCTCTTCGGTCGCATTCTCGCTCGAAAACCCACACGGGCTCCGCCTCATTCGATCGAACCCCCTGGGCGGGATTCCTTCGTGTGCAATCCTTTGGGGGAGAAGCATATGGCGTCCCCAGGGGGATTCGAACCCCCGTCGCCGGCGTGAAAGGCCGGTGTCCTAGGCCGGGCTAGACGATGGGGACGCCCATCGACGAAAGCGGGAAACGCTCCGCCGAACCAGAGAATCTTGCACCATTCGGGGCCGAATGTCAACGCTGCGGAGCCTTCCGAGGAGCCCTGCCGCGTCGAACCGGAGAGTCGGCGACTTTCCCAGGGGCGGCAAAGAACACCCACGGGTTTCGGCCGACCCTATCTTTCGAAGGGAAGGTGGTGGGCCGTACGGGACTTGAACCCATGACTCTCTGCTTAAAAGGCAGATACTCTACCAACTGAGTTAACGGCCCAAAACCCAGCGGGCATGATACATGGGCTTGGGGAGCAGGTCAATAGGGCTTCCCGGCCGACGTTCTCTCGGCGCAGGGATGTTCGAGTCCCCTTGTGGCGGCATCGGCCATCGGATATCCTGACACCATGGGAAGGCTCCTGGAGGTGGACGGGCTTGTTACCGAATTCGATGTCGAGGGCGGCGCCATCCGCCCCGTGAACGAGGTTTCCTTTCACCTCGACGACGGGGAAGCCGTATGTCTGGTGGGCGAATCGGGATGCGGCAAGAGCATGGCGGCCCTCTCCATCATGGGTCTCATTCCGGCCGCCGGACGCGTCGCCTCGGGTCGGATCCTCTTTCGGGACCGGAACCTCCCCGATCTGACGGACATGGAGATGCGGAAGATCCGGGGCAAGGAGGTCGCCATGGTCTTCCAGGAGCCCATGACGAGCCTCAATCCCGTCTTCACCATCGGGAACCAGATCGCCGAGGCCGTCCTCGTCCACGAGAAGGTCTCGAAGAAGGCGGCCATGGAACGGGCCGTGGAACTGCTCGAGCGGGTGGCCATTCCCGATCCCAAGGCCCGGGCCGCGGCCTATCCGCACCAGCTCAGCGGCGGGATGCGGCAGCGAGCCATGATCGCCATGGCGCTTTCCTGCGGGCCGTCTCTCCTTATCGCCGACGAGCCCACAACGGCGCTGGACGTGACGATCCAGGCCCAGTTCCTGGATCTCCTGCGGAGGCTCCAGGGGGAGACGGGCATGGCCGTGCTCCTCATCACGCACGACCTGGGCGTCGTGGCCGAGTTCGCCTCCCGCGTGTACGTGCTCTACTGCGGAAGGGTCGTCGAACGGGCGCCCACGAAGGCGCTCTTCGATGATCCAAAGCACCCTTACACGGCGGGTCTGATGCAGTCCGTGCCGACGCTGACCGGTGATCGCTCGGGACGCCTTCGGACCATCGAGGGGGTGGTGCCCGACTTGAGGAGCCTGCCGCGCGGCTGCGCCTTCGAGGAACGCTGCCCCCTGGCGCGGGAGGAATGCTCCCTTGCGGTGCCCCCCATGCGTGAACTGCCGGGCGGTCGGGCCGCACGGTGCGTCCTCTATCCCACGGAGGCTTCCCATGGTTGACGGCCGGCCGCTGGTGGAGGTCGGAGGCCTCCGCATGGGCTTCCCGATCCGGAAGGGCGTCTTCCGCCGCATCGTGGGGCGGGTCTGGGCGGTGAACGGCGTTTCCTTCTCCATCGAACCCGGAGAGACGCTGGGCCTGGTGGGGGAGTCGGGCTCGGGCAAGACCACCGTGGGCCGATGCCTCCTGCGCTTGATCGAACCCACAGAGGGCACCGTCCGGTTCGATGGAAGGGACCTGCTCTCCCTGAACCGGGGCGATCTCCGCCGCTCCCGGAGGGACATGCAGATCATCTTTCAGGACCCTTACGGGTCTCTCAACCCCAGAATGACCGTGGGGAGCATCGTCGGGGAACCCTTCGCCATCCACCGCGTCGCACGCGGGCGGGAGCGGCAGGAGCGCGTCGCCGCCCTGCTCGAGAAAGTGGGCCTGGATCCGTCTGCCATGAGCCGCTATCCCCACGAATTTTCCGGGGGGCAGCGGCAGCGCATCGGGATCGCCCGGGCCATCGCGCTCAATCCCAGGTTCATCGTCTGCGACGAGCCGGTCTCGGCCCTCGACGTATCGGTGCAGGCCCAGGTGGTCAACCTGCTTCAGGACCTCCAGGAGGAGATCGGCCTCGCATACCTGTTCATCGCCCACGGGCTGCAGATCGTCCGCCACATCAGCACCCGGGTGGCCGTGCTCTACCTGGGAAGGCTCATGGAAATCGCCCCGTCGGGGGACCTCTACGCCTCACCGCTCCATCCGTACACGGAGGCCCTGCTCTCGGCGGTTCCCGAGCCGGTGCCCGGCGCGAGGAAGGAACGGACGGTGCTCCAGGGTGAGGTGCCTTCCCCGGCGGACCCGCCGGCGGGATGCGTCTTCCACCCCCGGTGTCCCAGGGCGGAGGAGCGTTGCAGGAGCGAGGTCCCCGCGCTCAGGGATCTCGGCTCGGGGCGGTTCGCCGCATGTCATCTGGCCGAAGGCGGCGGCGAATAGGCGCCGCCTCCGAAGCGTAGGGAGAGGAGGAGACCCTTGAAGGCACTCATCATCCTGCTCAGACTGTTCGGGACATTCGTGGCGCTGCTGCTCCTGATCCTGGCGGCGGCGTTTCTGCTCGCGGGATCGGACTCGGCCACGGGTTCCGCCATGGTCCTTGGCGTCGGGGCGGTCCTGGGGCTCGCGGGGCTTCTGCTCATCGTGCTGTCATGGTGGCCCTACGGCGGTTCGAAGGGAACGAGAGGGGGAGAGCGAGCCGTGGCGAGCACCCAGGAGGCGCCCGGAGAACTGTCCCTGAAACAGGCGAAATGCCCGCAGTGCGGCGGGTACGTGGATCCCTCGTCGGCCAAGCTGGGCCCGGAGGGAACCCTCAGCGTCACCTGCGATTTCTGCCAGGCCGTGTTCATGGTTCAGGAAGAGCCCAAATGGTAAGCACGCATCGATCCAAGTCCCCTTTCGGAGAACTCCGATGAAAAGACTCGCATTCTGGTTTGCCGCCGCCGCGTTCTTCGCGATGCCGTCCCTCGCGGACTACCGGTTCCAGGTTCCGCGGAACCACAGTATCGTGACGGTGAATCCCGACGCTTCCATCGAGATCCGGTACGCCATCACCTTCGACAATCAGGGGCAGCCCATCGACATCATCGACGTGGGCCTGCCCGACGGGCAGTACTCTCTGTCGGACGTTACGGCCGACCTGGACGGCTCGCCGCTCGGCGACATCCGCAAGTCCACCTATATCGCGCACGGCGTCGAGGTGCATCTCGGCGGCCGGGCGATCCCGGCGGGAAGCCGGGGAACCTTGAACCTGCGAGCCGTGGCCCGGAACCGGGTCTTCTACGACGACAAGGACGAGACCTATGCCTCCGTCGTCTTCAGCCCTACTTGGTACGGGTCGGATTTCACTTCGGGAACCACGAATCTGGCATGTGAATTCGTCCTGCCGGAGGGTGTGGAGCCCGACGAACCGAGGTACCACCGGAACCCCTTCACGTCGGCGCGGATGGAGAACGGCCGGGTCGTCTACCGGTGGGAGATCCCCGACGCCTCCCCCTCCCGGCAGTACACGTTCGGCGCCTCCTTCCCCGCGCGGGTGATGGATCGCGTGATCGAAGGGCCTGGGCCGCTGGCGCGTTTCCTCGGCGCCCTCGTGAGCTTCGTCATGGGCCTCATCCCGTGCTTCCTCTTTGTCGGCATCGGCGGCATCATCGCCTTCGCCATCGTGAAGAGCGTGAAACGGAGGCAGAAGTACCTGCCGCCTTCCGTGGGGATGGAGGGTGTGGAAGTCCGCAGGGGCCTCACCGTGCCGGAGGTCGCCGTACTCATGGAGCAGAAGGCGGACAAGGTGCTCGCCATGATTCTCTTCGGGATGGTGCGCAAGGAAGCCCTGCGGGTCACGGGGCGGAAGCCTCTCCGCCTAGAGATCCTCAGGGAGGAGGCCGCGGACTTCTCCTACGAAAGGGAGTTCCTCAAGGCGGTGAAAGACGACGGGATGATAGACGAGAAGGAGGCATCCAGGATCCTCATCGACCTGATCAAACGGGTCAAGACGAAGATGAAGGGATTCAGCCGGCGTAAGAGCCTCCTCTATTACAAGGACATCATGCGGCGCGCCTGGGTGGAGGCCGGAACCGAGGATTACGACCAGGCCTTCGAGTGGCTTCTGCTCGACAAGGAGTTCGACGAGCATGCGCAAAAGCGATACGGCACGCAGCGGATGCCCGTCCCCACCTGGTGGCCCTCCATGTACACCGGCCGTGTCGGTGGCGGGGGGGGCGCAGCGAGTACCGGAGGGAGCGTGGGGGGTGCCGCGGCGCCCGGCATGAAGGCATCGGCTCAGAGCATCGTCTCGGGCATTCAGGGCTTCGGCCAGGATCTCGTGAGCAGCGTGCCGGGCCTGGCCTCCAAGGTGACCTCGAAGACGAACCCCGTGCCCGTCTCTTCCGGGAGGGGCTACTCGGGTGGCAGCGGTTGCGCATGCGCCTGTGCATGCGCCGGCTGCGCCTGCGCCTGCGCCGGGGGAGGGAGATAGGCAATGGGAATCAAGGATTTCTTCAAGAAGGCAGAACCCATCGGCCCAGGATTCCACGCGGGGACCCTGGAAATCGAAGGGCGGACCCACCGCATCCACCTCCGCATCGAGGGTGGCGGCAACGGGCTGCTCACCCTCGATGCGAGCCGCATCTTGCACCTAAACGCCACCGCCGCGGAGATGGTGCTCCACCTCATCCGGGGCCGGACCGAGTCGGAGACGGTGGGCATCATGGCCAAGCGTTACCGTGTCGCACGGCCTGTTCTCGAGGAGGACATCGCCCGGGTCTTCGCGACGGTCACGACCCTGAGCGAGACCGACCAGGTCTGCCCCATGACCGATCTGGGGGTGGATCTCATCGAGCCCTATTCACCCGATCTATCGGCACCGCTGCGGATGGACCTGGCGGTGACCTACCGCTGCCAGAACAAGTGCGCGCACTGCTACAACGAGCCCGAGCGGAAGGTCGAGGAACTGGACACGGAGTCTTGGAAACGGTGCCTGGACCGGTGCTACGAGGCGGGCATCCCGCACGTCGTCTTCACGGGGGGGGAGCCTACGCTGAGGGAGGACCTCCCCGACCTCGTCGCCTATGCCGAGGAACTGGGGCTGGTCACGGGGTTGAACAGCAATGGGAGGAAGCTCGCCGACGCGGCAGCCGTGGAGCGCCTCAAGGAGGTGGGCCTGGACCACGTTCAGATTACCCTGGAGTCGGCCGAAGCCGCCATCCACGACGAAATGACGGGGGCCGAGTCCTTCGACGAGACCCTGGCGGGCCTTCGAAACGCTATCGCTGCAGGGCTCTACACCCTCACGAACACGACCCTGACTCGGAAGAACGGGTCGGGCGTCGAGAAGCTCGTGGACCTGGCGGCGGACGAAGGGCTCCCGGCGGTGGCCATGAACGGCATGATCTACTCCGGCAAGGGGAAGGCCTGCGGGGAGGACCTCTCCCCCGAGGCCGTCATCCCCCTCATGGAGGCGGCGGCCCGGCGGGCCCGGGAGCGCGAGATCCGGCTGATCTGGTACACGCCCACACGGTACTGCGAGATGAATCCAGTGGAATTGGGGCTCGGCGTCAAGCAGTGTACGGCGGCCCGGTTGAGCATGGCGGTGGAGCCGGACGGTACGGTGATCCCCTGCCAGTCCTATTACGAGGGCGTTGGAAACCTGCTGAAGGACGACTGGAAGGACATCTGGAACCACTCCCTCTGCCTGAGGCTCCGAAAGCCCCAGAAGCCCCTCGATGCGTGCGCGGCCTGCGAGCACCTCAGCCTCTGCGGCGGCGGATGCCCCCTGGCTGCTGAGAGCGACCGGACATGCTGCCGGGAGGTCTCCAGCGGGGGGTGAGGGCCGTGGCGATTGCAGTACTTCTTCGAGGTGCATGGACAATTCGGGGACATGACCCGATTTGTGAAAGGGACCTCAAATACAGGGGACACGATCCTGAACTCCAGAGCGAGTTCAGGTCATGTCCCCGTATTTTC
>Ga0180429_10003770_pt1 | contig 12253 bp, 10 predicted proteins | sample SS_ome_FD_132428 | JGI IMG/M metagenome (GOLD analysis project Ga0180429, IMG submission 132428) | Hypersaline lake sediment archaeal communities from the Salton Sea, California, USA - SS_1_S_1 metaG | ecosystem: Environmental > Aquatic > Non-marine Saline and Alkaline > Hypersaline > Sediment ... | reverse complement strand
CATGCTGCTCATCTTCGACGAGGTCCAGAGCGGCATGGGCCTGACCGGCACGATGTGGGCGTACCAGCAGATGGGCATGGCCCCCGACATCCTCGCGTTCGGGAAGAAGGCACAGATATGCGGCATCATGGCGTCCGACAGACTCGACGAGATCAAGGACAACGTCTTCCGGGTCTCCTCTCGGATCAACTCGACGTGGGGCGGGAACCTGGTCGACATGGTCAGATGTCAGCGCTACCTCGAGATCATGGACGACGAGAACCTCCTCGACAACGCGCGCGACATGGGCGCCCGATTCCTGAAGGGCCTCGAGACCGTCGACGAGGCGGCCACCGGGCGCATCACGAACATCAGGGGCCGCGGCCTCATGTGCGCGTTCGATCTCCCGACGACGGAGATGCGCGGGGGCTTCCTCTCGAAGCTCAGCACGAACGGCATGATGGCGCTGCCCTGTGGCCGCTCGACCGTCCGCTTCCGCCCGCCGCTCAACGTCTCGGCGGCCGAGGTCGATGAGGCGCTGACGCTGCTCGAGAAGACGGCGAAGGAGATCTAGCCCCCCCGCCGGCGCGCCGGCGGGATACGCGAAAGGCGCGGCCACTTGACGCGAAGTCGCTGGGCATCGCTCATCATCGTCGCAATCGTTCTGATCGGCGTTCCCGCCCTGACCGGCGGGAGCGCCGTTCTTCTTGATGAGCCCGGTACGACCGACAACGGAGCGGCGGCCCCGGGCGAGCCGCCCGCGCCGCCGTGCGGCGTCGCCGCCGGCGACGTCCCGGACGACGGCGGGGGCGCGATTCTGGTCGAGTGGACACATCCGGAACGCGACGCCGGCCTCGTCCGCGCCTACGAGATCCTCCGCTACGTCGCCGGAGAAGAACCCGCCGTGATCGGCGAGGCGCTTCCCTCGGAGACCTCGTACGTCGACGGAGACGCGCGGGACGGTGTCGAGTACCAGTACGTCGTGCGGGCCGTCACGCCGCTCGGGTCGGCCGAATCGACGCCGTCCGCGCCCGTCTCCTCCGCGCCCCAGTGGTTCGCCCGGAGCCGCCTGAACGTTCTCATCCTCGCGGGCCTCTTCAGCGCGGCCGTGCTCTTGTACGTCAGGCGCGCGAGACGCGGCATCGACCTCTACGTCCGGAAGATCCCGGGCCTCGACGCCGTCGACGACGCCGTCGGGCGCGCCACGGAGATGGGCCGCCCGGTGCTCTACGTCCCGGGCATCGAGACGGTGAGCGAGGTCGGCACGCTGGCCTCGCTGACGATCCTCGGACACGTCGCCAGGCGCGTGGCCCAGCACGGCACCCCGCTCGAGGTGCCGTGCGCCGATCCGATCGTCATGACGACGGCACAGGAGATCGTCCGGCAGTCGTACACCGAGGTCGGCGAGATCGACCGATACGATCCGCATCGCGTCGCGTACCTGACCTACGACCAGTTCGGTTACACCGCGGGCGTCGACGGCATCATGGTCCGCGAGCGCCCCGAGGCTGTCTTCCTCCTCGGTTACTTCGCCGCCGAGTCACTCATTCTGGCGGAGACCGGGCACGCGATCGGCGCGATCCAGATCGCCGGGACGAAGGAGACCTCGCAGCTGCCGTTCTTCGTGGCCGCGTGCGACTACACGCTGATCGGCGAGGAGCTCTTCGCCGCCTCGAGCTACCTCGGCAGGGAGCCCGTGATGCTGGGGAGCCTCGTGGCCCAGGACCTCGCGAAGCTGTGGATCGTCTACCTGATCGTGTTCGCGTTCGCCGCCGGTACGATCGGCGCCCTCGTCAGCCCGGACGGCACGTCGTTCCTGACCCGCCTCTTCGAGGCGCTCCGGGCCTGGTTCGGATAGGAGACGACCGCACCCATGAAGCGAACCGTCCCCCTCATCATCACGTTTCTCACCGGGTTCTTCCTGGTCGTCTCGTTCTTCGTGCCGCACGAGCCGTTCGGAGCTCTCGAGCAGCGCCTGCTCGTCTGGTTCGCCATCGTCTCGGGCTTCACGATGCTCCTGGGCGTCGACAGCCTCATCCGCTCGCACGTGCGGAAGGTGGCCGGGAGGCGGCCCGGCTGGTGGCACAGCGTCGCGCTCCTGATCGGGCTCGCGGTCACGGTGGTCACTGGCGCCATCGGATTCTCGAGGTTCGGCAGCCCGTTCCACATGCAGTCGCCGTTCATGTTCCTCTACACGCACTCGATCATCCCCCTCCAGGGCACGATGTTCGCCCTCCTGGCCTTCTTCATCGCGTCGGCCTCGTACCGCGCGTTCCGCGCCAGGAACACGATCGCGACCCTGCTTCTCGTGTCGGCCGTGATCGTCATGCTCGGGAGGATTCCGATCGGCGCCGCGATCTCGCACTTCTTCCCCGCGGCGCAGGAGTGGATCATGGACGTGCCGCAGCTCGCGGCGAAGCGGGGAATCCAGATCGGAGCGGCGCTCGGCGCCGTGTCGATGTCGCTCCGGATCATGCTGGGCATCGAACGCAGCTATCTGTCGTAGCGGAGGAGGGCGGGACTCCGTCCCGCCGGAGGTCATCGAGCAGTGCCGGAGATCGTGCGGAAGAGCTTCTGGGAACGACTGAACGACATCGACAGGAGGATCATCTTCCTGATCCTCCTGGTCACGGTGACGCTCCCGCTCCTGCTCGACCTCGGCGGTGAGATCCCCCCGACCTCTCCGGTCATCCGCGCCCACGCGGCCGTCGAGGGGCTCCGGCCCGGCGACCACCTGATGGTGTCGATCGACTTCGACGCGACCTCGGCACCGGAGCTGATGCCGATGCTCCGGGCCGTCCTCCGGCAGGCCTTCGCCAAGGACGTCAAGGTCATCATGCTGGGGCACCTGGCCATCGGCCTTCCCCTCGGCCACATGGCCCTCGAGCAGATCGCGGCCGAGTACGACGTCGAGTACGGTGTCGACTACGTCGACCTCGGATACCGCCCAGGATTCCAGGCGGTGATGATCGCGATGGGCAGGAGCATCGAGGACGTCTTCGCAACCGACTACCAGGGAACGCCGGTCTCGGAGCTCCCGATCATGCAGAACGTCCGCTCCTACGACGACGTGGAACTGCTGTTCGGATTCGAGCACGGGGCGGTCATCGACTACTGGGTCCGCTACACGCAGGCGCGGTTCGGTCAGAAGATGGCCTTCGGGACGACGGCCGTCATGGCGCCGGACGCGTACCCGTATCTGCAGGCCGACCAGATCGAGGGACTCGTGGGGGGACTCAAGGGCGCCGCGGAGTACGAGACCCTGATCGGCAGGCCGGGGCTCGGGACGCGCGGCATGCCGGCGCAGGAGTGGGCGCACCTGCTCGTCATCGGGTTCATCGTGGTGGGGAACATAGGTCACTACTTCACGAGGAAGAAGCGCGAGGGCGGCCGCTAGCCGCTTCGGGAGTCTCGGACGGGATGGGATCGCTCGGCACGATCATAGGAACCTGGCTCGCGGGCTTCCTGACGCTCGCGATCCTCTCGTTCCTCTACAAGGACAACCCGTTCTACAAGCTCGCCGAGCACATCTACGTCGGCGTCTCGGCCGGGTACTGGCTGATCTACATCGCCTTCTTCGACGTCAAGCCGATGCTCTGGGACACGTTCGTATCGGAGACCGGCGTCGAGAAGTGGATCATCCTGATCCCGGGCGCTCTCGGCGTCATCATGCTGTCGCGGTGGTTCCCGAGGACCGCCTGGCTCTCCCGGTGGCCGATCGCGTTCACCGTCGGAGTCGGCGCCGGCCTCGGCGTGACGGCGAACGTGCAGGGCTACGTCGTCCCCCAGATCCGCGCGACGATGCTCCCCATCACGGGCCTGAATCTCGTCAGCCTGAACAACATCGTGCTCGTCGTCGGCGTGGTGACGACGATCCTCTACTTCTACTTCTCGAAGCCGCACAAGGGCATCCTCGGCGGCGCGGCGAAGGTAGGGATCGTCTTCATCATGATTTCGTTCGGCGCGTCGTTCGGGTACACGCTGATGGCGAGGATCTCCCTCCTGATCGGGCGTCTCTACTTCCTTCTGAGCGACCTGCTGCACGTCATCGACTAGAACGAGAACGCGGGACCCGTGAGGGCCCCGCACAGTCCTGCTCCGTCGTGGACGTGTGTTCCCGACGCTATCCGGCCCAGCGGCCGAGGTTGATCGCGTCGCTCGGTTCGAACACCTCCGGCAGCGAATCCTCCGCCGCCATCGTGACCGCCGTCCGCACTCCCCGAAAGCCGCGTTCGAACAGCAGGTCGACCGCCCTCGCGTACCTCCCCTGGACGCCCCCCACGACGCGGGTGAACCCGCGCCGCTTCCCGACCACCCAGATCCCCCGCAGGAGATCCTCGAGGATCTCCTCGTCGCCCGGCCCGCTGCGGACGGCGAGCGCGTGGATGTAGGCACGCCCGTCCGCGCTCCTTTCGCGATACGGCGCGATCCGGAGAAGGGCGAATCCGGCGAGACGCCTGTCGCGCCCGATTGCCAGGACGGTCTCTCCCAGGCCGCGCTCTTCGAGCGCCTGAACCTCGCGCCGGAGGTCGAGACCCTTCAGGTGCCCTCCCGTGATCGCCGCCATCCGCCCGATCAACCGCCGGCGCGAGCCGCGGTCCGCCTCGCTCCACAGCAGCGCCTCGGCGCCCTCGAACCGTTCGGACAGCCGGACCAGAGGGAGTTCCACGACGATGGTCGGCGGCAGCATGCGGAAACCCTCGCGGCAGTACAGGGCGATGTTCGCGCCGCTCTCCGGCATCGTCTCCAGACCGATCGTGTCGGCGCGACCGCGCAGGTACGCGATGCAGCGCGACAGCAGCGCCGTCCCGATGCCGAATCCCTGGAGCTGCGTCGGGACTCCGAAGGTCCCGAACCAGCCGACCCTCCCCCAGGTTCTGGCGAAGATGAACCCGGCCAACGCGCCTTCCTCGACGATCGCGACGAGATTGCCGTCGGGGTCGAACGACGCCGCGTACTCGAGTTCCTCCCCGGTGCGCTCCGGCAGCGGCTCGGTGTCGTGACGATGGACCCTGCCCCAGTCCGTGAAGACGCCGGCCTCGAGCTCCGCGACGCCACGGAGGTCTTCGTGTCGCATCGGGCGAACGCTGAAGGTCAGGGCCCCCACGTCACATCCCCTCCGTCGCGGTCGCGTCGCCGGAGTCGCCGCCGATCGGCGGCGGGACGGCACGGAGGCCGCCCTCCGAGTAGCTGAAGTACGACCTCGCTCCCCGGGCGTCCGCGTCGAGCAGTCGGAACCGGATCCCCTCCGGGGCGATCTCGAACTCCGCCAGCTCACCGGCGGTCCCCTCCTTCCTGAACGGGGGGCAGAACGACACCGACCTCCCTTCCGGCACGCGAATCAGGAACCGCCCACCGGGTTCCTCTCCGAGCGGGAACTCCTCGGCCTCGCCCGACACCGGATGGCAGGAGATCGCCGCGACATCCCCGGACGCTCTCCCCTCACAGAACATGGCGGCCGCGTCACCGATGCCGTTCCTGAAGACGTAGGCGCCGCGGACCGAGTCGGGCACATTGAGCACGACCAGCCGCCCGGACGCCCCGGCGCGCCGCATGTCGGAGACCACGCTCCGCGCGATGCTCCCGGCCTCCCGCCAGTTCTCGTTGACGCGCCACGACCAGACCCCGGACGCGATGACCAGCACCGCCGCGACGACCGCGGCCCGGCGGTTTCCCAGGACCCTCACGAGCGCGACCACGAGAGTCACGGCGAAGAGGGCGGACGGGAAGTAGAGGAACCTGGTTCCCTGCGAATCCCAGGCGGAGACGCTGAGACCGACCGTAGGAAGGAGCGCGAGCATGCTCGCCGCTGCCAGGATGAGCTCGGTCCGGGTGAGCCGGCAGCACCGGCGGCGCAGCGACAGCGCGACGAGCGCGACCACCACCGCCGCGAGGGCGAGGAGGTTCAAGGGAACGGGGCTGCCGCCGACGTCCACGGTGCCGAGAGCCGGAATCAGCGTCCTCGAGGGGAAGTAGACCAGGAGCTTGGCGAGCGCCTCACCGCTCAATCCGGTGTGGACGCCGCCCCCGTAACCGCCGACCAGCTTCCCCAGAAGCAGATACCGCACGGCGACGTAGCCGATCGAGACCGCGATGTGAGGGACGATAGACCTCGGCCTCGACCGTCGCCGACCCGCAAGGAAGAGCCCGAGCACGATGACGATGGGTAGAACGGCTCCCGCGGATTCCTTCGACAGGAGAGCGGCCGCGTAGAACGCCAGCGAGAGCCCGAGGGCCAGGCGCGGGCGCCGCTCGTCCCGATCGAGATGCCGAACGTAGAGAAGAACGCTGACGAGAGAGAGGAGCCCGGCCAGAAGATCCGCCCGCCCACTGATCCAGCTCACCGGCTCGGGATGCGTTCCGAGCGCGAGGAACAGGAGCCCCGTCGCGAAGGCGATTCCCCGACCGACGACTCGCGGCCCGGCGCTCACCCGGGCGACCGAGGACGTCAGGAGGAACACGGCGAAGGCACCCAGGGAGTGGAGAACGGTGTTCGTCAGATGGAAGCCGACCGGCCTGAGGCCGTAGACGGCAAGCTCCAGGAAGTGACTCAGCGTGACGAGCGGCCTCAGGAACGCTGCCTCGTGCCCGATCCAGTGCGCAAGCGGGCCCCGCTCGCAGATGCCCTGGAGGACGGGGAAGTCGTCCGACAGGAAGAACGAACCGAGCGTGCGGGAGTAGAGAGCGATCCCGAGAAGGAGATAGACGATCAGGCAACCGACGACGGAGGCCCGGCCGGCCGGGGGGCTCGAGCCGTCGCGCCCGGTCCCTCGTGAGGTGACGTCCACAGCGATCCTCCGGTCCTACGCCTCGGCGCCGCCGCGGCGCTCGCCCTTCACGACGGACACGAACCACCCGAGCAGCGCGCCCGAGTACATGGCGATCCACGGGATCATCGGGTAGTGGTAGCGCGGCCCGGCGAAGGTAACGATGTGCAGGGCAGTGAAGTAGAAGATGACGAACAGGCCGTGGGCCGGAAACGCGATCCCTCGCCGCCGGCGCCTGCGGAGCAGCACCAGCAGCCCGATCGCGGCCGACGCAAGGATAGCGTAGTAGTAGACCATGGAGACTCGCGACACGACCCGAAGCCACCGCATGCGAACCGCCGCCGGTCCGCGCACCGAAGCGAGGATGCGCTCCTGCTCGTGCGGCGTGCAGAGGTAGAGGTCGACCCCCGTTTGTCCCTCGATGTTCCTGCGGACGCCCTCGTCGCCGCGGTAGTAGAGCCGGAACAGCTTCTCCGGCCAGAGCCGGAGCGTCTCGCGGGGGTGCGATCGCATGTAGGCGAGGGCCGCCTGCCTTGCGCGCCGGTCCTGCTCGTACTCGTTGCCCGGGGCGATCTCCTCGGTCATCTCCTCCCACCAGATATACCGACCGGTGGCCCTCGGGTTGTTCCCGATGTACAGCACCTTGCCGCCGTTCGTGGACACGTAGATCAGGTGATTGAAGACCCTATAGTTGCGGACGGTCCATGGAACGAGCACGGCGATGAGCACCCCGTAGACGACCAGCGCCCGCCGGAAGTGCGCCCCGAGGCGCCTCCGGCCCTCGCCGCGGAACGCCGACGCGGCACAGAGGACCGCGGGCACGACGACGACGTGCGGGCGGACGAGACACGAGAGACCGAAGACGGCCCCGGCGAGCGCGGCCCGGACGACCCCGAGCCGCTCGTCGAGCAGAAGGTACGCCGCGAAGAGCAGCGTGAAGACCGAGAGCGGTTCGCTGGCCAGAAGCGACGTGTAAGCGATCTGCCCCGGGTAGAACGCGAGAATCAGAAGCGTCCATCGCGCCGCGGACTCCGATCGGAAGAGCTTCCGGGCGATCCCATAGACGAACGCGAGCGTGCCGGTCGCCAGAAGCGCGTTCAGGACCCGGGCCGCCGGCAGCGAAGGCCCGAAAAGGCGGAAGAGGAGCCCCAGGAGCGCCGGGTATCCGACCGGCCAGTAGGCCGTCGGCACTCCGTCGACGACGTAGCCCGCTCCCGCGCCGATGTCGATCGCGCGGGCATGATACCAGCCGAAGTCGCTGACGGGCGCCGGGTCGAACAGGAGGATCCAGACGACGCGCACCGCCAGGGCGGCAAGCAGGCACAGCGGGACGAACCGTCTCGATCCGACGATCACACCGACGCGTCCCGCCGCTCCTCGAAGACCATCGCGCACCGACATCGCGCTCCCCCCGACGGCTACGGCACCCTCAGCAACACGTAGCCGCCCTCTCGGGCGCCCCAGACCTGGGCGCCTCCCTCATCGAATCCCCGATCCCAACTGACCAGGCGGTCGGAGGACAGCGTGATCTCCGACGTCGCGTAGGCAGCCCCGGCGATCGCGCTCGAGCAGCCGCGACCTTGAGTCCCGCCGACGAGTGCGCCGGCGTCTCCACGGCGCAGCAGCACGTCGCACCCGGCGCGATGCGTCAGCGAGTCGGGCGACAGCGCGGCGAACCGATCCGGCTCCTCGTGGGCCCCGGCGAACCTCATCGGGCGCGGAAGCGTGTAGATCTCGCTCCTCACGGCCGCATCGGACTCGGGGACCAGATGATAGACGCGCTGGCGGTAGGGACGCTCCCGATGAGCCGCGACGGCCTGCTCGACATAGAGCCACGGTCCGTCGTCCCGGTCCGTCCAGATCGGCACCATCTCCAGGCGGATGTCGTAGTAGGAGCTGTCCGCCGAGGCCTGTTCCGCGCTGGAGAACGAACCGGTCATCCAGGCCAGGGCGTCGTCGAGGATGCCGGGCTCCTGCTCCCCCGCGCACCCGACCGCCAACACGACGACGAGCGACGCCAGCGTGAACGTCGCCGCGCTTCTTCGTGTCCTCATGCGCGTCCTTCCTTTGTGCTGCTCCCTCGACCACCCGTCGCCAGCTCCGCGAGAGTCGCGAGATCCTCGACGACCAGGTCCGGCTCGGCCTCGGCCGGCGGCGTCGCTCCGAATCCTCCCTGGGCATGACGCCTGTCGACCCAGACGGTCGCCAGGCCGAGCTCGTGCGCCGGCACGATGTCGTGGTACAGGCTCTGCGCCACGTGCAGGACCTGCTCGTGCGGCTCTCCGATTACGGCGAGCGCGTGCCGGAAGACCATCGGCGACGGCTTGTAGGCTCCGACGGACTGCGCGGTGATGACCCAGTCGAACTCGACGCCGAGCTTGGGCGCCGAGTGCCCGAAGAGCTCGTTGTCTATGTTGGAGATGACCCCCAGCCGATACCGCTCCGCCAGCGCGCGGAGCCCGGCGACGGTGTCCGGAAACGGCTCCCAGTGCGCGATCGAGTCCGCCAGGCCGGCCAGCTCGCCTTCGTCGGGATCGAAGCCGAACGCCCGCCCGAATCCGCTCACGACCGACGCCAGCACCGAACGATACGGTCGGTACGGTCCCCGCTCGAGCGCCGCTTCGATGGGCGCGTAGGTCTCCAGAATCTCCCTGTCGCTCGGCATGTGCCCCCGCCGCTCGAGGAGCGATCGAAGCGCGGCGAGGATTCCGCTCTCCCAGTCGATGAGAGTTCCGTAGCAGTCGAAGGTCAGGACCTCGATGGATCCGAAGTCGAGTTCTCTTGCCACGTGTCACCTCCCGCTCTCTGCGCGGGTCCGAGGGCGACCGACGCCGCGCTCCTCAGCGGAGTCCGGGTACGATGACCGCGGGGCGCCGCACTCCGACCCGAAGCTGCGTCGTCCCGTCGACCAGGGCGGTTCGTCCCTCGCCGGCTCGCAGGGCGTCGCGATACTCCCGCGGCATCGCGACCTCGCCGAACGCCCCGATCACGACGATCGGGAAGCTCGGCGGAGACGGGTGGACATCCTCGAAAGCGAGGCCGCCGACCACCAGTGCGGCCACTCGGGCCCCTTCCAGCTCGGCGATGTCGGCACGCGACGCGCGGTCGCGGACGATGACGGTCCCCTCGGCGGGTTCCCCGAAGGTCAGGAGCCCACTCGTCTCGCCGCCTGCGCCCCACGTCCCGCGCACGACCGTACCCTCGCCCTCCACAACGCAGCCCCGCTCCGTCACGTCGGCCACGACGCCCGGCAGCCAGGCGAGCACCTCGAGCTCCTCGAGCAGGGGCTCGATCATCACGCGCCCGTGCTTGAGGTCGATCCGCTCGACCCGGCCGCGAACGGGCGACTTGGCGAAGCGGACCGTCTCGGTGGAGACGACCGCGGCCAACGGCTGCCCGCGCTCGACCTCCTCACCAACTGAACACCTGAGGTACGGCTCGAGCTTCCCCGGAGCAATGCCGAGCTCCTCGGCTGCTTCGACCGGTGTCAGCACGCGGGCCAGCTCCGGCGCCTCGCGTACTACCAGGGTGCCGTCGGGCAGCATCTTCTCGATCGTACCGTCAACCGGCGATCGGTACTCGATCGTCCTCAGGAGACCGGTCCGGCGGCGGGCGACCATCTCTCCCCGCGCGACCTCCTCACCGATTCCCTTGCAGAGATACTGCGTCAGCTCGTCCGCGTCAACCGCAAGCGCCACGGCCGCCTGGAGGAAGTACGGACGAAGGAACTCCCGGACGCTCCGTGCTACCACCGTGTCAGACCGCACCTCGGATCCGCGGTCGACGAGAACCTCCCCGGGCACCGCGAGCTCACGCCTCAGGGTGATCCGGCCGCGGCGAAGCGCTCGCACGCCTTCGCCGACCGGCCGCCGCCGTTCGTCCGCGGCTCGTGCGACCGAGCCTGTCCCTCGCCCGGCGGTTCGCGGCTCCTCCGCGAGCGGAACGACGGCCAGATCGGCGATCAGCTCCTCCGCGACGTCGGGATGGGATCTCGACAGCACGCCCAGGTGCGGCAGCATGAACTCACCGTCGACCATCAGCCGGCCTCCGTGCCGGAGGCGAAGCGCGCCCTCGAGGATCGACCGGGCCGCCGCTCTCGGGGAGTGCGCGAGCGCGCCGCCGCTCCCGACCACCGCCGAGTAGCCGGGCAGCGGCAGTGGCACCCCGCTCTCGCCCGGGCTCCGCGGCGTCCCACCGATCGTGAAGCCCTCCGATTCGGTCTCGCCAAGCGTCCGGACGTCGAGATGCGCCCTCGTCGCCTCGCGAACGGCGGCCGTCGCCACCGCGCGCTCGACGGCGGCCTCCTCCTCGGACCCGGGGAGACGGGTTGGATCGATGTACTTGTTCGCCAGGATGTCGAGAAGCGGGCGCGCGTCGACGAGGCCGCCCGTGAACTCGACGAGCGGACCGGTCCCAACGGTCTGGAGCACGTTCACGGCGCTGTAGCTCATCCCGAGGTTCGCGCTGACCGTGCGGGCCACCTCACCGTCCTCGGCAGTGAAGACATCGGTCGTCGCCCCTCCGACATCGACGGCCAGCATCTTCCCTCTCTTGCCGCGCGACAGGATCGCAAGCGCTTCACCGAACGCCGCGGGCGTCGGCAGGACGGGCGCCTCGACCCAGCTCAGGAGCCTGTCGTAGCCGGGCGCCTGGGACATCACGTGATCCATGAACGTGGCCAGGATGGCCTCACGTGCCGGCCCCAGGTTCTCCGCCAGCTCGCTGGGCCGCACGTTCGGCACCGCGCGGAACAGCACCAAATCGCCGATCAGATGCTCGACGTACCGCCGGGCGTTCGCGTTTCCGGCGTACACGACCGGCAGCCGCGCGCCGGGGTTGAGCTTCGGATGAAGTCCGGCCTCCAGGAGCAGCTCGGCCAGGAGCACCGGGGCTCCGACCGCCTCGCCGTCGAACCCTCCGGCGAACAGGACCATGTCGGGACGGAGCTCCTTCAGGTCGCGGATCTTCTCGTAGGGTGTCCTGCCGTCGTCCAGCGCTATGATGTCGAGGACGATCGCCCCCGCTCCCAGCGCCGTGCGGTCGGCCGTCTCGGCGGTCAGTCGGCGGACGAGACCGGTCACGACGACGGCCAGGCCCCCGCCGGCGCTCGACGTGGAGAAGTAGGGCACCGACGGGCGGCCGCCGTCAACCAGCCTCCGTCCCGAGGCTTCCTCGAGTTGCTCGAGCGCGCGAAGCACGCCGACCGTCACGTCCTCCCACGGCTTCTCGACGGTGGTGGGAACCTCCGCGCGGTGGTGCGTCCACCGGCCGTCACGCTCGAAGAAGAACGCCTTCGTCGTCGTGCTTCCGACATCGGTCACGCAGAAGCGTCCGGGCGCCCCTCTAGCCCGTGTGCTCATGCGCCTTCGCGTCGTCGAAGTAGGCCGCGCGGAACGTCTTCAGGACGTCGCGCAGTCTGTCGACGTACTGGAGGTCGGTCGTCTGCTTGGCCTTCATGGCGTAGACGAGCATCTCGTGCAGGATCGTGAGCTGTCTGACGTACTTCT
>Ga0180429_10003769_pt1 | contig 12255 bp, 8 predicted proteins | sample SS_ome_FD_132428 | JGI IMG/M metagenome (GOLD analysis project Ga0180429, IMG submission 132428) | Hypersaline lake sediment archaeal communities from the Salton Sea, California, USA - SS_1_S_1 metaG | ecosystem: Environmental > Aquatic > Non-marine Saline and Alkaline > Hypersaline > Sediment ... | reverse complement strand
TTGGGCACTTGCAGAACTTTCTGGGGGGGAATTCATGGTATCTGCTGACTTGGGCGGTTCAGGCGTCATCTTTATCTTTTTTTCGCTGGGTTTCGCCCTATCGGCTCTGGGCTGCCTCACGCTGTTGCGTTTGTGGCCGCTGCAGGATTCCGGTTGGGACAAGGGTGACGTTTTCCGGAAGAAACAACGGAAGCCGGTCCTGCGCCTGGGGGGAGTCGGAATCATGTTCGGCCTCGTGGCCGTCACTCTCGTCGCGGTCATCGCGGAAAAGGAGGGCGCCACCCGGGGCGGTGATCCCAGGTTGGTTCTGCTCGTCTGCTTCACGTTTTTCGGGATCGGTCTGCTCGACGACCTGGCTCCGGTCCCTGCCGTGTTCAAGCTGGTCGCCCAGGTGGCGGCTGCCTCGTTGGCGTATGCCCTCGGATTTCGGATCGAGCTGGTCAGCGAGCCGTTCAGCGGCGCCAGCCTCGCCCTCGACGGTCTTGCCTATCCCGCCACCCTTTTCTGGCTCGTGGCCCTGCCCAACCTGATCAATCTCGTCGATGGAATCGACGGTGTCGCCGGGGGAGTGGGATTGTCGCTGATCGGCACGCTCGCTGTGGTGTCCTGGGCCTCGGGTGACCTCCTGCTCACCATTCTCTGCCTCGGCATGGTTGGCGCGACGGCCGGATTTCTCTGTTTCAATCTGCCGAAGGCGCGCCTCTACCTCGGTGACGGCGGGGCCTACCTGCTGGGTGCTTTCATCGCGACGACCTCGATATCCGCCTCGCAGAAAGGGGTCGTGGCCGGGACACTGCTGGTCGTCGTCCTGGCCCTGGCCCTGCCGATCGCGGACACGGTGTTCGCGATGCTCCGGCGCGCTTTTTACGGATTTCCGATCTGGAGGGCGGATTCGGAACACATCCATCACCGGCTCGTCACGCTCGGGCTGCGGAAAGGAATTATCATTTCCGGGATGGTCGGAGCGGTCGCGATTTTCGCGATTCTCGGACTCGGGCTCGTCCTCGGTCACGAGCGTCTCTGGCCCGTCGCGATCATGGCCATAATAGTCGGCGGCCTCTTCCTCGTGCGCATCCTCGGATACTGGGGAAGCCTTGGAGCGTTCCGCCAGCACGTGCGACGCATGCTCATCACGAGGGAGAGAGTGCGCTACGCCTACGTTCTCAGCATGGTTCTCGAGCACGAGATCGACCGAACTCCCTCGCCCCAGGATTTCTGGCGCGACTTTCGCCGATCGATGGCGAAGGTGGGGCTTTTTCCGTGCTCGCCCGATGGTTCTATCGACGAGATTCCCCACGGTGCCGAGATGGATCTGCTCACCGTTCGCCTTGCCAACGGCGACGAGTGGATCCTCCAGCATCGGGAGTCCTGCGAAGAGATGCACTGGGGCAAGATTGCCGCGTGCTTCCAGGGGCCGCTGTGCCGGGCGATCGGGAAGTGGGGCCGGATTCCCTCGAACCTCGGGGTTCGCCCCGGGGACGAACCGGGCGAGTCGCACTACGTTGGAGCAGAACTTGTGTTCGAAAGGGAATGAATCCTGCTACGTAACGGTTCGAATTTGTCACAAAACGCGGATTTGCTCTTGGTGTGATGTGATCGTCGCCTCATTACGGTGGAAGCGAGAAATCACGCAGCTTGTTCGACCGAAAAACCACCATTATCTTATTTTCCATAATATTTCAGTTCTCGTAATTTTTTTTTCTCCACGTGACAGTTTTTGTCGTTTGACAGGCAACGCCAGCCGTTTTAACCTCACTTAGTTTTTCGCACTCATGGCACCACGCAAACATCCGTTTTCCCCTGCGCGAGCCCCGCTTTTTGTGGGGATCCTGACCGGCTTGGGTATCGCCGCAGCGGTCGCTGATGACGTGGTGACCGGGGAGGTGATCACGGGCGAGGTGGTTGAAGGGGATGGCTCGAATGGTGAGGTTCCTGATCATGTCGCCGACGTGGTTTTTCGTGACTACGACCAGGGTGGGGATCTCACGTTTCAATTCGGAGGACTCAGTCTGGATGCCCTCACGGATGTGGATTCCGACGAGTATGTGACGGAGCGATTTATCCGGCCTGGGTATAGCGAGCCAAGCGGCCAGTTCGTCCCTTTTCGCGCCGTGCAGAAGCTTGGGCGGGGAATTCGGTTCACGGTCGACAGCGGGGTGGGCTATGACACGAACACCCTTCTGACCGACGGGGGCTATTCCTCCCCTACGCATGTGGAAAGAGGCGACAGGGGAGGCTTCGTCTCGTGGTTCCGATTTAACCTGGGATACAATTTCGGCTACGGCGGGGGATATTCGGGGGGAACGGGCCGCGACGGGAAAGGGGTCATCTTCGGATTCAACCTTGGAGGTAATGTCTTTGCTTATGAGAGTAGCCATCACGAATTTGGTCGCGGTAACTACGAGCCCTCTTTTCAGCCGTATGTCGGCATCCTAGGGGCCAAAACGCAGGTCTACCTGACCGGCTACTACGATTTTACCGAAGGGAATTACCTTTCGAGTTCGTTTGTAAGACGGGAAGCTCCCGTCGCTGAGGCGCACCAGTGGGGTTTCGAGGTGGACGTAAAGCGGCAGTTGGACCGGGGAACATTGAATTACGGTTACAGCTTTCGGGAGTATGATTTCGATGCGGATACGTTGCTGAACGATCAATCCTCGTCGATCCACGACGTCTCCTACCTGCACAGTCCGGTAAATCTCCCCAAGACTCAGCTGGGGGCGGGTGTTCGGTTCGGGACCTACAACACGAACCGAAATCCTGAGTCGGACTTTGTCGAGCCCTCGTTTCGCGGAAGTTACAAGCCGACGCAGAAGACCCGGCTCCACGGTCGCGTTGGGTACGCATTCCGGGATTTCATGGGAGTGAATGCGATCAGCAATAACGAGGGAGCATTCACTTACGCGTTGGGTGCCGATTGGACCGCGACCCAGCGGATTCGGTGGAGTGTGGACGCCTATCGTGAGTTCCAGCCCTCGGTGGTTTCGGCAGGGGAAAGCTTCGATACCGACGGGGTGAAGCTCCGCATGAATTACGCGGTTCCCTTCGGGCGGTTGAATCTCGCCGCCGATGCGGCCTACGAAAAGGCGGAGTATGGAGCCACAACCGTGGGCGGCATGTCCGTCCGCGATGACGAGTATTTCCGCTTCGGTGTTCAAGTGGGACGGCCAATCAACCTCGTCCGGTGGATTGATACCAGTGTCGTTCTCTTCTACGACTATTCGCAAAATGTTTCGAACGACACGCTTGCGGAGTTCGACCGGCACTTTTCGGGTGTCAGGCTGACGGGTTCCCTTTGATCGGGAACGTCCGTGGCGTTGCGCCGACCTGATCGACAAAATGATGAAGCTTCCTCACTTTTTTTCTCTTCTCCCCCTTGTGTTGCTCTTCTGCTTGGCGGCGGAGGTGCAATCTGAGGATGACGCGGCCGAGGGCGGTTCGGTCCTCGAGGGCATGCTCTTCGAGGACGAGGATGCCGATGGGTTGCGAAGCGATTCGGAATTGGGAGTGGAGGGGATCATCGTCGACCTTCTCGACGAAGACGGGAACTTTGTCGTCCGTGTTCTGACGGATGAAAACGGAGTCTATCGGTTCGAGGGTCTTGAGCCAGGCGTCAACTTCCTTCGTTTCGAGTTCGAGCCTGACTTTGCGGTTCGGTCCGAAGGAATTGAAGTGGGCGAAGGGGAGACAGTGTTTGCATCAATCCCTGTTCTGACGCCCGAGGCGGATTATTCCTTTATTCGGCTGAATCTGATCAATCCAGCGAATTTCAAGGGCAGGGAGGTTTCACCATTTCAGCCCTGACCATGGTGTGGGGAGGGAAGACGAGATGATAAGACAGTGGCTGGTTGTGGCGGTCCTGGGTTTTGTGCTGGGCGTGCCACCGGGCGTTTTGTCCCAGGAAGGGGAGCCCGGGAATTTTGGGGGTCAGATCGCGCGTGCGATGGGTGCGGTCAAAGATTCCTCGCGAACGTTTCGTCCGGGCGACGCTCTCGATCTCAACGTGCTCCAGGAGTCCAGTATATCGGGCGTGTTTCGCGTGGGGGCGAGTGGGACAATCAATCACCCGCTGTTGGGAAAAATCGCGGTGGGCGGGCTCTCCGAGGAGGAGGTATCGATCCAAATCGAGCGCCTGTTGGAGAGCGACTACATTCGAGACGCCAACGTGATGGTGGCCTTGGCGGAGCGGCGTGAGAGTTCCGTCTTCGTTTACGGGGCGGTGCGGAGTCCGCGAGGCGTCGATTTTGACGCCGAGGAAGGCATCACGCTGGGCCGGGCCGTCGGTCTCGTCGGCGGACCCTCGGACAACGCGGACACATCCAAGATCGAGCTGCAACGTTTGATCGGATCGGAGCTGAAGACGGAAAACTACAGCCTCACTGCGGGCCGTGAAGTCGAGCTTCAAGATGGCGACGTCGTGATCGTCAATTCCAAACCGGAACGGGTGGCAGAGTCCATCCGGCGAAGCACGGAGACCGCCGCGACGGTGGCGCAGGTAACCACTGGACGTGTGATCGTGTCCGGACAGGTGAAGAGGGAGGGCATCGTGGAGGTTCCGCTCGCGGAAGGATTGGAAATACTCGAAGTGATCGCGATGTCGGGCGGATTTACTCGCTTGGCGAGGCCGGCGAAAGTCCGGGTTCGACGGAAGATGCCGGACGGGAATCACCGAACTTTCGATGTCGATGTCGATGCGATGAGGAAGGGCGGTGAGGTGAGTGGTTTCCGCGTCATGGTGGGCGATACGATTTTCGTTCCGGAGAGCATTTTTTAGCGAGCGCCCCCGGCATTCGCAAAGCGGAGATCGCAGACGGCGGGTGGCGTATGGAAAATTCGGTGTATGGGAAATCCTGACAATGAATCTGTGCCGTCGCGGGAGGACGGATCCGGTGAGACCAAGGTTCCCAAGGGCTACGGAGGCTATGTGAACAGTCCGAACGGTAGCTACGGGTACGGGTACGGGTACGGGTACGGCGACGGAAAGGGGAGGGCGCCCTTACTCAACCGATCGTTTCAGGATTACTTTTTTTGGTATATCCGCCATTTTTGGGTTCTTCTGATCACGGGACTGCTGGGTGTTCTCTACGGTTATTACGATTATTCGATCACCCCGCCGACGTTTCAATCGTGGGCTGTGATTGAGATTCAGCGGATCGAGAAGGAGGCGGCCGATTTCGACGAAGACGAGAAGCTGCAGCTGGGAGGTTCCGGGGCGATCGCCAGCATGATCGAGCGGCTCAAGATGCCCGCGATCTGGGAGGCCGTTGCCCGCAGTCATCTTTTCGCCGATCGCCCCGAAACCCGGATGCTATCGAAGAAACACCAGATGCCCTGGAAGGTGTTTTTCGGGAGCGACGAGTCGAAGGAGAAAGCATCGGCCGGTGCCGCGCCATCTCCCACGGCGCTCTCGTTCATGATGAAGAACTGGCTTACGGTTCGAATGCGCCCGCAAACCGCGTTTATGGACCTCTACGCGAAGCACACCGATCCCGAAGTTGCCCGGGATGTGCTGAACGGGGTCTTGGCGGAGTATGAGCGGGTTTCGCAGGAGGATATCGGCGCCAGTGAGAATTACGCGTTCGAGTTCATCATGGAGCAATCCGATGAAATCAAGGATCGCATCCTCACGATCGAGCGCGCTCTCAACCGGTATAATCGGTGTTCCGTGCTGAGCAACAGGATCGAAGAGGCCGAACTGGAATTGGTCGTCCTGGAACAGCGTTACCTGCCGAAATGGCCTGCTGTCGTGGAAACGAAGGAGCGCATCCGGATTCTCCACGATCAGTTTTCGGAGGAACTGGAAAAAGTTCTCGCCTCGTCGGAAGAGGAGCAGCAATTCTGGGAAGATAATTTCGAAGTAGCCCCCGACGCGCCAAGGGAGGACGTCATCGACGCCCAGTTGAAGCTCGTCGATTCCCGATCCAACCTCCTGCAGAAGGACCTCCGTTCGGAGGAGGCGATCCTGGGAAATCTGACGTCTCGCCTGAAGGAGGGAACACTCTCTCGCGGCTTCCTCGCGAAGCAATTTCGGGTCGTTCAACCGCCCACAGCGGGAGGGCGAGTCGCCCCCAACAAGAATGCGATTCTCAAGAAATATACCGTGTATGGCTTGGGCGCGGGATTCGTGATCGTCTTTCTGCTCGGTCTGATCGATCCGAGTATTCGCAATGTCGGCGATCTCGAGGGAATGACGGCTGTGCCGGTCGTGGGCGCCATTCCAGTCCATCGCACGGACAAGGCGAAGAAGAGCAAAGTCGATCGGGAGCTCATCCTCGATGAACGCCCGAATTCTCAACAAGCCGAGGCACTGAGGACGCTGAGGGCCAGTCTCACCTTCCTGGGCGAGCAATCGGAACGTCAGACTTTCCTGATTACGAGTAGCTTGGCGTCGGAAGGCAAGAGTTGGATCAGTGCCAACCTGGCACAAGCGTTTGCCCAACAGGGAGACCGCACCTTGCTGATTGATGCGGATCTTCGCCGGTCCGTTCTCCACTCGGTCTTCGGGGTGGAAGGCAAGTCGGTGGGACTCACTGATTTTCTCTCCGGAAAGGCGGATCTGAAGGACGCGATCCGCCGCACCCAGACGAACGACCTGTATTTCCTCCCGGCGGGTTCCCGCTCCCCGAATCCGGCCGAACTGTTGTCGAGCAAGAAGTTCAACGACCTGCTTCCTCTCTGCGAGAAGTATTTCGACCGGATCATCTTCGATTCGGCTCCGCTCGTGCTGGTCAGCGACTCGCTCTCCATCGCGAAGCGGGTGCAGTCGGTCCTGGTCGTCTACCACATCGGGAAGACTCCGCGGCGGGCGCTTTTCCGCTCGCTGAAGTATCTCGATGCCAACCGTACCTCCCCATCGGGGCTGATCGCCAACAAACTGCCGGCCGCGAGGACGCGCAGGGCCTACGGGTACTACTACTCCTTTTCGGGAGGAGGCGGGTACGACGGAGAATATGGAGGATACGGGAGCGACGATGGTGATTCCCCGGACTCTCGATCCAAGGCGGCAAAGCGGAAGACGGAGAGCGGGGGTAAGGCTAAAGACCAGAGTGGGGACGAGTCTGTGGGGACCATTCCCGAAGAGAGTCCCAAACCATAGGCTGCGGTGTCTGACTCAGGCGGACGGATACGATTCGGGGGATCGCGCACGGGTCATCGGGGCGCGGAAAGAAGAGCGAGCCTCTCGACCCTGGTTTTCTGCGGTGCCATTTTCTATGCGCCACTCGCCTTCGGGTGTACCACTCCCGTCACCCGCTTCGTCCTCGACGGCATTCTGCTCCTCGGCGTCCTGGTCTTCGTGGTCGAGCAATGGCGTCGGGGTGAGAGAGTTCGCTTGTCACCCGGCTTGATACTGCTCTCTGCGGGCATCCTCCTGGTGGGATGTGTGTCCCTTGTGAATGACAAGTATACCTTTCGCACCGCGACCGACTCACTGGTAGAGAATGCCGGAGCAATCCGGTGGTTGCCGGGAACCTACGACGTCCGCACCTCGTGGGTCGAGATCGTCCACATCTTCGCCCTCTTGGCGGCGCTCGTTGCCCTTGCCGTGAAAGGGAACCAGCGAGAGCAGAGATGGTGGTTGCTCGGGGCGATTGGTATCGCCGGCTTTGTCGTGGCGATCATCGGGATCTACCAGAAAGTGGCGGGAATCGAATCGATGCTCTGGACGAACAAGACATACGAAGACGGGATGTTCTTCGCCAGTTTTCGTTACCACGGAAACGCGGCGGCGTTTCTCAATCTGAGTTGGCCCGCTTGTCTTGCGTGGGTATTCCGGTCGATCGAATTCGAGGGTAAAGGCCGATTGGTGCTGTCCTTCTGGCTGACATGCCTCTTCTTCACCTTCGGAGCCCTGGTCGTGAATAGCTCGAAGTTCGGCCACGCGATCGCCATCCCCGCCCTTGTTCTGGCTATCATTCTCTTTCGAAAAGGAATGCCGCGGCTGGAGGGACGCATGCGACTCAACGGAATCGTGTTCGGCCTTCTGGCCGCCGGATTCCTCCTCGTCATGTCCCTGTTCAGCGGAAGCCTGGTCGCGGAACTCTGGGACGATGCCATGGAGAGGGGGGTGACTCTCCAGTATCGCCTTCGCGCCTACGAGACGGGATGGAGAATGTGGTGCGACGCGCCGGTTTGGGGATACGGCGCGGGACTCTTCGGGAAAGTATTCCCCTACTTTTCGACGGGGTACGGTCGAGATCTGGGGGGAAGCTGGACCTTTGCCCACCAGGATTACCTCCAGATTCTGGTCGAGTGGGGCCTTGTGGGAGGATCCTTGATTTTCGCTCTGTGGATCTGGGGATTCTCGGGTTTGATCGGGCAATACCGCCGTTCGGGTGGGGGTTCCTACTCGACGGCTGCGGCGCTTCTCGCACTCTCGATCGTTGGCGTTCATGCGATGGTGGACTTCCCGCTTCATATCGGGGCGATGCAGTTGATCGCGGTGATCTATCTGTCTTTTGGCTGGTGCAAGCGACGGAGAAGTCGCCGGAAATTCCGGCACTCGGGACGGAGAAGACGTCGGCGAGACGGTCTGCCCGCCCATGGTTAGGCGGCTGATGGCGCCGCCTGGCGGGTCGATCTCAGCGGGAGAGCATCGAGGAGAGAGCCGAGACCGAGAAGAAGGAGGGCCGCGAGGCCGAAGGCGGCGAACCCGACCAGATCGTGGGCCCGGTCGAAAGCGGCATCCCCTTCATGGAAGAAGATCCACGCGAGGGTGACCGCCCGGAGGGTGTTGGTGGCGAATCCGACCAGGATGGCGAAGACCAGGAGAATGACTCGCAGCACCGGCCGCAGGAGCAGAAACTCTCCGAAGAAGAATCCGGCCATGATCAGGCTCTGGAACGAGCGAATCCCGCTGCATCCTTCGTCGATCTGGATGAGCCGGCCTTCGGCGAGAAGAGCGCTCCCCGAGAGTCCCGCCGGGATCCCGACCAACCGGGCGAGTGGCGCGGCGACGCCCAAAAGGCGCTCCGTCAATTCCCCGATAAGGAGATTCTCGATCTGGGCAGGCCAGGGAACTGCGGTGAGACCGAAGAGAACGACGGGAAGGTATGCGAGGCTCGAACGGACTCCGGTCACGAGCGCCAGGACGGTGAGCGTGGTCAGGAAGACGGTGCCACCGTGAAGGATCTGAGGAACCCGCCAGATCGGGTCGAAACGCTCCAGGATGCGAAGAAACGAAAGGGAAAGCAGGAGGAGCAGGCCCAGGCCGACCAGTGCCAAACTCAAGGTCGCCGGTCGCGACGGCCTGGCGAGATGGCCGGTCTCGCTCTGCCATCTGCGCCAGAAGAACCAGAAGAACACAGGGGGAACGATCCATCCGTAATCGTAGTATTGCCCGTGAATCCAGGTGGGGTGAAGGCACCAGAAGAGCTGGCCCCACAGGAGGAGGAGGAAGAGGGGAACGGCCACTGTTTCAATATCGAAGAGCGAGCGGCGCGAGGGATTTCCGGAGGGGGAAGCGGACATCGAGACGAAAGGAAGGGAGAAAACCACGCGGATGATCTAGGGAGAAACCGGGTCCGGCTCGGGCTTCGATGCTTTGACGTCTTCCCCTTCATGCGAGGCGTCACGAGGGGCGGGCATTTCGACGGACTGCTTCAGTGCCTCGACACGGGGATTGGCGGGGGGTGTTTTTTCGGCGCTGCCGAAGAAAACCTCGATCTCCGCCTGGTTCAGTTCGCTCCTGTCGACGCGCTTCCGGCTGGATTCCGCTCGCTGGGATTCCCCGTTTCGTTCCAGCGCGAGGGCTCGTATGGCGTGATCGGCGCTGGTGGCCGAGGCCCAGTCGCGGGAGTTGCCGGGCAGTGCTTCCAATGCGGCGCGGTCCTGGCCCGCCAAGAGCAGCCCGATTGCCCACGTGGTGCGGAAGCTGAGCTTCTCGGGATACTCCTCGACCAGGTTCTCGATGGATTGCATCGAGGCATCGAGATTGTCACCGAGGAGGAAATTGAGGTAGATCAGATTGTTCACCAGGATCTCGTTGTCGGGCTCACGCGCCACGAGCGCTTCCGTGAGAAAGCGAAGGTCCTCGAGACGGTCGTTCCGGGAGAGATAGACCATCGGGCGAACGGCATCGGAAGCGGGAGGCATGATGCCGTTGGGATGACTGGGCGCCTTGAGAATGGCGCGCGTCGCCAGATCGACCCGGCCACTGTTCTGCGCCACATCAAAAATTCGAAGGTATTCGTTTCGATGTGCGGTGACTTCCGCAACCTGAAAGGCTTGCTCCCACGCGTTGTTCTCTTCGGCTCGCTTCTCCTGCATGCGATTGAGCTGAGCCCGGGCCAGCCAGATATTGATCGTCTCGAGGCCGATCGGAGGCGAGCGCAGCCATTCGGAAGCCTCATCGATCCGTCCCGACTCGATCAGTGCGTGAAAGCGCTCCTGGTAGAGCTCCGGAATTTCGCGACACTTCTCCGGTGTGAGGAACGAGAGGACTTCGTCACTTTCGCCGATTCGCCGGAGCCAGGCCGCCAGTTGGGCGGGTGCCAGTTGGCCCTGCGTGGCGATCGCCTCTTCGATGATCTCACGTCGGGACTCGGGGCGGCGGGCCGTCGCGATGGCGAGATTGGCGGCGGCGATATAGTCGGCGGCGGTGTTATTCCCCAAGCGGATCGCACGCGCTCCCAAGTCACCGAGAACCGAGGTGTCGATGCGCTGCGGATCGATGGCGCCGAGCAACTGAAAGGCGACCTCGGCGATCTCGTCCGAATCCTCGGAAGAGGCCAGTTCGGCGATCAGTTCCTGGCCGCGCTCGAATTCTTCGTCGCTTCTGTTGGGTTGCAGAAGCAGGGAGGCCAGCATGAGAAGATATTCGCGCTCCCGTGCGTTTTCGATTTCGCCCTCCAGAAGAGCCTTTGCCGCATCGTTGGCGTTTCGTTCGATCAGGAAACGGGCTCGGACGAGGACGAACTCCTTGCTACCGCGAATCTCCCTTGGGAGGAGATTGTAGAGACGTACGAATCCGACATGATCTTCCACTTCCTGGAGCAGTTGCAGGACGCGTAGCTTGTCAGCGGTCGTGGACTGCGGGCTAAAGAAGAGCGCCTCGGCGTAGAACAACGTTCGTGTTTCCCGGGCCTGATAGGCCGCCTCCATCAGAATCCTCAGGGCATCGATCGATTGCGGATTCAACTGCCGCGCGACGAGGGCGTGATGAAAGGCTTTTTTCCATTCGTCCTCTCTCTCCATCGCACGTTTCGCCTTGCTGAGCTGTTGATGAGATCTCCATCCGCGTGTCGATGCCGCCAGGGGGTCACGCAGGAGAAAGAGGATACACGCTCCGAGAAACGGGATGAGAATCACCAGCAGAATGCGGTATTTCTTCTTGCGATCGCGAGTCCAGGGCATGTTTTCAGCGAGGTGTTCGTTGGAGTGCTTCGATGGCGCAGCGCCGGAAGAACGCCCACGCGTCCTTCTCCGATTCAAAGCCGTAGGCGCCCCCCATCAGCATCAGAGCCGGTGGAGGAGGGATCGTGGCGAGAGCCGCCTGGACCCGTTTCCAATGGATCGAGGAATCGTAGCTGAGCGCGTAGTCGGAATGCACCCAGGTAAGCTTGTAGATATAGCGATTCTCGCCCGTGGCGGTGGACGTCACGACGAGTCGTTGCACGAGGTAGCGTTCCCCGTTCACCTCGAGCGTCTCGTCGGGGAATCGCTCCGAGACCTCCGCTCCCGCCGAAGCCATGCAGCGTTCAGGAGGATGATTGAACAGGTCGAAGAAGAAGCGACTGTTGTTTCCGTCGTAGTCGAGGCAGAGTAATTCCATTCCGCGTGCCGCCGTGCGATCGAAAAAGGCAAACCGGCGGCCGCGGTCGTGGGTGAGATAGCCGACCTGGCTGTGTTCCACAGGCAGGTGCTGGTAATCGACTTCGTCGATCGCCGGCGGTGTATAGCGAATGACTTCGCGATAGAGTCCCCGGCGCTCGACGACGTCCGGTCCCGGCTGCCAGAGCAGAGACGCCAACTCGGATCCGCCGACGGAAAGGAGACCGAGGGGGATGAGGAGAAGAGAGGCGAGCGGTTTGGGCGTCATCGCGTTTGTGGGCGGAGTCCCGGCGCTTCGTGCAACGCCGGGGCATCGGAATCAGTCGAGGTAGTCCTCCATCGGAAAGACGGTCTCGTTCCGTCGCGGGCGGGCCACGCGGCGGAGCCGACGGCGAAGGCGGGTTTCTGTTGGAGCGTCTCCACTTGGATCCGCCTCGTCGCCCAGGGCGCTGTCGATCACGTCCCCGAACTCCTCTTCGAGCTTGTCGG
>Ga0180429_10003766_pt1 | contig 12259 bp, 7 predicted proteins | sample SS_ome_FD_132428 | JGI IMG/M metagenome (GOLD analysis project Ga0180429, IMG submission 132428) | Hypersaline lake sediment archaeal communities from the Salton Sea, California, USA - SS_1_S_1 metaG | ecosystem: Environmental > Aquatic > Non-marine Saline and Alkaline > Hypersaline > Sediment ... | reverse complement strand
CGCACCAGAAGATTGCGGTATTCGTCGGGCGCGGCCTGGGCTTTGCGCAACACCGCCGTGTCCACGACATTGAACTGAATGTGGTGCCCGTTGAGTTTGAAATAGCCGCGGATGAGCTGCGCCAGCTTGGTAAGATCCGCCTCGCCGGCCAGCACGCTGGGTAGAAAACGCTGGTTTAAGAGGGTGCCGCCGGATTTGACCTGATCCATCTTGCCCAGCGACTTGACCACCGCCGTGGGGCCGCTGCGGTCGGCGCCGTGGGACGGCGACGTCCCGTCGGATATGGGCATCCCGGCCAGACGGCCGTTGGGCGTGGCCCCCAGCATCTTGCCGAAATAGATGTGGCAGGTGGTGGACAGCATGTTCAGATGATATTCGCCGCCCTTGGTATTGGGCCGGCCGTCGATGGTGTCAAAAAGCGCGGCGTAGACCCGCTGCATCAACTGGTCCGCCGCGTCGTCGTCGTTGCCGAAAAAGGGCGTCTTGTTGGCCAGAAACAGACGGCGCTTCTCATCGTTTTCAAAATTGCACCGCAGGGCCTCCATCAGCGCGGCCATGGTCATGGCGCCTGTCTCAAAAACGTGGGTCTTGATCGCCGACAGGCTGTCGGTGATGGTGCCGATGCCGCAGCACTGGATGTAGTTGGTGTTGTAGCGCGGTCCGCCGTCGTAGTAGTCGCGGCCCTTTTTAATGCAGTCGTTGATGACCACCGACAGAAACGGCGCCGGCGCGTTCTCGGCGAACATGCGTTCAATATAGTTGTTGACCCGGATCTTTACGTCCACCACATAATCCAGCTGTCGGCAAAATGCATCGTAGAGGGCCTCGAAATCCGCGAACTGCAGGGGGTCGCCGGTTTGCGGCCCGATCTGCCGGCCGGTCAATGGATCCACCCCGTTGTTCAGGGCCAGCTCCAGGATTTTGGGAACGTTCAGGTATCCGGTGAGGATATAGGCTTCCTTGCCGAAGGCGCCGGTTTCGATGCAGCCGCTGCAGCCGCCCTCACGCGCGTCCTCGATGGTTTTGCCCACCCGCAGCTGCTCCAGCACCACTTCGTCGGCATTGAACACCGAGGGATAGCCGTAGCCCTTGCGGATCACCCGCAGGGCCGCCTTTAAAAACCGGTCGGGCGTCTTGTGGCTGATCTGCACGTTGCACTGGGGCTGCAACAGATGCAGTTCGTCCACCACCTCCAGAATCAGGTACGACACGTCGTTGACGCCGTCGGATCCGTCACGCTTGAGCCCTCCCAGATTGATGTTGGTAAAGTCGTTGTAGGTGCCGCTCTCCTTGGCCGTCACCCCCACCTTGGGCGGCGCCGGGTGGTTGTTGACCTTGATCCACAGACAGCTGAGCAGCACCTTGGCCATATCGCGGTCCAGCACGCCCCGGGCCAGGTCTTTTTGATAAAAAGGAAACAGATGCTGATCCAGGTGCCCGGGATTCATGGCGTCCCAGCCGTTGAGCTCGGTAATGGTGCCCAGATGCACGAACCAGTACATCTGCACCGCCTCCCAGAAATTCTGCGGGGCATGCGCCGGCACCCGCCGGCACACCGCCGCAATCCGCAGCAGCTCTTCCTTGCGCTTCTCATCTTGGGTCGAATGCGCCATGGACGCGGCCAGGTCCGCATGCCGCCGGGCGAAAATGACGGCCGCGTCGCAGGCGATGTCCATGGCCTTTAACTGCGCCGCCTTTTTCGTGGCCGCGGGGTCGTTTAAATAGTCGAGGGCGGCCAGATGCTGTGCGATCTCCTCTTTGAAATCCAGCATGCCTCTGCGGTAGATGGTGCCGTCCAGACAGGTGTGCCCCGGCGCCCGCTGCTCCATGAATTCCGTGAACAGCCCGGCCTCATAGGCAGCCTTCCATTCGTCCGGCACATGCGCGAACACCCGGTCGCGCATGCTGCGCCCCTGCCAGTAGGGCGCCACCTTGTCCGCGTATTTTGCGATGTCCTTTTCCGACACTTTAAATGCGGTCATGACCCGCTGGTCTAAAATACGCAGATCCCCGGCCGTGTGGCAGTTCAACTCCGGAAAGGTGGACACGGATTTGGGAGACGGTCCCCGCTCGCCCACAATCAGCTCATCGTCGCCGATATAAATCGTCTTGTTCGCACACAGATATTTGAACAGCAGCGCCCGCATCACCGGCGTCGCGTATTTGCCGGCGTTCTCTTGATAAAATTCGGTCACCAGAAGCGCCCGTTCGATGGAAATGGAAGGAACCGTGGTAAAGCTTTGCCGACGCAGTCTTTCGATACGCTCGTCCATGACATCATCCTCCTAATCCCGCCGGCAGGCCGCCGTCTTCAAACCGCTTCACCAGCGCCGCAAGCCGTGCGTTTTCCGGTGCACATACATCTTCGGCATGATAGGGCAGGCCCAGTTTGGCATACTTGTTTTTCTGAAAATCGTGATACGGCAGCAGGTGTACGCCGCCGACGTCCGGCAGCTTGGTTAAAAAATCGATCACCTGTTGAAGGTTGTCGTCATCATCATTGACCCCCGGGAGCAGTGGAATGCGGATGTCGACGGCCGCCCCCTGTCGGCTGAGCCAGCGAAGGTTGTCGAGAATCCGCCGGTTGGACACGCCCGTGTAGCGCCGGTGGCGCTCGGGATCCATGAGCTTTAGGTCGTACAGAAACAAATCCGTGTGCCGCGCCACCCTTTCCAGCACCGCCCGCTGCGCATAGCCCGCGGTGTCCACCGCGCGGTGAATGCCGGCATCCCCGCAGGCCGTCAGCATCTCGATCAGAAAGCCGGGCTGCAGCAGGGGCTCGCCGCCGGAAAACGTCACGCCGCCGCCGGAGGCATCGTAAAAAATAACGTCCTTTTGGATGACGTCCATCAGGCGGTCCACAGAGATCGCGATGGTGGTCCGTTCACGGGCGCCGGCCGGGCAAAGATCCACACATGTGCCGCAGCCGGTGCAGCGCGCTGCATCCGTGACCACACCGGAAGGCGTCAGGGTCAGGGCTTTTTGCGGACAGCCGTCCACACACGCGCCGCAGCCGATGCAGCGCTTTTTCTCATAGGCGGTGGGCGGCGCGATGCGCAGACCCTCCGGATTGTGGCACCACTGGCAGGACAGCGGACAGCCTTTCAAAAAAACAGTCGTCCGAATCCCGGGACCGTCGTGAATGGCGTAGCGCTTGATATCGAATATTCTGCCTGAATGGTTTGAAGTCATTTCATTCCAGCAAAAAGCCGTTTCTCAGCGGATCCCCGGGGTCGATGCAGATCTGGTTGATTCCCATGATATACGCACTGCCGGAAATTTCCGGAATGACCGCTGCATAGGGTCCGACGCTGGTTTCTTCGAGCACACGCGCGGAAAACCGGCTGCCGATAATGCTTTCGTGCACAAACAGCTGGTTGCGCTTCAGCTGCCCCCTGGCATACAGCAGCGCGATTTTGGCGCAAGTGCCGGTTCCGCAGGGGGAGCGGTCCAGGCCGCTGTCCGACAGCACCACCGCATTTTTCAGATGGGCGCTCTCGCTGCCTGGATCACCATAAAATTCAACATGGGTGCAGGCATTGACAAACGCCAGCTCCGGATGCTGCAGGTCCACCTGACGGTTCACCGCCTCTTTGATGCGCCGTCCCTCCGTGATCAGGGCGGAGGCGTTTTCGGGTTTGATTTCCAGGCCCACGGCCGCCGCCGGCAAAATCGCATACACGTTGCCGCCATAAGCAACATCCAGAACCAGGTCTCCGTGCCCGGGCAGCGCCACCGTGACATCGCGTTCAAACACAAAGCTGGGCACGCCTTTGAAGGTCACCTTGTGCGCGCCGCCGTCTTTTACGGCAACCCGCACCCGGGTCAATCCGGCCGGTGTGTCGAGGGTTATCACCGTCTCCGGCTCCGACACCGCCACCATCCCGGTCTCCACCAAAGCGGTGGCCACACCGATGGTGTCGTGGCCGCACATGGGCAGATAGCCGCCGGTTTCAATAAAAATGACCCCCACGTCGGCCTCCGGATGCCCGGGCTCCGTCAGAATGACGCCGGACATGACGCTGTGGCCGCGGGGTTCGTACATCAGGGAGGTACGAATCCAGTCCATGTTGTTTTTGAGATAAAGCATTTTTTCAGCGATCGTATCCCCGGGAAGAGGGGGAACCCCGCTGACGATGGTGCGCGTGGGCTCCCCGCCGGTATGCGTATCAATCGTCGAGAATAAATGCCGAATGTTCATCTGCCGGACTCCGATTATTCAATGACCTCAGGCAAAGCCGGAGAATTGTGTTGTTAAGCGCTCAAAGCGGTCTAATAAAACCCAATATAATTTTTCATACCTTATAGCGCACAATCAAGCATCAAACAACATCCTGCAGATATGACCGCGCTGTTCTACCGACGCAACGCATGAAAATTTATATTTCGATCGCCATTATGCCTTCTTCCACCAGCGCTTCAAAAACTGCCCGCCGTCCATGTCCCAACCGCCGCCGTTGACTGTATCGGCGGCCGATAAAAAAGTCGTGTATTTTTCATCAGGAAGAAGATGCGCTGTGATGATTTTCCCGGGAACCATCGCTATTGCCTATAGCCAAAGCAATTACAATGCCAAGTTGCACTTCAGCTCCAAAATGTTGTTGGCGGTGTTTGCCTCATTTTTCGCTGAATGCGGCATTGCTGCGAAACATCGAGAAGGGGTCGGTAAAAAAAATTGGATTTATCGACTGGGCGGTCTGAATGAACCAGATGAAAAAATTGTACGGTAGGTACAATTTTTGCGCAAAAAAAATTACAAATATTTGCGCAAAAATTGTGGCAATTTGCGTTTTATATTGGTTGTCATTCATATGTTATAGAACCGCTACCGGAACATAATTCTGACAAACGCTCTATGATCTACATGCGTATTTATGCTTTGCGGCGGCTGAATGTAATCTGCAGCTTTTTCATCCGGTAGCTCAGCAACTGCCGGCTGATGCCGAGTGAAAAGGCGGTTTGAGAAATGTTGCCGCCATATTTGTGCAGGCGCTCAATGATCATCTGACGATGCCACTGGCGCTTTTTTTGCGGCAGGGCCATGCCGCATGCTTTTAAGCGGCGGTAGAACGTCTGCCGGGAAACCCCCAGCAGGCGGGCGGCATCCGCAACGTTGCCGTCCGTATCCGCCAGGGCGCGTTGCAGATCCTCCCGCTGATATCGCCTGCTGACGGCGGCGGTGTCCGGCTTTTTCCATTGTACGGCGCCGAAAGACCCGCTCCGAACGGCGCCCGCGGTGGAAGCCGGCGGCATATCGCGCGCCGGCTTCGATTCTGGCGAATCAAAGGCCATTGCCGGCCCCGGTTTCACTTGATTGAAAGCAGACATCAAATGCCAATGTTCGATCAGCTTGTTCCGGCCGACGAGATTCATCGCACCTTCTATGCTGTTTTCCAATTCGCGCACATTTCCGGGCCAGTCGTAAAAATCAAACATCCGCCGCACCTCCGCGGACACCCCGCGGACATTTTTCCCCAAACGGGCGTTGTGTTTGCGAATGAAGTGGTCGATCAAGAGCGGCAGGTCGTCTCTGCGCTGCCGCAGCGGCGGCAGGGCGATGAAAACAACGCTCAATCGGTAAAGCAGATCCCTGCGGACCTGATCAGATGCCAATGCCTGTTCGGGGGGGGTGTTGATGGAGCTGATGATTTTCAAATCCAATCTCATTTGGCGGTGGGAGCCGATGCGGGAAACACGTTTTTCCTGAATCGCCCGCAGCATTTTGGGCTGCATCGCCTGCGACATGGCGTTGATTTCATCCAGAAAAAGGGTGCCGCCGCTGGCGCGCTCAAACAGCCCGCGCTTGTCCAGCGCCCCGGTGAAAGCGCCTTTGACAGTGCCGAACAATATGCTCTCCAACAGGCTTTCCGGAATCGCGGCGCAGTTGACGGCAATGTAGCGCGCCGCTCTGCGGGCACTCAAATTGTGGATGGATTGGGCGAACAATTCCTTGCCGGTGCCGGTTTCGCCGTAAATCAACACCGGTGAATCGGTCTTTGCCGCCAGACGCGCCCGATTGATGGCCTCCAAAAGGTCGGCGCTGGTACCCTTGATGTCGTCGAAACTGAAATCGGTGTCCCCGGTAAAGGACTGCTGCGAACTTTTCACCTCGCCTTCCCCGACCGGGTCCGCAGCATATTGATAATCTTTCACGAAGCTGACAACACCGACGGTTTGGCTGTTTCGGATGAGGGGGAAGACATTATGAATGCTGTCAACCGCCTTTCCCTGCTGTGTTCGGTAGATAACCGGACAGTCCACAATGGCTCTCCGGGTGTGCAGGCAGCGCATCACCAGACTGGAGTTTTCGTCAAGATCGTAGACGTCCGTCACCCTGCGATGGATGACATCCTGGTGCGAAAGCCCATCCATCTGCGCATGGGTGTCGTTGTAAAAAGTGATCCGCCCGGCGGCATCGGTAATCAACACCCCGATGTTGAGGGCATTTAAAATCGGATGCAATTGGTCATCGGTGATGTCAATGCCGTGCAGATGGGTTGCGGTTTCGGGCATTGCCTATACTTCCTTGGAGAACGAACGCATCCGTCGATCAGGGCGCCGCCATCGTTAAAAAAACGTGTTGATTTCCTTCTTACTAAAATGGCCGATTTTTTTCAATCGATCAGCGCATACTCGGCCGTGCGGGTTTTGGGATTTTTTATTAATCTTCGAGCTGCTTCACATAGGCCACGCTGTCTTCAACCGCTTTGTCCTGCTGCTCCATGAGATGCTCCTTATCCGGTCTTTTGCGGGCGGATTCCGCCAGGTACTGCCAGGCAAAGGACTGCAGGCCGGTTTGGTCCCCGATGTTGTCCAGCAGAAACGGCGCAATGATTTCGGGCGCATACGGGGGTTCCGCCACCTGAAAACAGTCTTCTCCCAAAGCAGCGCCGCAGCCCTGGGCCTGGGAAACCCGAAACGGCGCCAGGTAGCCGTAGCAGACTTCGATATTCAGGCGGTCCAGTGCGGACTTTTCTTTTAGAATACGGTAGCAGCTCTTCAGGTCAATGCCGCCGGTGCCCAGGGGAACGCCGGCGATCATGACCTCCTTGCCGACCCGAATCAACTGGTGATCCTTGAAATGGGTCGACACCGCCGCCGATGCCATGGCGGCGGTGGCCTGCAGCGGATCTTCCCAGATCATCATGGCGTTGCCGTTGTCGATGTGCGCACCGAGGTAGGGGCTGTTGACATGCGCAATGACCTCCAGAATGTCGGCCGACGATTCAAATTCATGGTTTTCAAAGGCGATTTGAACCCCCGCCTCTTTACAAAGTGCCATGACCTTGGGAAAATCGCGCCGCGCCTTGGCCAGCTCCCGGCGCACATCGCCGCCCAGGCTCGAATACGTGCGCAGTCGATCGGCGCCCAGTGCACGACAGATGCCGACGGCTTCTGTCAGATGGGTCGGATCGGTGCCGCAGGTATCCAGCTCCACATAAAGCCCATGCTGTTCGATGCATTGACGCACCTCTTTTAGAAACCCGGGTTCATTGGAACCCAGGTGGCCCCATCTTTCCCCTTCCATATTGATTTGAACGCCGTCCAGACCCAGCTCGACCGCGCGACGAATAAAGCCGAAAACATCCATGGCTCCATAGGCGAAAGCCAGGTGATAGCTGAAGGTTTCCAGTCCCAATAACATATGCTTCTCCTTTGCGATCCGCTATAGTTGACGTTTTTATGGCACGATCGATTTTTCCATTGTTCCAGACGGGCGGCCGACATGGCTTTCAATGTCGATTGCGCTGCATTCATTCAAAAGGCCGATCGATCATGTTGCCGGGATTCCAGCGCCGGCCGGGATCCAGGTGCTGCTTCAGCCGCACGAGCCGGTCGACCTGCTCGGGTGATGCCGCCCGTCTGAAAAGATGTTTGTTGAGTTTGCCCACACCATAGGCTTTGACGGCGCCTGCGGTCAGCGCCGGGCAGTTCTCGGCCCACTGTTCCAGCAGGCCACAGCCGTTGCCATATTCCTTCTCATCCCGCGGGCGCAGATTGAGGTGCAGCCGTCCGCGGCCGATGTGGCCCAGGAAATTGCCGCTCAGCCCGTGCTGCTTAAGTCCCTTCTCAAGGTTCTCGACAAAAGCGGCCGGATCGTTGGAACCCAGCATGAAATCAATGCCCAGACGGACGACCGCAGGATGCTCCCGCCGCACGCTTTCCAGATCCAGAAGGGCTGTTTCGATGGCCGCATGCAGAAAACGGCGCATCGGCCGCATTTCCATTTCACCGGAAAAGGCCCAGGATGCATCCACATCGCTGTGCCGCGCCACGGCCAGATCCATCAGGTTTTCGGCCACGGCTTCAACAGCGGCCTCGCTGTCGCCGTGAATTTCAACATACACCAGCAGGTCGGCCCGCGAGGCGACATCCGGTACGGCCCTGATGGCGCTCAAATGATCTTTGTGGGCCGCAATGCCGTCAATGGTCGCCCGGTCCAGACTTTCAACGGCAGCGACGTCCGCGTCCGCCGGCGGCGCGATCCCGTTGGCGGCGCGGGCAAAGGCCAGACCGTCACCGCGGTCTTCGAAGAAAAAAGCGATGCCCCAGGTGGAAGCGGGTTTGGGAAGCAGCCGCAGGGTCAGCTCCGTAACCACCCCATACATGCCCTCACCGCCGATACAGGCCGCCATGAGCGTGTCGAAACCGTCCTCCCCGCTGCGGACGAGCTCTTGGACGAACCCGTCGGCATTCATCACCCGCAGGGCCTCGACATGGGCTTCGGCTTCACCGTAATGGCGGGCGCAGAGGCCGCCGGCCGCATTGGCGATTACACCGCCGATCGTGGCGCCGGTTTCGGAGGGCGCCGGGGGCCAGAAAAGCGCCGTGGGCGTTTTAAGGCGCGCGACGGCCCGTGTAAGATCGAACAACGTGAGACCGGATTCAACTCGCAGCAGGTGCCGGCCGCCGCGCGTGGTGCAAAAGGATTTGACGCGGTTCATGCGGCCAAGGTTTAAAATGTGGCCGCCCAGGGGCACGGCGCCGCCGCTGATGCCGGTTTTGCCGCCCTGAATCGTGACGGGGGTACGATCGGCGTCGAGGGCCTCGAGCACCGACAGGATATCGGCTTCGTTTTTGGGGAAGGAAATCGACTGCGCCGATCCCGTCAGCCGGGATTCATCGGACAAAAACGTGCGATCCGCCTCCGTCACGGGGCGTACCAGCGGCGTTTTCACAGTCATTCCCCCTTGGATGAGGATTCGAAGCGCCAAGCGGCGATCAACGATCCGTCGCCATACGGACCCGGCGCCGGTCCGCTGTCACCGGTCTCTCTCTTTTTGCTCAACCAGTTTAAAAAGCGCCTCCATAACGGCATTGCAGTCGTCGATGACGGCGGCATCCGCACCCTTGACAATCGGCGCGCGGGGATCGGTGTTGATCGCGGCGATAAAGCCGCAGTTTTCAATACCGGCATACAGAGCGGCCGCGCCGGAGACGCCCGCCGCGATGCAGACATCCGCACTGGTCATGGTGCCGGAAACGCCCACCAGTTTGTCCAAAGCGGCCCAGGCGTTCATGGCCGCCGGGCGGCTCACGCCGAATTCCGCGCCCAGGGCCGCGGCGATGTGCTGCAGCCGCGCGGCCTTTTCCCGGCCGCCCATGCCCATGCCGCCGACGACGACAAAACGCGCCGTTTCCAGCTTCGGGACCGCCGTTTCCGGCTGTTCCCGCACCTTCTTGACAAAGGCATCCGCTGCGAGGCCGGTCAGATCGTATTCAGCATCGATCTGCGTGCCCCCGGCCGCCGGCGTGCGCCGGCCGGCGCCGCCCCGGGCGGGGGAAATGCAGTAGGGCTTGCGCCGCAGACGAAAAGTGCCCGTCACGTGGTCCGCATAAACCGCCTTGGCCGCGGTCAGCCCTTCCGGATCGGGTTTTATCGCTTGCACCTGCACCAGAGACGACCCCTTTTGGCGAAAGGCCCAGCGGACCGCCATTTCGGACCCGGCATGGCCGCTCGGAAACAGGTAGAGCTCCGTGTCGGACCCGCCCTCCAGTGTCTGCAGCGCCGCCAGAAAATTTTCCGGCTGATAGCGCGCCACGCGAACCAGCGTCGCCGATGCCGTGGGAGCCATTTTCAGGATTTCACCTGTCGGGGCCTGCACCGGTGCAAACAGGACGGTGCCGCCCTCGTGTCCGTCGGAAGAAAGATGCGACCCCATAAAGGCATTGAGCTCCGCCGCCTGCTCCGCCGCCCTGGCCGAACATGCGTTGAGAATCACTTTAAAAATCAAAGCGGCGCCAGCCTCTGCTTCAAATAATCGTGGTAAAGCGCTTTGGCCTTTTCCTCCGGGCCGTCTCCCTCGATGCACACACCGTTTCTTGTGCGCCGGATTACATGAAGCGCACACAGTGCAATGGGTTCGGCCGCGGTATCGATGTCCTGGAAGGCCATCGTCTCGATCGGCCGCTTGCCGTGCCGCATGCGATCCTTCAGCGTGGGCACCCGGAGGCACGAATGCGGCGCATTGGCGACGGACAAAAGACACGGCGCCTGAACCGTCTGCTCCAGGCGGCCGTCGTCCGTCCGGCTGGCCACCGCCAGATGCCGCCGGTGCGCCGGCGCAGCGCCGGTGACCTGCGTGATACAGGGCCAGCCCAGCATCTCGGCGGTCAACAGCGGGGTCTGGGCGTTCTGGCCGATCCCGCTCTGCCAGCCCATCATCACCACGTCCTGCGCCGCATGCCGCGCGACATAGCGGCTGATCAGCGTCGCCGCGGCGAAGGGATGAAAGCGCATGTCCGTCGGCGGATCGATGCGCACCACACGATCAAAGCGCAGGGCCAGAAGGCTGCGGGCCACAGGGTCGGCTTCGGAGCCGGCGATGGTCAGCGCGCTCAGGCATGTCGGCCGCTGCCGTTGTTCGGCGGCATCCCGGAACTTCAGTGCCGTCTCCAGCGCACTCTCGTCAAAGCAGTTCAGGCCGCATTTCAGAAACCCGACATCGATGTGAAGATCCGCGTCCACGACCCAGTCTTCAGCGAACATCATCTCGAGTTCCGGCACCACACTGAAACACACTAGAATATTCATTTAATCTTCAAGGGGGTAAATGGTGCCCATGTTCATGACGCCGTGAGGATCAAAGGCCTTTTTCAACGTTTTGAGAATATAGTAGGAGGAGCCGTATTCCATTTCAATCCACGGGGTGCGGTGTTTGCCGACGCCGTGGTGGTGGCACATGGACCCGCCGGCCTTGATGGTCTCCTCGACGATGATCTTTTTGATGGGCAGATGGTATTTGGTCAGCTCCTCTTCCGGTTTGCAGTCCACCACGTTGTAAAAATAGACGAAGTAAAGATTGGTGCCGTTGAGATAGCTGTGGGATGAATGCCCCCCCAACAGCGTTAAATCGGGAATTTCTTCTCGAACACGGCGCATACAGGTTTCATAGATGTCGTTGATGATGCTCCAGTTGGCGGATATTTCCGTCGTGTTGCAGATGTTTTTGGTCTCGATGATCTCGTTCTTTTCCTCGATCAGTTTGGCCGGATCCCAGTTGAGCTGCGCGAACCAGCGCTCGATCAGCTTTGAATCGACTTGTTTGCACTCTTCCCAGCGGCCGACGATTTCCTCGATGGCGGCCGCGGTGGCATCGGCCAGCGGTTTGGCGCCTTCCGCCACGAAGATCAGCACGCATTTACCATCGGCAAAGTGTGAAAAATGGTAGGCCCCGTCCTCCACGTCGTACAGACGGGCCACGGAAGGCCGGTAGCCGTTGACCATCACTTCGCGCAGGATCTCGAAGCCCATCTTCATGTGATCCAGCGTGTATCCCAAAAAGCGGTTGTTTTCCGGAAAATACTTGAAAATCTTGACGGTGACTTCGGTAATGAAACACAGGGCGCCCTCGTTGCCGATGACCACGTGCCGGATATCCGGCCCCGCGGCCCGGCGCGGCACGTTTTTAATCCGTGTGACGCCGCCGTCCGGGAACACGGCCTCCAGCCCCACCACCATGTCTTCGATACCGCCGTAGAGCGTCGAAAGCTGGCCGATGCTGCGTGTGGCCACCAGCCCGCCCAGCTGGGCCAGCGGTTTGGACTGCGGTGAGTGGCCGGTGGTGTATCCCATTTCGCGCAGCCGGTCGTCCAGCACCTGCAGCGGCACCCCGCACTGCACGGTGGCCTGCATGTTGGTCGGGTCAATGTCGAGGATGCGGTTCATGCCGGACCCGTCGATGACGATCGAATTTTCCAGTGCGGTTTCAAGCCCGCCCTCGGTGGCCGAGTGGCCGGTGCGCGGTACGACGTTGAT
>Ga0180429_10003765_pt1 | contig 12261 bp, 10 predicted proteins | sample SS_ome_FD_132428 | JGI IMG/M metagenome (GOLD analysis project Ga0180429, IMG submission 132428) | Hypersaline lake sediment archaeal communities from the Salton Sea, California, USA - SS_1_S_1 metaG | ecosystem: Environmental > Aquatic > Non-marine Saline and Alkaline > Hypersaline > Sediment ... | reverse complement strand
CGTTCGAGATGCCCGACGTCATCGGCCCGGCGGGCACGAACACCGCCGGGATATGGCCGAAGGTGGCCGCGCCGATCACCAGGCCCGGCACGATCTTGTCGCAGATGCCGAGGTAGAGGGCGGCGTCGAAGGTGTTGTGGCTGAGCGCCACCCCGGCCGCCAGCGCGATCACGTCGCGCGAGAACAGGCTGAGCTCCATGCCGGTTTCGCCCTGGGTGACGCCGTCGCACATCGCTGGCACCCCGCCGGCCACCTGCGCGGTCGCGCCCTCGGCGCGGGCGGTGGCCTTGATCTGGTCGGGGTAGTCCTTGTAGGGCGCATGCGCCGAGAGCATGTCGTTGTAGGCGGTGACGATGCCGAGGTTGGGCGCGCGCTCGCGGGCGAGCGCCTGCTGGTCCGCCCCGGCGCCGGCATAGGCGTGGGCCTGGTTCGAGCAGCTCAGGTGCGCCCGGCGCGGGCCGTCGGCCGCCGCGGCGGCGATCTGGTCGAGGTAGCGCCGGCGCCGGTCGCGCGAGCGCGCGACGATCCGCCGGGTGATCCGGTCAAGCTCGGGATTGAGGGCCATTCGGGGCGCATCCTGTCCTGTTCGCCTGCGGCACGGCGCCGCGTCGCCCGCGAGTTAACACACTCGTTTAGCGCTAACAACCGCTCTGTGCCCGCGGCCGCTCGTGGTGCGACAGGCTGCAAGTCCGGGCCTGCGCCCCCCGATCGCGGGCCAAAAACCACCAGAAAGCATGTGTTTTTCGCCCATTTTCCAAAATTTCGCCGCAATTGGTCAGCATTTTGAACCCCAACAAAGGCGCGTGCCGCCCAATAACAATGCTGGAGAAGACCATGAGCTTTTATCGAGCCGCTCTGATGATCATCGCCGCCACGGCGCTCACCGCCTGTTCGGGCGGGGCTGGATTGGTGACGCGAAACCTGCCCGCCGACTCGCCGCTGCTTGGCGCCGGGGCCGGCGAGGCGCTGGCGCCGGTGCCGTTGAATCCCTCGTACAACGTCGTCGGCGTCAACGTCGAGGTGCCCGAAAGCCTGACCTCGTCGGAAGAAAACGGCTACAAGCCGCGGGTCGACATTCTCTGGCAAGAGGACCCGGCCGGCGATCGCCATTCCCAGGTCGACAAGCTGATGACCGCCGCGCTCGACGAAGGTGTCGCCGGTCTCACTGGCGAGCGCGACGTGGTGCTCGACGTGGTCATGACCCGGTTCCACGCGCTGACGAAGCGCACCCGCTACTCGATCGGCGGCGAGCATGAAGTGTGGATGTATCTCACCGTGCGCGATGCCGAAACCGGTGCGGTCGTCGAACCGGCGCGGCTGATCGGTTTCGATGAGCGGATCAGCCCCGAGCAGGCCATGGCCAACGAGGCCAAGGGCATGAACCAGCGCATCGAGATCAACGAACTGGTCAAGGCGATGATCCGGCACGAGTTGACCCGTCCGCGCGATTTCCTGCAGGGCTGACGCCGGACAAATGCACATCAGCGGGCGGGCCTTCGGGCCCGCCCGTTTCGTTTGGCCTTTGCGCGCGGGCAGGACTGGGGTAGGGGAGCGGCATGACCGAGAGCCGCCCGACCATTCGTCTCAAGCCCAAGGCCAATGCCCGCGCGATCCGCCACGGCAGCCCCTGGGTGTTCGACAACGAGATCGTCACCGACCGGCGCACCAAGGCGCTCGCCCCCGGCACCATCGCCGTGCTCGAAGACCACGGGCGCGCGGCGCTGGCCACGGTGGCGGTGAACCCCGGCTCGCGCATCTTCGCCCGGGTGCTGGACCGCGATCCCGAGGCCGAGATCGGCCCCGACTGGCTGCGCGCCCGGATCTCGACTGCGCTCGCCCACCGGGACCGGCTATACGACGCACCGTTCTACCGGCTGGTGCACGCCGAGGCAGACGGGCTGCCGGGGGTGGTAATCGACCGCTTCGGCGACGTTGCGGTGTTGCAGCCGAACGCAGCCTGGGCGGACCGGCTGACCGGTACCTTTGCCGAGGTGCTGGCCGAGGTGGCCGGGGTGCGCACGGTGGTCAAGAACGCGTCGGGGCGCGCGCGGGCGCTCGACGGGCTCGACGACGAAAGCCGGGTTTTGATCGGCGCCGATCCGGGGCAGGTGGCCGTGCCGATGAATGGCGCCACCTACGTGGCTGACATCCTCGGTGGCCAGAAAACCGGCCTGTTCTACGACCAGCGCCCCAACCATGCCTTCGCCGCCGGGCTCTCCCATGGGGCGCGGGTGCTTGACGTGTTTTCGCATGTCGGTGGGTTTTCCCTTGCAGCGCTGGCCGGGGGGGCGGCCGAGGCGCTGGCCGTGGACGGATCGGAGGCGGCGCTCGCGCTCGCAAGCGAAGGGGCAAAGCTCGGCGGCGTTGCCAGCGGCTTCGCCACCCGGCGCGGCGATGCATTCGACGTCATGACGGCCCTCGCCGAAGAAGGCGAAACCTTCGACGTGGTGATCTGCGACCCGCCCGCCTTCGCCCCGGCAAAACCGGCGCTTGAAGCGGGGCTGCGCGCCTACGAGCGGGTCGCCCGCCTCGCCGCACAGCTCGTCGCACCGGGCGGCTATCTCGGGCTCTGTTCCTGCTCGCACGCCGCCGATCTGGCGAAGTTCCGCACCGCGAGCAATCGCGGCATCGGCCGGGCCGGGCGCAGCGCCCAGCTGATCCACACCGGCTTCGCCGGGCCCGACCATCCACAACACCCGCAGTTGGCCGAAAGCGGCTACCTCAAGGCGTTGTTCTATCGCCTGCTGCCATGAAGGTGCTGCTCGACGCCTGCGTGCTCTATCCGACGGTGATGCGCGAGATGCTCCTTGGTGTCGCCGCCGAAGGGCTCTATGAGCCGCTCTGGAGCCCGCGTATCCTCGAAGAATGGGCGCGCGCCGCGGCCAAGCTCGGGCCGGGCCAGGAGACGCTCGCGCGCGGCGAGATTGCCCTGGTCGCGGCCCGCTGGCCGCGCGCCTCGGTCACGCCGCGGCAGGGCGACATGGCCCGGCTCTGGCTGCCCGACCGGCATGACGTCCATGTACTCGCCGCCGCGATCGCGGGCAGCGCCGATCTGCTGCTGACGCTCAACACTGGCGATTTCCCGCGCCACACGCTGGCCGAGGAAGGGCTGAAGCGCGAGGTGCCAGACCTGTTCCTGCGGGATCTGTTCGACGCAGCGCCCGATGCTGTCGCGAACGTCGGACGGAAGGTGCGCGCCGAGGCCGAACGCCTCTCCGGCGAGCCATGGCCGATCCGCAAGCTGATGAAAAAGGCCCGGCTGCCGCGGCTTGGTCGGGCGCTGGAAAGCTGGGGCTAAGCGGGATCGAACCCGCTCGGGACAAGGCGTTTCGAAACGCCTGGGTGCCTCACCGCACCCACTTCGCCTCGTTCGCCTCGATCGCGGCAATCCGGTCGGCCGCCTTCGGGTGGCTCAGGAACCAGGCCGGCATGGCGCCCGATCGTGCGGCGGTGAGCTGATCGAGCTTGAGGAACAGCGATTTCTGCGGGCCGGTGCCGATCCCGGCCTTGGTGAGCAGCGCCGAGGCATAGGCATCCGCCTCGTATTCGTCGCCGCGCGACAGCCGGGCGGCAAGCAGGCCCGCGATGGCGTTGGCAACGTAGCCGCCGATCCCGGGCAGGAAGCGCGACAGCACCATGCCGAGCGCGGTGCGCAGCGCGTTCTGGCCGGAGAAGTCGATCATCCGGCGCCGGGCATGGCCGAGGGCGACGTGGCCCAGCTCGTGCGCGATCACGCTCGCCATCTCGTCGGCGCTGACCAGACCCTGGCGATACTGGTTGTAGAACCCGCGGGTGATGAAGATCCGCCCGTCCGGCGCGGCCAGCCCGTTCACCGGCTCGACCTCGTAGATATGCACCCGGATCCGCTCGAGATCGAGCGCCCTGGCCATCCGGTCGGTGAGCACCTTGAGCATCGGGTCGGCCAACTCGGTCGACTTGTCGTCGAGTTCGCGGCCCAACCGCCAGGCCGAGAACCGGTACATCACCAGCGCATAGAGGATCGCCAGCAGGATCGGGGTGAACTTGATCATGTGGCCAATATGGGCGCAGATGCCCGGGTGGGGAAGGGGGGCAAATGCAAACGAGCCGCCCCGGGGGACGGCTCGCGCGCATGTGAAGCCGTGCGGCGGTTCAGCGGTCTTCCACGTCGACGTAATCGCGGCGCGGTTCGCCGGTGTAGAGCTGGCGCGGACGGCCGATCTTGAGCGCTGGGTCCCCCAGCATCTCCTTCCACTGCGAAATCCAGCCCACGGTGCGCGACAGCGCGAAGATCGGCGTGAACATCGAGGTCGGGAAGCCCATCGCCTCGAGGATGATGCCGGAGTAGAAGTCGACGTTCGGATAGAGCTTCTTCTCGACGAAATAGGGATCCTCGAGCGCGATCTTCTCAAGCTCCATCGCGACCTTGAGGGTCTCGTTGTCTTCGACGCCGAGCAGGTCGAGCACCTCGTGGGCGCTTTCCTTCATCACCTTCGCGCGCGGGTCGAAGTTCTTGTAGACCCGGTGGCCGAAGCCCATCAGGCGGAACGGATCGTCCTTGTCCTTGGCGCGCTCGATGTATTCGGGGATGTTGTCGACCGACCCGATCTCCTTGAGCATCTCGAGGCAGGCCTGGTTGGCGCCGCCGTGGGCGGGGCCCCAGAGGCAGGCGATGCCGGCCGCGACACAGGCAAACGGGTTGGCCTGGCTCGAGCCCGCAAGGCGCACCGTCGAGGTCGAGGCGTTCTGCTCGTGGTCGGCGTGCAGGGTGAAGATCCGGTCCATCGCGCGGGCAAGGATCGGGTTCACCTCGTATTCCTCGGCCGGGACCGAGAAGCACATGTGCAGGAAGTTCGAGGCGTAATCGAGCGAGTTCTTCGGATAGACGAAGGGCTGGCCGATCGAATACTTGTAGGCCATCGCCGCGATCGTCGGGATCTTGGCGATCATCCGCACGGCGGCAACCTCGCGCTGGTAGTAGTCCGAGATATCCAGAGAGTCGTGGTAGAAGGCCGAGAGCGCGCCCACCACACCGACCATCGTCGCCATCGGGTGCGCGTCCCGCCGGTAGCCGGAGAAGAACTTTGTCATCTGCTCGTGCACCATGGTGTGGCGCGTCACACGGCTTTCGAAGTTCTCCAGCTCGTCGCCGGTCGGCAGGTGGCCATAGAGCAGCAGGAAACAGACTTCGAGATAGTGGCTCTTTTCCGCCAGCTGCTCGATCGGGTAGCCGCGGTAAAGCAGTTCGCCCTTGTCGCCGTCGATATAGGTAATCGCGCTTTCGCACGACGAGGTCGAGGTGAAGCCGGGGTCATGGGTGAACACGCCACCCTGGGCATAGAGCTTGGTGATGTCGATCACGTCCGGGCCCGCCGTCGGCGAATACATCGGCAGCTCGAGATCCTTGTCGGCAAAGCTCAGCTTCGCTGTTCCCGTCTGTTTGGCCATGCACGTCCCTTTCATATGGGCCCGTCGGGGACGGGCGGTTATCGGCTTGCCTCGTCGATCCGGGCGATGGATTCGTCCCGGCCGAGAAGCAGCATCATATCGAAGACGCTGGGGGTCACGGCGCGCCCGGCGAGCGCTGCGCGCAGTGGCGCGGCCAGCTTTCCGAACTTGGTGCCATGCGCCTCGGCATGTGCGTTGAGCACCGCCTCCAGCGTGTTGCGGTCCCAGCTACCAGTTTGCAGCTGCGGCGTCAATTCTTTCAGTATACCACGGGATACATCATCCAGCGCCCTGTCTGCTTTCTCGTCCCGGTCGATGGGGCGGGTGGTGAGCATAAACCGCGCCTTGTCAAGGATTTGCGGCAAGGTCTTGGCGCCGGGCTTGAGGATTTCCATGGCATGGGTCAGTGCACGTGCTTCCGGGGCCGCGAGGGGGCGGCCGCCCACGGCATCGAGATAATCCTGCAGCTGCGAAACAATCTCGCCCGGCGTCATCGCGGCGATGTGCTGGCCCGAGATGTGATCGAGTTTCTTGAAGTCGAACCGCGCCGCGCCCTTGCCGATCCCGTCGAAATCGAACCAGTCCATCGCCTGGTCGTCGCTGAACACCTCGTCATCGCCATGGCTCCAACCGAGCCGCGCGAGGTAGTTGCGCATCGCCGCCGCCGGGTAGCCCATGGCGCGGTATTCCTCCACCCCGAGCGCGCCGTGGCGCTTCGACAGTTTCTTGCCGTCGGGCCCGTGGATCAGCGGGATATGGGCAAAGACCGGCGCGTCCCAGCCCATCGCGGCATAGACCTGCAACTGGCGCGCGGCATTGTTGAGGTGATCGTCGCCCCGGATCACGTGGGTCACCCCCATATCATGGTCGTCCACGACGACGGCCAGCATGTAGGTCGGCGTACCGTCCGAACGTAAACAGATCATGTCATCGAGCTGGTCGTTGCGGATGGTCACCTGGCCCTGCACCTTGTCGTCGATCACCGTCTCGCCTACGCGCGGCGCCTTGAGGCGGATTACGAAAGGCGCGTCCGGGTGGTCTGCCGGGTCGACGTCGCGCCACGGGCTCTGGAACAGCGTCGAGCGGCCCTCTTCGCGAGCTGTCTCGCGAAACGCGGCGATCTCGTCCTGGGTGGAGAAACACTTGTAGGCATGGCCCCGGGCCAGCATCTCGCGCGCCACCTCCGCGTGGCGGTCGGCGCGTTCGAACTGGCTCACCGGGGTGCCGTCGTAGTCGAGCCCGAGCCACTCCATGCCCTGCAGGATCGCGTGGGTCGCTTCCGGGGTGGAGCGGGCGCGGTCGGTGTCTTCGATCCGCAGGAGGAACTTGCCGCCGCGGCCGCGGGCGTAGAGCCAGTTGAACAGCGCCGTGCGGGCGCCGCCGATATGCAGAAAGCCGGTGGGCGAGGGGGCGAAACGGGTGACGACGGATGTGTCGGCCATGGGCACGTTAACCTTTTGGAAACCATGATTGAGCTAGCGTCTGGCGAGGTCTAGACGCTCGGGAGGGAGAGAACAAGGGTGACCCCGCTGGCCCGCCTGTCCGGTCGGCTCGAGCGGCTCTCGGGGCGGCTTTTGCTGTTCGCGCCGGTCTGTCTCGGGCTCGGGATCGGGGTTTACTTCCGGCTGCCGCATGAGCCCGGGGCGCTGGCGCTGTTGCTGATCGTCGCTGCCGCCGCCGCGCTGGCCCTGCCGGCCTGGCACCACCGCCACTCGCGCTATGCCGGCATCGCCTTTCTCGCCGCCGGCATCGCCGTGGTGCTCCTGGGCCTCGTGGTCGGCAGCCTGCGCACCGCGCTGGTCCACGCGCCGGTGCTTGATTTCCGCTACTACGGGCCGGTCGAGGCCCGGATCGTGAAGATCGACCGCTCCGCCTCCGACGCGGTGCGCCTGACGCTCGACCGGGTGCGCCTCGAGCGCGTCGCGCCCGCACGCATCCCCGAGCGGGTGCGGGTGTCTTTGCATGGCAACCAGGGCTTTCTTGACCCGGCCCCGGGCCAGGTCGTGGCGATGACCGCCTTCCTCTCGGGGCCCGAGGGCCCGGTCGAGCCCGGCGGGTTCGATTTCCGCCGCATGGCCTGGTTCGACCGGATCGGGGCGGTGGGCTACACCCGGGCGCCCGCGCTGATGCTTGCGCCGGCCGAGGCCCGCGGCGATATCCTGATCGGCCGGATGCGCGCCCGGATCTCGGCCTGGGTGCAGCAAAACCTGCCCGGCGAGGCCGGCGCCTTCGCCGCGACGATCACCACCGGCGACCGCTCCACCATGCCGCGCGACACCGTCGACGCCCTGCGCCAATCGAACCTCGCGCATCTGTTGGCGATCTCGGGATTGCACATGGGGCTGCTCACCGGCTTCGTCTTCACCGCGCTGCGCTACCTGCTCGCGCTGGTGCCGGGCCTGGCCGACCGGATCGCGATCCGCAAGGTTGCCGCCGTGGTGGCGTTGCAGGCCGGGGCGTTCTACCTCGCGCTGTCGGGCGGCAACGTCGCCACCGAACGCGCCTTCATCATGGTCGCGGTGATGTTCGGCGCGGTGTTGATGGACCGGCGCGCGCTCACCCTGCGCGCGGTCGCGATTGCCGCGCTGGTCATCCTCGTGAGCCAGCCCGAAAGCCTTGCCGAACCCGGCTTCCAGATGTCGTTTGCCGCCACCACGGCGCTGGTGGCGGTGTTCGGCGCGCTGCGCGACTGGCCGGGCTGGCGCCCGCCGCGCCTCCTGCAGGGCCCGTTGGGGGTGGTGATCTCCTCCGCCGTTGCCGGCTTCGCCACCGCGCCCTTCGCCGCGGCGCATTTCAACATGGTCTCGCATTTCGGTCTTCTCGCCAATCTCGCCGCCGTCCCGGTGATGGGCGCGCTGGTGATGCCGCTCGCGGTGCTCGCCGCGGTGCTGGCCCCGGTCGGGCTCGGCGGGCTCGCGCTTGGGCTCATGCGCTACCCGATCGAGTGGATCCTCGGCGTGGCGCGCTTCGTCTCCGGGCTCGACGGCGCCGTCGGCCATGTGCCGAGCCCCGGGCCCTGGGTGCTCCCGCTGATCGCCTTCGGGGGCCTGGGCCTGGTGCTTCTGACCGGCCGCGCCCGGCTCGTGGGCGTGCTGCCGCTCGCGCTCGCCGCTGTACTCTGGATCGAGGTCGAGCGCCCGGCCGGCCTTGTGGCGCCGTCCGGCGGGCTGGTCGGGGTGATGACCGAGGCCGGGCGGGTGCTGTCGAAACCGCGCGGCGACGGCTTCGCCGCCACGGTCTGGCTGGAAAACGACGGCGATGCGGGCACGCAGGCATTGGCCCATGCCCGGCGCGGGTTCTCGGGGGTGGCGGGCGCGCGCGAGATCGAGATCGCGGGCCACCGCCTCGTGCATCTCACCGGGCGCGGCGCGCGCGACCGGGTGGCCGAGGCATGCGAAACGGCCGATCTGGTGGTGCTGTCGATGTATGCCGAGAGCGTGCCCGAGGGCTGCGCGCTCTACGACGAGGCCCGGCTCACGCGCAGCGGCGCCCTGGCGCTCTACCCGGCGGCAGCGGGGCTCAGGATCGTCAGCGTCTCGCAGGCGAGCGGCGCGCGACCGTGGACGGGGGCGTGGCGTTAGCTCCGCTCAGTAGGTGCGGATCAGACCGACGAGTTTGCCCTGCACCTCGACCTGGTCGTTGCGCAGCAGCCGGGTTTCAAACGCCGGGTTGGCGGCTTCGAGCATCACCATGTCGCCCGACTTGCGATATCGCTTGAGCGTGGCCTCGTAGCCTTCCACCTGCGCCACCACGATATCGCCGTTCTCGGCCACCGAGGTTTCCCGGATGATCACCACGTCCCCCGAGTTGATCCCGGCGTCGATCATCGACTCGCCCTTGACTTCGAGCGCGTAGTGCTTGCCGGAGCCCGCCACCATCGCACCCGGCACCGCCACGCGGTCGGCGCCGTCGGTGATCGCCTCGATCGGCGTGCCGGCGGCGATGCGGCCCATCAGCGGCAGTTCCAGCGCCGGGGCGTCGCTCATCGGCATCGCGGCGGGGGGCGTGCGGTCGGGCCGGTCGCCCTCGATGACGCGGGGTTCGAACCCGGCCTTGCCCGACGGATCGAGCGCCTCGGGCAGCTTCACGATCTCGATCGCACGCGCCCGGTGCGGCAGGCGGCGTATGAAGCCGCGTTCTTCCAGCGCGGTGATCAGCCGGTGAATGCCCGATTTCGAGCGCAGATCGAGCGCCTCCTTCATCTCGTCGAACGAGGGCGGCACGCCATCGCGTTGCAGCCGTTTGTGGATGAAGTCGAGAAGATCAAGTTGCTTGCGCGTCAGCATGTGCTCGCACCTCCGCCTGTTGCGCCGCGCCTGCGGCCGTTCTTGAGCCTGTTGGCCGTCTGTTCAAGAAATGTTCTACGCGCGTTCCTGTTTCGTGTCAACGGCTTCGGCGATTTGGCTCAGAGCGGGAGGTAGTCGACGGTCTCGCCGGCAGACCGTTCACGGTCGCCCACCGGCCGCACCAGCAGCGCGTTGGCGCGGTGCAGAATGCTCAGAAGCGAGCTGTCCTGGCGCGGCAGCGGCCGGATCCCGTCGCCGTCCAGCACCGCCCGCATGTAATGCTCGCGCGGACCGTTCGCGGGCAGGTCCTGGGCCAGCACCGCGGTTGCGCGCGGGGCCGGGGCGGCGCCGAGGCCGAGCATGGCGCGGATCATCGGGATGATGAAGATCTGCCCGCAAACCATTGACGATACGGGATTCCCGGGCAGGCCCACCATGGCCGCCGTGCCGAGGCGCCCGGCCATCAGCGGTTTGCCGGGGCGCATCGCGACCTTGTAGAAGCTCTGTTCCATGCCGAGTCCCGCCGCCACCGGGGCGACGAGGTCGTGATCGCCGACCGAGGCGCCGCCGATGGTGACGACCAGATCGGCGCCCTCGGCAAGCTCGAACACGGTCTTGAGGCTCTCGGTGGTGTCGCGCGCGATCGGCAGGAGCCGCACGATGGCGCCGGCGGCCTCGAACATCGCCTTCAGGCCGAAGGCGTTCGAGGCGATGATCTGGTCGGGCCCCGGGTCTTCCCCCGGCATCACCAGCTCGTCACCGGTGGCGATCAGCGCCACCTCCGGGCGGCGGGCCACCGTCACCGTGCCGGCGTTCATCGACGCGATCAGCGACAGATCGCGCGGGCCGAGACGGCGCGGCGCCTCGACCCGGTCGCCGATGCCGAAATCGGTGCCGGCCGGGCGCACGTAGGGGCCCGCATCGAGTGCGCGGCCGAGCGTGATCAGGTCGCCCGCGCGGGTCACGTCTTCCTGGATGATGACCCGGTCGGCGCCCTCCGGCACCGGGGCGCCGGTGAAGATCCGCACCGCCTGACCGGGGCCGACATGGCCGTCGAACCGTTCGCCGGCGCGGGCTTCGCCGATCACCTTGAACATCGCTTCCGGGTCGGCCTCGATGCCCTTGAGCGCGTAGCCATCCATCGCCGAAGCGGGGAAGGGCGGCTGGTTGCGGGTTGCCACAACCGGCTCCAGCAAGACCCGCCCGGCGGCGTCGGCCAGCGGCACGGTTTCCGCCTCCAGCGGCGCGGCGAGGGCGAACAGCGCGTCGAGGGCTTCGGAAACGGTGATCATTCGGCCCGAAAGTCTCCCGACTTGCCGCCCGACTTGGCGAGCAGGCGGATGCCTTCGATCCGCATGCCCTTCTCGGCGGCCTTGAGCATGTCGTAGACCGTGAGCGCGGCGGTGCTGACCGCCGTGAGCGCCTCCATCTCGACGCCGGTCTGGCCGGAGGTCTTGACCGTCGCGGTGAGGCGCACGCCGGGGAGGCTCTCGTCGAGTTCCAGCTCCAGAGCCACCTTGGTGACGGGCAGGGGGTGGCAGAGCGGGATAAGCTCGGCGGTCTTCTTCGCGCCCATGATCCCGGCGAGGCGGGCCACGCCGAGCACATCGCCCTTCTTGGCGGTGCCTTCGCGGACAAGCGCCAGCGTCTCGGATTGCATGATCACCAGCCCCTCGGCCACGGCGGTGCGGTCGGTGACATCTTTCTGCGAGACATCGACCATGTGCGCCTGCCCGGCGTCGTCGAAATGGGTGAGTTTGCCGCTCATGGCATCACCGGGTCGGCGAGGATCGCGCGGGTGGCGGCTTCGACGTCGTCCTGCCGCATCAGGCTTTCGCCGATCAGGAAGGCGCGTGCGCCGACGGCGGCCATCTCGGCCAGGTCGCCCGGGGTGAACAGGCCGGATTCGCAGACCAGAAGCCGATCTGCGGGGGCGAGTTTCGACAGTTCCCGGGTGGTGTCGAGGCTGGTCTCGAAGGTTTTCAGGTTGCGGTTGTTGACGCCGAGAAGCGGTGACTTGAGCCTGGTCGCGCGCTCCAGTTCCTCGGCGTCGTGAACCTCGACGAGCACGTCCATGCCCCAGGAAAACGCTGCCTCTTCAAGCTCTTGGGCCTGGGCGTCTGAGACGCTGGCCATGATGATCAGGATGCAGTCGGCCCCCCAGGCGCGGGCTTCGGCGACCTGGTAGGTGTCATACATGAAGTCCTTGCGCAGCGCCGGCAGCGCTGTGGCTTCACGGGCGGCGACAAGGAACTCGGGGGCGCCCTGGAAACTGGGCGTGTCGGTGAGCACCGAGAGGCAGGTGGCGCCGCCCGCCTCGTAGGCGCGCGCGAGCGCGGGCGGGTCGAAGTCGGCGCGGATCAAGCCCTTGGAGGGCGAGGCTTTTTTCACCTCGGCGATGAGGCCGTAGCCGGTTTCGGTGGCGGCCTTCAACCGGTCGGAGAAGCCGCGCACCGGGCTGGCGGCGCGGGCGGCGGCCTCGACCTCGGAGAGCGGCCGCGCGGCTTTCGCGGCGGCGACTTCCTCGAGCTTGTAGGCCTTGATCTTG
>Ga0180429_10003763_pt1 | contig 12263 bp, 5 predicted proteins | sample SS_ome_FD_132428 | JGI IMG/M metagenome (GOLD analysis project Ga0180429, IMG submission 132428) | Hypersaline lake sediment archaeal communities from the Salton Sea, California, USA - SS_1_S_1 metaG | ecosystem: Environmental > Aquatic > Non-marine Saline and Alkaline > Hypersaline > Sediment ... | reverse complement strand
GGGCCTCGTCCGGCCCGTAGGCCTTCGCCAGGGCGGGGTCCTCCTGCGGGTCGTAGGAGGGGTCCGGGGCGTTGAGGATGCCGGTGGCGCATTCGGCCCAGTACTTGTTGGTCAGTTCCCGTCGCAGGTGCGCGTCGACGAAATCGTGCCGGCCGTCGACGACCTCCCTGAGGAAGGTGGGGCTGACGGTGTTCACGAAGTGGGCGGCGAACACGCCGCTGACCACGAAGTCCACCGGGGCGGCGTCGCGCGCCGGCTCGTACTCGTCGGCGTAGGTGCGGTAGTAGAGGTGCTGCCAGAAGTAGGCGGCGTCGATGCCGCGGTCCTCGATTTCGGCCAGGGTGCTGGTGACCGTGTGGATGTTGTGGAGGGTGAAGAGGCAGGGGATGCCCGCCCGGCGGGTGATGCCGGGGATCAGACCGGTCATCCAGTCGTTGCAGTGGATCAGGTCCGGCCGCACCCGCGGCAGGATGTTGTTGATCACCTCGCGCTGGAAGGCCAGGGCGATCTTGCGATCTTCGTTGCCGTACCCGCTGTACACCGCGTTGCGATAGTAGAACGCGCGGTCCTCGGCCAGGTGGACCCGTTCGTTCGGCAGCTTGGTCTTGTAGACGCGCAGTTCGTCGTTGATGAGCTTCCCGACGTCGATGTGGAACATGCGGCGATAATGCGGCAGCGCCACGTGCACATCGGCCCCGAGCGCGAACAGTTCCGACACGAGCGAGGCGGACACGTCCGCCAGGCCGCCGGCCTTGGCCGTCATGGCGTTGGCCATGTTGCCCATGCCCTCGGGCAGGTAGGTGATCTCCGGCGTTACGATCAGGATGCGCGGATTACGACCGGTCGGCGCCCTTTTGTACGGCGGCATGACGGCCCTCCTACGGTGTTTCCGCCCACGTCAGGAACCCGGGCATGCTCGTCTTCCAGTCTTCCCCGGCCGCCGTGACCCGGGTGGTGAATCCGTACCGGCCGCTGCGCTCGCAGCGGATCTGGCGCCGGTACTCGTACCCGCCGTCTTCGCGTTGCCCGGCCATCTCCATCGGCTCGTAACAACAGTGCGACATCCGGTTCTGCGAATCGACGGGGCCGTAGACGACCTGGACCTCCACTTCTTCCGGCTGCAACTCGCCCAGCCGCACGCGCGTCGTGACCACGAAGCTGTCGCCGACGTGCAGGTCGGACATGGCCTTTTCGGCGGCGGGCGCGTCGATGCCGATCGTATGCCAGCGCGCGGTCAGCCGCTGATGCTGCACGACGAGTTCCGCGGCCCGCTTCGCGCCTTCGCGCGTGAGGTCCCGGTAGTCCTGCAGCGCGGGCCGGTAGAAGCGTTCGTCATACTCCGCCACCATCCGGTGGCTGGTGAAGAAACCGAGTCCCATGCGGATCGAATGCTTCATCATCTGCACCCATTGGGTCGGCACCTCGCCCAGCTCCCGCTCGTAGAAACAGGGGACGATCTGGTTCTCCAGCAGGTTGTACAGGGCCTGCGACTCGACCACGTCCTGGTATTCGTGGTCCTCGTACTCTTCGCCGGCGCCGATCGCCCAGCCCCGGTCCGGGGTGTACCCTTCGCACCACCAGCCGTCCAGCGTGCTGACGTTGAGGGCGCCGTTGACCGCCGCCTTCATCCCCGACGTGCCGCTGGCCTCCATCGGCCGGCGCGGCGTATTGAGCCAGACGTCCACGCCCTGGATGAGCCGCCGCGCCAGTTCGATGTCGTAGTCTTCGAGGAAGACGATCCGGCGCCGCACTTCCGACCGGCGCGCGAACTCGACGAGGCGGCGGATGAAGTCCTTGCCGTGCTCGTCGGCCGGATGCGCCTTGCCCGCGAACAGAAGCTGCACGGGGCGCTCCTCGTTCGTCAGGAGCGCTTCCAGTCGTTCGCGGTCGCGCAGGAGCAGAACGCCGCGCTTGTAGGTCGCGAACCGGCGGGCGAAGCCGACGGTGAGCACGTCCTGATCCAGCACCGACTTGGCCTGCGCAACGGTCGCGCGCGACTCGTTGCGCGCTTCGAATTGCCGCTCGGTCCATTCGCGAACGAAACGGATCAGCCGCGAGCGCGCCAGCTCGTGCGCCCGCCACAGTTCCTCGTCGGGGATCTGCGCCACGTGCGACAGCATGCCTTCGGCCGCCGGATGCTGTTGCCATTGCGGCCCCAGGTACCGCTCGAACAGGATTTCCATGTCGTCGGAGATCCAGGACGGCACATGCACGCCGTTGGTCACGTGATCGATGGGCACCTCGTCCTCGGACCGCTCCGGCCAGAGGTGGCTCCACATCCGGCGGGCCACGGCGCCGTGCAGCCGGCTGACCCCGTTGGCGTAGCGCGAGGTGTGCAACCCGAGCACCGTCATGGACAGTTCCGGCGCCGTCTGCCCCGGACCCGGAGTGCCCCAGGCCATGACGCGGCCGTGCGGAACGCCGATCAGCGGTTCGACGGCCTTGAGATGCGGCGCCACCAGGTCGGCCGCAAAGCTCTCGTTTCCGGCGGGCACGGGCGTGTGGGTCGTGAAGACGCTCGTGCGGCGCACGATCTCGTGCGCCGTGTCGATGTCGATCTTGAGCGTCTTGACGAGATGGGCAATGCGCGCCAGGGACAGGAACGCGGCGTGCCCTTCGTTGATGTGGCAGACGTGCGGGTCGTAGCCCAGCGCCAGCAGCGCATGGAATCCGCAGATGCCCAGCAACAGTTCCTGGCGCAGCCGCGTTTCCCGCCCGCCGCCGTACAGGCGGGCGGTGACGTCGCGCAGCTCGGGCGGGTTCTCGGGAATGTTGGTGTCCAGCAGATACAGCGGCACCCGGCCCACGTCCAGCCGCCACACGATAGCCTTGAGAACGCCCGCGGGCAGCGGCAGGCTGACGACGACCTGCGACGTATCCCCGCCGGCCTTCCGCAGCGGCAACTGGTGGATCGCATTCGAAGGATACCGTTCCTGTTGCCAGCCGTCCCGGTTCAGGTACTGCCGGAAATAGCCGTCCCGGTACAGGAGCCCCACGGCAACCAACGGCGCGCCCAGGTCGGACGCCGCCTTGAGATGATCGCCCGCGAGGACCCCAAGTCCGCCCGAGTAGAACCGCAGGCTTTCGTGAATGCCGTACTCGAGCGAGAAGTACGCGACCCGGCCGGCGCCTTCTCCGGCCGCCGCGGCGGTCGCCCCGACCTGTTCGTCAAACCGCTTCCGGACATCCGACAGCGAGCGGACGTACGCTTCGTCCTCCGCCAGCGCCTCCAGGCGCCCCTGCGGCACGCGGCTGAGGAAAATCAGCGGGTTGTGGCCGGACTCCCGCCAGAGCTGCGGGTTGATGCGGCGGAACAGGTAGTTGGCGTCGCGGTCCCAGCACCACCACATGTTCTGGGCGAGGTCCTCGAGGAAACGCAACTTGGCGGGGACCGCCGGTTTGACATTGAAGAGTTGGATGTTCACCGTTCTTCGATCCTTTCGGTCGTTTCGTCATTCGCCGCGGGGCGGTGCGACAGGGCGGCGCTGGAAGGGGATCAGCCGACCAGGAGCACGCTGTTGAGGGAACCTTCCGCGTTCGGCGCCCAGTTGCGGCATTCGGGATCAATGCTCCACACGTTATTAATCACAAACTTGTACTCGTAGCGACCCGGGTGCAGCAGCATACTCGTGCGGAATGCCCCCTGCCCCGTGCGGTCGTGCATCAAATTGCGCGCCGGGTCCCAGTCGTTGAAGGTTCCCGCCACAGAGACCTCGCTGCCCGGTTCGGCCGAGACTTCGAACGTCACCCGCTTGCGCCCGCTGGTCGTCGATTGCATAGCGGGAAACATGCCGCTTCGCCGCCTGCCATGCAAGAAGTTTCAACCCTCAACCGACGGCCAGCTCAAGCATGCCGTTCTCGATCGCCGTGATGAGCCGGTCGGCCTTCCACGGCTTCCGCAGCAGCGGCACACCCAACCCGGCGAGGATGTCCTGCACCGCCGCCGCGGGCTGGCTGCCGGTCAGCATGACGACGGGGATGTGCTGAAGCTCGCGATTGGCCTTGAGCCGGGAAATCAACTCCACGCCGGCCATGTCGGCGAGGTCCGCCTCGATGACGAGCGTATCCGCCTTCTCCGACGACGTCAGGGCCAGCGCCTGCTCGCCCTTCCCGCAGGCAATCACGCTGTAGCCCTGCGCGCGCAACTGCTGTTCGACCTGGCTGCGGGCGGCGGCGTCCGGGTCGGCAACCACGACGCACGGCGGGAGACCGGCCGGGAGATCGACAATCACCGCCGTGCCCTGCGCGCGGTTCGGCGGCGGGCTGAGCACGGTCAGGACGCCGCCGTGCAGCTCGGTGATTTCCTTGCACAGCGCCAGCCCCAATCCGGTCCCGCTGACGTGTTCGCCGACGCGGAAGTAGCGTTCCGTGACGCGTTCGATGCAGTCGGCGGGGATGCCCATGCCGTCGTCCGTCACGCTGAGACGCAGTCGTTCGGGATCGCCCGGCCGCGGTTCGATGCGCACGTCGATCAGTCCCCGTTCGTGGCTGTACTTGATCGCATTGCCGACGATATTGAGCACCACCCGCTCGAATTTCTTCGGATCGAGAATCGCGAAGGGACAGGGATGCCGGCAGAGAAAAGACGTCCGCTGATGCTTGCTTGTGGCCTGGTTCTGGATCGAGAGCACGGCGCGCAACGCCAGGCGGCCGACGTGCACCTTGACGCGCTGCAGGCGGAGCGTCTGGGCTTCGAGGCGGCTCATGTCGAGAATGTCGGCGATGGTCGTCCCCAGGCGCTGCGTATCCTCCTGGATGAGCGTGACGTACGGCTCGATGCGCTCCGGAATCGGTCCCACGACACCGGAACGGAGGTTCTCGACGGCATAGCCGATGGACGCCAGCGGCGTCTTGAGTTCGTGGGACACATTGGAGACGAAATCGGCCTGCGCCCGGTTGTGCTCTTCGAGCCGGTGGACGGCTTCGCGGAGTGCCGTCTCGGTACGTTTGTGCTCCTCGATTTCGCGGCCCAAGTCCTCGTTGGCGCGGGACAGCGCTTCGGTGCGTTGTGTCACGAGGTCCTGGAGATGGTCGCGATAGAGCCGCAGCGCCTGCTCCGCCTCAACCCGCCGGGTCACGTCGCGCAGGGACGCCAGATAGGCCCGGTCACGCTGCCACACGGTCTCCGCCACGCGCATTTCGGCGATCAACCGCCGCCCCTCCTTGCGCATCACGGCGATCTCGGCGGAGCGTCCCTGCACCATCGGCGTCCCGAAGACGCTGCCGACCAGCTCGTCCGCGCCGCTTTCGAAGATCCATTCGGCGGCCGGGTTCGCGAACAGGATGACCCCGCGCCGGCTGACGATGATCAGCGCGTCGGCGTTGCTGTCGATGATCGTGCGCAGACGCTCGCTGGTTTCCGCCAACTCGCTGTTCTTGGTCTCGAGTTCGCGGATCATGGCATGCCGTTCGATGGCATACCGGATGGAACGTACGAGCACCTCGCCGTCCAGCTTGCCCTTCACCAGGTAGTCCTGGGCGCCGTCCTGGACCGTGGCATAGGCGACGTCCTCGTCGTCCAACCCGCTCAGCACGACCACCGGCAGCCGGGGAAACTGGGAGCGAACGGTGTAGAAGGTATCCGGCCCCCGGCTGTCGGGCAGGGACAGGTCCAGCAGGACCGCGTCGAAGGATGCCTCGCCCAGGCGTTTCAGTCCGTCGAACAGGTTGGCGCTGCGCGCCAGGCGGATCCGGGCGTGTGCGCCCTTGAGCAGGTCGCCGATGATCAGAACATCGTCGTCATCGTCCTCGATCATGAGGACATCGAGTGGTTGTCCGTCCGCCATCGATGTGCTTCTCCCGCTGTGCACCCTACTCCGGCGCGCCCAACAGTGCAAGCACGCGGTACAGTTCGGTGGCGCCCCACGCCTGCGCGGGGCAGCCCTTCTGGGCATGCGGCGTGTCGCCATCGACGATCTCGGGCAGGTGCCCGACGGCGGAACGGTTGAGCAGATCCGCGGCGCTGCCGAGCAGCGCCAGGGCGGCCGGCGCGGCCTCGTCGCCGTACACGCGCCACAGGGCTTCGGCGTATGCCGGAAACAGCCAGGTCCACGCGGTTCCGTTGTGATAGGCGACTTTGCGCCGCGTGTCTTCGTCGCCGCTGTAGCATCCCCGGTAGGGCCGCGTCGGGTCGTTGAGCAGGACGCCGTCGCGCTCGACGGCCAGCGGCACGGTCACGGCCCGGTCGGCCAGGCTGCGGATCGCCCCGGGCACCAGCAACGTTTCGCAGGCGGCGAGAATGCCGCGGGCCGACTCTCCGTCGCACACCGCGCCGAGTGTGATCGCGAGGAGCTGGTTCGGGCGCACATGATCGTCTGCGACCGCGGCCGCGGCGGGCCGGCCCGGACCGGCGTGCAGACAATCCGACAAGCCGCCGGGCGCCGCTGGATCGGCGCCGGGAAACCGGAAATACCGCCGCACGGAATCCGCCACGCGGGCGGCCAGCGCCGACCAGTCTCCGCCGGGGTCAAGCTCGGCCAGAACCGAGAGCGCCGCGAACCAGAGCGCCTGAATTTCGATCGGGTACCCTTCGCGCGGTGTCCCGGCCGGGAAGTTCGTGTCCATCCAGGTGAAGTGCGACGGACTGAAGATCAGGCCGCTGTCCGGATCCATGCGAATCCCGTTGGCGGTTCCGGACCGGTAACCGGCGGCGATCGAGAAGAGGACGTCGCGGACGGACCGCCCGCCGACGTCTTCGTCCAGAAACCCCCGGCCCGCGCGCGCGGCCAGCTCCTGGCAGGCGACGAAGAACCAGAGCGGCGCATCCGAGGTGTCGCGGTTGGAATGGTCCTGGCCGCGAATCATGTTCGGCAGCGTCCCCGCCTGTTCGAACCGGGCGAACTGCTTCAGGATGCCGGCCGCCGCGTCGTGCCGCCCGGCGGCGATGATTCCGCGCAGGCAGATCAACGTGTCGCGGCCCCAATCCAGAAACCACGGGTACCCCGCGATCACCGTGAGCCCGTCGTCGCGTTTGACGATGAAGTCGGCGATGGCCGCGCGCGCCGCGGCCGCCAGCGGCAACGTCGCGGGGGCGCCGGCGTCGGCCGCCGCGGCCGCCTCCGCCTCCGCCTTCGCCTCGCCGTCGGCGTCGGCCGCCAGGGTCGCCGCCTCGCCGTCGCGCAGCTCCGTGCGGAAGTAGCCCGGGCTGAACAGATCCGAATGCGCATCCAGGCCCCGCTCGGCCTCGACCGGGTGCTCGACCATGTAGGTCCATTCCGGCTCGTGGACGAAGACGCCGGGCGACACGCACACATCGAGGCCGCGGTCCGGCGCGGGCTGGAACCGGAATCCGCCGGCGCGGGCGTGCACTGCCGCGGGCCAGGCCGTCTCCGGCCCCTGGTAGGCCTTGGTCTTCTCGTGAAAATCGCGGTCCTCCACGTCCGGCCGCAGGATGAGCGAAACCGGCAGATCCGGCTCCAGGGCCGAGCCGTTGCGGCCCGGCACGCGGCGGAAGTGCAGCGTGACGGCGTTGCGCTCCGGCGTCATCCGGAGCGTGACATCGAGCCCGACCGTCTTGCCCATGCCGACGTGTACGTCATAGCGCCAGTGAATCGATCCGTCGGACCGGCGCTCGAAACGCGCCCACGGTGTGGCGCCGAGCGCCCGGGAGTAGCCGCGACAGACGACCCAGGCGCGGCAGCGGGTGAACAGCAGTCGCCGGTTCACGGGCACGCGCGGGTCGAGGTTGGCGGCCAGCAGGCCGTCGTACTGGCTGCGCACCACACCCCAGGCCGCACGCACCTGGGCCATGGCCCCCCGCCCGTTGGTGCAGAGGCCGAGCAGCGCCGGTTCGCGCAGCGGCCGGCCCCGGACCACCGGGCGTGCGCGCGCCTGCCCGATGGCGGTGAGAAAACGGACCTCCGCCTCCGCGCGCCGGGCCGCGCCGCCCTCGTAGACGGTGACGCTCAGGCGCCGGCGGCGCGCTTCCGCGGCCGGCGCGAAGGGCTCGAACAGGGCAAAGTGTCCGTCTCCACCGGGAAGACTGCGTTCGGAACGCAGCACCCGCCCCGCGTCGGAGAGACGCGCGCGGAAGCGGTACGGCGCGGTCACGAGCAGAAGATGACCCGGCGGCACGATCACCTCGCGCCGCAGGTCGGCGTCCCACTGCCAGCGGGTCACCGGCGGGCAGCCGCTGCCGGCGGCGGCCGCGCAGAACGCGCGGGGATCGCGCCGGAGCTGCTCGACGGCGCCGTCCAGGTCGTCGTCCGGCAGCACCGGCGCCGCCCCGCAACACCGGCGTACGTCGAGCGCCTTGGCGCGCAGGCGCTGGCGCGTGACCGCCGGAATCTCGCCGGCCGGGCGGGCCAGCGCGGCGGACAGCCGCGCCCGGTCGTCGGGCGCCGCCGTCAGGCACACGATCCCGGCCGGCGCCAGCCTGCAGGTCCGCCGGTCGCCTTCCCGCGCGCACGGCACCGCCGCGTCGCTCAACAGGTCCCAGGCCGCGTCGCCGGGAAACGCCGGGTCGGGCCAGCCGGCGCGGACCGGGTTCGACTCGTCGAGGTTGGCGCAGACCAGCAGCCGCTCGCCGCTCGCGGGCCGCTCGCGGACCAGCACCACGACGTTGCCGCCGCCGCGCGTCACCAGGCGCAGCTCCGTGCCGGGCGCGAAGCAGGGGTGCGACTCCAGGATGGCGTTCAGGCGCGCGATCCACGCCGCCTGATTGGGCTCGCGGCCCCACCCCAGCGAGGACGCGCCGTGGACGTCGATCTTCTCGTCGGCATACCACTCGACCCCGTTGGCAAAACCGAAGGCGCCGTCCTGCGAACACAGCGCGGTCAGGGCCGTGCGGAGCCGGGCGTAGGGCCGGGAACGCGCAGCGAGCCGGTTGTTGTCGTGGGTCTCCGCGAAGTGGATCAGCAGCCCCTGGCGCGAGGACGTGCGAATGGCGCCCGGCAGATACGCCTCGATCTGGTTGCGGTCGGTATTCTGAAAGAGTTCGGAATACGCCCAGTTGAGGCCGGCGCGGGAGAGCAGGCGGACGGTGGTCGCCAGTTTTCCGCCGAGACCTTCGAGCAGGAAGACGGTGTCGGGATACGCCTGCCGCACCCGCGCCACGATGTACTCCCAGGCCGCGAACGGGATCATGTATCCCGCGTCGCAGCGGAACCCGTCCACGTCCTGGGCGCACCAGTAGAGAAACACCTCGGCCATGTAGGACCACAGTTCGCGGTGCCGGTAGTCCAGCTCGGCCAGATCCTCCCACGTCACGCCCCAGGCGCCGGGCGACACGAACGAGCGGTCCGGCCCGCGTTTGAACCAGCGGGGATGATGCTCCTGGAGCGCCGACGCCCAGCCGGTGTGGTTGGCCGGGATGTCGAGGAAGACCTTCGCCTCGCGGGCGTGGACGGCGTCCACCAGCTCGCGGAACTGATCGAGCGGAGTGGCGCGCCGGTCGAACTCGGCCAGCGACGAATCGATGTCGAGGAAATCGAGCACGGCAAACGGGCTGCCGAAGCGGCCCATGCGCGCGTAGGTGGTCGGCACGGGATGAATCGGGAGGAGCTGCAGGATGCGGCAGCGCAGCGCGCCGACAATGAAATCGAGCCGCCGGACGAGATCGCGGAACGTGCCGGAGCGGGGGATGACGGCGTAGCCCGCGGCATCGAGCGTGCGGACCATGTCCGCGTGCCCCGGCGCGACGTTGCCGCCCTGCTCGGGTGCGGCGTACTGCCGCACGAAGGCCGTGTACAGCGTTCCCGTGGCGCGGTAGGCCGCCGGCTCGACCTTGATGTGGAGATCGTGTCCCGCGGGCCAGCGGGGAACGCGCTCGCCGCGGGGCAGGAAAAACGCTTTCGCCGCGAACACGCCGACCTCCGCCAATGCCAGCGTCACCCGGAAGGTATCGTCGTCCACCCGCGTCATGGCCACGTCATGCCAGTCGCAGTCCGCCGGCGCCACGTTCTCCTCCGCGCGCCGGACGATCTCCGCGCGCCGGGTGGCGGCGAACCCGATGTTGGTCCGCACCCAGGCGCCGCCCTGCCGGCCCGCCGCGCCGCGCAGCGTGACGGTCAGGCCGTCGCCGGCATGGCGGATGAGCGATGCGCCGGTCGCCGGGTCCTGGCTCAGACGGTCTTCGATCGGGTTCATGGCGTCGTTCCGGATGCGGCTTGCGGTTTGTCCCGCATGCACGGCGGAAGGTTCTGCGTCTTCCGGCGGCCGCTGTCAAGCACGCCCGCGCGGCGCAGCCAGAGGCGGGCCTCGTCCTCCCGCTTCAGGTGCAGCAGGCCGACGGCCAGGTTCTTCATGGCGTTGCGGTTGTCCGGGTTCAACTCGAGGACGCGCCGCAGCAGCGCAACGGCGTCTTCGACCCGGCCCCGGCGGTAGAGTGCGACGGCCAGGTCCTGCAGCGCCGCGTCGTGGTCGGGACGCAACGCGACGGCGCGCCGGAGGTGCTGCATCTGGCCGGCCGTGTCGCCGCGCGCGCGCAACGCCGTGGCCAGATAGCGGTGCGTGTCGGCCGACCGCGGTTCGAGCGCCAGGGCGGCCCTGTATTGCGCGATGGCGTCCGCCGTCCGGCCGCGGGTCTGCAGCCCGACACCGGTCAGGCGATGCAGCTCGGCGGCGGCGTTGATCGTGTCGGTGGGCAGGGGGAGCGGCAGGTTCACGAGGACGGCGGCGGCCGCGACGGCCGCCAGCCCCAGCGCGCGTTCGCGGCCGCGGAGGGCCCACAGGTCCGCCGCCCCGCCGGCGGCGCCGATCAGCAGCACCGGCGCCACCGGCAGCAGGTAGCGCGAGGCGGGGAAGAACAGAACGACCGACGCTCCGTACACGAGCGTGTAGGCAGCGTAGGTCCACGGCAGCGCGCGGCGGCGCGCGGCGGCGGCGGCGCCCCACAGGGCGAGCGGCAGAACGAGCCCCAGCGGAAACGCGAATCCCCCCGCGCGCCACACCAGCGGGCGCAGAAGCGGGGCGTGCCGGCGGAAGGCGTACAGGTCCACGTTGCGGGGCATCTCGCGGGCGTTGAGCGCCCAGGCGGCCTTGCGCCGCAAGCCGGCGGCGAACGCCGCCGGCCGTTGTGCGGCATAGGCCAGCACGCGGGCGCGGAACATGCGGTCGGCCTCCGCTGCGTTGCGCGCGCCGGCCCGGTACGGGATGGCGGCCAGGCGGTCCCAGTCGATGCCGGGCCGCACGGCGAGCGTGCGCTCCATGGCGGGGTTGTTGCCGATGTACAGGTTGATGCCCGCGTTCGTGGACAGGAGGACCCACTGCCCCGCGACCACGCGGTTGCGGATCGTGACGGGCAGCACCGCGAGCAGGACCCCCGCCAGGAGCGCGCCCGCGGCCGGTGCGAACGGCGTCGCGCGGCGGGCGCGGGCGGCGCGCACGAGAAGCCCCGCCAGCATGACCGGGACCAGGGCCAGGATGTTGGCGACCGTCAGCGCCGTGACGCCGGCGCTCAGCCCGGCCAACAGCCCGCGCAGCGGATTCGGGCTTCGATCCAGCCGGGTCCAGCACCACAGCGTCAGCAGGCCGAGCGCCACGGCCGGTCCGGTCGGCAGAAGCCGGCTGTTGAAGAACAGAAGGGGGCCGTACAGGATGGAGGCGGCCGCGGCGGCCGCGGCGACCGGCCGGGGCGCCGCCGCCCGGGCCAGGCGGTAGACCAGCACGGCAACGGCCGCGCCGCACAGCCCCTGCATCAGGCGCAGCGCCGTCACGTTTCCGCCGGTCGCGCGGACCAGCGCCGCCAGCAGGTACGGGTACAGCGGCGGCTGCCAGAACGGCTGCGCGGGCGGAGATTCCCCGGCCGCCAGCGCCGCGGCCTGGTTGAGGTAGGAGGCCGCGTCCACGAGGGGGATCCGGAACACCACGTCGGCCTGGCCGTGCAGGACGAAGCCCGCGTGCACCGCAAGGGCGGCCGCGGCCAGCAGCCAGAGAATCCGGCGGTCGCTCACAGCGCAAGGATCTCCTGCACGTCCGCCCAGGACAGGGCCTGCATCGCGGCTTCGTCGGACTCGACCGTCGCATCGATCACAGCCTTCTTGCGCTTCTGCAGCTCGAGCACCTTCTCTTCGACCGTGCCCCGCGTGATCAGCTTCACATTGTACACGGTCCGCGTCTGCCCGATGCGGTACGCCCGGTCGGTGGCCTGGTTCTCGACCGCCGGATTCCACCACGGATCGAAATGAATCACCATGTCGGCGCCGGTCAGGTTCAAACCCGTTCCGCCGGCCTTCAGGCTGATCAGAAACGCGGGGATATCGCGCTGCGTGTTGAAGCGGTGCACCACCTGCAGGCGGTCCTGTGTCGAGCCGTCGAGGTAGCAG
>Ga0180429_10003761_pt1 | contig 12263 bp, 7 predicted proteins | sample SS_ome_FD_132428 | JGI IMG/M metagenome (GOLD analysis project Ga0180429, IMG submission 132428) | Hypersaline lake sediment archaeal communities from the Salton Sea, California, USA - SS_1_S_1 metaG | ecosystem: Environmental > Aquatic > Non-marine Saline and Alkaline > Hypersaline > Sediment ... | reverse complement strand
GCCCGCGGGGCCACCGTGGCCGGCAGCAGCCGGCGGCTGTGGAAGGAGCGACCGAGACAGACGATCCCCGGGATGGTCTTCCACAGTTCGGGCAGGGAGATGTCGGCGAAATCGAGGCCGTTGACCAGCGGCAGCACCGTCTCCCCGCCGGCGTCGTCCTCGATGACCAGGCGAGCCACGATCTGGCCGAAGGCGACACCGAAGGTGTCGTTGAGCGCGGAGGAGATCTCCACGGCCCGGCAGGGCGGGAAGCCGGGTGTGGGGATGCGGGCCGTCGGGTTCCCGGCGCTGAGGGTGACCAGCCGGCCCAGGGGCACCGGCTTGAAGTGCATGAACGCCTCCCGGCGATCGTCCGCGGCCTCGGCGCCGGTGACCCGGATCGACTCGATGATCAGCGTTCCCGGCTCCATCAGCGGGTCGAAGCGGAGCTGGTCGATGGTGCCGCGCCACCAGGGCGACCGCCCCACCTCGGCCCGGCAGACCCGCAGGCCACCTTCCATCATCACGCGGAAGAAGACGCTTTTCCGCCGGCTCCAGCCCCGGTCCCCTTCACTGCGCCAGAAGAGCTGGCCCACGGTGGCGTCCCGGCCCATGGTGCCCCGAGCAGCCATCTCGAACAGGACCAGTGAAGCCTGGTCGGCGTCGATGCCCAGGCCCGTCCCGGTGATGAGGTAGGGGTCGTCACCGCCGATGTCATAGCGCGGCAGCCCCAGGGCCTCATCCTCCCCGTCCGGCGCAAGCTGGTGGACAAACCCGAACTGTTCGAGCCCGGGGTCCGCCGCGGCCTCCCAGGACCAGAACACCACCGGCGCCCCGTCGGCGAGGAGCGGGCCGGACAGCACGCAAAATACGAGCAGGATGAAGCACCGCAGGGCCATCACGCCCCTCCCCCGAGAAACGGCCTGAAGCGCGCCATGCCCGCGGCCATGCCCAGCAGCAGGGCCAGCGCCCGGAACCCGAGCAGCGCCGGCGAGAGCAGGGCGACAAGCGTATCGGACCGCCAGGCCCCGGCAGCAAAGGGCAGCGTGGAGGCGAAGAAGAGCGCCATCGGAATCGCTGCGGCCCAGAGGGCCGGCGGAAGGAGCAGGGAAAAGGGCAGCACCACCAGGGCCGCGGCCATCGTCACCAGCTGGACCTTCAGCGTCGCCGGCGTGTAGCTGTCCCCGGCGGCCTTGCCCGGGTAGCGGCGATAGACCTTCATCCGCCAGTAGCCCCGGCCAACCTTGAGCGCGAAATACCCGGCCAGGGTGGGCCGGTGCCGGTGGGCCACGACCGCGGCCGGGGCGAAGACCATGCGGTGCCCCGCGGCGGCGATGCGGAAAGAAAGATCCACATCCTCATTGTTCGGCACCGGGTAGCTGGTGTCGAAGCCGCCCGCCTCCTCGAGCACCGAACGGCGGAAGGCGGCGGCATAGGTGTCGACAAAATCGATGGACGGCAGGCGGGCCATCAACCGGTAGCGCTCCTCGAACTCGGCCTGGGCGAAACGCGCGGCCGTCGATCGCTGTTCGGTGCGGTAGGCGCCCTTGACCCCGCCCACCGCCGGGTCGGACAGCAGCGGACGGCAGATCTCGGCCACGAAGCCCGGCTCGGCCACGCAATCGGCATCGGTGAAGAGCACCAGCTCGCCCCGCGATGCGGTGATGCCGTCGTTGCGCGCCTTCGCCGGCCCGCCCCGCTTTTCGCGGCGCACCACCCGCACCACGTCCCCCCCGGCGGCCCGGGCCGCCTGGGCAGTGCCGTCATCGGAGCCATCGTCCACCACGATGACCTCCAGCGGGCCGGGCAGCCCCTGCTGGTCGGCCAGCGCCCCCACGCAGCGCGGAAGCTGCGCCACGGCGTTCCAGGCCGGCACCACCACCGAGATCAAGGGTCTGCTCTCCTCCTGGCGCTCGGTGGTCACGTTCCTACCCCCTGAACAGGTACTTGACGAAGGTCCTCAGCGCTTTCAGGTTGCGCGCCGCCTCGCCGCGATCGGTGAGGCTCTGCAGCGCCTTGTAGACGACATAGCGCGGCCGGAGATAGAAACGCCGCCGCGCCCGGTTGCAAAAGGACACCAGTTCGGTCCCGCTGACATGGCCGGTGGAGATGACACAGTTGTGTTGCCCCGTCTCGTCGAGCCACAGGGCGTAGTCTTCGGTCTCCAGCAACCCTTCCTCCCGGTAGTGCTCGTAGGCCGTGGTGCCGGGGTAGACCATCACCGGGTAGAACTGGGCCGTGTCCGGACGCAGCGCCGCGGCCAGCCGGTAGGTTCGCTCCAGGTCGTCAACGGTCTCACCGGGGAAACCGACGATGAAACAGCCGTGGACCAGGATCCCGGCCCGCCGCGCGTCCCTGACGAATTGGTGCATGCGCACGGTGTCGAGCTTCTTCTCGATGAAGGCCAGCGAGGCTGGTGCGCCGCTCTCGAACCCCACGCAGACCTGGCGGCAACCGGCACGTTTCATCAGCTGGAGCACATCAAAGGGCACGTCGGCCCGGGCGTTGGCCGTCCAGGGGATGTCGATACCGGCGGCGATCATCGCCTCGCAGAGCGCGGAAACCCGCCTGGACCCCAGGGTGAAGGTGTCGTCCTCGAAGAACAGCCCCTTCACCTCGGGGAAGTGACGCCCGATGTAGCGCAACTCCTCCACCACGTTCTCCGGCGAACGCGTGCGCAGGCGGTGGCCCATGGTGGTCTGGGGGTAGAGGCAGAACGAGCAGTTGTGCGGGCAGCCCCGGCTGGTGACCAGGGTCAGCATGGGGTAGAGCGAGTTGGGATTGAAGTAGTGCTCGGGCGCCAGGTGGCGGCGGTAGAACGCCGAGACGAAGGGCAGGGCGTCGAGGTCGGCGATGGGTTCCCGGGAAGTGGTGCGCAGCACTGCCCCGTCATCCCCGCGCAGGGCCAGGCCGGAGACCTGCCGCAGGTCGCCGCCCTGCTCCACCGCAGCGGCCAGCTCGCGCACCGTCTCGTCATACTCCCCCACCACTACCGCGTCGAGGGCCGGGCACTGCTCGAGGGCTTCCCCGGGCAGGGCGGTGACGTGGGTCCCGGAGGCAGCGATGAACCCGTGGGGCAAACGTTCACGAACCTTCGCCGCGAAGGCGAGATCGCTGTCAATGCTCGGCGTGGAGGTGTCCACGAGAACGAGCAGCGGATCACCGGCCACGGCCTCATCGATGGCCGCCGTATCGTCCAGCCCGCGGGCCGGGGCGTCAACCATGGTCACGAGAAACTCGGACGCTTCGAGCAGCGCACCGGCGTGGGCCAGCCAGAGCGGGTAGTAGAGCGTGCCGCTGCGCGTCACCGCCGGGCTGCGCTGGGCCCGGGAGTAAAGCGGCAGGTAGGGCGGGTTGACCAGGCTGACCTTCACCGGGCTCCTCCTCCGGGGGAAAGCAACTCCATACAGGAATTATAAACCGCTTCCAGACCGATCGTCTCCATGCAGGGCCGCTGCTGCCGGCAGCCGGGGAAGGGCTCGTTGTTGTAGCAGGGGCTGCAGTCCATCTCCGCTTCGACCACCCGCACCAGGGGGTGACCGCCCGGCAGCAGCGCCGAAGCACGGGTGGGCCCGAAAAGGCCCACCAGGGGCACGCCGAGGGCCAGGGCGATGTGCATCGGCGCCGAGTCGACGGTGACCAGCAGCCCCAGGCGACCGATCAGCCCGGCCAGCGAGCCGAGGGACGTGGCCCCGGAGAAATCGACCGCCGGTTCCTTCATCAGGCCGGCCACTTCCCGCACCAGCCCGGCCTCGCCGGGGGACCCGAAGAGCCAGACCGGCCGCCCGGTCTCCACCACCAGCCGATCGGCCAGCTCGGCGAATCGGCGCGCGGGCCAGCGTTTCTCCGGAACCCGGTCCCGGGGATTGACCCCGCCGCCGGGCGCCAGCCCCACCGGCGGCGGCGTGAGTTTCGCCCCGCGCGCGGCGGCCAGGGCTTGCGCCTCTTCGAGGACCGCCGGGCCGGGTTGCAGCACGAGGGAGCGGTCGGCGTCACCGGCCCCTCCCCCGCCGGCCGCGGCTGCCGCCAGGCGCAGGTAGTCGTCCACCACGTAGCCGCGGTCGTTGTCGCCTCGCCAGGGCACCGCCGTGCTGAGCGAGAAACCGCTGCCCTGCCGCTCGAACCCCCAGCGCACCGGCACCCGCGCCAACCGGGCCAGCAGGTGCATCGGCCAGGCCGGGTGGAAGATAACCGCGGTCTCGCAGCCCAGCCCCCTGATGAGCCGCACCGTCTCCCGCACCGCCCCGGGCCGTCGATGGAGCAGGCGGCCCTCGGACACCGGCACCACGCGATCGAGGTGCGGGTTCCCCTCGAGCAGCGGCGCCGCGGAGCGCCCGGTGAGAAAAATCAGTTCGGCGTCGGGGAGGCGATCCCGCAACAGGCGGACCGCCGGGCTGGTCATCAGCACGTCACCCAGGGCATGGGTCTTGATCAGCAGGATGCGGCCCGCTCGCGTTCCGGACGGCCGACGGCCCAGCACCGGCGAGAGGGCCCGGTCCAGCACCCGCGCCGTCCATCTGGTGAACTGGCTGCCGCTGACGCTCATGCCGCTCCCGGGTTCGCGTGGCCGCACCTCAGGTGAGCCGGAACTCCTCCTGCTGGCCCGCGGGCCAGATCACGCCGGCATGCTCGCTCTGGGGGCAGAGCGCCGACGGGCCGGGCCCGGCCAGTGCTTCGGCCAGGTCGAGGCCGGCCTCGATGGAGTCGTCCATGTTGTTGTACCAGAACGTGCCGCAGCGGCCGAGGCAGAGCAGGTTGGCAAAGGGCGCCAGCCGCTGGACGAACCGGGCCAGCTGGCGCGGGTAGTCCATGCGGTAGACCGGGTAGGCCCCGGTGATCACCTCCGGGTGCACCCGCTCCACGCGGTCCCGCGCCGCCAGGCCCACCTGCTCCAGCTCGCCCACCACCTGCTCGCCGATGGCCTCGATCCTCTCCGGCGGCGGCGGTGCACCGGGCCAGGTCACCTCGACGCAGAGCCCGTCGCGCCCCTCGGGCACCAGCCCGGAATGGAAGTTGCGCGGGAAGGAGATGCGCGAGATGGCCAGGTCCTCGTCGGAGAAGTAGGTCCACTGGTTCGGCGTGTCCACCCGGCCGCGGACTTCCACGTTGTAGATGAGCAGGCTGAGGAAATCGAGACGGGGCAGCTCCACGCCGAGGCCGGCGGCCAGGTCCGACGGCGGGGCGGTCCAGACGAGATACGAGGGCTCGACGCGCTCACCGCCAAAGCGCACCGCGGTCACCCGGCGGCCGTCGGTTTCCAGGGCCAGGTCATCCACCCCGGCGGCCAGTCGCCCGCCGTCGGCGAGGAAGGCGTCGCGCACCCGGCCGCAGTAGAGATCGATGCCCCCCTCGGGGTAGATGAACTTGGTCACCTTCGGCTTGGGCAGCAGGGCGATGCGCAGCACGTCGAGCAGCGAACCCTGCTGGTAGCGCCGATCGATGGTGGCACGGTGGATCGACTGGCTGGCCCAGCTGTGGTGCAGCCGGTCCGGCGTGCAGTGGGCGAACTTGGTGGTGTAGCCCTTGAAAAAAACATCGTAGAGCGTCGGCCCGTAGCGGCAGACGATGTAGTCCTCGAAGCTCTGGTCGGCCCCCTCCGTCCGCGCCTTCCCGCCGCGCCGGCCCAGCACCAGGTCGCCGAGACAGCGCAGCAGCACCGAGGGCGGCAGGCGGAAAATCGAGGATGTGCCCAGGGGCCAGGTATGGTAGCGGCCAAAGAGGTAGACGCTGCTGCAGCGGTCGATGAGCACGTAGCTCTCGCCCAGAGCCTCGCGGATCAGGCCCAGCGCACGCTCGCTGTAGGTGTGGAAGCGGTGCGGCCCGATATCGAAAGTGAAATCGCCGTAGCGGAAACAGCGGGCCAGGCCACCCACCTCGGGGAGCCGCTCGATGAGCAGTACCGGCACCCCCCGGCGGGCCAGTTCACGGGCCGCGGTGAGTCCGGCGATCCCCGCCCCCACCACTACCGCCGGACGATCGGCCGTCGGCGCTCCCCTGCCGCTGTTTTCGGTCATCGGTGTCCCTTCATCCCGTACCCCGGCCCGGCCGGCCGGGCCTGCCACTGCACACCTGGGTTGAATCGGGGTGTCTCCTCGAGCGAACGATCAGTGTACCGGGCGGCCCGGCCCGCGTCAACCGTGCCCCTTTATGAGTTTGCCGTACGCACGAATCCCCACCCGCGCTATACTAATACGGTGCCGCGGGGAGGCCGATGAGAGGGGTGAGTCCCCGACCAGCGACGGGAATGCAGGCCATGAAACACGCGAAATCCATGCCGGTGATCAGCGCCAGGGTGATGCTCATGGCCCTGGCCCTGCTCTGCCTCCTCGCCGCGGCTGCGGACGTGGGGGCCGAAGAGATCACCTGCGCGGCCTGCGGCTCGACGATCCATGGCGAGCACCTGGTCTACGAAGGGAATACCTACTGCAGCCAGCATTGCCTCGACTCGGTGCTGCCCACCTGCGCCACCTGCGGCCGCACCATTCGCGACCGCCACCTGACGCTCAACGGCAAACACTACTGCGACCAATCCTGCCTTGCGCCGTCACTGCCGGTCTGCGACATGTGCGGGCAGTCGGTGCAGGGCAACTACTTCCAGAGCAACGGCAAAACCTATTGCTGCGAGGCGTGCTACCACCGCTCACTCCCCCGCTGTGCGGCCTGCGGCCAGCTGATGAGCGCCTGGCTGGAGATCGAGGGCAAGCGCTACTGCCACACCTGCGCCAACGACCGCCGCTGCGATGCCTGCGGCCACCCCGGCCCGTCCATCGGCCTGCGGGACGGGCGTCGGATCTGCACCGAGTGCTGGAAGACGGCGGTGGTGGAACAGCAGGACGGGGAACAGCTCTTCCGCATGGTGCGCCGAAAGATGGGCCGTGCACTCGACCTGGCCACCGAACACGAGATCACTTTCCACCTCGTGAGCCGGGACGACCTGGAGCGTATCAGCAATGGCTCGGCCAGCGGCAAGGAACTGGGCTATTTCCAGTACCAGGCCGAAACCACCACGACCTACTTCACCACCCGCGACCGTAACGGCAACGAGCAGAAACGGGTGGCCGGCGAAAGGACCGACGAGAAGTACCACATCTACGTGCTCTACGGCCTGCCGGAAAAACGGCTGATGGAGGTGGTGGCCCACGAACTGGCCCACGACTGGATGCGGGCCAACCTGCCGCGGATCAAGGCCCCGATCTTCGAGGAGGGCTTTGCCGAGTACGTCGCCTGGCTGGTCAATGACAGCTTCGGCCACCACAACCTGAAGCGGCGGATCGAGGAGAACGAGGATCCGGTCTACGGCGACGGGTTCAAGATGATGAAAGGCCTGGCCGACCGCCACGGCGGCCTCGACGGCCTGGTCGAATACCTCGAAGCCCTCCCCTGACCTCAAAAACCACAATGACCACCATAACCTCTTTATTTTATCTTTCATGCGCGGTCCCGACACCGACAGAATCGTCAGCGGATAACACTTTCGAAATTCCGGTCTGCTGTTGACGTGCCAGCTGCCATGGGCACGCTCTGCCGTTTTCGTTGATGCTTACCCTATCCTATTCTTGATTATGCACTTACGAATCATCCACCAAAGAAGGATCTCCTCCCGTTCCGATGGCACGATTTCTGTATACAACTAAATACATAGGTTTTGTGGTATACCGAAGCGTGATTTGATCCACCCAACGGAGGTGATCCTCTTGCCAACGGAATCCGGCCGAACCGTGTCGGTCAGCAACCTGGGCCCGTTGCGGAGACTGGCCGACAATCCATGGCTTCGCATTACCCTGTTCCTGGTCATCTTCACGGCCCTCTTCTTTCTGACCACCGGGATGTCCGGGGACGACGAGTTCCCCCACGGCGATTTCGACGAGGACTGCACCCTCTGCCACCAGGGCGACGACTGGCTTCCGGTGACCATCTCGCCGGCGTTCGACCACGACGCTGTTTCCGGGTTCACCCGCCGGGGGGCCCACCTCGATCTCGGCTGCCCGGCCTGTCACGAGAGCCTCAATTTTGCCGAGGCGCCCCGGGAGTGCGCCGGGTGCCACCGCGACGTGCACCTGGGCGAGCTGGGTTCGGACTGCAGCCGCTGCCACGGAGAGCAGAGCTTTATCGACCACGGGACCTGGCTGCGGCGGCACAGCGAATTCAGGCTGCCACTCACCGGCCGTCACCTCACTGCTGACTGCGAGGAGTGCCACCTGCCCCAGCCCCAGGGGCGGCTGATCTGGGTCAACCTGCCGGTGGACTGCTACGCCTGCCATCGTGACGACTACGACGGGACCACGAATCCTGATCACGGTACCGCCGGGTACCCTACCGACTGCGATCAATGCCATTCCACAAGCGGCTGGCACTCGGGCAACGGCGGGCACAGCCATTTTCCGCTGACCGGGGCCCACCGACTGCTCGACTGCGACGCCTGCCATGCTGACGGGTACGACGGTACGCCGAATGACTGCTACGCCTGTCACCGGGACGATTACGACGGCACGGAGAATCCGGATCATCATGCGGCCGGGTATGCCACCGACTGCGAGCAATGCCATTCGACGAACGACTGGGCCACCGGGGAGGATGGCCACGGCAGCTTCCCGCTCACCGGCGGACACAGCGGCCTCGACTGCACTGCCTGTCACGAGAACGGACAGTACCAGGGCACGCCCACCGACTGCTACGCCTGCCACCGGAACGACTACGACCGGGAGCATGCCGGCAGCGGCTACCCCACCGACTGCACCCAGTGTCACACCTCCAGTGACTGGGATGCGGATGAGGCGCACGGCGGCTTCGCCCTCACCGGTGGACACGGCGGCCTCGACTGCACCGCCTGTCACGAGAACGGACAGTACCAGGGCACGTCCACCGACTGCTACGCCTGCCACCGGAACGACTACGACCGGGAGCATGCCGGCAGCGGCTATCCCACAGACTGCCGGCAATGCCACACCACCGCCGGCTGGGAGGGCGGAGCCGACCACTCGAGCTATCCGCTCACCGGCGCTCACACCACGTTGGACTGTGACGCCTGCCACGAGAACGGAACCTACGAGGGCACGCCCACCGACTGTTACGACTGCCACCACGGCGACTTCGACGAAGCGCACAACGGCAGCGGCTTCCCCCACGACTGCACCGAATGCCACTCCACCAGCAACTGGGACGCCGGCTACGCCCACGACAGCTGGGCGCTCACCGGCGCCCACGGTGCCCTGGACTGCAGCGCCTGCCACGGGGACGGAATCTACGAGGGCACACCCACGGATTGCTGGTCCTGTCACGCGGACAACTACAACGACGAGCACGCCGGCAGCGGCTTCCCCCATGACTGCACCATCTGCCACGGCACCTCGAGCTGGAATGCCGACGACGCTCACACCGATTTCCCGCTCACCGGTGGTCACGGCGGGCTCGACTGCACCGTCTGTCACGAGAACGGGCAGTACCAGGGCACCCCATCCGACTGCTGGTCCTGTCACGAAAACGAGTACAACGACGAACACGCCGGCAGCGGGTTCCCCCACGACTGTACCGAGTGCCACACGATCGACGACTGGGACGCCGACTTCGCCCACACCAGTTGGGCGCTCAACGGCGCCCACACCTCGGTGGCCTGCACTGCCTGCCATGAAAACGGGGTCTACGAAGGGACGCCCACCGACTGCAACGACTGTCACACCCAGGACTATAACAACGAGCACGGCGGTGACGGCTACCCCCGCGATTGCCTGCTCTGCCACGACGAAACCGACTGGGACTCGGATTACAACCACAACACCATCTGGCCGCTCACCGGCGCCCATCGCTATACCGACTGCACCGAATGCCACATCAACGGTGTCTGGTCCGGCACGCCGACCCTCTGCTACGACTGTCACCGCGAAGAGTACGAGGACGAGCACTCCAGTTCCACGCCCCGCCAGTGCGAGGAGTGCCACAACACCAGCGACTGGGATGACGACGCTCCCCGGCGGACGGCGATGCTGGACCATGATGCGGTCTTCCCCATCCACTCCGGCCGGCACCGCAACCTCTGGTTCTCCTGTCGGGACTGCCACCCGAACAAGGGGAACCCGGCCATGTTCACCTGCGCCGGCTGCCACGCTCCGGGCGACCACCCGGCCGGAGGGCTGAAAAAGACCGGTCCTGCGCCCTCGGTCTTCAGGAGCAATGATCGGGGCTGCCTGGTCTGCCATCCGAGGGGGGACTGACCATGGTCCGGCGACTCCCCCACATGGCACCGATGCTGCTCATCGTCCTCCTCATCGCCGTGGCTCCCCCCCCTGCAGCGGCTGATCCGCCGGCCCGGAACACCGGCAGCGTGACCTATGTCGCCGGCACCTCGGTCTACATCGACGCCGGCAGCAGCGAGGGCCTGGCCGAAGGCGACCTGGTGGAATTGATGAGTGGCGATCACGTGGTGCTGGTGCTCAAGGTCCGCGACGTGGCCGGGCACAAGTCGGCCTGCGTACCCCAGGACCAGGAACTGGCCCTGGCCGGTCTGGTCAGCGAAGGCGACACGGTGCGCTACACGGTCCAGGCGCCGGCGCCGGCGCCGACGTCGGCTCCTGACGCACGAGCGGACTCGCCGGCATTCGACCGCATCTTCGGCGGGTTGCGGGGCCGGGTGGGCCTGGCCTACCTGCTGGTGAATGACAGCGAGAGCGACTCGGGTGGCTTTGACCGTCCGGCCGTCACGCTCCGGCTCGACGGCGACCGGCTGGGGGATTCGGACTTCAGCATCCACGTCGACACCAGGCTGCGGCGCACCACCAGCAACGTCAACGACGAAGCAGTGAACCGCACCCGGGTCTACCGGCTCTCCACCGAGTGGCAACGCAAAGGGTCCCCCTATCGCGTCTCCCTGGGCCGGCAATATTCCCCCGGCCTCTCGGGGCTGACCCTCTTCGACGGCCTGCTTGCCGAACGGCGCACCGACAAGTGGGCTTTCGGGCTCTTCGGCGGCGTCCAGCCCGACTTCGAGGACTACGGCTTCTCCTCGGACACCACCCAGTACGGGGCCTTCGCCCAGCGCACCAGCCTGCCCGGCGCGGAAAAAAACTGGGAGATCACGGCCGGGCTGGCCGGCAGCGACGGGCCGGACGAGGACTTCCGAGAGTATCTCTTCCTCCAGGCCAGCTACTTCACCAGGCGGCTGAGCCTCTCCTTCAACCAGGAGGTCGACTTCAACCACGGCTGGAAATCGGACGCCGGGGAAAGCACCGTGCAGCCCACCAGCACCTTCGCCATCGTGCGCTACCGGGTGAGCGACAACCTGTCACTCAACGCCGGGTATGATGATCGACGAAACGTGATTCTCTACCGCGAGTTCGAAAACCCGGAGACCGAGTTCGACGACGCCAACCGGCGTGGCCTCTGGGGCGGCGCCGACCTGCGCTTCCTCGAGCGCTTCCGCGCCGGAGTGAGCTACCGAGGCAACAGCGGCGGAGACAACGGCAATTCCGACTCGTACACCCTGACCCTCGGAGCGCGGGACCTCTTCCCTTTCCACCTCGACGTGGGAACTCGCTCCACCCGATTCGAAAACGAGATGCTCGAGGGATGGCTGCACTCCCTGACCTGCTATCTGCCGGTGGGCCGGCGCACACAGTTCTCGGTCTACGGTGGTGTGCGCCAGGACGAGCACCCCTCCGGACTCAGCGAAGACCTGGTCTGGTATGGCGCGGAGACGAATCTCCGCTTTGGCCGCTCATGGTTCTTCCTCCTCTCCCTTGAACGAAATTCGGGAGACGCCGAGGAGTTCGACCAGCTCTACACCACACTGAGCTACCGCTTCTGAGCCCGCGGAGCCCCACTCTTCCCTACAGCCGGATCGCCCGCGTGCCGTTACGAGTGTAAGGAGCGGATAGCCGACCGGTGCGCTGTGCGGGGAGGGAGAATCACGTGCTGCTCAGATCGTTGGACTTCATCAGAATCGCCGGCGTCGCGCTCGCCTTCTTCTTCGGCTACCGGATCGGGTTCGCCAAGGGCTACGATCCCGTGGCCCAGCTGCACTTCATGATCCCGGTGATCATCGTGGCCATCGCGGGCATCTCCGGCCTGGAGGGCCTGTTCTTTGCCCGGGCCTCGGCCGAACTGAAGGGGTTCGAAACCGGCAGCAACTACCAGCGGCAGTCCGCCATCGCCCTGCTCTCCTATGCCGCGACGGCAGTCCTCGTCTGGTGCAGCGGCTGGGGGATCGAGGCGGAGCTGACGATCCTCTTCGCCTTCATCTTCTTCTTCCTCTGTTCGGCGATAAACCACGGCGTGCAGGCGGTGCGGCACGG
>Ga0180429_10003760_pt1 | contig 12264 bp, 9 predicted proteins | sample SS_ome_FD_132428 | JGI IMG/M metagenome (GOLD analysis project Ga0180429, IMG submission 132428) | Hypersaline lake sediment archaeal communities from the Salton Sea, California, USA - SS_1_S_1 metaG | ecosystem: Environmental > Aquatic > Non-marine Saline and Alkaline > Hypersaline > Sediment ... | reverse complement strand
CTTGAGCGTGATGTCTACACGATGAACAGCCGCGTGCGAACGTACGTCATGCTCCGCCTTGATTCTTGGTTGTCCGACGGTGCCGCTCGATACGACCACAAGCGACTAACCGTGGAACATGTACTTCCCCAGACTGTGGACGACGGCAGCGAGTGGGCAACCACATGGCCGGATGAAGAGAAGCGCAAGAAATGGGTGCACCGTCTTGGAAACCTTCTGCTGCTCACGCGAAACAAGAACAGCAGCGCCTCGAACTGGGATTTCGACGTCAAAAAGACGAAGTACTTCACGGGCAGGAGCGGCGTGAGCTCGTTCGCCATCACCACGACGGTACTAGAAAAGGACGAGTGGACGGAGAGCGTTGTGGAGCAACGCCAAGAGGAAATGACTGCGAAGCTGAAGAGCGGATGGGATCTGTAACGCGAAAGGAGTAGGCGATGATCAAGCGTCTGTATATCGACAACTATAAATGCCTTGTGAACTTCGAGCTTCAACTCCAGGAGTTGACGCTGGTTGTTGGACGGAACGGGGTTGGGAAGACGGCCGTTCTCGACGTCATGTATGCGCTGCGCCAGCTACTCGCGGGTGTGGCAAAGATCACAGATCGTGGCGTGTTTCCGACGGGAACGCTCACTCGCTGGCAAACACGGCCGCTCCAGACATTTGAGCTGGATGCAGAGTTGGACGGGGAAACGTTGCGTTACCGTCTGGAGATTGAGCACGAACGGAAGACCAAGCGCGCACGCATTATGCTTGAAGAGCTCACCACAGACGGAAAGCCGCTGTTTCGGTGCCAGCAGGGACAGGTGCGGCTGTATCGTGACGATTATTCCGAAGGCCCTACATTCACGGCTGACTGGACGGAATCACCTTTGGCACGGGTGGCACCTGCCGGTGACAATACCCGGTTGACGAGGTTCCTCGACTTCATGCGCAAAGTGCTTGTGTGTGGCCTCTATCCTGCAAGCTTCTCTGCCGAATCGTCCACCGAAGAGGCCATTCTGAACCGTGAAGCCCAGAATTTCGCTGCGTGGTACCGCCATGTGATGCTCGAACGACCCGAATTGGTGCCAGAGTTCACCACCGCACTGAAAGATGTCATCGATGGGTTTGAGGGGATCAGAATGGAAAAGGTGGGCATGGACACCCGCGCCCTGATGGTCGGCTTCAAGGAGCACGATGACCGGTACGAACTGCGTTTTGACGAGGTCTCGGACGGCCAACGTGCGCTGATAGCCCTCTATTCGTTGGTGCGGCTGGCCGCGGGCCAAGGTTACACCCTTCTCCTTGACGAGCCGGATAACTACGTCGCCCTGGCAGAAATCCAGCCGTGGCTTATGGATTTGTCAGATGCTTGCGGAGAGGCTGTTCCTCAAGCGATCCTAACCTCGCACCATCCTGAGTTGATTGACTACTTAGGTGCTGATAACGGCCTGCTTCTGCGGCGCGAAAGCTCCGGGGTAACCGTCACCAAGAAGCTGAGCGAAGTGAAGAGCGCCGATGCCTTGAAGTTGTCTGAAACCGTTGCGCGGGGGTGGGAATAATGGCCAGGAACGTGCAACTTGTGCTGTTGTGTGAAGACACGCAACAGGAGACCTTTGCCCGCCGCTTCCTGAACAAGGCGGGCTGGTCAACACGCCGTATGCGAGTGCAACGGGGGCAGTCGGGATCTGCCGAGCAATTCGTGCGCGAAAGGTACCCCATGGAGCTTAGCGCGTATCGATCGAAAGCTCACCAGGTTGACCAAGCCTTGATCGTCCTTATTGACGGGGACAATAGAGGAATGGCCGGCAGACTGGACCAGCTTGCGGCTGCGTGCGAAGGCGAGAACATCGAGTTGCGTAAAGACGGGGAAAGAGTTGCCATATTCGTGCCCACCTGGCGGATTGAGACATGGTTCGCATACCTTGACGGCACAGACATCGACGAAACGAAGAGCAACTATCCTCGTCTCGACCGACCTCGCGATTGCCAGCGCCACGTGAATGCGCTGTACGAGATGTGTCACCAAGGCAACCTACGCCAACCCGCACCCCAGTCACTTGACGCCGCGTGCGAGGAATACCGGGAACGCTTGAAATGAGAAAAGTCTTACCGCAGAGGACGCAGAGGCACGCAGAGATCTCGATTGTGCAGATGCTGTCTGCACAATTCAGATCACGCATGGGCGGAAGCGGAAGAAACCGGAAGTATCTTCTCAGAAAAGCCTTCCGGATTCTTCCGCATTCGTGTTTCTCGATCTTTCCTCCCCTCTTCGCGTCCCTCTGCGCCCTCTGCGGTGAGATCCTATGAAGATTGAAGCACCAACACTACTCGAAGCCGTTCAGGAATCGCTGTCGCAGGCGGCGCGGTACAACCCGGGAGAGATGGTCCGGCCGGCGGCCATCCTCTGGACCGACACCGACGGCCAGTGGCGGCCATTGGTCGACCAGCTAAAGAACATCCATCCCGGCCTGCTGACCTATGGCGAGTACGATCCCGAGCAGAAGATCGGTCCCGCCATTTGGCTTCGTTGTGTTGTCGAGCGGACGCTCCCGGATGTGAAGCTGCCCGATGACGAGATTCCCGTCATCTACTTGCCGGGCGTCAACCGGCAACTGCTCCGGGCGGTCGAGGAATGCCCACGCGAGTTGCAGCCTCTTGTCGAATTGCAGTATCGCGGCGCGGTCTGGACGCAGAAGAACGGCAAGGACTGGACCCTTGAGGCGTTCCTCGTATCTGAAGACGGCGGCCTGGGGCTCGATGTCTCGCGCGACAGGCGGACGCGTCAGGCGGCCCTGGGGGCACTGAGCCATTTGGCGGTGACGCCGGTCACGCGTCTCAGTGGGAAGCGGCTTGAAGCCGAGGATTTCGACAAGCTTATGGTCGATGACACCGCGCGTGATCTTCTGCAATGGCTAAACGACTCCGAAGGTACGCGCGGAGAATGGGACCCGGCGAAGTGGACGGCGTTCTGCTCGCGGTGTCGCGAGGAATACGGTTTCGACCCGGAAGGCGAAGGTGAACTTGTCGCCGGAGAGAAGCTGGGTACACACGAATACGCGTGGGAGACCGTCTGGCAGAGGTTCCGCGAGTCACCCGGTCTCTATTCCGGGGTGCCGGATGTCCTACGCCGCTCAAAACCCACATCCGAGATGCTGTTCGACAAGGAGCCTTGGCCCGACGAGAACGAGAAAGCCGAGGCGGCCCTGCGGAAGGCGTTGGCAGAACTTGACGGCATCCTGCCGGAAGAAGCGCGAAAACGTGTCGCAGCGCTCGAAGAAGAGCATGGCCCGCGGCGCTGTTGGGTCTGGGCAAACCTGGGTTGGAGTGCGTTGGCGCAGGCGCTTGAATACCTGGACGCGCTCGCAACCGAGACAGCAGAGCCGCTGAACGGGAATACCCCACACGAACTGGCACGAGCGTATGTCGAGCGCGGCCACCGCGCGGACAGCGCGGCCTTGCGCGCCTTGGCGCAGTGCAAGGCGGCGCAGGATGTCGAGGCCGTTTCTGTCGCCGTGCGCGCGTTGTACAGCGATTGGCTCAGCGCTTCCGCCGGCAGACTCCAGAAGTTGGTATCCGAGTCCCCGCTACCATGTTGCGACGATACGCCTGCAACCGTCGCAGCAGAACCCGGTCAGTGTCTGCTTTTCGTCGATGGGCTCCGCTACGACCTCGGGATGCGTCTTGCCGAACGAGCGGAGAAGCGGGGGTTGGAGATCGCCAAGGATTGGCGATGGGCTGCGCTACCCACGGTCACCGCGACAGCGAAGCCGGCCACGTCCCCGGCCGCCAGCTACCTGCAAGGGGAAGACCCAGAGCCAGACTTCAACCCATCGGTTCGCGAAGGCGGCGGCGCTCTGAACGCCGACCGACTGCGCAAGCTGCTCGGCGAAGCCGAATATCAGGTGCTCGGGAACGCGGACACGGGAGATCCTGTCGCGGGCTCCCGGCGGGCATGGTGTGAGTATGGCGAGTTCGACAAGCTGGGCCATTCGCTCCAAGTCAAGATGGCGGCGCGGGTCGATGAGCAGCTCGATCTGGTAATGGACCGGATCGCAGAGCTGCTCAACGCGGGATGGAAGTCCGTTCGCGTCGTGACGGATCACGGATGGCTGATGCTCCCCGGCGGGCTCGCGGTCGAGAAGCTGCCGCACTACCTCGCGAAGACGCGGTGGAGCCGGTGCGCCGTGGTCAAGGAATCGGCGCATACCGATTGCGTGACTTCCCCGTGGTACTGGAACAAGGAGAAACCGGTTGCCTATTGCCGGGACAGTCACGCCTATTTCGCCGGAACGAGTACGCACACGGGGGAATCAGCCTTCAGGAATGTGTGACGCCGGACATGGTGTTCGGAGGGGGCAGCCAGGCGCAGGCCGTGCACGTTGCGATTGAGGATATCCAGTGGCTGGGCCTTCGTTGTCGCGTTACCGTGGACCCCGCCACCGGGGGATTGAAAGCGGATATCCGCACGAAGGCGAATGATGCCGGCACGAGCGTAGCCGAAGCGAAGCCCGTGGATTCCGATGGCAAGGTCGGGCTGCTTGTTACGGATGAGGATCTTGAGGGAACGAGCGTGAGCGTTGTCCTGATGGATGCGCATGAGCGTGTACTTGTGAAGAAACCCACCACCGTGGGAGGTGAAGATCAATGAAACTGGATGCTTTAGATGAACTTGCCGCGTCGGCCTTTGACGGCTACCTGGTGCGCAAGGATTTGGTGCGGAAGTACAGCCGTCAGTACCCGGTCCCGACGTATGTCGTTGAATTCCTGCTGGGACGCTACTGCGCCACAGTCGATGAGCACGAAATAGAGGAAGGGCTGAAGGTTGTCGAGCGGCAGCTCAGCGACCGCACTGTCCGTACGGGCGAAGAGGAATTGTTCAAGGCGCGTGCCCGCGAGAAGGGATCGGTCAAGCTGATCGACATCGTGAAAGCGCGGCTGGACGCGAAGCATGACTGTTTCATTGCCGAACTTCCGAGCCTCGGCCTGAAGGACGTGCGCATCGACGACCAGACCGTCCACGACAACGAACGGATGTTGACGGATGGCTTCTACGCTGAAGTCACGCTCGGCTATGACGCTGCGATAGCGCAGGAGAAGAACGGTCGTCCCTTCGCCATACAAGGGCTCCGCGCGATTCAGCTTTCGAAGGCGGATGTTCTCTCGATTCTTCAGAAAGCACGCGGCCAGTTCACGGCGGTAGAATGGCGTGAATTCCTGATCCGCTCCATTGGTCTCGAACCCGAAACGCTCTCCGATCGCGCGAAGCTGGTCACTATTCTGCGCATGGTGCCTTTCGTCGAACGAAACTTCAACATGGTCGAGCTCGGTCCGCGCGGCACGGGCAAGAGCCACTTGTACCAACAGATATCTCCCTATTCACATCTGATTTCCGGGGGCAAAGCTACGGTCGCCAAGATGTTCGTGAACAACGCGAACGGACAGCGGGGGCTGGTGTGTCTCTACGACGTTGTATGCTTCGATGAGGTCTCCGGTGTCTCCTTCGATCAGAAGGACGGCGTGAATATCATGAAGGGCTATATGGCGTCCGGTGAGTTCTCGCGGGGGAAGGAGAGCATCCGTGCTGACGGCGGAATCGTCATGGTCGGCAATTTCGACGTAGATGTGCAGCAACAGCAGCGCATCGGCCACCTTCTGAGTCCCTTGCCCCAGGATATGCGGGCGGATACCGCGTTCATGGACCGTATTCACGCCTACGTGCCTGGCTGGGATTTTCCGAAGTTGAACCCGAACGAGAATCTGACGGATCACTTCGGCCTTGTGAGCGATTTTCTCTCTGAATGCTGGAATCGGCTGCGAGTGGGAAGCCGCATCACTGCATTGCAGGGCCGCGTGAACTGGGGCGGCGCGCTGAGCGGTCGCGATATCGAGGCGGTCACGAAGACCATCAGCGGTCTCTTGAAACTTCTCTACCCGGACCCGGCAATGCCTGTGCCGGATGAAGAGCTCGACCAAATTGTGCGACTCGCCTTGGAAAGCCGGCGGCGCGTGAAGGAACAGCAGAAGCGGGTCCTGAAGACCGAATTCAGAAACACGCACTTCAGCTTCAGTCTGGGCGTCGACGGCGTGGAGCAATTCGTCTCCACACCGGAACTTCACAGCGACGAGGCTATTGACACCGATCCCCTCCCTCCAGGGCAGGTGTGGGCGGTCAGTCCGGGCGGTCAGGATGCCGCGCCGTCGCTCTACCGGCTCGAAGTCACGAGTGGTCCCGGGAGTGGCGTGCGCATTCTGAATGCGCCGGTGCCCCCGGCCTTCCGGGAGAGCGTGCGCTACGGTGAGCAGAACCTGTACACCGGATCTCACGAGTTGGTCGGCGACCGCGATCCACGCGCTCACGAATTCTCTGTGCAGCTACGGGCGATGGACAACGACAACACCGGCCAGGGGCTTGGCCTGGCCGTGCTCGTCGCGTTATGCAGCTCGCTCATAGAGCGAAGCTGCAAGGGCGGACTTATCATCGCCGGGGCTTTGAACCTGGGTGGGTCCGTCGAGATGATCCCCAATGCCGTTGCCGTGGCAGAGCTTGCTGTCGAGAAGGGCGCGACCACGCTTCTCATGCCCATAGCCGCCCGTAGACAGCTTTTCGACCTGCCCGACGACATGGCAACGAAGATCAATATAGACTTCTACGCCGATGCCGCGGACGCGTTCTTGAAGGCAATCATAGAGTAGCAGGGAGTTGTTACGTGCAGCCCGTCCCATATGACATTCTCGAAGCGATGGTGCAGTGCTTCGGGAAGTGTTTCCACTACAAGGACCCGATGGAGGCATTCCTTGTCTCCGCCGGAATGCCGAAGGCACTTGCGGCGAAGCACAAGCATGAGGCGAAGTACGTATGGGCTCGGAATCTCCTGACAGAACTGGCGGAATCTGAGGACGGGGCCGTAAAACAGCGTCGCATCTTGACGGCGCTGTGCAATCTCCGCGATCTGCCTGAAAAGGAAGTGAAGGATCGGAATGCGGGACTGGATGCACTGCGGGGCTTGAAGCGGTTGGCTTTGTCGAAGCACTTGGTTGCAAAGAAGGAACGGGACGCAGGCAAAGCGGCACGGGAGTTGCACGAACAGAGAGCAAGGCAGGCGGCTGAACGCAGCAAGAAGGTTGAAGCATTGCGAGACCGATTCAATGGTGCTGTGACATCTTCTGATCGGCAGAAGGCCGGCTATGCTCTGGAGGACATCCTCAAGGAACTTTTCGCGGTGTTCGAGATCGAGTACCGCAAATCTTACAAGACCGATACGCAACAGATCGATGGCGCGTTCCGCTTCAGCGGTTTCGATTACCTCGTCGAGGCAAAATGGCGCAAAGAGCAACCCACGGAAGCCGACATCATGGGTTTCCGAGGTAAGGTTGAGGGGAAGCTCGAAAGCACGAGAGGCATCTTTGTGAGCGTTCCGGGGTTCCGCCCTGAAGTTGCCAGGAAGTTCAACGGGCGCAGCAACCTAGTCCTTCTCGATGGTGAGCATCTGGTGATGGTGCTTGAGGGACGGCTATCGCTGCCGGACCTGCTGGAAAAGGTGATAGCCAGGGCCGCGCACGAAGGTGTGGCTCACACTCCGGCGAGAACACTTGGGGTATATGGACGCGGTTTGAGTAAATGATGGGACGGCGGAGGATTTGAGTCAAGATATGTGATGGACGGGAAGTTTCGTCCATCGGACAGCATGATGAAAGTGGGGTCGACCTCACGAGGCTTGCAAAGAAGCCTCGTGAGGTTTTTTGTTCTCCTTTTCTTCTACGCCAATAGAGGAAGGAGAATGACCCCGTGGAGAAGATATTACGAGATCGGCGGCTTTACCAGTTTCTTGAAAAGGCTGATGAGCACAGAGCAGAAGCGTTGCGGTTGCAGGGGTGCGTTGTGTGCGGCAGTAGGCTGCATCGGGCGGACTATGATCGCAAGCCCCGAGGCGGCCCTGGCGAGGTAATGGACCGCTGGGATAAGCGCCATAGCTTCTGCTGTGAAAAGGAAGGCTGTCGCAAGCGGCATACGCCGTGCTCGGTGCGTTTTTTGGGGCGGAAGGTATACGTCGGAGTGGTCGTTGTGCTGGTGGCGGCGATGATGCACGGGCCGAATGCCCGGCGGGTGGCGCAGCTACACGCTGCGCTGGGTATTGACTCCCGAACGCTGGAGCACTGGCGGCAGTGGTGGCTGGAGCTTTTCGTGTGCACGCCGTTCTGGAAAGCCCGCCGCGGCCGGTTCATGCCTGTGCTCGATGAAGCAGTGATCCCGTTTTGCCTGGTAGAAGCATTCAATGCGGATAACCGCACAGGGTTGATCAAACTGATGGAGTTCCTCTCGCCGATTACCACCGATTCGTGGAAGGGGGTGGTCGCTATGTGATGGTCTTTGTTTTCCCGCAGAGCATGCCTGGCGACACGGTTTTCGAGGTGTTGTAGACAGGTCGGCGTCGCAACGAAAACCCGATCCGGTGAGGATCGCGAAAGGAGAAAGGCGATGCCGAAAGAACGAAGTGTATCGAGAGGCGATCAGCGCTGGGCGCGCTTTCGCTTCAGTGTTGTCGGCCCGCTGCTGGCCGCGCCACCAGAGCGCGGAGAGCTGCGCAACGAACTCAAAGGACTGGCGGCCAGGCAATGGGTGCATCCGATTACGAGTCAGTGGGTGCGCTTCGGCGTCTCCACGATCGAGCGCTGGTACTACCGTGCCTTGCGCGAAGGCAGCGATCCGCTGGGTGTGCTGGGGCGCAAGATCCGTGAAGATCACGGCACCCATCCGAGCCTGAGCCTGCCGTTGCGCAACGAACTGGCCCGGCAGTACCGGCAACACCCCGACTGGAGCTACCAGCTGCAGGCCGACAACCTGGCCGTGTGCGTGGAGCAGGATTCGCGGCTTGGTCCGATGCCCTCCTATGAGTCGATCCGCCGCTACATGCAGGCCCACGGGATGCGCAAGCGCCGACGGCTGGGCGGACGGCGGCGCACCGCCGGCGCCGAAGCGGCGGAAGCGCGCTTCGAGAACCGGGAGGTCCGTTCCTACGAAAGCGAATACGTCAATGCGCTGTGGCACCTGGACTTCCACCACGGGTCGGTGCGGGTGCTGACCGCGCCGGGCCGATGGGTCTACCCGCTTCTGCTGGGCATACTGGACGATCATTCCAGGCTTTGCTGCCACGCGCAATGGTACCTGAACGAAACGGCCGAGGCGCTTGTCCACGGGCTGTCGCAGACCTTTTGCAAGCGCGGCCTGTGCCGTGCGCTGATGACCGACAACGGCGGCGCGATGACCGCGGCCGAAACCGAGGAGGGTCTGGTGCGCCTGGGCGTGGTCCACGAAACGACCTTGCCCTACAGCCCGTATCAGAACGGCAAGCAGGAATCCTTCTGGGGACAGGTGGAAGGCCGGTTGCTGGCGATGCTGCCGGATGCCAAGGACCTGAGGCTGGCGCAACTGAACGAGGCCACGCTGGCGTGGGCCGAGATGGAATACAACCGCAAGGTGCACTCCGAGCTGGGCGCCCCGCCCCTGCGGCGCTTCGTTACCGCCAAGGATGTGGGGCGCGAATCGCCCGCCTTCGAGGCCCTTATTCAGGCATTTACCGCACAGTCATCCCGCACGCAACGGCGCAGCGACGGAACCATCAGCGTGGAGGCAATCCGCTATGAAATCCCTTCGCGTTACCGGCATCTGAAGCAGGTGAGCATCCGGTACGCCGCCTGGGACCTGTTGCATGTCTACCTGGTCGATGCGCGCAGCGGCCAGATCCTCACCCGGCTGTATCCGCAGGACAAGCGCAAGAACGCCGACGGGCGTCGCCGCCGCAAAGATCCACTCGGTCCGTCCGCGGAGCCGGTCGCGGAACCTTCATCGGATCAGACCGCGCCGCTGCTGCGCAAGCTCATTGCCGAATACGCCGCCACCGGCCTGCCGCCGGCTTATCTGCCGAAACACGAAAACCATACAACCAACAAGGAGAGCACCCATGAGTAAGAAACTGCGAGCACTCTACAGCCTGAAGTACAACCCGTTCTGCCAGGAGGTGCCGGCCTCGGCGCTGTTCGTCTCCCCGGAGGTGGAGCACTTCTGCTGGCGCATCGAAAACCAACTCGACGAAGGCGGCTTTGCGCTGGTGACCGGCGCGCCGGGCGCGGGCAAAAGCACGGCGCTGCGCATTGTGGCCGAGCGGCTGGGCAACCTGGGAGACGTAAAGGTCGGCATCCTGACCCGTCCACAGGCCTCGGTGGCCGACTTCTACCGCGAACTGGGAGACCTCTTCGGCGTGACGCTGACGCCCAGCAACCGCTGGTGGGGCGCCAAGGCTCTGCGCCAGAGATGGATCGCGCACATCGAAAGTTCGCTGTATCGGCCGGTGCTGCTGATCGACGAGGCGCAGGCCATGGTTCCCACGGCCCTGAACGAACTGCGCCTGCTGTCCAGCGCCGAACTGGACTCCCGCTCGATCCTCACCGTCATCCTCGCCGGTGACGAACGGTTGAACAAGAAGCTGCAAAGCGATGAGCTGCTACCCATGGCCAGCCGTGTGCGTTGCCGCCTGCGCTGCGGTTCGGTTGAGGCGCAGACTCTCAAGGAATGCCTCGTCAATCACCTGCAGCAAGCCGGCAACCCGAGGTTGATCGCCAAGCCGGTGATCAACGCGCTGTGCGAGCATGCCGCCGGGAATTACCGCACCTTGATGAACATGGCCAATGATCTGTTGGCCGCCGCTTTGCAACGGGAAGCCGATTCCATCGACGAAAAGCTCTTCTTCGAGGTCTTCGACATCCAGGCGGCAACATCCCGCAGGGCCGCATCATGAACAGCCTGTCTGCGTGTCCCGCACAGGCGGGGCTGCCGGTATCGCGTGCCTGCGATCTGACCGCGCAATCCGAAGGAACGCAGTGGCTCATCGATCAGCTTTGGGCCGAACAGGCCGTGGGCATCCTCGGCGGCGAACCCAAATGCTGCAAGAGCTTCCTGGCCCTGGATATCGCCGTCAGCGTGGCCGCGGGCACGCCTTGCCTGCGTCAGTTCCCTGTGCGACGCAACGGCCCTGTCCTGCTGTTCCCCGCCGAGGACTCGTTGAGCATCGTGCGTCAACGACTGGAAGGCATCTGTGCCGCGGCCGATACCGCCCTGAATGCGTTGCCGCTGTATGTGATTACCGCGCCGCGTCTGCTGTTGGATCTGCCGCAGGACCGTCAACGTCTGCGCCGGACGGTGGCCGATCTCAAGCCCGTTCTGCTTGTTCTCGATCCGTTCATCCGCCTGCACCGCACCGACGAAAACGCATCCAAGGAGGTCGCCCCGCTATTGGGGTATCTGCGCGAACTGCAGCGCGAATACCTCACCGCCGTGCTTCTGGTGCATCATGTGCGCAAAGGCGCCGGCAAGGACCGCCCGGGCCAGGCGCTGCGAGGCTCCTCGGACCTTCACGGCTGGGGCGACTCCAACCTGTATCTGCGTCGTAACAGCCGGCACTTGTATCTGGCGATCGAACATCGGGCCGCAGCCTCGCCCGATGAACTTGCCTTGCAGTTGGTTGACGGCAACCGCGGACCGGCGCTTGCCGTGTTGCATGCTCCGCCCCCTGAGCCCGATCCGGCAACCCCGGCCGAACGGGTGCTCCAGGCCATAGCCGAAATCGACCAGCCAGTATCCGCCCAGCAGTTACGCAAACTCTGCCACATCCGTACCGCCACGTTGTGCGACACGCTCGCCGAACTGCGCCGCCGCGGCCAGGTATGCCACGATGCCCGCGGCTACTGTCTTGCCGCCCCCCAACACCAGAAAACCGTTTCCTTTCCCGCCGCCCCTATAGGCCCTGCGGGAAACGGAAACGGGAAACACCAACTTCCGCTTGCTCTCAACCCTCAATTATCCTGACAAGTACCCCATCATTTACCGCGTCCGCTCTCATTGCACATCGTCTCCGGGATCTGTCCGGTCAAGTTCATCCCCCGGGCCCGTGCCTGTGCCCGTCTTCGGCGGTTCAGTTTCTGCTGTTCTTCCCATCGCCACGCCGCAAGTTGATCCGCTCTTCGCTGCTAAGTTGACAGTTTCGCGTTTGCCAAGCTGTGCCAACCTGTGCAATAGTCCACAGGACTATGCAGGATGGCAAGGAGAGAGACAAGAGGATTCTCCGATGAGTAACGAGCCGTGGGTTTCGTTGGATGCTATCGCACGGCATCTGGACGTGAGCAAGGATACGGTCTATCGCTGGATCACGCAGCGTGAGATGCCGGCGCACAAGGTGGGCCGCAAGTGGAAGTTCAAGGTGTCCGAGATCGACGCCTGGGTACGCG
>Ga0180429_10003758_pt1 | contig 12265 bp, 10 predicted proteins | sample SS_ome_FD_132428 | JGI IMG/M metagenome (GOLD analysis project Ga0180429, IMG submission 132428) | Hypersaline lake sediment archaeal communities from the Salton Sea, California, USA - SS_1_S_1 metaG | ecosystem: Environmental > Aquatic > Non-marine Saline and Alkaline > Hypersaline > Sediment ... | reverse complement strand
GGGCATCTCCTGGATGGCCCGCTCGAGCTTGTCGGTCACGAGCTGCTCGACGCGCTCGGGGCTGGCGCCGGGGAAGTAGGTGGTGACCAGCGCGGTGCGGATCGTGAAGCCGGGGTCTTCGGCGCGGGGCAGGTTCCTGTACGCGGCGAGCCCGCTCAGGAGAAGGACAAGCAGAGCTAGGATCGTCACACGGTTGTTCTTGATGGCGGCCTGTGTGATGTTCATCGATCACCGCCCGCGTGGTGGGGCACCCTGACCTGAAGGCCATCCGTGAGCTTGTGCACGCCTGCCGTGACCAGCAGGTCGCCGTCCTCGATCCCCTCGAGGATCTCCAATCCATCTCCGGTCTGCTCCCCGGTGAGAACCGTGACACGACGAACGACTCCGAGGTCCCCGGCGACGTCGTCGACGACGAACGCGTACCGACCCGAATCGTCCTCGCCCACGGCCGTCGGCGGAACCAGGAATCGCTCTACACCAGCCGGAGACCCGAATGAGAACGCCACCTCTGCCGCCATCCCGGGGCGGATATCGGGGTCGGTCTGCACCAGCCGAACCGTCACGGGAAAGGCGGTCGCCGAAGGCGCGGTCATGATCCCGACCTCCGTCACTGTGGCCGGGAAGCTCCTCTCCGGGAGCGCATCGAAGGTGGCAGTGACCGCATCGCCCTCGCTCACCTGCGCGATCAGCGCCTCCGGCACCGCAACCTGGACCTCCGGGTAGTCGCCGGAAGTCAGGAGCACGACGGTCTGCCCAGCCCGAACATTCTCGCTGGTCTCGATGTCCACTTCGGCGACGCTCCCGTCCACCGGTGCCCGGAGTGTGGTGTAACCCAGCAGATTGCGCGCTCCCTCCAACGCCTTCTCCGCCGAGTGAACCGCCTCGGTGGCCGTCTCGAAGTAGGCCCGAGCGGCGTCGAGGTCACCGAGGGGCGCGTTGTCGCCCTCGTAGAGGGCCTCTACGCGCTGGTAGCTGGCCGCGGCGTTTCGCTCTTCCGCCTCTAGACGACGAAGACTAGCTTCGGCCTCCTCGACCTGGATCTGGTAGTCCTGCGGATCGAGCTCAGCAATGACGGCACCCGACTCGATCCGGTCACCCACCTCCACAGCGACGCGCTGCACCGTGCCGCCCACCTTGAAGCTGAGCTTGAGCTCCTGACCGGCCCTCGCGGTTCCTGTGAAGGTCCGCACTCTGGCACCTCCGGATGCAAGCACCTGCTGCCAGCGAACCGGCCGGATCCTCGGCGCGTCGCTCTTCTCTTCGTCTCCGCAACCTCCCGCGGCAAGGAGGAAACCGGCCGCGCACAGGAGACACAGTAGCAACTGATGTGACCGCATCATGTCATCTCCAATCCTCTCTGCCGTCTTCGGCCCTTTGGTAGAAGGCATCCAACTCCTCGAGCAACGCGCCGAGTTCCTCCTCGCTAGCGAAGAAGATCGAGGTCCCTGCGGCGCGCTCCACATCCATCAAGTCAAGAAGAAGGACATGAACGGCATTCGCGGCCGCCAGCTCCGCGTTGACGGAGGCGGTCTGGGCGTCCAGCAGCTCGATGATCGAGACCGCGCCGCGAGCATAGGCGTCGGCGACGAGGTCCAGGTTCTTCCGAGCCGCTTCGGCGGACTGCCGGGTCAGGGTGAGACCCGCCCGAGAGGCGCCTGCGCTGCAGATCGCCGAACGAATGCGCTGCTCGATCCGCTCCGCAAGGGCTTCCCGGTCTGCACGGAGCTGCTGCATCTCTTCGGTGGCCTGCCGGACTTCGGCGATGCGCGCGGTCCCCGCAAGCAGCGGGATCGAGGCACTCAGGCTCACATTCCAATCCGTGTCGTCGGCCGCTCCAGGAAGCTCGAAGCCTGACCCCGCACCACCGGTGGCGAACGTGTGTGAGGCACCGGCAGTCAGCACCAGGGTCGGGGAGAAGAACGCATTGCGCGCAGAAGTCCTCATCCGCTCCTGTGCCCGGATCGAGGCGTCGATCTGCGCAAGCTCAGGCGACGCGGCAAGGCCCTGTTCGACCATGAAGGCTCGGAAGACGCTCAGGCCCCAAGGGTTGTCGATGTAGGGCGAGACCTCCTTCACGACTGGCGGAAGAGCGGGGTCGTCGAGACCCATCTCGTCGGTTGCGAAGCGCTCTTCCAAAGGACGATTGAGTACGCGATTCACCTCCATCTCCGCTAGGTTGCGTGTGGCACCGGCCTCGATGACGCTCTTCCGATCCGCCGCGACCTGGCTCTGCCAGCGATAGACCTCCGCGGGACTGGCGACACCGGTGGTCGCGCGCACTTCGGCCCGCTCGAGATTGGACCTCGTGAGCTTGAGGTTCTCCCTCTGGATCCCCTCAGCCGTCTTGGCCTGCAGGAGGCTCAGGTACGCGGTGGCAGCGGCGTGGGCCACGTCGAGACGAGTGCGCTCGTACTCCGCCTGGCGTGCGTGCTGCAGGCTCTTCTGAGCGGAGAGGTTGGCCCAGGCGCGCTCCGACCAGAGAACCTGCTGGAGGCGAAGCTCGCCGATCAGCGACCTCTCGGGGGCCAACCCCAAGCTCGCAGCGGCGCGATCCTCGTCGATGACGGTTCCGACTCCGACGGCATCCACCTGGGGCAAGAGCTGTGCGCGAGCCAGGCTGACGTCCTCTCGACCGGCCGCAAGCGCGTGCTTCGCTGCCTGCAGATCCCGGTTGGCTACCATCGCATCCTCGATGGCCGCGAACAGCGAGAGCGTCCGTCCCACGTCGGTTCGGGCAACGTTGATGAGCGTGGCCTCCGACAGGACGTCGAACCGGGGGTGGACGCCGATCGCACGGGCGGTCGCCATGTTGATGAAGAGCTCCTCGTCCCGTGTGATGAGCACGCGAAGAGTGCCTGCATCCTGCCCGGAGAGAATCCGCTGCACATTCAGGGCCACCCTGCGAGCCACTCGCTGCCACCAGCTGTCGGGCGTCATGCCCATCAGGACGCCCTGCTCCACCTCTCTCTGTCCCCGAACGGAGAAGCTCGGCAGCCGTCGTTCCTCGAAGCCCGCGATGAGCTTCGCGAATTCGGCAGGATCGAGGTGGATCAGGGGCAAGAGATAGACCGCGTCGACATCTTGCTGGATAGTCGCCAGCGTGGCCTCCGCAGTTGCGGACGCTTCAATGAACTCGATTGCAGCGACCCGACCGTCCTGTGACTCGGTCGCCTCCGGAAGGACCCTGGGGGCTGTTGAGAAGAGCGCGGGGGGAGTCAAGATCGCCAATCGCTCGAAGGGGACGACCTCTGCCAGGGCCTCCACATCTCGCCGAAAGGGTCGCGGGAAGGCAAGATAGCTGAGATTCTCGACGCCGCTGGCCCCATTATGCTGCGGGACGCCCTGCATCTCGACATCGATCACGAACGGGGCGATCACGGGTTTGGTGAGCGCCTCACGTTGACAGACGTCCGCTGAGGCCAGCGCGCCGAGAGTGATGAACAGGTCCACCGAGGAGTCGCCAAGCAGCTGGTCATTCGCCTCGCGCACGCCACCAGAGGAGTAGTCCGCGATGAGCTGCGCCTCCGGCGGGAATCGCAGATCGAACTCCGCCTGCAGGAGCTGGGTCAACTCAGCCTCGAACAGGGAAAGAAGAGCGTCGTTCTCGTGTGATGGACCGTCCAGAACGAACCCGATCCGCACAGAGCGTTGCGCTATCGCCCTGCCGCGGGGACCGATGGGAAGAGCCAGTGTGAATGCCAGCAACGCGGCGACACACAGCAGCATGCGCCTCTTCACGCTACCACTCCTTCCTTCCAACATCCCCTTCGCCTTTCACGTGCCACGCCATGCCCAGGCCTCCGGTCAGGTACAATCCTCTGCCCAGCAGAGGATGGCAACGTACCACCAGCGCGAGGGCAGTGCCAACGCTCAACGCCTCCTCATCCGATGGTTTCCCCTGGAGGTGCATCAGACCCATGATTCCGATTCAGGACTCCCATCCGGAAACCTCTCGGAGCGAAGCGCGCCCGAGGGCAGAAGGTTTCGTCAACCTAGAACGCCATCGATGTTGTATCTTGAGAGGAACTGCCAGATCTCCTCAGAAGCATCGACGTCACTCCCCACCTCGCCGACCATCCTGGGCCAGGCGTGAGTCCCCCCAATGATCTTGAGGTGCTCGACATTGACGCCGTTGTCGCCGTCCTCATGGACGATGTGTTCGACAGTGATGCCGTTGTCGGGATAGATATCTGGAAGCTGGGTGGTGATAGGAGTCGGATCGCAGTTGTTGTATTCGAACCAGTACTCCAATTGGGTCGCAACAGGTAGGAATGGGGGTCTCCCGTCATAGGGAACGAGCGGGTCCTCCGTTCCGTGGATATGCATGACCGGTGTCGGATGAACCGGATTGGAGGCAACAACCATGGGTGGAGTCATGGTACCGGACACTGAGGCGATTGCCGCGACTTCGTCACTCAGCAGACCTGCCAGATGATGGCTAAACGTACCGCCGTTCGACATTCCCGCGGCGTAAACCCGTTTCCGGTCGACACTGTAATCGGCTGCGATGGAATCGATGATCGCCGCAGTGAACCCCACATCATCCACTCCTTCCGTGCTGACGTTCCAGAAGTTCAAGGGCGGCTCACTCTCGCTCTGCGTTCCCTGCGGATGGGCGACCAGGAACCCCTCGCGATCGGCAATGGGCCGGAAGTCGCCAAAGGCCATCTGCTGCTGAGCGTTGCTGCCGAGGGCATGGAAGTTGAGTAGCAGGGGAACCGGCTCGTCACCGGTGTATGATGCCGGCACATACAATATGTACTCCCGCTGCAAACCATCATGAGTGATGGTGAGTTGGTGCGTCGCCGCGCAGGAGTCTCCGGGGCAGACGGGGCAGGTGATGCAATCGTTGTCGTTGCATGCGGGTATGCCGACGCACACGAGGAGCATCAGAGGAAGAGTGAGATGCTTCATGGTTTCATGTCCTTTCGAGGACTCATCTACGGTCTTCATGCCGCCCAACTTGTGACGGCCTAGGAACAACGTGGTTCGTCAGGGCCCCGGAGGGAACTCTGCGAGAGTCTCGGTCACAGCCTTGTTCACCCTGGACTCCATCTGACTCGGATCGCGATCTCCTCGCCGCTTGCTTCGGTTGGGCCGCAGGCCTTTCGTACCAGGTATCCCTCGCGGCTGGACTACTTCCAATGACCGGTGACCCAAACGCCCCTACGTGCATCGTAGTGTCCGGGGACCCAGATTGCGCGGGCGCGGGGCGGAACTGCCCAACGGCCCTTGACCCAGACATAGCGACCGCCTTGGTACACGTAGTGCCCATTGACCCAGATATGGCGCGCGGAGGGCGCCGCGGGCCGGGTGACAAGGACCTTGGGAGCGGCGGGCGGACCGCCCGCCACCTTGACGTAGGTCCCCCCACCGGATCCCTGAGCCACGACGACCGTCTTGCGGGCGCATCCCACCGTCGAAGCGCCGAGCAGCAAGACTAGGACTCCCATGACAGCCAGCCTCCCGTACATCTCTACCTCCTCTTCCGATCGCCCATGAGCGTGAAGCCCGACAACTCACTTCAAGTTTCGTGATTGGTCGGATTCACAGCGCGCAGGTCTTCCCGGTACGCGTCCGCTCGGCCAGATTCCCCCTGGAAGTCAATCGGCTGGAGCTGAGCCGGCTTGGCCTCCCCCTCGACCTCGATCTCCGTCCTCTGCGTCCAGGTGCAGTTCCGAATGGCCAGGGCGTTTTCTTCCTGAGCCCTGGAGATCCGGACTGCCGCATCGACGGAACTGGGACTCCGCTGGGCCCAGCAAACACCGGTCGCCAGAGAAAGGCTCGATGCCACGATCATGAGGGCTGCTCACGTACTGGATCACTTCTTCTCGAGAGCGTTCAATTCTCCGGCACCGTCCCCAATGGGGTCTCACTGCGGCCAGGACGCGCTGTTGGCCCTACGGGGAGTTCGACGCCTGTACTGAACCGGCGGCTGAACTCGGGTAGGTGCAAGGCACCCGCCCCCACCGTCAGCCGCCCAGCGGCCAACGCCCCGAGCGCACTCGTAAGCCCGAGAACCAGCTCCTGCCAAACCTCGGAGCTCAGCTCGACCACGAGGTCGGGTACCGTGGGGAAACCGGGACGAATCACAGCCTGCCCCTCCTCCAAGAGGACGGTGAAGGACTCGTCGGTATCGGTAAGCTTGAATCCAGTCGAGAGCATGCGATCCGTCCTTCTGGCTCGAGTTCTGTCTCCGCACGCTGGCATCGTAGGGACGTCGCGGATTGCCGGAATCACCCGGGGGGGTGATTCCCACGGGTGATTTTGCCGTTTCCGCTGCGCCACCCCCTCGCTACAATCCCCGGGTGGCCCAGTGGAGCGGCGGTGCTTCTCCTGCGAAAGCGCCGTCGGTGGTGATGGTCCCCCGCGCAGCGTGGCGCCCCGGCGGAAGCCGCCCGGCGCAGACGTGTGCTGTGAGTTAGGGCATTGGACTGGCAGCTTGATCGCCCTCGTCGTGACACCGCGGGTGGTGTGACTACCGGGGAGACCCAGGAAGATGGCCAAGACGGCGGATGAGCGAGCGGCGGGGCAGGCGCCGTCAACTTGCGATCAGCTGCTCGAGACCAAGCTGTACCCTCCACGGCGCTCCCTCTCGCTGGTCGAGCGACATCGCCTCGTGCGCCGTCTCGATCACGCAAGTCTCCGGCGGCTAACGGTTCTGACGGCCCCGGCTGGGTACGGGAAGACGACTCTCCTCGGCGAGTGGGCCGCGCAACGTACGCCCCGCGTCGCGTGGCTGTCCCTCGATCGCGGCGACAACGATCAGAGGCGCTTCCTGGGTCATGTGATCGCTGCGATCCAGAGACTCCACCCGCACGTCGGCCGAGCGATCCTGGCAAACCTCCAGTCGCCCGACTTCGCGGACGCCGTTTCGATCCTCACGTCCCTACTCCACGAGATTGCGGCTCTCGAAGAACCGTTCACGTTGGTTCTGGACGACTTCCACTGCATCGAACAGAGAGAAGTGCACGAGGCACTCGCGTTTCTCGTCGAACACCTACCCGAGACGATTCACCTTGTGATCAGCAGCCGAACGGACCCCCCGGTTGCTCTGCCGAGAATGCGGGTCCGGCAGCAGATGCAAGAGATCACCGCCTCTGATCTTCGTTTCAGCTCCGAGGAAGCGGAGCAGTTCTTTCGTGATGTCATGAATCTGGAACTCTCCCATAGCGAAGTCGTGACCCTTCACTCTCGGACGGAAGGTTGGGTCGCGGGGCTGCAGTTGGCAGCCCTGTCGGTACGAGAGGTGGAAGGCCGGGAGGCGTTGATCCAGGGCTTTGCGGGCGACAACCGGTTCATCGTCGACTACCTTACCGACGAAGTGCTTGCGCACCAGACGCCCTCCACGCAGAGCTTCTTGCTGAAGACTTCGATCCTCGATCAGATGTGTGGGCCACTCTGCGACGTAGTCACGGGTGAGAAGGATGGACAAGAGAAGCTCGAGGGACTCGAGCAGGCGAATCTCTTCGTGGTCCCGCTCGATCAGCAGCGGCGATGGTATCGCTACCACCATCTCTTCGGAGATATGCTGCGCCGGCGCCTGGAGAAGGAGCCTTCCCCCCCGCCGGCAAAGCTCCATAGGCTCGCCGCCGACTGGTTCGAGCGGGAGGGTCTTCTAGTCGAGGCTCTGCATCACGCCCAAGAGTCACGCGACGGCGGCGCGGTGGCTTCCTTCCTCACCAAGCATGGCCGTTCTCTGTTCATGCAGGGAGAGCATGCCGCCGTTCACACCGCCATCAAAGCGATTCCACGGGAAACCCGTTCGAGGAACCTGCAGCTTCTGATCCTCACAGCATGGGCGCTGATCGCCGCTCGGCGGCGAGACGAACTCGAGGCTCACTTGGATGAGGCGGAGAACGCGCTGTCCCGCGACAGGCTCGCTGCTGCCCCTTCTCCTTTGCGGGCTGTCCTGCGTTCAGAGCTCGCGGTAGTGCGAGCCCATTTGGCGCTCCTCGACGGCAACTACAGCGAAGCGAGAGAATGGGCGAAGAAAGCACGCAGGAGATGCAGAGCACGTTCGCATGCCACCGTGAACCTTCAGCTGGGGTTGGCGGAACGGTGGCTCGGTGACTTCAGTGCGGCGCTGCGCGCGCTCGAAGAGGCCCGGGACCAAGCTATCAAGGATGACAACCCTCTTGTCGGCCTGCCAGCATGTGCCGCGCTCAGCCGACTCCAGCTTGCACAGGGACGATGGAGCGCCGCTTTCGAGACGGCGAAACAGTCACTTCGAGTCGCCGAGGAGCGTGGATGGAAGGGAACCCCTCTCGGTGCAACCTGGCTGGTTCTCTACGAACTCCACTATGAACGCGACGATCTGGATGCCGCTCGCGCCGCGCTCGTCGAAGCTCGCGGATTGATGCAGGGCGTGCCGATTCTGGCGTCCCGCCTCCGCGTGTTCGAGGGAATCCTGGACCGAGCGCAGCAGCAAAGATCCGATTCCCCAGACGGCGCGGGGGAGTCGGACCAGGTCGCCACCCCTCGCTGGCTCACGGGTTTCGAGCGCAGTCTTCCAGTCATCGAACCCGTCCCCGTCTACCAGGCGAAGCTCTGCCTCATGGCTGGTGAGCCGGATCGGGTCATTGAGTGGCTGGCTGAGAGAAACCTGGCTCCGGACGATCCAGTCACGGCAGAGTATGAACAGCACTACCTCCTGTTGGCCCGCGCCTTGATCGCCGAGCGCGAGGCCGGCCGGGCCATCCCCCTTCTCACGAACCTGTCTCTGAGCGCCGAGTCGGGAGGGCGAATGCGCCTGGTAGTGGAGATCCAAGCCGTGCAAGGCCTGGCTAGACACGCCAGGGGCGAAACCCGTCGTGCTGCCGAAGTCCTCGATCGGGCACTCGAGCTGGCGGAACCCGAAGGGTTCATTCGGCCTTTCCTGGATCTCGGACCGCCCATGGCGGTACTCCTGAAAAGGGTGGCTGAAAGCGGGGCGAATCGGGAGTTCGCGCGCCGTTTGCTCGAGAAGTTCGGGGATATCGCCGCTGATCCCTCGGCTTCAGATGCTCTACTGGAGCCGTTGAGTGATCGTGAATTCGAAGTGCTCGGCCTCCTTGTCAGTGGGCTGTCGAATCAGGAAATCGCGCAACGCCTTTTCGTCTCGGTCAACACGGTCAAGACGCATATCTCCCATGTCTACGGCAAACTCGGCGTGAACAGCCGCGCCCAGGCGATCGCTCGTTGCCAGCAGCTCGACCTTCTTTCGGGACGACGTTCGTAGCCCGGGCTATTCGCGAAGTGTAGGGGTTCGGGGTTTCTGATCCTCGGAGGAGGCCCATCGCGGGATCGAGCGGCGGAGGTGCGCTACCCGCCTCGGAGACCGAGATGGAGCGCGACGCGATGCCAACCGGTCTCCTTCGATCGGATCCCGATCCAGGAGCATCTTGAAGACCGGATCCTCAGCGATACGCGCGGCGTCGTTGCAGTCCACGTGGACGCCGGCCATTCCGCGAATCCGCTGCCGGACAAGCTCCGTCAGCTCGTTGCGGATCTTGCCCTCTTCCCGGAGTTCGGCCAGGCAGCCCGCGGGTAGTCCGCAACTGTCGTCCTGCACTTGCGTTGGAGCGTGTGAGACGGGCCAGCATGGGCCTCCCTCTGGGCGAGGACGTCGACCGCGTCGGGGAGCGGCACACGGCCGCAGGCGACAGCCGTGAGCCCCAGACGGGCAGCTGTCACACCCTGCGACGGAAGGATCGAACCACCGGATCTCGGGTTCAGCTTCTTTGGAATCATACCCCGAAATCACCCTCCCGGGTGATTTCGGGCTTCCCCCTTGTCTCTAACCTGCTCTCGGTTGCGGAAGACGCCGCCATCGAGACAAGGCGAGACCAGGAGGAACCAAGCCATGATCCACTCGCGAATCACGATCGGCGCTCTGGGAGTTCTTGCTCTCGCCTTCGGCGGAGGCCCCGCAGGCGCGCGAGTCACGCCGGGAACCTGGGATGTCGAGGTCCTCGCCGGCGCCTACTCATCCGGAATCGACGTACTCGACGAAGAGATGTTGTTCGGCCTCCGGCTCGGGCACAGCGTGGACAAGGTGTTCGGAATCCAGACGGAACTGTGTTTCACGGGGGCGAGGTCGAGCCTTCCGGAAGCCGACGGGACGTTGGACTGGACCGCCGTCCTCGTCGACGTTTCTTGCGTAGGTCATCTGAAATCGGACGGTCGCCTCGTGCCCACACTCTACGCCGGCCTTGGTTGGGCGGACGTGAGCGGCGACGCCACGGTCGAACTCCGAGGCGGTGCCACGTTACTCGTGACGGGTCTGTACGAGAGCACTTTCACTCTGCACGGTGGCATCGGCTCGAAGCTCTTCGTCAAGGAGGATTTCTACCTTCGACTTACCGGGCGAGCACGCTGGTACGAGGCACGCAACGGCGATGACGTGGACTGGGAGTCGACTCTCGGGATCGGCTACACATTCGGGGGATAGGTTCGGAGAAGTCGTCCGTCCGCGCCGACCCTCGACAGAAGCCCCGGGGCGTCGAGTGATCCAAGGAGCACCTTAGTCAGCCGCTTTGAAAGGGCCGGTGGACCACCATACAACTGAAGGGAGAAGACATGAAACTGCCACGCATGCTTGCTCTTTTTGTTGCGATCACAACGATCGGCTGTTCCTCAGTTTCTGTGATGTATGACTACGATGCTCAGTTCGATTTCGCAAGTCTCAAGGTCTATGACTGGATGGCCAAACCGTCTGGTGTTTCCACCAGAATGGGGTTCTTCGATGAACGCGTAACACACGCAGTCAACAGCCAGCTCGCTGCAAAAGGATATGAAGGCGAATCGACGAATCCAGACTTCCTTATTGCCTATCATGTTGGTGTGAGAGATCGGATCAACGTTCAGGATTGGGGCTACAACTACGGTCCAAGAGGGTATCCTCTGGATAGGGACATCAGCGTACAGCAATACACCCAAGGTACCTTGATTCTCGATTTCGTAGATCCGAAGACCAAGCAGCTCATTTGGCGGGGTACAGCTCAAGGTGTGGTTGATCCCGGTTCCTCCCCAGAGACGAAAGAAGAGAAGGTGAATGAAGCCGTATCCAGGATCCTTGAGAAGTTTCCGCCGCTAGCTCAAACACGTTGACGCGACCTGCCGCCGGTTACGGGTAGCCAGATGACTAGCCCGCATTTCTCACAGAGGGTAGCGAGGAGTGCGCGGGAGGGGTCCTACGTGGTGGATGGGTCGCCAGTGGGCCCGCCTGGCGCCTCCGTAGTGGGTTCGAGGCGACCGATTGAGCCTGGATACCTATCTGGGACGTCGGCGGGTTGAACGGGGACATGGATGTCCCCTTGAGCGTGGAACGTCGTTGATCAAGATGGTAGGGGACCTGGGATCAGGCTGGCGCCGGTCCGTCACGAAGGTTCTGGAGCACCTGCCGGAACGCAGCGGCATAGGGATAGCCACTGGCCATCCGGAACCGCACCCGCCGGACACTGACCGAGACAAGGGCTCCGATCTTCAAGAGTTTCAGCCGGATTGTGCCACACTGGGCTCGGGCCAGCTCAGTGCCATGTAGGCCGACCCGACGCAGGTAGTGCAGCAGCAGGTAGGCGAAGCTCGAGAAGTAGAGGCGCAGCTGGTTCGAACGCATCCGCGCCGTGCTGGTTCGATCGGCGAACAGGTTGAGCTGCTGCTCTTTGATCCGGTTCTCCATGTCTCCGCGTGCGCAGTAGAGCTGCTCGTAGAGGTACCGCGGCGGAACCTGATCCAGCGTGGTCACCACGAACCGCGGGTTGGCCCCCTTCCCCAGGTACTCCGCCTTGGCCACCACGTGCCGCGACCGGCTCCAGGAAGAGCGGGTCCGATAGCGGAAGGCCTCAAAGACACGAGCCCCTTGCCCCGTGCGGCCGAAGCGTCGGCGCGCCCGCTTCATCGCCTTGGCTGTCTTGCGGACCAGCCGGCGATTCTTGGCCAGTCCGAACACGTAGTCCAGGCCCTGCTCCTCGCACCAGGACATGATCGACTCGCGGGCAAAGCCCGAGTCGGCCCGCACCACGATCTGCACCTTCGCCCAGCGCTCACGGATCTGGGCGATCAACGACTTCAGCTCCTCCACCGTCCCGGCCGACGCATCGATCTTCGATGCCCGCAGACGTGCCCGCAGCAAGTGCTCGCCACAGAAGATGTAGAGCGGCAGGTAGCAGTAGTGACCGTAGTAGCCGTGGAAGAACCGTCCCTCCTGGTGACCATGGACCGGATCGTCGGTGGCATCGAGATCAAGAATGATCTGCCGCGGGGGGTGATCGTAGGACTCTAG
>Ga0180429_10003755_pt1 | contig 12272 bp, 12 predicted proteins | sample SS_ome_FD_132428 | JGI IMG/M metagenome (GOLD analysis project Ga0180429, IMG submission 132428) | Hypersaline lake sediment archaeal communities from the Salton Sea, California, USA - SS_1_S_1 metaG | ecosystem: Environmental > Aquatic > Non-marine Saline and Alkaline > Hypersaline > Sediment ... | reverse complement strand
AGCAGGAAGACAACGGCGAACGACGGGGCGAAGTACGAGTGCGCGTCGATTCCCCGCGTCTCCTGGTCGACGTCCTCGATGGCGATCAGCTGCTGATCCCAGCTCTCGGCCATGTGCCTGAACATGTACGCGGCGAGTTCGAACTGCTCGGCATCCGTCAGTGGCTGCTCGCTGTCGATCGACTCGATGACCGAGCGGGAGAGCACTGAGCCGGCCGACGCGTACGTCGCGGTCCGCTGGACGAGGGCTTCGGCGATTCCTGCCTTGACCGTGCTGGCGGGGTCCTTGAGGACGCGGATCTCCGCCGGTTCGCCTTCCATCATCGCGTCCAGGAGTTCGTCCGGCAGCAGAACGGCTGCCGAGATGTCCCCTCGCGATACCGCGTCCCGCGCTTCCTCTTCGGGAAGAGCCGCCGCTTCGAAGACGTCGATGCGCGACAGCATGCCGGCCGCCATGGCGGCCAGCAGGTCGCCGTCCTCACGCTCGACGACCGCAAGGCGCACCGCCGAGATGCCGGAGTCGCTGCTGAAGGCGAAACCGATGATGCCGATGAGGACGAGCGGGAGAAGGAGCGCCACGATGAGAGCGTTCCGATCCCTGAAGCGGATGGCGAGGTCCTTGGTGGCGACGTGCAGCGCCTTCATAGCTCGCCATCCTGTTCCGCCGCTTCGGGTTCGGGGCGGAGCGACCGTCCGGTCAGATGGAGAAACACGCTCTCGAGATTCGGCGCCGAGACGTCGATCGACCGGATCGTGACCCCCGCGTCCGTCAGGCGCCCGACGACGGATGGAAGGAGAGAGGAACCGGACTTCGCGTTGATCCTGATGTCGCCTCCGTCGACGACGGTCTCGAGGACGTCCGGAAGATCGTCGAGGGAGGGGAGGGACCGCTCTTCGAGTCCTTCGACCTCGACGGCGATCGTGTCGGTCGCCCCTATCTGCGCGACGAGCTCGCTCTGTGTCCCGATCGCGATGAGCTTGCCTCCGTCGACGATCCCGATGCGGTCGCAGAGGAACTCGGCTTCCTCGAGGTAGTGCGTCGTGTAGAGGATCGTGAGGCCCCTGGCGTTGAGCTCGAGCGCCAGTTCCAGGAGGCTGCGGCGCGTCTGCGGATCGATGCCGACGGTCGGCTCGTCCAGAAAGAGAACCTGAGGGTTGTGCAGCAGACCAACGGCGATATTGATCCGCCGCTTCATCCCGCCGGAGTAGGTGTCGATGCGGTGCTCCGCGCGCTCCGAGAGACCGACGACCTCAACGAGTTCGTCGACACGCCGCGTCAGCGCGGTTCCCGAGAGGCCGTACATTCGGCCCCAGAACATCAGGTTCTCGCGTGCGGAGAGCGACTGGTAGAGCGCGATCTCCTGCGGGACGACGCCGATTCGAGAGCGCACCTCCATCGAGTCGGACACGACGTCGAGACCGCAGACGCGGACCGAGCCCGCCGACGGCGGCACGAGGCACGAGAGCGTCGAGATGATCGTCGTCTTGCCGGCTCCGTTGGGACCGAGGAGTCCGAATACCTCGCCGGTCCCGACGGCGAACGTCACGTGGTCCACGGCCCGGACCCGGCCGTAGTCCTTGACCAGACCGTCGACCTCTATGATCGGCCGGTTCTCCATAGCGCGGCACTCCATGTGGGGGGTGCGGATCAGACAACCGAGCGCTCTCCGGCGGTCGAGCCGTCGGAGAAGCGTCGTACGTTCAGGCGGTCTATGTCGAGATCGGGCTCTTCGCCCGAGATAAGCTGGGCGAGCAGCGACGAGACCTTTGGCGCGATCATGAATCCGTGGCCGCTGAAGCCGCTGGCCTGAATGAAGCCCTCGACCTCGGGAACGTGTCCGAGGATGGGCTGAGCGTCCGGCGTGACGTCGTAGAGGCCGGCCCATTGCCTGACGACCTTGACCGTGCGAAGGCGCGGCATGAGGCGCGTGAGCTTCCGGCACATCGTGGTGAGGAAGTCGAGGCTCGATGTCTGATCGAAGCCCGGCGGTTCCTGAGGGTCGGCGAAGCCGCCGATGACCGCGCCGTGCCGCGTCTGGCGGAAGTAGATCCCGAAGCTGAACGAGATGACCATCGGATCGAGGAAGCGCTCGAGCGGCTCTGTGACCAGGATCTCGCGTCGCCAGGGTGTGATTGGGAGTTCGACCCCGGCCGTTCGGGCGATCATCAGCGAGTGGCTTCCAGCAGCGTTGACGACGATCGGGGCGCTGATCGTCCCACGTCCCGTTTCGACGCCGGCGACCCGGCCGTTATTGACGAGGACGCGGCCGATCGGTGTGAAGAGCTCGAACTCGACGCCGAGCCTGCGTGCCGCGTCAGCGTAGGCCTGTGTCGTGAGGAACGGGTTGGCGCTTCCGTCGGACGGGCAGTACGTGGCGAGGCGCACGCCCCGCGTGTCGAGTCCGGGGGCGGCGCGAGAGGGGATCTCGGAAGGCGTGAGGACCTCGACATCGAGACCGAGGCTCCGCTGGAGCTCAACGTTGGCTTCGAACTGGCGGACATCGTCGTCGGTGTAGCCGAGTACGAGATAGCCACCCTGAAGGAATTCGATGTCGCGGTCGAGTTCCTCCTCGAGACCTTCCCACAACGCCATGCTCTCTATGGCGAGTCGCGCGTTCGGCTCGGTGCTCCACTGCTGGCGAATACCGCCTCCGCAGCGACCCGTGGCGCCGCTCGACAGGTAGCTCGAGTCGAAGACGACGCAGTTCGTCATCCCGCGCTTCGCCAGGTAGTAGGCGAGGGAGCAGCCGATCACGCCGCCCCCTACGATGATGCAATCAGCGGTTCTCTTCATCGTCCTCGCCAGTCAGAATCCCTATCTCCATGGGTCGCGCGGGAGGTCGAACGGCGGGATGTGCGATCTCCGATGCCGGGCGACCGCACTCTTCTGCTATGATCCTCGCAATCAGACGCGAGCACGTCCGTCCCTGACACGGTCCCATTCCGCAGCGGAGAACGCGCTTGATCTCCTCCGTTGTCGTGAGGCCCGAACGAATTGCTTCTATGATCTGTCCGTACGTGACGTCCTCGCACCGGCAGATGACGACATCGTCCTTCATGGCGTTCCTCTTCGGCGCAGATGCCTGACGTCCATGGCCAGGCTCCTCGGAACTTCGAGCGCGATGATCGGCGTTCTGTCGAGGGCCTTCGAGTCGAGGACGCGAAGCACAGTGCCCTCGGCCACTTCCTCGCCGCAGCGGTCCAGCGCTGCGACGCCCTCGCCGGGCTCCGGAAGCGGCCGGAACTCGTACGGGAGCATCACCGTCGCGACGTCGCCCTCGCGGCTCATGTCGACGACGAAGATCGCGAGACCCGGACACGCGCTGATGCAGATGCCGCAACCATCGCAGGCCTCGTGGTCGACGCTGGGCGGCTCGTTGAGGCCGCCCTCCATCGAGATCGCGCCTTTCGCGCACGCGGCCACACAAGGATTGCAGGGAATCCGTTCGACGCACTCCACAACGACCACCGGACCTCTCTCGAGCCGTTCGCCGGAGGGCAGGACCGACTCGAGGGAGGCGCGGTCAAGTACACCGTCACACCTGTGGGTCATCGTCCGCTTCCCCGTTTGTTAGCTCGAACATCCTCTCCTTGCCGTACCTCGGTTGCCTGCCGAACGGTCCGGCCCGAAGGGCCGAAAGACCCGCGGCAGCCTCGTTCGTCAGGGCGTCGATCTCCCTGGCGTCCGCGGCTCCGAGACGACGCGCCGCAGCGAGGCCGGCGAGCCTGCCCTCGAGCATGGCGGTCGAGGCTTCCTCGATGCCGGAGGCGTCGCCCGCGACGTAGAGCCCCGGGACCGACGTCGCAAGCTCCGGTCCGTGCACAGCGACTCTGCCGCCCAGATCTCCGATGTATGTCTCGCGGGAGCCGGCCTGGAACGCGAGTTCCGCATTCGGCGTCAACCCCACGGCGAGGCAGATCGTGTCGACGTCGAGGGTCCGCTGCGTGTTTTCGACCGGGTTCCAGGCGTCGTCCACCTCGACGATCGTCGCGCCGCGAACCCTGTCGTCGCCTTCAGCCCTGACGATCGTGTGGGACGTCAGGATGGGAACACCCGCTCTTCGGATCTTCGCGGCGTGGACATGGTAGCCGCCGATCTCCGGAAGTCCCTCGATCACCGCCGCGACCTCGACACCCGCCTGGATGAGTTGGTAGCTGACGATGAGACCAATATTGCCGGCCCCGACCATCAGGACACGCTCTGCGGGAACAACGCCGTAGACGTTCATGAGCGTCTGCACGGCTCCTGCGCCATACACACCGGGAAGGTCGCCGTTCTCGAACGCCAGTATGTTCTCGGATGCACCCGTCGCAATGATGACGGACTCGGGGTTCAGGCGGCGGTGCCTGCTGTTCACGAGCAGAGAAAGGGTGAGGTCTCCGTAGAGTCCGAGGGCCGTCGTGCCGAGCATCACCTCGACCGGGAGGTCTTCGATTTCTTCCAGGAGCTTCGGTCCGATGTCGATGCCGCGAACGCGGGCGTGGTGTTCGCGGGACCCGAAGAACATGTGCGTTTGCTTGATGAGTTGTCCGCCGGCCACGTCGTTCTCGTCGATCACGATCGACCGTACGCCGAGGCGTCCGGCCGCGATCGCCGCCGAGAGACCGGCCGGACCTGCGCCGATGATGGCCAACGGCACAGAGCCCATGCTCTCGTTCGGGGCCGGTCCCATCGTTACGACCGGCACTCCTGACTCGTCGTAGGGAGAGTCGGTGATCGCGGGGCCCGTGTCGGGCAACGCGCCCTTCGACGTCTGCGACTCGACGCGCATACCTTCCTCAAGAGGCGTGATGCACGTCATGATGTTCGGGACGCCGTTCACCGTCATCAGGCAGGACGAGCAACGGCCGATGGCGCAGAAGAAGCCGCGAGGTCGGTGGAGGTGGATGCTCTCGCGAAGAACACGGACGCCGGCGGCGTGGAGCGCCGCTGCGATCGTCTCGCCCTCGCATCCTCTCAGTCGACGGCCGTCAAACTCGAACTCGATCTCGCGTCCACGTTCGAACGTGAGGATGGGGTGTCGCTCGATGCGCACAACACGACTCCGCAAGGAACGCGCGCGGGGTTCGATGTATTCGTTGCCACCCGCGCGGATGAAGGACTACAATGAGAATCTGACAGCGAGGCCGCATCCGACCTTGCACGATCCTCAATTGCGAGAGCTTACCACCAGCAAGCAGCGCTGGGCAACCGGAAACGCCCCGGCGCTCCTGCGCCTGCGTGGGAGATGCCGATGAAAGACCCTGGACGGCCCATCGCGATGACCGTCGCCGGATCGGACTCCTGCGGCGGGGCCGGTGTTCAGGCCGACCTCAAGACAATGGCCGCTCTGGGCGTGCACGGGATGAGCGCGCTGACCGCTGTGACGGCCCAGAGCACGGCCGCGGTCCGCGCTTCCATCACGCTTCCGGCCGAGCTGGTCAGAGCTCAGATCGACGCGGCGCTCGAGGACGCGAGACCGCTCTCGACGAAGACAGGCATGCTGCCCTCGAAGGCCGTGATGGAGGCCGTGGTCGAGAGTATTACATGCCACGGGCTCACCAACCTCGTTGTCGACCCGGTGATGATCGCTACGTCAGGGAGCCTTCTCATAGAGGAGGAAGCTGTCGTGGCGATGCGGGACATGGTCGTGCCGCTCGCGGAACTCGTGACGCCGAACATCCCGGAACTTGGGGCGCTGACCGGTCTCGAGACCGACTCTGACTCGGCCATTCAGACCGCGGCCGAGGCGCTTCTCGAGGGCGGGGCAGCGAACGTGCTCGTCAAGGGCGGCCACCGCGAGGGTGCCGCCGTCGACATCCTCTATACCGAGCGCGGGGTTGTCAGGTTCTCGGAGGAGAGAATCGGAGCGGGCACGCTTCACGGCACAGGGTGCACGACATCTGCCGCCGTCGTTTCGTTCCTCGCGCGCGGATTCGATCTCGAGGAATCCGTCGGTCGAGCGAAGAGGTTCGTGACGGAGAGCATCCGCCGGGCGTTCCCGGTGGGAGGCGGCGGGTCGCTCCTCGACCAGACAGCCGCCGGCCGCGTCGTAGAGGTCAGGAGGGAGAGAACGCCGTGAAGCACGTCTTCGGTCCGGTTCCGTCGCGCCGCCTCGGACATTCGCTCGGTCTCGACGCCGTCCCCGCCAAGGTCTGTTCGATGGACTGCATCTACTGCGAACTCGGTCCGACGACGGAGAGGACTGTGTGCCGCAAACGATGGGTCGACATCGACGCCATTCTTCGCGATCTTGAGGAGAGGATGGCCGAGGGGCCGCGCGTCGACACTGTCACCGTGTCCGGGTCGGGGGAGCCGACACTCAATGATGGTCTTGCTGAGCTCATCGACGGCGCGCGCAGGCTGGCGGACCGCCCGGTGGCGGTGCTGACCAACTCCGGCCTCATGACGGACGGAGCCGTCCGGGAGGCGCTTCTGAAGGCCGACATCGTCGCGCCGTCGCTTGACGCGATCACCCAGGACATCTTCGAGCGGATCAACCGTCCGGACCCCTCGCTCGACGCCGGCGAGATCGCGCGAGCCCTCGCGGCCTTCACCCGTGAGTTCCGTGGGCAGATGCTCCTTGAGATCGTCTTCGTGCGTGGTATGAACGACACGCCGTCGGAAGTGGAGCTTCTGGCCGGCGCCGTGCGCGACATCGACCCCGACGTGGTTCATGTCAACACGGTCGTTCGTCCGCCGGCCGTGGCGGGTGTCGAGGCGGTTCCGGGTGATGAGCTTGCCGTGATCGCGAAACGCCTCGGACCGAGGGCGGAGGTGATCGCAGGACCGTCACTCCAGGCGCAGACGGAGACGAGTGACGCCGACGGCGTGCTCATCGAGATGGCCTCGAGGAGACCGGTAACGCTCGAGGATGTTGCGAGCGCCGTCGGCATCAGCCGCGCTGAAGCCGCGAAGATCCTCGGTTCTCTCGTCGATCGCGGTCTCTTAGAGCTTGTCCGTCACGACCAGAAGCAGTACTATTGCACCAGACAAGAGAGGGGGCGCCCGTGAAGTTTGCTATCAAGGGGTTCGATCAGATGTCCCTCGTGGACTGGGACGGCATGGTCGCGACCACCTTGTACGTCTCCGGGTGCAACTTCCGCTGCCCGTACTGCCACAACTCCGGCCTGGTTCTCTTCCCGGACGAGTTCACGTCCGTTTCCGTTGACCAGGTGCTTTCCTACATCGCAGAGCACAACGACTTCCTCGACGGCGTCGTGATCACCGGCGGTGAGCCGCTGATGCACGGCGACATCGGGGAGCTGGCGTCGCTCATCCACGACGCCGGGGTCGACGTCAAGGTCGACACGAACGGCTCGTTCCCGGAGCATCTTGAGAGCCTCATCGACGACGAGCTCGTCGACTACGTCGCCATGGACGTCAAGGCTCCTCTCGACTTCGACTCGTACTCGAGGAGCGCCGGGATCAACGACAGGCGCACGCTCGAGCGGGTTCGCGACAGCGTCGACCTGCTGCTCGAGGGGCGCGTCGACTACGAGTTCCGTACGACCGTCGTTCCCGCTCTTCACCGGGCGAGCGATCTCGAACTCATCGCAGACCAGATCAAGGGGGCGAGGAAGTTCGTAATCCAGAACTTCATCGCTCGGGACCCTATCGATCCGAGCTTCTCGGATGAGACCTCGTACAACGAGGAGCGGCTTGCGGAGTTCAAGGAGCTCTTCAAGAAGAAGGTAGATGAGTGTCTCGTCCGAGGATGATCGTGGCGGCGTGAGCGTCGCCGCTGCCGCCCGCCGACCTACCTGACCACTACGACACGTCATCGCCGACCGCCGGTGCGCCGGCGGCTTCTTACGTCCAGCCGACGTCCGTACTTGCGTGGTCCCGGCAACAGGGTCTTCCGCGCGTACATCCTGTTCCTCACATCCCTTACCTTCCCCTGGGGTCCCGATACGTCCTCGACCCGTCGAGAGCCCCGAGCCAGGAGCCAGACACCGTAGAGCGATGCGGCGACCAGGGGAGCGTGCACCCATCCGGCTGAGACGAGCCCCCACACGCCGAACACCAGTCCCGCGGCGACGTGAGCCCAGTGGGACTGGTGACGAACTCCTGGCGCGGCGGTGTTCAGGAGCGACAACGCGACGAGGAGCGTCGGGGGAAGCAGGACACCGACGGGGGAGACGAGGAAGAGCGGAAGCCCGGTCGTGTAGCCGGGATATGCGAGAGCGTAGGCGAAGGTCGCGAGCGAGAAGAGCAGCCTGCCTCGCGGCGTGCCCCGGAACGAAAGGTCCGAGGCGGGAGAGAGGACTTCAACGAACCAGGTCAAAGCGAGGACGGCACACACAGCGCCGGGAAGCGCGGCGTCGCCCGATCCGAGCTGCACCCAGGCCGCGCTTCCGAAGGCGGCTGTCATCAGGATCGACGGCAGGCGTCCGATGTCTCGCCGAAGCCACAGGAACACCGCGCCGAGAATCAGCAGGAGGTGATGGGCGACCGCGATCTCCGCCCGCGTCGCGGCCAGCGCGGTCAGAGCGTCCGGGTTCACACATTCCTCCCTTCTCTCACTGGCGGTTCCGGGCAGCGACGTATCGTGCGAGCGCCCGTCTGTGCGTCTCGAATGCGATGTTCTCCGGTAGCCTGTTCATTGGGAAGAAGACAGCCTCGGACGCGTCGTCACCGGCCTCGAGGGTCCCGCCGACGACACGGGCGACGTAGGCGATGCTGACGACCGGAGTCCTGGGGTCTTCGGAGGAAGCCCATGTGTCGAACAACCTGAGGATCTCAGTCCTGAGGCCGGTCTCCTCCTCGACCTCACGAACAGCGCTCTCTGCGGGGTGCTCCCCCGGCTCAACGAAGCCGGCGGGAAGGCACCAGAGCCCCTCACCGGGGGAGTAGCGCCGCCTCACCATGAGGACCTGTTCGTCACGTTCGACGATCGTGCACGTTACCGGGGCGGGCGGAAGGTAGAGGACGTACCCACAGGATGCACAGGTCAGGCGGACGCTGTCCCGGACCTGCCAGGCGCGAAGCGGCGACGCGCACCGCGGGCAATGCCTGAGTCCCTCGTGGTTGATCTGGGCGTCGATGTCTTCGATGCCGCTCGTCCCGGGATGTGAGCCCGTGTCGACCATCGCCACGAGGTCCCGAAGGGCCGCGATCGGGTTATCCGCAGCGCACACGGCCGACACGACAGCCGCGAAATCGGCCCCGGCCGCAAACACCTCGCGAACTCTTCCGATCCCGATGCCGCCGATCGCCACCAGCGGAGGTCGTTCAGGCATGCACGAGAGCTCTCGCACAGTTCTGAGCCCGAGTGGTTCGCGACCGGTCTTCTTCGTGGTTGTCGCGTACACGGGCCCGGCCCCGACGTAGTCCGCGCCGGCCGCGAGAGCGGCGCCCAACTCCTCGGGTGTCGCGGCCGAGAGACCGATGAGCTTCTTCCCCACGATCTCCCGAGCCTGCGCGATCGGCGTGTCCGTGCGACCGAGATGGACTCCATCGGCGCCGGAACGCGCGGCGATGTCAGGACGATCGTTGATGATGATACGCGTGTTCGACCCCCGCGCGATCTCGCTGAGCCTGCGGGACAGGGTCAGAAGCTCGTCGTCGTCCAGCTCCTTCTCGCGGACCTGTACGAACGGCACGGCGAGTCTGACCGCCTCCTCCGTCAACTGCTCGGGGGAACAACGCGGCGCTGTCAGCACGAGATAGACGCCGCCCTCAGGCATCGGCCGCGTATCTCCGGCGGCTGCCATCGCTACGCTCCGATCTTGTCGATGATCTCTCTCGCGACCTTCCGTCCCGAGAGCAACATGCCTCCGAAGATCGGTCCCATGCGGCAGCTGCCGTGGACCGCTGCTGCGGCCATGCCGGCGACGTAGAGACCGGGGTAGATCTCGCCCGTGTTCTCAACAACCGAACGCTCGCCCTTCTCGGCCCACATGCAGCGTTCGCCGAGGACCTCCCCGGTGCTCGTGCGGAGATTGATCCCGGCCTTCCTGACGGTCGTCCGCGTCACGTCGGCGTCGTGCCCCGTGGCGTCGATGACGACCTTCGACTGAAAGGACAGCGGGTCGACGTGGAGGCCGGCAGAGAGGACGGCCGACCAGAGCGCAACGACCCCGCCGACGCGGTCCTCCGAGAAGAGCACGTCCTCGACGCGGACACCGTTCAGCACCGTCAGGCCCTTCCGGCTGGCGTAGTACGCGAGGGCCGAGGCGGTCTGAACCGCATCGGCCGTGTGATAGCCGTTGCCGTAGTCCCTGTGCTCGATGCCGAAGTCGTCCAGGATCTCGAGCGCGTCGTTCTGGACGACGATCTCGTTGAACATCATCCCCCCGCCCCAGATGCCGCCGCCGATGGAAAGCTTGCTTTCGAAGAGTGCAACCCGGAGGCCCGCTTCCGCCAGGTACCGGCCCGCGACAAGCCCCGCTGGACCTGCGCCGACGATGGCCGCGTCCAGTTCGAGCGCCGCGTCGAACTTCTCGAAGAACCTCGTGGCGATAGCGCGACTGACGACGATGTCGTTGATCATCTCCTCCTCCTCCCGATCCTGCGTCGGATGGGGCACGCCGTTCGACGGCGAACCCCGGGGAAGCGAACGCGCGACCTCGCGGCCCACGAGGCCGACGGGTCACGCGGCTTGTGTGTGCTGGAAGCTTCCTGTAGCCTACCAGAATCCACGAAACGACGTCAACGCGGTCGACGGAGGGTCCATGCGCGTCACTGCCTACGGAGCTGCGAGGAACGTCACCGGCTCGAAGCACATGCTCTCGGTCGGCGATACGAACATCCTGCTCGACTGTGGCCTCTTTCAGGGACGCCGTTCCGAGAGCGAGCGCCGGAACCGGACCATGCCGTTCGACCCGTCGCGAGTCGATGCCGTAGCGCTCAGCCACGCACACATCGATCACTCCGGGTCACTCCCGACACTGGTCAAGAACGGGTTCCGCGGTCGAATCTACGCGACGCACGCCACGGCCGATCTGGCGTCCATTCTTCTCCGTGACACAGCCTACATTCAGAGGCACGACCTTGAGTACCTGAACAAGCGAAGGAGGAAGCGAGGGGAGCTTCCGCTCGAGCCGATCTACACGGAGGACGACGTCGACGAGACGCTCGAACGCTTCGTTGGCGTCGACTACGGCACGTCGGTCAGCGTCGCGCCGAACGTCTCCGTGACGTTCCGCGACGCCGGTCACATTCTCGGTTCCTCGATTCTCGAGATCGACGCGACCGAACTCGGCCGGAGGAAGCGCGTCGTCTTCACGGGAGACCTCGGCAGACCCGGCATGCCGATCCTCCGAGATCCGTACCGAGTTCCGAGGGCGGACGTTCTCGTCACCGAGAGCACATACGGGGCTCGCCATCACGCCGAGATGTCGAACGTCGAGTCGAAGGTGGAGGAACTCGTCAACTACGTCGCGAGGCGGCGCGGCAAGATCGTGATCCCCGCGTTCGCGGTCGGACGCACGCAGCGGGTCCTCTTCGTACTGCACTCACTCATCCGCGATGGACGGATACCGGATATCCCTGTCTACGTTGACAGCCCTCTGGCCGTGCGCGCGACCGGGATCTTCAGGCGCCACCCGGAGTGCTTCGACGCCGAGATGAACCAGCTGCTTCGGGAGCGGGACGATCCGCTCGGGGAGGAGATGGCAACGTTCATCACCGATGTGGCCGACTCGAAGAAGCTGAACCGGCGCAGCGGACCGATGGTCATCATCTCCGCATCGGGTATGTGCGAGGCGGGCCGGGTTCTGCACCACCTCAAGAACACCATCACCTCCCGCCGAAACGCAGTTCTCATCGTGGGTTTTCAGGCGGGACACACTCTCGGGCGGAGGATCGCCGAGCGCCGCCGTCAGGTCCGTATCTTCGGGACCATGTACCCCCTGAGGGCGCGCGTGGCGCTTGTGGAGGAGCTGAGTTCACACGCCGACAGCGACGGGCTTGTGGACTTCGCTACCGGACTGGTCAGGTACCCGGAGCGAACGATCGTTGTGCACGGGAACGAAGAGCAGTCGCTTGGACTTGCCCGGCGTCTGTCCGACGAAGGATTCGCGAACGTTTCGGTGCCCGTCGACGGTGAGACGTTCGTGTTCTGATCGCTGCGCCATGCTGCGCGTTGCAGCTCGCCGGCCGTGCGTCACGACGTGCGGCGGCGCTCGACGCGTGCGCATCGTCTCTGCTCCGACACCGCTCGTCGTGTTCACGTCTCTGTCTGTGGCGGGAGGTGTCTGCCTCCTCTGATTCGTCGCTTGCGTTCGCGCGTGATTCCGTGTCGGCGTGTGGACGGAGTGACTCGTCGTTAGTTTTCTCTTGACAGCCGT
>Ga0180429_10003754_pt1 | contig 12272 bp, 10 predicted proteins | sample SS_ome_FD_132428 | JGI IMG/M metagenome (GOLD analysis project Ga0180429, IMG submission 132428) | Hypersaline lake sediment archaeal communities from the Salton Sea, California, USA - SS_1_S_1 metaG | ecosystem: Environmental > Aquatic > Non-marine Saline and Alkaline > Hypersaline > Sediment ... | reverse complement strand
TTCGATGTCATCGAGGCCGGGGCGGTATTCCAGCGAAGCCAGTTCCAGCAGGCGATCGACCAGTTGCTGCATACGCCGGGTTTCGTTTTCAATATTGCTCAAAAAACGTGTACGATCCTTTTCAGGCATATCTTCATTCAGCAGCTCTGATGCTCCCCGGATGGCGGCAATCGGGCTTTTCAGTTCGTGTGTCAGCGTTTGCACATAGTCAGAAACGTAGGACTTGCCATCCAGTGCGATACGCATGGATTCCAGAGCCTCGCCAACCTCTGCGATTTCATTGTTACCCAGTTCAGGCAGGGTGGTGCGCTCACCTTTGGTTACCGCTTCGCCATAGTGTTGAATTTGGGAAAGTGGACGGCTAAGCCAGTTATGTATGATCAGTCCGATCAGCAGAGTGATTATGACGATAATAAAGCCAACGCCACTGATATTGTTCAGCAGGTGTTCCATGAAACGCTCTGCATTGCGGGTCGGTTTGCCGACGCTGATAACACCAATGACTTCATTATCAAACAGTATCGGTGCCGCAATATACATAATGGAGCCATCCATATAGAGTGGATCATTCTCCGTGCTGCGTGCACCATATTCTCCTCTTAAGGTGCGATAGGCATCACGCCATTGACTGTAATCTGCGCCAAGATCACGATCATTGTCCGAGTCAAATATGACCGTGCCGTTTATGTCTGTCACATACACGCGAATATCGACCTGCTGTTTGTGTATCTCATAAATTTGCGCATCAATGTCGCGCTGTGCCAGTTCCAGAAAACTGTTCTGCATGAAATGCGTGTCAATATGAATCCGGCCGTCGGTACTGTTGATAGCCTGTGCTGAAATCATGCTGGCCAGCAGAAAAGTTTTCTGGATTGCCATGACGCTGGCCTTTGCTCCGGGGCATAATGTGCTATCGGCCATTCCCGGAGAGCAGGGCACCGTGGTTATCAGTGGCCACCGTGACACGCACTTCAGGTTTTTGCAGGATCTGAAAAAGGGCCAGTCAATTCAGATTGAAACTCCGGGCAAGCAGTTTCTTTATCAAGTCACCGGCAGTCAGATAGTTGATGCCACGCAAACGGCGATTGATGTCGGGACAACGGTGGAGCATTTGTTACTGGTGACCTGTTATCCATTTAACAGTCCTGTTGCAGGTGGTAACTTGCGTTACATAGTTACCGCAAAACCCATATTGTTATAAATCACCATAACGGACTATTCTTGGTGTGGGGCTCATTAATATTCCGAGCTTCATTCCTGCTTGCGTCAGAGTGTCGAATGATGATTAGATCAGGGCTTGATGAATTCTTCTTTCCAGTATTTGCGAGGTGAAAATGTCTGTTTATAAATGTGAAATTTGCGGTATGAGTATTGGCACAATGACTTGCGGCGAGTGCGGCAAGGAGCTGGTGCATGACACCATTACGACCGATGAAGGTGAAACCGTCCATGTCTCCAAATGTCCTGATGGCCATGGCATGGTCAAATCACCCATGTGCTGTGCCAAGGATATGACCTGCTCGGTTTAAGCCTGTAGTCATCCCCGCCAGCGCGGGGATGGTCATCCAGGAGTAATTTATGAAAGATACTTTACAGCCCGGCATAAAATACGAACACAAGTACACCGTACCTGAATCCAAAACTGTTCCTTCGTTATACCCTGAAGCCGATGAATTCATCATTATGCCGGAAGTTTTTGCTACCGGTTTTATGGTGGGCTTTCTGGAATGGAGCTGCATCAAGGCTGTTAACCCTCATCTTGACTGGCCTGCAGAGCAGTCGGTGGGCACGCATATCAATGTCAGTCATGAAGCTGCCACGCCGCCCGGTCTTGAGGTAACAGCCATGGTGGAGCTGGTGGAAGTGGACGGCCGCAGGCTGGTCTTCAACGTCGAGGCCCATGACAATGCCGGTCGTATTGCAAAGGGTACGCACGAGCGTTTTGTTATTATCAAGGAAAAATTCGATCAAATGGTGGCTACCAAGCAGCAGGAGCACACCCGAAACTGATGGCAGTAGAAGTCTTTCAGGCTGACTACCATAATAGCCAGCACGGGTTGTTTATTGTCTTTTTACTTGATCACTATGCCAGCGACCCGATGGGTGGTGGCGAGCCATTGTCCGATACCGTAAAACAAAAGCTGGTCGCTTCCCTGTCAAACATTCCCCATGCCTTTTCCGTGCTCGCTACTGTCGATGGAAAACCAGCGGGTTTGGTCAATTGCTTTGAGGGTTTTTCGACATTCAAATGTAAGCCACTGATCAATATCCATGATGTTACTGTGATCACCGAATTTCGCGGATTGGGCATCAGTCAGAAAATGCTGGATAAAGTCGAGCAAATTGCCGGTTCACGTGATTGCTGCAAAATCACACTGGAAGTATTGAGTAATAATCAGCCGGCCATGTCAGCCTACCGTAAATTCGGTTTTTCTGAATACGAGCTGGACGCTGACGCAGGCAGCGCCCTGTTCTGGCAGAAAATACTCTATTGATTCAAAAGGTGTCCTCATTCTTTGGCATTTTTCAGCCTGGCCCGGGATGACAATGTATAAGTATTAAAAATTAAGCGGGTATTTTCAGTATTGTGTTATAGAATTAAATAATGCATTTCCTGCCAGAGTGGAAGTGTGATTCTTCTTTGCGGACTCATAACTATGTTTAAGAAAATATTTTTTGCCTTGCTCGGCGTCGTGTTACTGGTGGGCTCGATTGTTTATGTCAAGCTCGGGCAGTTTGCCGTGCTCGGTGAAGCAGCTGAAAACATGGTGATGCCGCCTACCACGGTTACTTCTGAAACCATCAGCGAGGCACAATGGGAACAGGTTATCACTGCAACAGCAACGGTCTCTGCTGCACAGGGTGTTACAGTCAGTGCCGAAGCCGGTGGTCGTGTCACAGAAATTCTGTTTGAGTCCGATGCCACCGTCGAAGCAGGCCAGCCATTGTTGCAGCTGGACACCTCCACCGAAGAGTCGCAACTGGCTTCTGTGCAGGCCTCGGCGGCACTGGCGCGAACGGAACTGGCGAGGCTGCGCAAGCTGGTAAAAAAGAAGTTGTCTTCCCAGGATGCTGTTGACCGTGCTTCTGCCGAGGTCAAGGAAACAGTTGCCGAGGTTGGCGTGATACAAACCATGATTCAAAAGAAAACAGTGCGAGCGCCATTCAGTGGCCGGCTTGGTTTGCGGCAGGTCGATCCTGGTCAGATTCTTTCAGTGGGTGATCCTGTCGTTGCATTACAGATGCTTGATCCTGTGTATGTTGATTTTTCCATCCCCCAGCAAAAGCTTTCCCTTCTTCAACGGGGTATGAAAGTGCGCATTGCCTCGGATGCTTCTCCTGAAGAAAGTTTCGAGGGCGAAATTACTGCCATCAACCTGGAAGTCGATCCGATAACGCGTAATGTGCAGGTCAGGTCACAGGTCAATAATCCGCAAGAAAAACTGCGTACCGGCATGTTCGTCAATGTCGAGGTCGTTTTGCCTGAAACCAGAAAGGTACTGGCAGTTCCTGCGACTGCCGTGTTGTTTGCGCCATTTGGTAATTCAGTTTTTGTGATCGATGAAAAACCAAACGAAGCAACGGGTGAAACAGAAAAAGTATTACGCCAACAGTTCGTTACACTGGGGCAGGCCCGTGGTGATTACGTTGATGTCACCGATGGCTTGCAGCAGGGTGAAACCATTGTTACCAGTGGTGTATTCAAACTTCACACCGGCATGAAGGTCGTTATCGATAACACGCTGGCACCCGATAACAGTCTCACGCCCAGTCCCGGAAACTCCTGATGCAGATGTCTGAAAACCGCTTTACGGATCTGTTTATCCGTCGCCCGGTACTGGCGATCGTCGTCAATCTGTTGATCGTGATCGCAGGTCTGAGTGCCTGGAATTCACTGAGTGTGCGTCAGTATCCGCTCAGTGAAAATGCCACGGTACAGATCATGACGGTGTATGTCGGAGCCAGTGCAGAGCTGGTGCGCGGCTTTATTACCACACCACTGGAACGGGCCATCGCCGCTGCCGAGGGCATTGATTATGTCGAATCAAAAAGCCTGCAGGGTGTATCCATTATCAATGCACGTCTCAAGCTGAATTATGACTCGACCAAGGCATTGGCCGATATTTCATCCAAGGTGGACCAGGTGCGTAATGACCTGCCTCTTGAAGCGCAATTACCCAGTATCAGCGTGCAATCGGCGGATTCCGAGGTTGCCGCAGCCTATCTGAGTTTCTGGTCTGAAATACTGTCGCCGGAACAGATAACCGATTACCTGACGCGTGTCGTGCAGCCGCGTCTGTCTGCAGTCAGTGGCGTGCAGCGCATTGAGATCTATGGCGCTCGTACCTTTGCGATGCGCGTGTGGCTCAAGCCGGCTCGTATGGCGGCATTGCATGTGTCGCCCTCGCAGGTAAGGCAGGCGCTGGCAGCCAATAACTACCTTGCGGCCATCGGTAATACCAAGGGAGCGCAGGTTCAGACTTACCTGGCGGCCAATACCGATCTGCACACTGAAGATGATTTCAGGCGCCTGGTGGTTTATCAGAAAGATGGCGTTATTGTGCGCCTGGAAGATGTTGCCGACGTAGAACTGGGTGCTGAAGATTATGACACGCTGGTTCGTTATACCGGCGATACCGCGGTGTTTGCCGGTGTGTTCCCGCAGCCCAATGCCAATATCATTGAAGTGATTGATGGCGTGCGCGTGGAACTGGAAAAACTGAAAAAGGAAATGCCGGCGGGGCTGGATGCAAGTATCGGTTATGACGCTTCAGAATATGTCAGTGATGCTATCCATGAAGTCACCGTAACGTTAAGTGAGACCCTGCTGATCGTTGTCATCGTGATTTTTCTGTTTCTCGGCTCGTGGCGTTCGGTACTGGTGCCGGTGCTGGCTATCCCTGTCTCGCTGATTGGCGGTATCTTTCTGATGCAGATGTTTGGTTTTACGCTGAACCTGTTGACCCTGCTGGCTATCGTGTTGTCGGTGGGCCTGGTGGTGGATGATGCCATTGTCGTTGTTGAAAACGTCGAACGTCATTTACGTGAAGGACGCACGCCACGTGATGCGGCCATGTTGGGAGCACGCGAACTTGTGACTCCCATCATTGCCATGACGCTGACGCTGGTAGCGGTTTATATACCGATAGGCATGCAGGGCGGCCTGACCGGTGCCCTGTTCAGGGAGTTTGCCTTTACGCTGGCTGGTGCGGTTGCCATATCCGGTATTGTTGCCTTGACGCTATCGCCGACCATGTCGGCAAAACTGTTACGCAGTGCCGCCGATGAAGAACGTGGTCTGACAGGCTTTTTGAATCATCGTTTTGATGCGCTGCAGAAAATCTATGGACGTGCCCTGGGTTCAACGCTCAAGGCAAGGCCTGCCGTATACCTGGTATGGATCATCATCAGTCTTAGCACTATCCCCATGTTTACCTTCTCGCCCACGGAACTGGCGCCAACCGAAGACCAGAGTGTGCTGTTCGGAATCATCAACACGGCATCCAATGCCACGGTTGACCAGAACGCCAAGTATGCCGAGGCCGCAGAACAGGTGATGCTGGATTTGCCAGAAGCCGCTTTAACTTTTCAGCTGCTGTTTCCTCCTTCAATCGGTGCAACCGTGGGGGCCGATGGTTTCAGCGGTGTTGTCGTCAAGCCCTGGGCCGAACGTGATCGCACGGTGACGGCCATGGTACCGGAAGTGCAGGCCAAAATTTCTGAAATACCCGGTATCCAGGTATTTATTACAACGCCGCCGGCCTTGCCTGGGGGCAGTAATTTTCCGGTTGAATTTGTCATTACCTCAACTGCCGAGGCTGACAAGTTGCTGGCGTTTGCACGTGAGATTCAACAGAAGGCCATTGCCAGTGGGCTGTTTGCCTTTCCTCCGGACATTGACCTGAAAATAGACCAGCCACAGGCAACACTGGTGTTTGATCGTGACAAGGTGGCTGATCTCGGCCTGAATCTGTCACAGGTAGGTGCTGATATTGCAGCGGCGACCAGTGGCAATTTTGTAAACCGTTTCAACATGGATGGCCGCAGTTACAAGGTTATTCCTGTCGTTCAACGTATCGATCGTCTTACTACTGAACAGTTAGGCAAGATCCATATTGCCGGGCCTGATGGCAAGATGGTGCCATTATCTTCCATTGCACGTATAGAGCACTCAGTCGTTGCACGTTCGTTGAATCGTTTCCAGCAACTGAATGCGGTTAAACTTTCCGGTGTGAGTGTGCGCACCCTGGATGAGGCGTTGAAGTTTCTGGAAAAAACCGCCGAAGAGGTTTTACCTCCGGGCTATGGTTATGATTATACCGGTGAATCCCGTCAGTTACGCACCGAGGGTAACAAGTTCCTGCCAGCTTTTTCCATGGCCATCCTGATGATCTTCCTGGTGCTTGCCGTGCAGTTTAATGCGTTTCGTGATCCCTTTGTCATCCTGCTGGGGTCTGTTCCGTTGGCCATGTTTGGTGCACTGGTGTTTACCGTGCTGAAAATGCCTGACCCCAATATCCCTTACTGGACGAGCGGCTGGACAACCACGATGAACATCTATGCACAGGTTGGCCTGGTGACTCTGGTAGGGCTGATTGCCAAGAATGGTATTCTGATCGTGGAGTTTGCCAACAAGTTGCAGCTGCAGGGTGCCAGTAAACTGGATGCCGTGCTCGATGCTTCAATGATTCGTCTGCGTCCGGTACTGATGACGACAGTTGCCACCATCGCCGGGCATTTCCCCCTGGTACTGGTTACCGGTGCAGGTGCTGCTGCACGAAATTCCATTGGCCTGGTGCTGGTGGGAGGTATGGCAATCGGTACGCTGTTTACATTGTTTGTGGTGCCTTCACTGTATATGCTGATTGCCAAGGATCGCTCAGGTGAAGTCAAACAGGAATTTGACTGATTATCATGGCCGTTGTCTGGCAGCAGAAGAAGCAGGGGGTTTTATACCAGGTAAGGTCGGCAGGAAAAACCTTGCGCCTCTACACTGATGGTGTTTTGCATAGTCAACATAATCCCAACCAGCCGGTAACCGGACATGCCTGGGACTGGCTGATGTTGCCGGCTTTTTTTTACCCGCAAGACTCCATCAAGCGCGTGCTGGTATTGGGTGTTGGCGGTGGTACGGTCATCCATCAACTCAATCATTTCATACAGCCCGAACAAATCGTCGGCGTGGAAATGAGTAAAATGCATTTGTCGATAGCCAAACGTTTCTTTGGTCTGAAAAATAAAAATATCAAACTGCTTAATACCGATGCTATTGCCTGGCTCAATGATTATCAGGGTGAAGCCTTCGATATGATTATTGATGATGTGTTTAGTGAAGCAGATGGTGAGCCGCTTGCCGTTTCATCAGCGGATAACAGCTGGTTTCAGTTAATGCTGAGGCATCTCAATAGCGAAGGCGTTATTGTTAAAAATTTTATAGACAGAAAATCACTCAGGGAATCCATGCTCTTTAAAAAAAGATCAGTGAATAAAGGATTCAGGTCGCTTTACAGTTTTGATAACCCGTTTAATGAAAATGTGGTTATAGCCTGTTCAAGGGCACCATTAAATCCCGGTTATTTCAGAAAAAGACTCATCGAAACCCCGGGGCTAAATCCACAGCTGAAAACCAGTCGCTTGCGTTACCGGCTGAGAACTGTGTGAAATTTGCCAAGGTCGTTATTGCGCGAATTATGTTGCTGATCTATATACAAAGTATGTATCAGTAAAAAATATTCCAATTTTTAAAGGTTTACGCAAGGAAAATGTCGAAAGGGAAATCTCTTGTGCCGCTCAAGCCCGGGCTGCCTGAAGCAATGCGTCGCTTCAGGTTGTCTGCTGCTGAGTTGTATCATGCCAGCGACCTTGAGCGCTTTGGTTTCGAATCCACTGCTGATCTAGAACCGCTGTCAACAACCATCGGGCAGAGCAGGGCAATGGATGCCATCAATTTTGCCGTCGAAATGAAGCATGGCAGTTTTAACCTTTATGTCATGGGATCAAGTGGGCTTGGTCGCCATGAACTGGTGGGAGATGCGTTGCAAGAGCATGCCGGTAATGCAAGTCGTCCTGTTGACTGGTGTTATGTGTTCAACTACCAGAATCAACATGAACCTCAAATGCTCCAGGTTGCCCCCGGTATTGGCCGCAGTCTGCGCTCGGATATGCAGCAACTGGTGGAAGACTTACTGACCGTTATTCCGGCGGCATTTGAAGGTGATGATTACAAGCAGCGTTACCAGGAAATCATTGACGATATCAAGGATATTGAAAACAAGGAGGCAGATGCGCTTGAGAAAATGGCTGAAAGTGCGCATATCGTACTGATGCACGGACCTTCGGGTTTTACCCTGACACCTGAAAAAGACGGTAAGAAACTGACGTCTGAAGAGTTTGATGAATTGCCTGAAGAAGAGCAGGAACAGTTACGCCAGTCCCTGACTGCTCTTAAGCAACGTGTAAAAGAAGCCATGGAAAAGGCACCGGAATGGCAGCACGAACTGCAAAACCGTATCAGGCAGCTTGATCGTGAAATCATGTCACTGACTGTTAGTCAGTATCTGAAGCGCCTTGAAGGAAAATACAACAAGTACAAGCAGATTCTGAAATACCTGTCAGAGCTCAAGGCGGATATTATTGAAAATCTTGACTGGTTTCGGAAAGTGGATGCAAGTGGCGAGCAGGTACTTACTTCAGATGAAGCGATTTTCAATCGTTACAAGGTCAATGTACTGGTTGATAATGCCGATAGCCATGGTGCTCCTATCATTGTCGAGGATAACCCGACATATCAGCATCTGACTGGGCGGATTGAACATGTCGCTCACATGGGAACCCTGCAAACGGACTTTACCCTGATCAAACCCGGAGCCCTGCATAAGGCCAACGGCGGTTACCTGGTGTTGGATGCAGAAAAGGTACTGAGTAATCCTTTTGCCTGGGATGGTTTGAAGCGTGTACTGCGTTCAGGTGAGATTCGCATTGAATCGGTGGAGCGCCAGCTAAGCCTGGTGAGTACAATTTCACTTGATCCGCAGCCAATACCGATCGACCTGAAGGTAGTGTTGATAGGAGGCCGGCGGCTGTATTACCTGCTGAAAGAATACGATCCGGAGTTTGCCCTGTTGTTCAAGGTTTCAGCCGATTTTTCCGAAGAGTTTCCTCGTGAAAATGAAAACGAGCTGTTGTTTGCGCGCTTGATAGCAACCTTCCAGCATCGTGAAGGTTTGCGTGAAATAACAAGGGATGGTGTGGCGAGAATCATAGAGGAGAGTGCGCGTCGCACCTGGGACAACACCAAGCTGTCGTTACACATGGGGAGCTTGCTGGAGTTGTTACGTGAAGCTGATTTTCAGGCGAAAAAACATGACAGTATTATGGTCAGGCGGCTGGATGTACAGGCTGCCATTGATGCGCAGAAGCATCGCTCAAACCAGTGGCAGGAAAAACTGCAGGAAGAAATGGTTGATGGTGTTTTACGTATAGAAACTGAAGGCAGACAACTGGCGCAAGTTAACGGGCTTAGCGTGTTATCAATGGGAGACTATGCTTTTGGAGCACCAACCAAGATTACTGCCACTGCCAGGCTGGGTAGTGGTGAAGTCATCGATATTGAACGTGAGGCCGAGCAGGGTGGCAATATTCACTCAAAGGGGGTGTTAATACTCTCTTCCTACCTTGCAGAGCGTTATGCCAAGCATCAGCCTTTGTCATTAAGCGCCAGCCTGGTTTTTGAGCAGACCTACAGTCATGTCGAAGGTGATAGCGCTTCAGCTGCGGAACTGTGTGCGCTGCTGTCAGCGATTGCCGACGTGCCGATTAAGCAGTCACTGGCAATTACCGGTTCGGTCAATCAACATGGCCAGATTCAGGCCATTGGAGGTGTCTGTGAAAAGATAGAAGGCTTTTTTGATCTCTGTGCGAAGCGAGGGCTAAGTGGTGATCAGGGGGTGATTATTCCGCAGAGTAATGTGCGCCACCTGATGCTGGATAAACAGGTTGTTGATGCAGTAAAAGCCGGTAATTTTCATATTTTTGCTGTTGATCATGTTGATAACGCACTGGAACTGCTGACAGACCTGCCTGCGGGCCAGGCTGATGCCGATGGTGTTTATTCGCGTGACTCCATCAACTACCAGGTGCAGTATCGCCTGGCTGAATGGCTCGCACTGCGCCAGCACTATTCTTCTCCTGAGCCCAAGCGGGAGTGAGTACTCTACTAGACTTATAATGAAAGGTGTTTAAAAAGGAAAGTATTCGATGGGCCTAAAGCGCGAAGAAGGCATGAGACGCATGCTTGATGATATTCGGGCAGACATCAGCTACACGCAACCATTGACCGGAAAAGCAGCATTTTCAGAAGCTGTCATGGAGGCAATGGCTGCAGTGCCGCGTGAGCAGTTTGTACCGGATGATCTCAGGCATTCGGCATTTAATGACGGACCCCTGCCAATTGGCTACGGACAGACAATTTCGCAGCCTTTTATCGTTGCATTGATGACTGAACTGTTGCAGTTGACCCCGCAAGACAAGGTTCTTGAGATTGGGACTGGCTCCGGATATCAAACAGCGGTTTTATCCAGCTTGTGTCAGTCAGTCTACAGTATGGATATTGTATCTGAACTGGTTGATGCTGCTGCCAACCGACTGCATAAACTGGGCTACGGTAATGTTAATGTCCGGGCAGGTAATGGCTATCATGGCTGGCCTGAGCATGCGCCGTATGATGGCATTATGGTAACGGCCGCGGCACCTTATATACCCGATCACCTGATTGAGCAGCTAAAGCCCGGGGGGAAGCTGGTTATTCCTGTCGGACAACAATTTATGGCCCAGCAATTGATCTGTATCGACAAGCATCCCGATGGTTCAGTTCATCAGCATTCGGTACTCAGGGTCTCATTTGTACCGTTAGTCAGACGGCCCTGATGCGAAACTGAAAATCCCGGGGGTTAGTGGATGACGCCTGATACTGTTGTTATTGCCCTGGTATCTTCTCTGGGTTGTATATCGATCAGGCGGCTGTCTGCTGAAGGGCTCTGCCAGGATGGCTTGGCCCATGGTGTCAGCAGTAACAGCCTGCACTGGTAGCTGCCAGCGGCGGCGTCGCGCCAGTCCGGCAGATAGCTGGCGGTTACTTCAATATTCTCGTTAAGTTCGCCCCGGGTCGAGCGAATGGCCCTGATACTGTAACCCGTGGCAATCAGTTGTTTGCTGTCAATTTTAGAATAAACCTGACACTCGATTTTCGCCTGGGGAATACCTTTGGGAATCAGGTCGAGTTTGACGGGTACCTCAAACACAAAGTCCAGTGCATGAGCCTGAACTGAAAACAGGGTCAGAAAAACTGTCAGGGCTGTTTTCATGGCGATGTTTTCCTTGTGCCGGTTAATTCTATCGGGCTGGTGACGGTAATTTTTTCTGCGGCTTTCCTCGTACGTTTCCGGGTGTTGTCGGTTTCAGGCTGGCGGGTGCCGGTCATGATGATTTGTCCGGTTTCAATGATTTTACTTTGTGAGGACGCCACAGGGAAACAGGAAAAAAACAGGCTTGTGGACAACAGTATAAGCACTGGTCGTTTGAGAGAAAAACGTCGAACTGACAGAAAGTCAGGATAAATTTGTCGAGAAGTGACCAATATCATTCAGCTTATTGTAAAAATTAACGAATATTAGATTAGGTAATCTATTCTTTTAAGGCAAGCTAAAAAACTTGCCGACCTATACTTGATTAGAATATTATAATTTGATTATGTAATTCAGGTTGCATCCTGAGAATACGGGAAACTTTATGCTCGACCCGACAACTACTTCAGATAAAGCCCTCGGCCGCCAGGAAGTCAAAAAAACAACCTGTTACATGTGCGCCTGTCGCTGTGGTATCAAGGTTACCTTGCGTGATGGCGAGGTGCGATACATCGAAGGCAATCCGGATCATCCTCACAACCAGGGCGCGCTGTGTGCCAAGGGTGCCTCCGGCATCATGAAGCAATATTCTCCGGCACGTCTGACCAAGCCCCTGATGCGCAAGGCCAATGCCAAACGTGGAGAATCAGCGTTTGAAGAAATCTCGTGGGAAAAGGCTTTTGACATAATCCATGAGCGTCTTGAGCATATCCGCAAGACTGATCCGAAAAAATTTGCCCTGTTTACAGGTCGTGACCAGATGCAGGCACTGACCGGCATGTTCGCCAAGCAGTTCGGTACTCCCAACTACGCGGCACATGGTGGTTTCTGCTCAGTGAACATGGCTGCCGGCCTGATCTATACGATTGG
>Ga0180429_10003753_pt1 | contig 12272 bp, 10 predicted proteins | sample SS_ome_FD_132428 | JGI IMG/M metagenome (GOLD analysis project Ga0180429, IMG submission 132428) | Hypersaline lake sediment archaeal communities from the Salton Sea, California, USA - SS_1_S_1 metaG | ecosystem: Environmental > Aquatic > Non-marine Saline and Alkaline > Hypersaline > Sediment ... | reverse complement strand
AGCCCGCATCGGAAAGACCAAGTCAATCATGTGCTAGGGCACCAACAACGGGGAGAATCACCAGATGTGCAAAATAGCCGCGGTCGTGGGCCGCGAAGTCCTCGACTCCCGGGGCAATCCCACCGTGGAGGTCGAAATTCTGACCGACGCGGAGAAGCTCGGTCGGGCCGTGGTCCCTTCGGGGGCCAGCACCGGCGTGGACGAGGCAGTAGAGCTGCGCGACGGGGACAAATCGCGCTATCGGGGCCTGGGTGTGCTCAAGGCCGTAAAGAACGTGAACACGGAGATACGCGACCTCCTGGTCGGGATGAACCCCCTGGATCAGGAGAACATTGACCGGGCGCTGATCGAGCTGGACGGCACGGCGAACAAGGGCCGCCTCGGGGCCAACGCCATCCTGGGGGCCAGCATCGCCGTGGCCAAAGCGGCGGCTCAGCACTACGACATACCGCTTTACCGCTACCTGGGCGGCGCCGCGGCCCACGTCATGCCCGTGCCCATGTTCAACATCCTCAACGGGGGCGTCCATGCCGACAACACCGTGGACATTCAGGAGTTCATGATCTGCCCCACGGGCTTCCCCAGCTTCCGCGAGGCCCTGCGGGCCGGCTCGGAGATATTCCACGCCCTGGGCCGGGTACTCAAGAAACAGGGGCACTCCACGGACGTGGGCAACGAGGGCGGATACGCCCCCAACCTCAAGTCCAACGCCGAGGCCTTCGAAAAGCTCATCGAGGCCGTCGAGCTTGCCGGGTACGAGCCGGGGGGTGACGTCTGGATTGCCATAGACGCCGCCGCCAGTAGCTTCTACAATGACGGCAACTACCGTCTTGAGGCCGTGGGCAAGACCTTCGACCCCGCCGGTCTGATAAAGGTCTACTGCGAGTGGGCCGACATCTATCCGCTCATCTGCATCGAGGACGGCTTGGCCGAGAACGATTGGGACGGCTTCATCGAGCTCACCCGTCTCCTGGGTGACCGGATACAGATAACGGGTGACGACATCTACGTCACCAACGTGGACAAGCTCCGGGAGGGGATCAAGCGCAAGGCCTCCAACTCGATTCTCATCAAGTTCAACCAGATAGGCACGGTGAGCGAAACGCTCCTCACGATGCGCACCGCCTTCCGCTCCGAGATGACCTGCGTGGTGAGCCACCGCTCCGGAGAAACGGAGGACTCCGCCATCGCCCACCTGGCCGTGGCCACCAACTGCGGCATGATCAAAGCCGGGGCCCCCAACCGCGGCGAACGCCTGTTCAAGTACAACGAGCTTCTCCGCATCGAGGAGGCGCTGGAAACCTCGGAATACGCCGGCATGGACGCTTTCAACGCCCACGTCGACCGGAACGGAGGGTGATGCACACGGCACTGGAAGCAATCTACGCGGTCCCGCTGGTGATGGTGCTAATCCTGGCCGGGTGCGCCAGCGGTTCCGAGGAGGCCCGGTGGACGCCCATGCCCGACATGGAACGGCTCCCACCCTCAGCCGTCGAGGACCTCGGGTCGTCGGAGGGCGGAGGGCTCATGCGCTTCGACGGGAAGGATTACCTCGTCGCGCGGGTGTGGAGCCCGGAGGAGCTGACCGCGCCATTCACGCTGAAGCCCTGCGCCTACTGGTGGTATGAGGCCGCCTGGGAGGAGCCCGGGGTCAGCCACCACATCACGACCCAGATTTCGAAGAACACGCTCTACGTGGAAGTGGACGGCAAGCTCATCGAGGTGGGGCAGGCCAAGCGCGGTTTTTCACCGCAGTACCGCGAGACCTTCGCCCGGGGCTCCGAACCCGAGCCCATGCGCATCGTGAACTGGAATTTTTACGACTTCCCCGAGGCGACCTACGAGGAGTGGACCCTGGTGCAGGGCGGGGAGTATAAGATCCGCGTCGAGGTGTTCGGCTCGGCCTACGAGGACGGGTCGGGCGGCATCGTCTACGAGACGTACTACCACTACACCTTCCTGGAATTAATCGATTGACGGGTTGACCGGACGGTCGGAAACTGTGGATATATAGGGCGGGGATTTAATCCCCGCCGTTTTCGTAATACCCTCCGACCCTCGACTCGGGCCGGACCTCGTTTTTGCGATGACGTAGGGCGGCCCCACTGCGGGCCGCCGGGCTTTCCATGTTTCCTGCCCCTCACCATCACCCAATCCCTGGGAGGGAGAGGGGGAAACGTAGGGCGGGGGCTCTGTACCCCACCCACCCCCCTCCCTAACCCTCCCCCCAAAGGGGGGATGGGACATAAAACGGCGCGTTACATTCCCGATACCGCTTTGAGCCGGCTCAGGGCGACCAGCGCCCGGGCCCACACCGTCCAGTCACCCCCCTCCGCCGCGGCGAGGGAGGCCTCCTTCAGCTTCTCTCCATCTTCCCCGATACTTCCGGCGAACAGCAGCAGCTCGGCCCTGCGAGGCGATTGCCCCAGACCGGCGCGGATTACCTCCAGCGCCTTCTCCCCGTCACCCGCAGCGTATTCCACTTCCGCCTGGGCCAGGTAACCGTCGGCCAGCTCGGGGGATAGCAGGACGGCCCGCTCGGCCGCCTCCCGCGCGTGGTAGGCGTCGCCCAGGTCCGCATACACCCGCGACAGGGCAGCGAGGATGGACCCTTCGGCGAAGGGCGCCTCGGCCGCCCGCTGGAGGGTGGCCAGCGCCGCCAGGTCGTCGCCTCTCCCCCGCTGGGCGCCTGCGATGGAAAGTTCCAGCCGGACGGGGTCCAGGGCGCTCCCCCGCAGCCGGACTAGTTCCTCCTCGGCGCGCGAGTAGTCCCCGGCGGCCAGGAGGGCCTGGCCCAGGTTGAGCCTCGCCGGGAGCATCCCGGGGTTCTGGTCGAGGGCCAGCTCCTGGTAGCGCACCGACGCGGCGTAGTCGCCCCGGGCGTAGGCCTCGGTGCCCAGGTTGTTGTAGCCCACGGAGAGGTTGTCGTAGGCGCGCGTGACCTCCGGCCTGTAGGCCGTGGCGGCGACGAAGGGGATGAGCACGGCAGCGGTGACGACCGCGTTAAGCCTGAGTTTCTTGCTCGTTTTCCACCTTTTACGGAGGCGGATGAGCCGGACGACGCGCTCGACGAAAAGCCCCGCGCCGATTATCACCAGCGGAATCGCCGGGAAGCGAAACCGCGCGGTGACGAAGAACGGCAGCAGCGCGACGGCGTAGGTCAGGACGATGACGCCCAGGACCCGCGCTCCTCTCCTTCGTCCGAGTACGAGCCCCGCCGCGCCCAGGGGTAGCAGGACGTACAGGCTCAGCCAGGGCCACTTCAACAGCGGGACGAACTCCCCCTCGAAGTAGTAGTTCTCCACCTGCGGGTACTCGAAGCCGTTGAGTAGGAGGAGCGCCCGCGTCCCGAACAGCCCCGCGATGCGCCAAGGGTCCTTATCCAACTCATCGAAAAACCGGTTGTTCCAGTAGGCGGAGACCTCCGAGCCGGAGGGTGGCGGCTCACCCCTCTCGGCCGCCTCGCGCTCCGCCGGCCAGCGGGCGGTGAAGTCCAGGCTGTAGGCGGTCGTCGAGTAAGGCCGGTAGAGCCCCACGGCGCCGGGCTGATTGCCGATGTACAGGTTGAGGCCGCCGTTGGTCGAGAGCGGCACGAGGTGTCCGTCGGCCAGGCTGTTGGCGAGGGTCACCGGGGCGACGATTACCGTCGCCGCGGCGACGAGCAGCCCCAACTCCTTGAATGCCGCCCGTTTATCCCGTTTCAGCCGCTTGAGGAAGAGATAGAGACCGACGACTACCGCCGGAACCGCCAGAAGGCCGTGGGCCAGCGCCGCCAGGGCGAAGCTTATACCGATTCCCGCGGCGGTCCACGGGCCCGGGCGCCGGACGTGCCGCACGGCGAGGCAGGTCCCCAGGACCACGAGGAACGTGGCCAGTGTCGTGGGCAACAGGAGGGTTTCGGTGAAGAAGAACTGGGAGTAGAGCACCGCCGCGCCGAGTATTCCCAGCGCCCACCACCGCCCGGTCAGCCGCCGTGCCGTGAGCCAGACGAGAAAGAGCGTCCCCAGGCCGAGGAGCGCCTGGATCACCCGCACCGTCCACCAACTCCCGCCCGCCAGCGCGTACACGCCGCCCAGCGCCATCTGGTACAGCGGGCTCATGAAGAACGGCAACTCGGGCCCCTCGCCGGCGGCGATTTCCAGCGCCTGGGTGTGGTAGTAACGCTCGTCGATGCCGAGATAATCCCCAAAGGGGCTGTCGGCGAGCTGGAGGAGCAGGACCAGCCGGATGACCGCGGCGACGAGGAGGGTCACGACGACCCAGAAGCGGACGTCGCGCCAGGGGCGCCGCCAATCCAGCGGCCTAGCTGATGGGGAGCGTTTCACCGGGGTGGAGCTCGACGGTTTTTCCGGGTGGGTTCGAAATGGATAATTCGATGATTTTACTTGAGTTGTTGGTGATTTTATTCTCAACCGCGAACAGCCGTTCGGCGGAGCGGGCGTGGTCGATGAATTCCCCGGCCGGACCGCACCAGGCGCTGTTCTCCCGGGCGTAGGCCAGGATTTTTCCAAAAACCTCACCCCAGCCGGGGTAGGCCGGGCCGAACACGCGCTGGTGCCAGAGGATGCAGCAGGCGGAGCCCGCCTCCCGCGCGGCGTAGAGGTGCGGACGGACGCGGCCCCAGGCGTCCTCCACGTCCACCGGGCCCTCGCCGTATTTCTTGAAGAGCGCGCCGTCCATCACCGCGAGTGGAAGTTCGCATAAATTTGATAATTCGCCGGTTGCATCATCGAAGACCCGGTACGGTCCGCCGGTGCCGACGCGGTAGCCGGGGCCGTCGGGGAAGCCGAGACTGGAATCGTAGGCCAGACCGGTCCGCGCGATGATGCCGAGGTCCTCGGGGCCGCGCAGATGGAGGTAGTGTGCCCGGCCGCCGGTCGGGGGAAAGCCGGTCGTCCGCTCGAAGGCGGCCAGCTCCGATTTGAGCTTTTCAAAATCGCCGGCGGTATCGTAGCCGTAGTGGACGCCGACTTCCTGACCGGCCTGTTTAAGATATGCCAGCTCGCGCTTGAGCCGATTGAATCTGTACTCCGGGTCCCAGCGCCCGCGGCGCCCGGCGTGGAGGAGATAGGTCCCCCGGTCCGGCGCGTCGGCCGCCACGCATTTCTCCAGGCAGCGGTGGCGGTCGGGTGCGCCGAGCAGACGGAACATCCGCCCCGCGGCCCGGAAATGCTCTTTAGAGAGCTTGAATATGCCACCGGCGACGAGACGCAGGGCGCGCAGAAGGCTCCGCTCGGAGAGAGAATCCACGTCGTGGGTCAGGACGACCGACCAGTCCGCCCCGCCGGGGTGGCGGGAGTATCTGACGACGGTGTTTTTTAAAGCGAGCACGCCGGCGAAGAATCGGCCCCACTCTTCCAGCCACGGCCCGGCGAATATTTCCGGCGGCAGGGCGGTCGTGCCGCGGGAGAGGCGGCCGTGCCCGTCGCGCCGTTCGGGGTGACGCCGCTCCTCCTCCTGACCCAACAAATGCCACGCCGTCGCCAGGGGGTCCGCCGCGAGGTGGACGCGGTTCCCGTCGAGGGTGACGATCGCCCGGCCGGAATCGTCGGTGTAGAGCGGCCTGCCCGGGAGCCGGGCCCCGGCGGCGGCGAAGAGGGTGTAAAGCTCGGCGGGCCACCCGAAGGGATTCGGCGTTTCCGCCTGCAACCGCAGACGTGTTCCGGTCGGCTCGTCCGCGGTCGTGGGGCGGATGGCGACGTCCCCCTCCACCCCGTAACCGAGCGTCGCCGCGTCATTCGGAACGAGAACGCCGCCCAGGCGGAGGATTTCGGAATAGGCGTACTCCAGCCGCCGGCGGCGCCCCGGTTCCACGTCGTCGCTGAAGAGGAGCCTAGTCACCCCGCAGCACCCTCCGCATCCCCTTTAAAAATTTACGGGTCTTGGCGAAGACGGCCCGGGTCTGAAAATATGGAACCAGCCGTCCGCCGAAACCCCGCTTGAAACGGCAGAGTTGTTCCGTATTGGCGCCCACGAAGTCCAGGCTCAGGCCGTCCCGGCCCAGTTCCTCCAGGACGCGGGCGACGAGGGCGGTGGGGGAGCCGTCGCCGTGCCCCGCCGGGTCGCTGGCCGCGAGGGCGTAGTACCCGGCTGTCGCGTCCCGGCTTAAAAGAACGGCGGCCGTGTCCGTCTCGTAAATCGTCCCCCGCGCGGCAAGTCCCTTGACCAGCGCCTTCGGGGCGTGGGGCAGGCGCTGGCGGTCCATGCCCTCCCGGTACAGGCGGTAAATTCCCTCCCACGAAACGGCCGTGCGGACCTCGACACCCGACTCGCGGGATTTTTTCAACTGGCGGCGGGTGGCCGAATCCCAGGCGCCCTCGCCGGCGGTGGGTACGAGGTACGTGTAGCGGGGAATCACCTCCCAGCCCAGGCGCAGGAACGGTCGGGCGTCGGTGACGTGGGGCGGGTGGATGAAGGCGGCCTCGGCGAGACCCAGTTCGCGCAGATACTCGTCAACCGCGCGCACCGTTTTGTCCCAGACCGACTCGGCCCTCCCCGGCGCCGGGTCAGTCGGCGGCATTTCCCAGATGCCCCAATACTGGCCCAGGAGCGGCAGGACGCCGAGGTTGCCGTCCCGCAGGAGGGGGAAGAGAGCCCGCGCCTCCCCGCCGGAAGAGACTTCGTACAGCTCGACGGCGTTGCCGAAAGTCACCCGGACAGCTTCCAGGTAGCGGGTGAGGTAAAACGCGCCGAGGCCCGTGAGCGTAGGTCCGGCGCCCGTGACGACCCTGACTTCGAAATCGGCCATGCCCCCGCCTTTCGACTGCAAGTATAGCATTAAGGCGCGGGCCCGCGCCCGATTGACCCCGGGCCGCCGGGATGCTAGGCTTCATCCGTAACTTTTTTTACACATGCGAGGCTGGATGCGGCTCTTCGTGGCGGCGGAGATCCCCCCCGAGGTGCAGGAGAATTTTGGCGCGGTGCGGGGCGCATCCCGCGACGACGCCTGGCGCTGGGTGGCGGCGGGGAACGTCCACCTGACGCTGAAATTTCTGGGGGAGACTGAAGAGGGGCTCGTGCCGCGGGTAAAAGAGGCCCTGGCCGCGGTCTGTCTTCCTGTGGCCCCCTTCGAGCTGGGGCTGGCCGGGTTGGGGACGCTGCCTCCATCGCGCCCCCCGGTAGATGGCGACCGTCGGCCGCCGAGACCGCCGCGGGTCCTCTACGCCGGTCTGGACCGGGGGACGGTCGAGCTGCGGAGATTGGTTTTGGGAATAGAGGATGCGATGGCCGCGCTCGGCTTTCAAAAGGAGAGGCGCCTGTTCACGCCGCACGCCACGCTGGCCCGGGTGCGTCGGGAGCAGCGGCCCCGGGACACGGCGGAGCTTCTGGGGCGCTTTGGGGGAGAAAGCTTCGGCGTCTGGCACTGCGGGGGGGCGGTGCTTTTTTTGAGCGAGCTGGGTCCCGGCGGGGCGCGGTACACGGCGCTGGGGGAGTTTCCGTTCGGGGCGTGAAAAGGGGTGGCGCGCCTCGTGGATTGTGATGCCGTAGGGCGGGGATTCCAATCCCCGCCGTTTTTTAAGGCAGCCCTCACCCTCATTCCCTCTCCCAGGGGGAGAGGGAGGCCGCGGGTCGCTGCGTTTTCTACGTTCCCGACCTCGACCCTCACCCTAACCCTCTCCCCAAAAGGGAGAGGGGGGAGAGACCGCCCTACATGACCATCCCGCCGTCGATGTTGATGACCTGACCGGTGATGTACTCCGCCGCGGGGGAGCAGAGGAAGGCGATGACCCCGGCCACGTCCTCGGGCGTCCCGGCCCGTCCCAGGGGCACGGAGGCCAGGAACGCCTTCTTCACCTCTTCGGGCAGGCCGGCGGTCATCTCGGTCTCGATGAACCCTGGCGCCACGGCGTTGACGGTGACACCGCGGCCGCCCAGCTCCTTGGCCAGGCTCTTGGTCAGCCCCAGGAGCCCCGACTTGCTGGCGGCGTAGTTGGCCTGCCCCACGTTGCCGGTGAGGCCCACCACGCTGGTGACGTTGACGATGCGGCCCCGGCGCGCCTTCTGCATCGGGCGGGTCACCGCCTTGCAGCAGTTGAACGCCCCGGTGAGGTTGACCTTAAGAATCAGGTCCCAGTCTTCGGGCCGCATGCGCATGAACAGGCCGTCGCGGGTTACTCCGGCGTTGTTGACCAGAATCTCGACGGCGCCGAAGGTTTTTATCGCTTCCTCGGCCGCGGCCTGGACGGCGTCGTAGTCGCCCACGTCCACGCCCCAGGCCTTCGCCTTCCCGCCCCCGGCGTTGATTTCACCGGCGGTTTTATCCGCACCCGGGGCGTCCAGGTCCCACACGGCCACGGGGAACTCCCGCGCCAGCGCCTCGGCAATGGCGGCCCCGATGCCGCGGGCCCCGCCGGTAACGATCGCCGCGCCTCTTGGGTCCATGATCCCTCCTTACAATCCCGACTCGTCGAGCTCCGCCTGGGCCTCGACGAGGGATTTCTGCCACAGGGCCAGCTCCTCGGCCGCTCGTTTCATCCGCTCCGTCGCCTCATCGCGGCTCGCCAGCAGGACCTCGGCGGCGGTGACGGCGGTCTGATTCAGCATCTCGATGAACCGCTCCACCTCGTCCACGGCTCCGGCGACCATTTCCTCGGCCCGGTCACTCGACTTCCCGAGACGCCGGGCGTCGCGGTTGACCCGGTCGGCCAGCCCCACGGCCCGCAGGCGAGAAGAAAGGGCAATCAGGGCCCGCAGCGCCTCCCGCCGGGTCTCCCCGATGATGTCCTCGTCCAGGGCGTCAGTCTTGTCCCAGAAGTTGGTGAATACCCGCTCGATGACCGTCAGACGGGACTTGAAGCGGTGCGACAAACCGCTGAAACCGGACAGCTCGCGCAGGATGGAGCGGGCGATGTGGACCGGCCGCCCCGTGTCCGAAGCGGACCAGACCACGTAGCCGATCACGGCGACGGCGAGGAGGCCGACGGAGGGCCAGAACCAGGCGAGGACCAGATTGAAGATGACCGCCGTCCCCAGAAGGAAGACCAGGAGCGTCAGCCGCGATGCGCTCAAGAATGAGCGTCGGAAGATCGCCTTTTTCTGCCAGGTTTCGAGCATTTTAAAAACTCCAGATTTCACCGCCGAAGTAATCGGCGAAGAAGAACTCCCGGGCCGCTTCCGGCAGGCGTCCCTGCGCTTCGTACACCTCGCCCAGGAGCCGGTGAGCGGCGGAGAAGCGGGGCCGGCGGTTCACCGCCTCCTCGAGCTGGCCGGCCGCCTCGTCGTAGCGGCCGATCTCCTTGTACGCCATCCCTAGGGCCATGCGCGCGGGGATGAAGTCGGGGTCTGCCTCGACGGCCTTCGAGTAGAGCGACAGGTACTCCTCCGGAGGAGAGGTGCCCGTCCTCTGCAGGAGCGCCGCCAGGTCGTAGAGGGCGTCGGCGTAATCGGGAGCCAGCTCCACCGCCCGCCGGTAGTCCGCGAGCTGCCCCGCCGCGTCGCCCAGGATGCCCCGCACCATTCCCCGGCGCTCGTATGTCTCGACGTCGTCGGGGCGGATTTCCAGGGCCCGATTGTACAGGGCGAGCGCCTCGGTGGAAAGTCCCCGTTTTTCGAAGGCCAGACCGGCGTAGAAATGACCGGAGAACAGGTCATCCGCCGGCACCACGGGCGCCAGGGTCAGCCCCAGGCAGACCAGGAGCAGGATCCAGGGCAGAAAGCTAAGCCGGGCCTTCCTGTCCCGGACCATGCGGACGAGGTGGGCGACGAACCCGGTACCGAGGAGTGCCATTACCGGCACGAGCGGCATCCTGTAGCGGCTGGTGACGAAGAAGGCGACCACGCCGACGACGTAGGTGACGGCGAAAACGGCGGTAATCGTCAGACCGCGCCCGGCTCCGGGCTTGGCCAGCATCCGTTCGCGGTTGCGCCCCAGGGCCGTCACCAGCCCCGCCAGGCCGAAGGGCGCCGCCAGCCACCAGCGCAGTGGGTTGAACCGGAGCCACAGGCTCTGGCCCCGCGCCCAGCCGATGTTCACGTTGCTGGAGACGTCCGCCGCGTTGAAGAAGCCCAGGGCCTTCTTGAAGAACAACCCGATCGCCCGACCGGGAGACGCAAAGACGGCGTCCAGGCCCCGGGCGTACCAGTAGCCCCCGTCGGCCAGACCCCCGGCGCCGCCGAGGTCCGAGTCGCCCGCGAGTTGCCGCCAGGCCATCCCCGGCGGCACGGACGAGAAGCCGTCCGCCTCCGGGCCGTTGCCGATGAAGAAGTTTACCCCGCCGTTGGCGCTCACCAGGACGAGCCTTCCCGACGCGAAGAGATTGTGGAGCGTGGCCGGGAGGATGACCGCCAGCGCCAGGCCCACCGGGATGAGCGCGGCGGCCAGGGCCTGCTTCCAACCGTAACTTTCGTCGCGCAGGCCGTAAAACAGGCCCAGCGCCGCCGCCACCGGCAGGAACAAGAGCAGGTTGGGCCGGGCCAGCGCGCCGAACCCCAGGGCGATTCCGGCCCAGATGAGCCTGACTCTCCTCTTGTCCCAGTCGAGGCCCTCCCTCCAGGCGTTGACGAAGAGCGCCAGGGAGAGGAGGTAGGTGAATGTCTCCAGGGTGACGGAGAGGGCCTGCTCCTCGAAGAAGGGACCGAGGTCGTAGAGGGCGACGAAGAGCGCGGCGGCGAATGCCGGTGTGCGGCCGAACAGTTTCCTGCCCCACAGGAAGGTCAGCGCGACGACCCCCAGGCCCAGGAGGGTGTTGAATATGTGCGCGGCGGTTAGGGCTTTGCCGCCCACCGAGGAGTAGAGGTCGGTGAGGAACCAGACGTAGAGCGGCGGCTTGAAGTAGGGACCGCCGGGCATGGCGGCACCCTCGGCCCCCAGCCGCGCCAGGAAGCTGTGGTAGCCGGCGTCGATGATGGGGAAGTGGTAGAGCGGCGAGCCCGAATAGTCCAGGGCGTAAATGACCCGCGCCGCCAGGGCGACCAGGATGAGCGCCAGCAGAAGCTTGGCGTCCCGCCTGAAGTCGCTCATTACGAGCCGTTCGGTCATCACAGGTAGTTGAAGGAGTACAGGAGCAGGTAGCCGCCCACACCCAGGACCACCACCGGCCCGGCCCACCACAGGAAGCGGTAGAGACGCCCCCAGAAGGTTCCACCACGGAGGCGGCCCGACAGGCGCTCTACGGTTTTTGAGAAAAATACCGCCAGGAGTGCCACCACAATCATCGTAACCGCTATCCCCAGGCTGTAGAAGGCCAGGGCGACCAGCGGGTCGGCCAGTTTGTCGAAAAGCTCATTCGCCGCCGAGTTGCCGAAGTAGATTAATAGCGCCCCCTTGCACGGCACGATTCCGCCGGAGACGCCCAGGGCGACGAGGCGCTTGAGCGAGCGCGGGTCGTCTTTTCCCGCGGCCCAGGCCGGGAGGTGGGTGTGGTCATGACCGTGATGGTGGGCCGGTTCAACCGCGTCGCCGTGGTGGTCCACCACCCCGTGCCGCTGCGCGTGCTCCCGGATGCGCCCCCGCAGCATCCACACACCGACGCCGATGACCAGCGAGGCGCCGACGACGGAGGTGATGCCCTGCAGGAGGGTCTCGTCCACCAGGTTCCCCGCCAGCTTCACCACGAGGGCGATGGCGTAGACGACGACGGTGTGCGTGGCGGCGGTGACGAGCCCCAGGATGACCGCGTCGAGGGCGGCGCGGACGGGCCTCCGCCCCGGGGTGCTGCCGACCATGTAGGCGGAGATGATCGCCTTGCCGTGGCCGGGCTGGAGGGCGTGGCCGGCCCCCCAGCCGAAGTAGAACAGGAGTTGGAGGAGCATCAGGTAAGCCTTCGGCGGAGGGTGTCCAGGGCGTGAATGACCGTCCGGCGGCGGACCAGTTCCCGGTCGCCGGTGAGTTTCAGTTGTCGGGTGAAAAGGAAATGCAGGTTGTGGTGAATTTCGGTCCGCTGGATCTCGCCCAAAAGACTGCCCCGCATCGATGGCCAATCGCCCAGGGTGTTTGAGTGCTGGGCCAGGCCGCCGAACACCGTCCCGATGGGCTTTTCCGTCGAGCCGCCGCCGGGACCGGCGACGCCGGTGGTGGAGAGGGCGACGTCGCAGCCCAGGGCGTCGAGGGCGCCGAGGGCCATCGCCGCCGCCGTCTCGCGACTCACCGCCCCGTGCGTTTCCAGAATTTCGGCCGGGACGCCGAGGAGTTTTCGTTTAATTCCGTTGGAGTAGGCGATGACGCCGCCGACGTAGTAGTCCGAGCTGCCGGGGACGTCGGTGAGCCAGTCCCCGATGCCGCCGCCGGTGCAGCTCTCGGCGGTGCCCAGGGAGAAGCCCAGCTCCCGCAGCTT
>Ga0180429_10003752_pt1 | contig 12273 bp, 10 predicted proteins | sample SS_ome_FD_132428 | JGI IMG/M metagenome (GOLD analysis project Ga0180429, IMG submission 132428) | Hypersaline lake sediment archaeal communities from the Salton Sea, California, USA - SS_1_S_1 metaG | ecosystem: Environmental > Aquatic > Non-marine Saline and Alkaline > Hypersaline > Sediment ... | reverse complement strand
CGGAGCCTCGCCCACGAAAACCACCTCCGCGTCGGCGCTCCCCGCGCCGAAGACCGTGTTGTTGCGGGTCGAGTGCAGCTTGCAGCCCTCGCAGGCGGCGACCTCGGCGGCCATCTCGGCCAGGACCACGGCCTTCTGATCGGGCGTCAGCACGTCCGGCACGGCCTCCGGCTCGGCGAACATGTCCGGCGCGGCGGGCCGGTCGGGCTGCACCCGGTACTGCTCGATCTGGGCGAGGGTCTCCTGGACGAAGCGTTCGCACACCACTTCGAACTCCGGTGGCTTGGGTTTTTCGGGTACGGTCGGCCTCGGAAGCGGCGTCGGGGCGGCCGCGGGGGCCGGTGTCGGCGCCGGGACGGCTGGCTTATCGGTGATGGGGGCCTCGGCGGCGGGCGCCTTCGCGACGGTCGCCGCCTCGGCCGGCGCGCCCTCGTCGAGGTACCACTCCATGCCCGCCTCCTGCTGCTGCTTCAGGTAGGTCTGCAGGTCGCGCGCGACGCGATCCAGGCTGTCGCCGCTCATGCCGCGCCGCCGGGGTCGCGCAGGCGGGGCGCGAGCTGGAGCAGGAGTTCGCGGGCCAGGACGCGCTTGTCGGCCCGGCCGCTCTCCCAGACCACGCCCTCGGGACCGATCAGCAGGAGCTCGTGCTCGCCGTCGCCGAAGGTGCCCGCAGCGGTGGGATCGTTGGCCACGATGAAATCCATGTCCTTGGCGCCCAGCTTCTCGCGGGCCCGGTCGACCAGGTCCTCGGTCTCCAGGGCGAAGCCGACGACCGTCAGGCCGGGGTGCGCCGCGCGGTCGACCACATCGGCCAGGATATCGACGGTGCGGGTCATGGGCACGTTCCAGGAGGTGCCCAGGGATTCCTTCTTGAGCTTGCCGCCGCTGACGGTCTCGGGGGCGAAGTCGGCCACGGCGGCACTCATGATCAGGACGTCGGCATCGGCGAGGTGGTCGCGCACGGCGGTCGCCATCTCGGCGGCGGATTCCACGGCGACCCGGCGGCCGAGGGCGGCGGGCACGGGCACCGTCAGCGGCCCGTGGATCAGGGTCACTTCGGCGCCCAGACCGGCGGCCTGGCGGGCCAGGGCCACGCCCATGGCACCGGTCGACCGGTTGCTGACGTAGCGGATGGGGTCGAGGGATTCGCGGGTGGGGCCGGCGGTCACCAGCAGGCGGCGTCCGACCAAGGGCTGCCCGGTGTCCTCATGCGAGACGGCGGGACGTCCGCCGGCCACCTCGACGACCCGCTCGAGGATGTCCTCGGGCTCGGCCATGCGCCCGTCGGCCTCCACGCCGCAGGCCAGCCAGCCCGAACCGGGCTCCACCACGTGGGCGCCGCGCTCGCGCAGCAGGGCGAGATTGGCCTTCACCGCGGGATGGCGCCACATGCCGTCGTTCATGGCGGGCGCCAGGACCAGGTCGCGCTCGAAGGCCAGCAGCAGCGTGGTGACGATGTCGTCGCCGATGCCGCCGGCCGCCTTGCCCAGCAGGTTGGCCGTCGCCGGCGCCACCACGGCCACGTCGGCCCAGCGGGCCAGGTTCACGTGGTCCAGCGGATCGGTGTCGCCCTCGCCCCACAGGTCGGTGGCCACGCCGTGGCCCGACAGCGACCGGAAGGTCACGTGCCCCACGAAGCGCTGGGCGGAGCGGGTCATGGCCACGCGCACGGAAAAACCCGCCCGTGTGAGCAGGCGGGTCAACTGACAGGACTTGTAGGCGGCGATGCCGCCGGTGACCAGCAGCAGGACATTGGCCTGCGACATGATCTACTCCCCTTCCTGCTCCTCCAACAGTTCCGCGGCGCGCTCGCGCTGGTCGAAGTACTCGACCTTGCCGTTGATCAGGCGCTGGATCGCGATGGAGGTCAGCTTGCCCGGCAGCACGATGCCCACGCTGCGGGCGCGGTCGTTCAGGCGGCGGCTCTCGAGGGCCATGATCTTGATGGCCTCGAACTTGTTGGCGATCTTTTCGGTCACATCCCTGCGGCGGATGTAGGTCATCTCATCACCTCTGCTTGGGATCCGGTCCGGACACTGAAAGGCGCCGCCGGGCGCAAACATGCGTCGCCGACGGCAAGCCGGACCCTATAGCTTATGACAAGACGACGATTCGGACAAGTCAATTCTGTATCTTTTTCATTATCAACACGTTTCGCCGGGGCCGGCCCTAGCCCAGCGGCGACTCCCCGATGCGGTCGCGGCGGCAGAGCTCCGCCGTGATGATGGCCTGCATGCGGCGCATGGCCTCGTTCAGGTCGTCGTTGACGATCCAGTAGCGGTAGTGCTCGGCGTAGTCCACCTCCCAGCGGGCGTTGTCGAGGCGGGTCTGGATGACCGCGTCGCCGTCGGTGTTGCGGCCGCGCAGGCGCGCCCCGAGCACCTCCCACGAGGGCGGGAAGACGAAGACCGAGACCAGCTCGTCGCCGTAGAGGTCGATGACCTGCTTGCCCCCCTGGACGTCCAGGTCGAGCAGCGGGATGAGCCCCTCGTCGACGATCCCCTGGACGTGGGCCTTGCGGGTTCCGTAGCGGTGGCCGTGCACGACGGCCCACTCCACGAAGGCGTCGTCGGCCAGCAGCTTGTCGAAACCGGCCTCGTCCACGAAGTGGTAGTCGACGCCCTCGGCCTCGCTGCCCCGCATGGGCCGGGTGGTGGTCGACACGGAGAACTCCACCCGCGGATCGCTCTCGAGCAGCGAATTGACGAAGGTGGTCTTGCCGGCGCCGCTGGGACCGGAGATCAGTACGAGCATCGTCTACTCCAGATTCTGGACCTGTTCGCGCATGGACTCGACCTCTTCCTTCATGGCGATCACGGCGTTGGTGATCTCCATGTTCTGGGTCTTCGAGCCCATGGTGTTCACCTCGCGGTGCATCTCCTGCAGCAGGAAGTTCAGGCGCTTGGCCACCTGTCCCCCGCCCTCGAGCGCACCGCCGAACTGCTCGAGATGGCTGGCCAGGCGTTCGCATTCCTCGTTGATGTTGCCGCGGTCGGCGATGAGCGCCGCCTCCTGGACCAGGCGCTGGGGCTCCACCGCGTCCTGGAGCAGCTTCGTCAGGCGCTCCTGGAGTTTTGCGAGGACCTCCTCCTGGGCGCCCGGCAGCAGGGCCGTCACCTTGTCGAGGTTCGCCCGCACCGCGGCGAGACGGGTCTTCATCTCGGCGGCGGTCTCGGCGCCCTCGACCCGCTTCATCTCCTGCAGGCCGTCCACCGCGGCGTCGAGGGCCTCGCGCAGGGCCTTGCGCAGGCCCTCCGCGTCCTCGTCCCGCGCCTCGGACACGAAGAGGCCGGGCAGGGCCAGCAGGTGCTCGAGCCCCGGCACGGGCCGCGGCAGTCCCGCCTTCTCGCAGGCGTCGGCCATCTCGCCCAGGGTCGCCACGCCGTCGGCCAGGCGTTCCGGCGAGAGGGTCGGCAGCGCGTCGTCGTCGCTGCGCTCGATCTGGGCGAAGACCGACACGCGTCCGCGCGCCACACGGGCCTTGAGCACGTTGCGGATGTCGATCTCGAAGGCGGCCAGAGCCGGCGGCAGCTTCACGGCCACGTCCAGGAAGCGGTGGTTGACCGCGCGCAGTTCCACGGTGATCTTGCTCGTCCCGGCGGCCGCTTCGCCGGCGCCGAACCCGGTCATGCTGAGCATCTCGACTCCGTTCGGTTGACGGGTATCGTCGTATCGTCCCGAAGTGTAGGCAAGGCCGCGCCGCTCCACAACCAAAGATAAAGATGCAGTTGACGAACGACCCCCTCCGACCACAGAATGCCCTCGACGAACGACATCACCAGACAGTCACCCGTGTCCTCATCAGGAGGGATCCTATGAAACGCATCGTTCTGTCCGTCGCTCTGATCAGCCTGTTCGCCGGCGCCGCGGTCGCAGGCAACCCCATCGGCATCCGCGCCGGTCTGAGCTCCTCGCCCGACCAGTTCTTCGTGGGCGGCCAGATGTACATGACCGAGCTGTCCCCCGACCTGTGGTTCGTGCCCAAGGTCGACGCCGGCTTCGGCGACGACTTCACGTTCATCTACGTCTTCGGCACCGTGCTCTACAGCTTCTCGACCAGCGACATGGGCGGCTTCACGCCCTACGCCGGCGGCGGCGCGGGCCTGACGTTCTGGAGCTGGGACGCGCCCGCCGGTTTCTCGGCGGCCGGCATCGACGACTCGGGCAGCGAGTTCGGCATCACCGGCATCGCGGGCCTCAAGAAGACGATGGAATCCGGCAAGGAGCTGGGCTTCGAACTGGAGGTCGGCGTGAGCGACTACACCGCCGACTTCAAGGCCGGCGCCTATATCAACTTCTTCTAGGCGTGGCCGGCGACCCGCAGCCCTGGCGGTCGCCCGACCTGGTGGCCGGACTGGCCGCCGCGTGGCACGCGAGGCTGGCGGGACGACGCCTGATGCGGCTGGCCGGAGGCCCCGGCTGGCTCAGGCTGACGCTGATAGAGGATAGCGAAGATGCGCGGGAGGACCCCGGTCCCCCCGCGCATCTCTATCTGATGGCCCTGCCCGGCGCCGTCGCGCTCTGGGACGCCGAGCGGGCCCTGCCCCACGCCTGGGACCTGGCCCTCGGGCGCGTCCCCCAGAAGCAGCTCACGCCCACGCCCTATCTCAAGGACGCGATCCTGGACGCGATCGCCGCGCCCGCGGACGACCGCATCGTCTACTTCAGCTTCACGGCGACCGACGGTGCGCGCCGCGTCGTGGCCCACCAGCTCTTCGGCCCGCGCGGCAACCTGGCCCTGGCCGACGCCCAGGGCAAGCGGCTCTGGTCGGCTCATCCGTCGCCGCACCCGGCCACCTTGGATCCGCCGCCGGCACCGGTCGCGGCGCCCGAGGACGACCCCGGCGCCGTCTTCCGCGCCCGGGGGCCGGATCTCATCTACACGACCCTGCGCGAGGGCCTCGAGGACCGCGCCCGCACCGCCCTGCGTCGCGCCCGCGCCGGCGCCGCGCGCCACCGCGACAACCTGCGGCGCGACCTGGACACGGCCGAGCGGGGCGACGAGGCCCGCCGCGACGGCGAGACCCTGGCCATGCACCTGTATGCGCTGACACAGGGCCCCGAGTCGGTGACGCTGCCCGACGCCGAGGGCGAGGACCGCACGATCGCCCTGGACCCGTCCCGCACGCCGGCCGAGAACGTGGACGCCTGCTTCAAGCGGGCCGGCAAGGCGGACCGCGGGCGCGAGCGCATCGCCGCACGCCTGGAGGAGGCCGAGGCGCGGCTGGTGGCGCTGGCGGAGGCCGAGCGCGAGCTGGAGACCGTGCTGGCCGGCGAAGAGGAACCGCTGGAGGCCCTGCCCGCCTGGCGCGCGCGACACGAAGGCCTGCTAGGCGAGGCGCCGAAGCCCGGCATGAAGCGCCGCGTCGAGGCGCCGACGCTCCCCTTCCGCCGCTACCGCCTGGACGACACGTGGGACGTCTGGGTGGGACGCAGCAACAAGGAGAACGACGAGCTGACCCACCACGCCGCCTCGCCGGACGACTGGTGGTTCCACGCCCAGGGCGTGCCGGGCAGCCACGTGATCCTGCGCGCCGCCGGCCGCCCCGACCAGATCCCCCGCCGCGTGCTCGAACGCGCCGCCGCCATCGCCGCCTACCACAGCAAGGCGCGCACGTCGGGCCTGGCGCCGGTGGTCTACACCCTGCGCAAGTACGTGCGCAAGCCGCGCAAGTCCCCGGCGGGGACCGCGGCCTGCATCCGCGAGAAGAGCCTGATGGTGGAGCCGAAGCTGCCCCCGGAGACGGATCAGTAGGGTCCGCTGCCCTTGCGGTCGCGATCCTCGTAGGCGCAGGCCCCGCGGTCGACGTGCCCCCTGTACCGTTCGTCCAGCGTCTCCCGGTAGTGGGCCTCGAGGACTCGGCAGATGCCCGGCCGCGCCAGCCACCTGCCCTCGTCGTCGGCGCAGAGCTTCACGTCCAGCGGGATCTGCTCCTTGCGATACACGCCGAAGAGCTCAACCTGCCCGGGCGGTATGTCGTTGTCGTCGAGATAGTCGATCAGTCCGCAGATGGTGTCGGCGAAGTAGGACTCAGGCACGGGCTCGGAGCCCTGTCCGCCCAGCGCGTCGACGCGGGCCTCGTAGGTGTAGGGCAGGGTCTTGTCGCGCTTCGAGGCGGGGCCGACCCATTTGCTGAGGATACCCATCGGTCCGACCTCATCTCGCCAGGGTGATCTTGCGTGACGCCTCCGCGCCGGTCCCGGCGCGCATGCGCAGGACGTAGGTGCCCGACGCCAACTCTTGTCCCGAAACATCGCACCCATCCCACTGCGCTGTCCAGCGATGCGTGACGAGAGACGGCTGCAGACGCCTGACGAGACGGCCGCCCGCGTCGAAGATCTCCAAAGCCACGACATCGTGCTCGCCGCTCGCCGTGATCGTCAGCGACGGATTGAAGGGGTTCGGGAACGCCGAGAGCCTCGGGGCGGCGGGGGGACCGTCCTCCACGTCGCCGCCGCAGTAGTCGGGGTAGGAGATCCAGATGCGCTTGGGCTCCGGCGCGTCGCGCCGCGCCCAGGCCAGGACCGCTCCGCCGTGGGAATCGATCGACATGGACAGATGGTCGTCGAGATCCCGGTCCCACTGCTCGGCGAGATCCAAGCTGCGGTCCTCCCATATCCCGGCTTCGCGCACGTGGTAGAACAGCCGTCGGGACCGCGGCTCCATCATCTCGTCGCTGCCGAGCTGGAACCAGAAGGCGTGCACGCGGTCGCCGTCCACACCGATCTGCGGCGAGAAGGGCCAGTCGTAGAACTCCAGACCCGCGGTCAGGTCGAGTGGTATACTCCAGCCCCACCACTCGGTCCATTCGGTGAAGTGGACCGAGTTGCAGGGACAGGGCGGCTGCAGTCCCGTGGACAGGAAGACGTAACCCTCTTGGGTGCGCGCCACGTCGAACGCGCCGCCGAAGGCGCCGGCGGCGTCATGGACCACGGGCGGCGCCCAGCCGCCCCCGAAATACCAGTCCACGCTCTTGAGGCACAGGCCCGGGTTCATGTCGTTGAAATAGATACGCGGCTGGGGGCTGCCCAGGTCGCCGAACTCGGTCACCTGGGGATGCGACAATTCGACCAGCTCCGAGTCGGTGCCGGGCACCGTCTCGATCGGTTCCCAGCCGGCCGCACTCCGGCGCATGAAGCGGATGCCGCCGCCCTGGTACTGGCCCGTCCAGACCGCGAGCCAGGCCAGGTCCTCGAGCATGTAATACGTGCTGCACCACATGTCGATGCGGCCGACGCCCGCCGACGCGTCGCCCAGGTAGGTCACGGCGACCGTCGTCCAGTCGATCTGCCCGTCCCCCTCCCGAACGACGAGGCTGTCGCCGCGCACGAAGGCCAGGATGTAGGTCTCGTCGATCAGCACGCCGACGGTCGGCCGCTCGCCGGCGCCGTGGGCGTGGAGCGCCTGGCGGGTGCCGCCGGGCAGACCGGCGCAGGCGAAACCCTCGAACGCCGTCCAGATGCCCGAGCCCGCCTGCTCCCAGGCCGTCACCGAGAACAGCGGCTGGGACGAGGCGACCGACGGCCGGCTGCAGTCCTGCGTGGGGCCGTAGATGGGCCAGGTGATGCGCGATTCGGCGTGGGCGGGCGGTGCGACGATGAGCAGAAGCAGCGCCGGTGCCAGAAAGCGGGCCCATGAAGTGATCGACATATCCAACCCCCTTGGCATATCGACAGGCGGACGCCCGTCCTCGGCGAGGACGGGAGCGGCGGGGGGCGAGATGATAACACATGTTCGGGTGGATGGAACGAGTGGGGTCTTTTCCGCTAGCAGATGGGACAGCATCCAGACCATATCAGCCAGATACTGGATTTATGTTTTCACTTGGGGTACACTCTCGATCGCGGACCGGCCTCGGGGGGCCGCGACGTCGACAGCGCCCGGATCGGACGCTCAGGAGATTTAACAAGGGGGGAGAATCTCATGACACCCAGAACGAATGCGTCGCTTTCGGCCTTGATCCTGGCCATCCTTCTGACCGCTGGATTCGCCCAGGCCGATGTCATCACCCTGACCTTCGATGACGTGGACGAGCAGATCGCCTGCGACGAGATCTGGTACGAGCAGGAGATCGCCATGTCCTTCGTGACGGCCGCCGCCAACGAATGCGGTTCCGGATCATGCTTTTTCGGAGTCGGCATCGGTGAGGTCTGGCTCTATCCCGCCACCCTGGCCGTCGATCTCAGCAATGTCCTGGGGATCGTATCGATCGAGATCGACTTCATCGACGGATGCCCCGGCCCCTGCGAGAACGCCTACCTCTTCAACGAGGGCGTCATCATCGACGAGGCCCACGACTTCAGTCCCATGATCGTGTACACCATGGGAAGCGCCGTCGATCTGCTGAGGGTCAACGGCTGCGAGGATGCCATCACCGAGATCCGGATCATCGGCGATACGCTCGTGGCGAACGAGACCATGTCCTGGGGACAGATCAAGTCCAGATATTGATCGTCCGCCTGCGGCTCACGACTCGGGGGCTATGATCCCATAGCCCCCGCCGCGCCCCGGATGGAACACGCCACGGAGTGGAAGAAGCCGCCGGGATGGCGCCGGTTCCAGCGATGCCCGGACGTCGGGGCATACCATGTGGACATCATCGTGCTGTCGCTCATCGCGTGGCCGGCCGGCCATACCGTGCTGGCGCTCGCGCGGTTCGCGGCGCGCCGGGATGCCGGCGGTGAGCGCCACGCTCCAGGAATGTGAACGGCGACACGGACGACCCGCGTCCTGCCCGACCTACCGGTCCACAACCAGCGTCTGTATCGTATCCGGCGCGATCCGGCTGGCCACCGTCTCACCATCGACCTCCACACAGAACTCCAGCGCCTCGTCGTTGTCGTTGAAGACCACCACGGCGATCGTCCCGTCCGGATTGCGGGCGGCCGTGGCATGGACGCCCGAGGGCCGGTCCCCGTCTAACGCCAGCCGAACCGCACCCGGTCGCATGGACTTGCTGAAATGCCCCAGCAGATAGTAGAGCGGCGTGTAGAGCACCGACCTCTCCACCGGGTCGATCAGGACCGCGGCGCTGTTGAAATTGTCGTAGGGGTTCGGTCCGCCCTCGTTGCTGAGCGCCATGTTCCAGTCGATGTACCCCGTGGCCCCGTGATTCAGGTCGGTGATGATGTCGATGGCGTACTGGGAGAACGGCGTGAAGCGGCCGCCCGTCCAGTCGCGGTTCATTGGGTCCCAGTACTGGCCGACCGGATCGTCGGGATGGATGTCGATGCTGGATTCGGTGTGCAGGATGGGCTTGTCCGGGTAGCGGCGCACGAGCTCGTCGAGGACATGGCCGCGGAAGTCCTGCTTCCCACCGAGGTTGATGGCGTACCAGTGGATGGCGATGCCGTACACGTAGCTGTTCGCCGCGGGATCGTCGAGGATGATCGGCACCGACTCGAGCGCGTCGTGCTTGTTGTGGTCGAAGACGTAGAGCCGGACGCCGGCGGCGAGGTCGTCGCGGTCCAGCAGGCCCGCCTCTTCCAGCGCCGGTCCCAGGTAGTCGGCCACGAACTCGCGCTGCCACTCGGCGCTCCAGTAGCACGTGTCCCACCGCGCGCCGTCGGCGTGGCCGGGCTCGTTCTGCGGCGTCAGCGCCCAGATATCGACGCCCTCTTCCCGGTAGGCTTCGACATAGGCCACGAAATACCGCGCCCAGGCGTCGTAGTAGACCAGCCGGCCGTTCTCGTCGGCGCCGCGCTTCAGATGCCCGCCGGTCATCTCGGCGTGCTCTCCCGTCTTCATCCAGGAGGGCGGGCTCCACGGCGAGGCGATGATGCGGAAGTCGGCGCCGGGCACGGCCCGCGCGGCCCTGATCATGGGGATCAGGTCGAAGCCGGGGTCCGCCATCGCGACGCCCGCCACCTGCGCGTTCTCCCGACCGGTGAATCCCGCCTTGTCCTCGGCGATGTCGAAGGAGGCCAGCGCCAGGTCGCCCGGCTCCACGTAGGTGTAGTGGCGCAGCGCGTAGTCGCAGGAGTTGACGTGGGTCCGCATGAGCGTGAAGCCCGCGCCGTCGCAGGGGTCGAAGAGCTTGGCGAGCACCGCGCGCCGGTCGGCCCCGGGCAGGCAGGCCAGGTTCCAGGCGGCGGATTCGGTGAAGGACGCGCCGAAGCCCTCGAGGATCTGTCGGGGGTCGGCCGTGTCGACGGAGAGGGTGAAATCGGGGTTCGCCTCATCACCGATCGGTTCGACCTGCTGGAGCCGGTCGCCGTCCCGGCCGGTCTGGACGATCTCCGTCGCGGCCCGGGCCGCCTCGGGGACGAGAAGAGCGCAGGCCAGGAGCAGGATTCGCAGCGTTCCCATCGGGGCCATCCTTGGGCTCGGGGAAACGGTCATCATTTCAGAAGTGTCATCCGGTTCGTCTGGACGCCGCCGTCGGCCTCGAGGCGACAGAAGTATACACCGGAAGGCGCGGGGCGCCCGTCGCGATCCACACCTCGCCAGGAAACCTCGTGGCGGCCTCGCGGGACGACACTGTTGTCCAGCAACTCGGCCACCCTCCGGCCGGCGGCATCGAAGACGCCCAGGCTCACCGCCATGTCCCGCGGCGCCTCGAACACGATGGTCGTCCGGGGATTGAAGGGATTGGGATAGGCCCCCACCAGCACCGGCGACGCGGGCGGGCCCGGCTCTTCGACGCCGCTCACGCCGTCGACCCAGCGCAGCAAGCCGCACGCGCGGGGCGCGGCCGCCACCGTGCGCCCGTCCGAGAAGCGGATGGTCGTCTCGGCCTCGTCCGCATTGTAGTAGACGTAGTTCGTGCCCGCGTCCGACGCGAAGACGGCGTAGTGCGGCGTGTCGGCCGTCACCGTGGGATCGAGCTGGCCGAGCGAGGCCAGGCTCTGCAGCCAGTAGTAGGTGTGGGCTTTCGACTCCCCGCCCTCGGGCGCGTAATACGGGTCGGCGTCGAAATAACCCAGGGCCGTCTGCGGGTCGGCCAGGGCCAGGTATTCCCACATGATGTCCACCCAGTCGTCGGGCGCGCCGCCGTTCTCCAGGACCACCTCGTCGTAGTTGTCCTGCACGTAGTCGGGGTGGCGTCCGAGGTAGAGCGAGGCCGGCGTGATGGGCAGGACGTTGATGCCGTGGATCATCTCCGGCTCGGCCGAGAACCAGGTCTCGTGGGTGGCCTTCGTGCCCCACACCATGCCGACGCAGTTGTGTGCGTAGGTCTCGGGAAAGACGACGTCGTCCACGTCGAACCAGTACTGCTCGATGGCGTGCATCTCGGTGGTGTAGAGGTAGACGCCCAGGTCTCGCACGACGTCGTTGCCGGTGAGCGATCCCCACAGGGCCGTGGCGGCGGCGAACTGCATCGACTCGGACGAGGATTCCTGGTTGTTGCCGTCGCCGAAGCCGGCGTGTCCGGAGGCCCAGGCGTGGCCGGCGTAGGGATCGAAGCAGCGCAGGAAGGGAAACAGCGGGTCGTCGCGGTCCCAGGCCGCGGCGTCACGGATGAGCATGTCGACCATGCCGCCCCAGTTCTCCTCCAGGGCCCACCCGGGATCGAACATGGCGACCACCGACGCGGCCATGACGAAGTAGCCCCAGTGGAAATGGTGGTCGTTGAGCTGCCGCCCCGTGCCGAAGGTGGACGGGAAGCCGTAGAGCGTGCCCCAGGTGTCGTTGTAGTAGAAGAGCGTCTGCTCCTCGCCGGCCGAAGCGGTGAGCCAGTCCTCCAGCTTCGCCTGGAGGCCGGTCAGCAGGTAGTCGCGCACGTCGGCGCGCCCCACCCGGTCGGCCACGCGGATGGCCGACGACACGATGCCCAGGTCCTTGCCGCCGTAGTAGGTGTCGCCCCGGAAAAAAAGCTGCGTGTAGGACTGGCTCAGGAAGTCGTCCAGGTATCCGTCCATCAGGACGCCGTCGTAGCCCGGCTCGACCTCCAGATCGGCCGGCAGGATGGGCAGGATGCCGGGGTAGGTCATGGTCGTGCTGAACTCCGAGGCGCGAACGACCTTCATCTCGCCCTGCAGGGAATCGAAGGCATAGCCCAGGAACGCCGCATCGGTGTGCAGCCACTGGTGCCGGTACAGCGCCAGCAGCGGACGCGTCTCCGTGCCCTCCTTGACCACGGTGTCGACCTGGAAGTCGGTCGTCACGGTCGCGGCCGCCTCGTCGTAGTCCCAGGAGACGCGCGTATCGCTCACGAAGGCGAAGGCGTGCTCCCGGAACTGGGCCAGCGTCGCGAGCGAGTCGTCCGGCAGGCTGGCCACCGACATGTAGTCCAGCCCGCTCAGATCGGACTGGAAGACGGGAAAAGACGT
>Ga0180429_10003749_pt1 | contig 12276 bp, 9 predicted proteins | sample SS_ome_FD_132428 | JGI IMG/M metagenome (GOLD analysis project Ga0180429, IMG submission 132428) | Hypersaline lake sediment archaeal communities from the Salton Sea, California, USA - SS_1_S_1 metaG | ecosystem: Environmental > Aquatic > Non-marine Saline and Alkaline > Hypersaline > Sediment ... | reverse complement strand
TCGATCCGTTCAACGTGGGCCGTGATCCGTTCGAGCAGCGCCTGCACCTGAGGGTGGTCCTCAGTTGGTGCCTCGGGCTCTGAATCGGCCCACTCGGCCATGCGGTCGTTGATATCGTTTTGCACAGCGATGATGCCCGAGATGCGGATGGTCCTGGCGGCCTGGGGGACGGGGCCCTGGCGCTCTGGAACGTCCTCGAGATCCAATGCCTTGAGGAAGCGGTAGGCTCTGTACGACGGTGTCGGTAGATCCTCTGGAGTCATCCTGTGGTCCCGGCAGATGGCCTCTGTTCGATCCACGCTCCTGCGGATCCAGGCACGGAAGCGCTCGGCCTCAGCGGGCGGAATGCCCACCGACAGCTGCTTCCGCGCCCGTCGCGCCGTTCGGACCAGCCCGGAGATGCGAACTCTCTTCTTCCGTTTGGTCATGAGGACTCACTTCTGTTCATTCAATGCGCGGCGATGGTGCGCGTCGCCCTGGCGCTGGCGGGGCCTCCAGCGGGGTGAGCAGGTCGCCCGGACGTATCCAATCCCCTCCAGCCCGCCTTGGGCACCGAAAAGGAGGCCTGCTAGAAGGGCCACAGCAGCGGCAGCACGGCCGTGCAGACAGCGATCAGTAGCAGAATCAGCGGACCGCCGACCTTGAGGTAGTCGGCAAAGCGGTAGTTGCCCGCGCTCATCACCAGCGTGTTGACCGGCGAGGCGACCGGGGAGGCCATGCCCAGCGAGGCGGCCATGGCCACCGCCATCATAAAGGCGTACGGACCCACGCCCAAGGACTGGGCCGCGGCCAGGGCGATCGGCGCGATGAACACGGTGGTGGCGGTGTTCGAAAGCACTTGAGTGAAAGCTGAGGTCAGCAGGAGGAGCCCGCCCAGCACCGCCAGGGGGCCGAGGCCGCCCAACCCGTTGATCAATCCCTGAGCCGCCAGGTCAACAAGCTCGACCCGTTCCATGGCCTGGCTCAGGGGCAGCATCCCGGCGATGAGCACCAGGCTCCTCCAGTCGATGGCCCGGTAGGCCTCGTCCATTGTCAGGCAGCCGCTGAGGATCACAGCCAGGGCTGCCATCAAGCTTGCCGTCGCCACGGGCAGCAGGTTCGTCACCAGGAATACTAGCATCGCCCCCATAATCAGCAGGGTCAGACCCGCCTTCGATCGCATTGGCGCGCCTGTCATCCGCTCCGGCTGTCCCATGACGACGAAATCGTTGGGATGCTCCCGCAGAGTCAAGATGTGGCTCCAGGGACCCTGGACGAGCAGGATGTCCCCGAAGCGGAGGGGCGTCGTTTTGAGATCCAACAGCTCATCGGCGCCGGGCCTGTTGATGCCCAACACGGTCAGGTTATAGTGGCTGCCGAACTCGATCTCGCTCAACGTCTTGCCCACCAGCGAAGAGCGGGGCGGCAGCAGCGCTTCGGCGAGTCCTATCTCCTCGCTGATCAGCGCCTCCTCATCGTCCGACGTTACCGGTTGGACGCCCAGGTTACAGGAGGCGGCGGCGGCTCCCACGTCGTTCCCGTCGCCCTGCACGATCAGGAGGTCCCCCGCCTCTAGCACCGTGCCGGGCCCCGGTTGAATTGACTCGGCGCCCTCTGACCGGTCGGCCAGACTGGTTTGTGCGATGGATCGGGAGGGTCGGAGGATCTCGACGACGGTGACCCCGAAGCGCTGGCGGAGGGCTGCCTCGGTCACCGTCCCACCAGCCAGCTCCGACCCGCGCCGCACCCGCAGGCGAAAGAGGTTGTCTGGCAGCCGGTACCGGGCGATCAGCTCTTGCGGGGTCTCCACCCGCTGCAGCGCGGCCTCGGGCTTTCGGTCGGGGAGCAAGCGGCGGCCGAGGAGGAGCATGAAGGGCACCCCTACTAGCAACAGCGCCAGGCCGATGGGGGTGTAATCGAAGAAGCCGAAGGGCTCCAGTCCGGCCTGAACCAGCAGGTCCGCCACGATCAAGTTCGGCGGCGTGCCGATGAGCGTGGTGGCACCGCCCAGCAGGGCGCCGAAGGATAGCGGAATCAACAGACGGGATGGGCTGGTCCTGGTCCGCTCTGCCACGCTGATGATTGCCGGTAGAAGGACCGCGACGGTGCCGGTGCTGCTGATGACGGCCGAGAGCACGGCGACGGTGATGGTGATCACAAGCATCAGGCGGGTCTCGCCCGGACCAGCGACGGCGAGGATGCGGCGGCCGATGACGTCGGCCAGGCCGGTGTTGAGCACTGCACCACCGACGACGAAGAGCGCGGCGATGCTGAGCACAGCCGGGTTTGAGAAGCCCGCCAATGCCTCAGCCGTGGTCAACACGCCGCTCAGCATCAGGCTGACCACCACACCCAGCGCCACCAAGTCGACGCGCAGCCACTCGGTGACGAACAGGACAATGGCCGCGGCCAGGATGACCAGCACGCCCCACATCTCCAGAGTCACGTTCGATCGCCTCTTCCCATCATCGGCCGACTGCCGGCGGCCTTGAAATCAAGGGCGCTGCCGCGCCGACCCCCACAGTCCATGTAGCCCCCTCACAGCCGGGATCCCCACTGGTCCCACTTCTCCGGACAGCCGGGGAGGCCCATCCCCCCTTACGACCCGGAACGCCCTTAGTGGCACGTTCTCCGCGGGTCGGGCCCTCTCGGTGCGTGAGGACCCCCTGACGGACGCTTTGCTCGGGGATAGTCAAGCAGCGCCGCAAATCGTTGGCATGCCGCTCTTCTATGATTGTCCCGGCCAATCAGGGCCAACTGGAGCATGTGGCTGCTTGCGGAGCGTGCGGAATGTAGCACCACATTGCGGGTTTGGCAAGGGCTCAGCGGCGTGTCTGTGCAGGCAGCCCCGTCCTCGTACATTGAAGGCCGCTGCGGACACCAGTTGGTCGCGGTCAGGCGCGTCGGCCCGGCCCCGATACGATCCGCGGGACTTCTTGTCGGTGCAGCTTGGTTGCCAGGGAGAGCGAGGAGGTTCCGGCTACGGCCTCGGGCGGCGGCGTGCAGCTGTGGGCCGCGATCCACGTTTCGGTCTGTAAGCTCGCCGCCAGGATTGGCCTGGAGACCAACGCATTCGGGCACGGGCCCCCAAAGGACGTACGTCTAAGCCAGCAGAGACTGCCCGGCGACGCCGATGTGCATATGGCGGGTTTCTTCACCCGTTCTCTGCGCGCTCATCGGGCGGAACGGCAACCGGTCGGCAAGCAAGGCAGAGGCACAGAAAGGCCGGGGGCGTCCGCTCACGCCGACGCCCCCGGCCTCTTGTCTCAACTGTCAACCGCTACAGAGGCAGTTAACAGCGCTTCCACCTAGAAGTCGTAGTGTTCTCCCAAGGGGACAACATCGACGGCCCTAGGGCCCTTCGGGCTCTCTTCGATCCCGAATTCGACTTTCTGACCCTCACGGAGGGTCCGGAAGCCTGACGTTTGGATGGCCGAGTGGTGGACGAATACGTCGTCACCCTCTTCGGGTGCGATGAATCCGAACCCTTTCTCGTTGCTGAACCACTTGACCTCGCCGGTCTGCTTCTGTTGCTTCTCGTCCATCTTACTGCTTTTCTCCTTATACTACTGAATACCCTAAGCGGCTGCACAGATAGCTACAAAACACTGCCGGGACGATCGGCGCCCGCGCAGTGTCTGCTTCGCTACCTGTATTTGCCGCATCCTAATCATATTATGCATGTTTTCGCCCGGACGTCAAGTGAATACACTGTCGCGGGCCACCGTCCTTGGTCGGAATAGGGCCCATCTCGGACAGAGCGCGCGGAGAGTCCGGTGGGTAGGATCGAGACCAGTCCCCGTGGTTGGAGGGCAGGGGACAGTGGACAAGAGGGGTGCGGTGCGTATGGAGGGCGCTCGCTCACAGGGTTGACGAGATTGGCGACGAGGCGGGCGTGAGGCGATGCAAGAGGTGGGCGAAGCGGCAAGGATCATCATCGGTGGCCTCGTGGGCGACCGGTAACGCGTCCCGGTGAGGACGGACTCGAGGCTGACGAACCTGCTCCTAGATGTCATCTTCTGGGAGAGGGAGTCAGTCCACCCGGCTTGATGGTGTCAAGCCACGCGGTCGGGTCGAGACGCGCTGTCGGCACGACGATTGCTCGAGCAACCGCGGAGTGACTCCCCCAACCGGCCTCGGTCAGAGACCCCTGTTGGAAGGCTTCGCGCCAGTACGCTGTTGAAGGGGATCGGCTGGATTAGCCCGAGCAGCGCAGGAACGCGTGACATACTGCGCCGGCTTCGAAAGGTGAACCTCCAACAGGGCCCGACGGCACTAGCGGCTGGGTCTAAGTCTGCCAACGGCACCTCGCGGCCGAGACAAGCTCAGTCAGCGGTCGTGAGTTCGCCTAGTAGAAGACTCCCCGCGGCAGCGATTTCGCCTGTCGCACCCAGTCCTGCACCAAGGCCTGACCAGGCGGGCGTCGGACCAAGTCCTCCTCCCCATTTACCGTGAGCAAAGCCTGATGCAGATGCTCGGGGTTGCGCTGAGCCAGTTCGACGACCGTGTCGACCCCGGCCCTCTCCAGCAGGTCACTGTACTCCTCGCCGACCCCGCGAACCCGCATGAGGTCGGCCCGGTTGACCCAGTCAAGGATGAATTCGTCGCCGATGCCAGTGGCCTCCTGGATCTCCTCTCGCCCCTCAGGGGTTGCCCCGGCCGCTAGCAGTGCCTCGACTGTGCCAATCCCAGCCTCCCGCAACTGACTGGCGTAGATTTCGCCAATTCCCTCAATCGTCTCAAGCTTTGGCATCTCGCTTCTCCTTAGTCGGGTTCTCGTTGGGTTGCCAGTTCACAGACGTGCGGGCGACCCGGACGCTGGCCCGGGTCGCCGATGCGCCCGCGCCCTAGGCGGGGATATCGAGCTCTTGCCCCGGATGGATGAGGTTTGGATCTTTGATCTTGTCCCTGTTGGCCTCGAAGATCTCGGGCCAGCGGCTGGCGTCGCCAAGCAGATTCTTGGCGATCTTGCTCAGGCTGTCACCCGACTGGACGACATAGGTGCGGGCTTGAGCCTCCTCTTCCTTCTTTTCTTTCAGTTCTCTGGCTTCCTCTCTCGCCCGACGAAGATCGACCGCTTTCTCACGCAGGCGCTCGCGCTCCTCTCGGGCGGCCTTGGCCTTTGTCTTAGCTGCCTCTCTCTCCGCCTCGGTGAGTTCGCCTTTCATCTCCTCGAGCTTGGCCTCGGCCTCCTTCAGCTTCTTCTCGGCGGCCCTGGCCTTGGCTTCGGCAGCCTCGCGCTTGGCCCTCTCGAGTGTGGCTTCGTGCTCTGCTGCTTCAGCTTCGTCCTCCGCCTCCTTGGCTTTCTTCGCCTCGTCCCGGCTTGAGAGCGCGTCGACAGCCTGGCCAAGAATGCCCTTCCGTTCTCTCTTTTCCTGCTTGTCACCCTTCGCCATCGTGCACCTCCTTGATATTTGGACCTTCCGGTCGATTAAGTATGTCTCTACCTCTGCGCCATTAGTGCCTTCAACATGGCTTGTCCCACCAGCCCTCCGGCTGCGGCGCGACGATTGTTGGTTTGAAGCGGGTCAACGTGCTGAGAGCCCACCAGGGCGCTGGTTAGGGCCTGACTGAGAGCGGCACCCGAGTCGGCGCCGGACTGCCGTGCCCGGAAAAACGAGAGGGCGGCGGGCACCAGAGACTTAAGGAGTCCGCCCAGCGGCCCGTTGGCTTGTTCTTGTGGACGTGAACGGGCCCCGCTCATTCCCAGGAGTTCCTCGAGGACACTGCCGGACGCTTGACCCCGCTCGGGGTGTTCCTCCTTCGGGATAGATCCCAACAGAGCCTGGACCACGGACATGGCGTCATCCTGTGTAATTTCGGATCGATCCTGCAATTGGCCGGCGGCCTTTGTCAAACCCTGGGCGTAGTACTGACTGGTCCCACCGCGCCCCTCTGACTGCAGGCGCTGACCGGCCCGCTCGAGTGCTGCAGCAGGGGGCTGATCTCGATTCTGCTCCAGCGCGTCAACGATCATGCGCATGTTCTGCACCATATTGTCGCCGTGATTGCCGTTGTGGCCGTCGAGGCTATTGAGATCCTGCTGGTGCGCAGCGACCATCTGCTGGGCCGCTGCGAAGAGCTCGGTGAGGTCTACTTGTGGCCCGCTCATTCGGGATCCTCCTCCCTGGCGGGCCTGTCGCTCGCGCAGGACTTGGTCGTGAACTCCCAAGGATACATTGTTGGAGATCGGTGGGTGGCAAACTTGATTGTATCATAGCAATCATGTGCTTGCAATAGCGGATGTGCTTGGGAGGTGCTAACAACTTGTGGCGGAGCGAGTCTTCGTCTGAAGGCCCGCTGACAGGCTGCCACGGCATGCGAGACCTCCTGGAGAACGAGCCGGAGGAAAGTGGAGGCAGGCGGTGGGGAAGGCTGGGGCCCACGGTCGCGTGCGCTCGGCTATCGCAGCGAAGCCCCGGCAGGCGATCGCGTCTATCGCGATCGGGACCGGCTCAAAGCCGTCGTTAAGGACCTCGATCGCTTCCTCGACGTGCGGGCGCTGGGCATCGAACAGCCTATGCGACCAGCATAGACCAGAAAACAAAGAAGCCGGGGGCGTCCGCGTCAGCGGACGCCCCCGGCTTTCTGTCTCAACTGTCAACCGCTACAGAAGCAGCTAACAGCGCTTCCACCTAGAAGTCGTAGTGTTCTCCCAAGGGAGTAACATCCACGGCCCTAGGGCCCTTCGGGCTCTCTTCGATCCCGAATTCGACTTTCTGACCCTCACGGAGGGTCCGGAAGCCTGATGTCTGGATGGCGGAGTGGTGGACGAACACATCGTCACCGTCATCGGGTGCGATGAATCCGTACCCCTTCTCGTTGCTGAACCACTTCACCTCACCGGTCTGCTTCTGTTCCTTCTCGTCCATCGTGCTGTTCTTCTCCTTATTACTACTAAATCGACTAAGCGGCTACACAGATAGCTACAAACACTGCCCCGACGTTCCTCGCCGGGCAGTGTCTCATTCACTACCTGTTCTTACCGCATCCTAGACGTATTATACGTGGTGCTGCGCCGGCGTCAAGTGCAGGCGTGACATCTGTGCATAGGGGTTCGCTAACGCCTTGTCGCGGAGATTGTCGCTGTCTGGAGACCGTTGGGGCCGGTGTACTGACCAGTTGTGACTGCCATAGATGGCAAGCATACGGTCGTCAGGTGCGACGCACCTGCAAGGTGCATCGCACCGGTCGGGGAGAGAACTCTTCAGTGCACACCGTGACGTTGTTTCGAGTGCCTGCCAACGGCTCGATGACGGGTGTCTCGTCATCGGTACCACGGGGGGATCGGCCAAATCGGCTGAAGGCGGATTCGCCGATGACACGTGCGTCCCTCTACTACGTGGTTGATCCTTGACCCTTCCGTGGCGCTTGACACTGGCACGCGCATACGATATCCTGACCGGTGAGGGCAAGGGCACGTGGGACAGGCAGCTGTGACAGATGGACTCGGACACGGGGGTACTGTTGGACTTCAGGCACAAATCGGCGGAGGTCTTCGTTCCGGACGGGCTGTCCTCATGGGAGGCGCTGGGGCGGACGACCCATCTGGGCGTGGGGGCGCATCCGGACGATCTAGAGATCCTGGCCTGCGAAGGCATCCTGAGCTGTCTTCATCGCGATGACCGCTGGTTCTGCGGCGTCGTGATGACGGACGGGGCTGGGTCGCCCCGCAGCGGGCCCTACGGCGGGTACAGCGACGCAGAGATGCGGACGGTCCGGCGTGCCGAGCAGAAGAAGGCAGCTGTGGTGGGCGGCTACGGGGCCCAGGTCATGCTCGACTATGCGAGCTCGGCAGTGAAGAATCCTTTGAACGCGGGCCCGGTGGAGGACCTGACGTGGGTTCTGGAGCGAGCAAGGGCCGAGGTGATCTACACGCACAGTCTGGCGGACAGGCACGAGACCCACGTGGCGACAGCACTGCGCGTCATCGCTGCCGTGCGCGGGCTTCCTGCCGAGGCCCGACCCGAGTGCTTGTACGGCTGCGAGGTCTGGGGCGCTCTCGATTGGCTCCCCGACGAGGAGAAGGTGGCTTTGGACGTGTCGAGTCACAAGAACCTCCAGTGGGCCCTCCTGGGGGTCTTCGATTCTCAGGTCTGTGGCGGCAAGCGCTATGACCTGGCCGCGATGGGACGCCGGCGGGCGAACGCGACGTACCACGCGTCTCACGAAATCGATGCGGCGAGGGGGATGATCTTCGCCATGGATCTGGCGCCCATGGTGGAGGCGTCGGAACGGGACGTGTCTGCCTACGTACAGGGGATCGTCGAGCGGTTTGCGAGAGACGTTGCGGGACGGATCGACAGGCTCGGCGGGTAGTTTCATAGAGCTATGTCTTGCGAGGATCGAGCAGGTAGGCACGCGCCGTCAGGGCCGGGGACCTGGCATGAAGCGCGGATGACGTGAGCAGGCGCCGACCCATCCAGGATTGCCGCAAGCCCTGGCGCTTGATTCTTGAGAAGGCCAGCGTGTCCTGATCAGGGCGAAGGCTACCTCAAGGTCCAAGAGCCCAGGTTGAAGCATCTTCCAGGGAGACCGGGTGTTGCGTGTGAGGGTGCGCAGGATCAGCATTTGTGATACCGCTTCGATCCGTTGCCCGCACAACAGAATGGAGTAGGAGGTACGTCATCATCCGCGCGTCACGAAGCATCACGTGTCCCGTGCACCCCCGCTCGGCGGCGATGGTCCGTCGTGAACAGACAGCAGGCTGGTCCCTTTCCCTGAGCTCGAAGGGGGATCAATCCACCGCGCTGGCCGGGCCCATAGCAAGCAGCCCGCTGCTGGAGGGTGACTTCGTTCATCAGGGATGGAGCATGTGCAAGGATATGACCAGCGGCACGTGCACAGGCCGACGAAGATCGGCACCGGTGTATGATTGCCCCCTATGGAAGCGAGTCCGATGAACCATCTCAGCGCTGCGTTGACGGACGTGCCCGGGCCCTCGGACCGGAATATGGCCATACGCGTGACCCCGGCGGCCGAGAGGGCATTGCGGGAGAGGCATCCGTGGCTGTATGCCAACTCGATCCGCGAGCAGAGCCACGAGGGTGCGCCCGGCGATCTGGCCGTCGTCTTTGACCGGAAGGGGCGATTTCTGGCCGTGGGCCTCTACGACCCGGACTCGACGATTCGCGTGCGTGTCCTCCAGCACGGTGAACCGGCCCGCATCGGACAGGCATGGTTTTCCACTCATCTGTCGGAAGCCGCCGCCCGTCGCGCGCCTCTTCAAGACCGGCCCCGAGCGGCTCTTACCACCGGCTACCGGCTGGTTCACGGGGAGAATGATGGCTTTCCCGGATTGGTCGCGGACAGGTATGAGCAGACGCTGGTGGTCAAGCTGTACACGGCTGCCTGGATACCCCACATTCAGGACGTGTTGGCAGCGTTGATCGACACGGTCGAGGCCGAGCGCCTGGTGCTTCGCCTTGGGCGGGTGGTGCAGGACCGACCGCAGGTCTTGCACGGTCTGAAGGATGGCGTGGTCTTGTCCGGGCAGCCTCTCGACGGTCCCGTGCTATTCTGGGAGAATGGTCTCCGTTTCGAGGCTGACCCCATGCGAGGGCAGAAGACGGGATTCTTCCTCGACCAGCGGGAGAACCGGGCGCGGGTGGAACCTCTTACCGCCGGCAAGGACGTGCTCAACGTGTTCGCTTACACAGGCGCGTTCTCTGTTTACGCCGCCCGGGGCGGGGCACGACGCGTCGTGGACGTCGACATGAGCGCACCAGCGCTGGCAGTCGCAGCGCGCAACCTGGCGCATAACCGCCACCTCCCGGCTGTGGCGACGACTCGGCATGAGACAGTCGTCGGTGATGCCTTCGACACGCTGGCGCATATGGGAGAGGCGGGCCGACGGTTTGACGTGGTGATCATCGACCCGCCGGCCTTCGCCCGCCGGAGGGCCCAGGTGGATGGGGCGCTCTCCGCCTATGGGCGTCTGACTGAGCTAGGGCTTGAGGTCTTGTCGCCTGATGGTGTGCTGGTTCAGGCTTCTTGCTCCAGTCCAGTTGATGCGGAAGCGTTCTTCGAGACCGTCCACGGCGCTGCTAGGCGCGCAGGACGTCCGCTGCGCGAGCTGGAGCGGACGGGTCATCCTCTAGATCACCCTGTTAGCTTCGAACAGGGAGCCTACTTGAAGTGTCTCTTTGCTAGAGCTGCTTGAAGAAGTATCGCATCGCCACCGTGTGGGTCTGGATGGCGTAGGCTGGCCGCCTGATGCAGGGCGTGGACCTTGAGATCAACCTTGCGAAGGTCGGCGTCTCCTCGGCGGGGCAAGGTCTTTCGCGCGGTTCGGGTGCTCTGACCTTCTATCGCTGTCGGCGCAATCTTCGCGAGGTACGGCATCAGCCGTAGGCCTCGGCCTCCAGCCCCTCGCGGTCCAGGAGTTCAATCCTCTGGCGGTCGAAGCGAATGAGCCCCGCGTCGGCGAAGGAGCGCAGGGTCCTCCCGATCATCTCACGTACGGTACCTAATCGTGCGGCCATCTCTGCCTGGGTCCACTCGCGGGCCATGGCATCGTCCTCGGCCTCGTCCTCCGCCCGCCGCAACAGAAAGCGCGCCAGCCGGCCGCGGACGGTGCGTAGGGAGAGGTCCTCGACGAGGTCTGTCAAATGGTCGAGACGGTCGGCGAAGTCCTCCAGGAGGGCTAGGGCCAGTGGTGGGGAGGTGGTGACGAGGGTAAGTAGCTCCTCCCGTGGGATGGCGTAAAGGACGGCGGGCTCGACAGCCTGGGCGGTGGCGTGGTTGACCCCTCCGGGGCGGAAGGGAGGGACGGTGTTGAAGCTCTTCCCCGGCCCGAGCTGCGAGAGGACTTGCTCGCGCCCCTCCGGCGAGGTGCGCAGTACGCGCACCCGGCCTTCGGCGACGAAGTAGGCCGCGCGGCAGGGATCCCCCTCGAAAATGACAAACTCGTCGGGGGCGTAGGTGCGCCGGATCGAGGCACGCGCCACGCGCTCGAGCGTGTCGGGAGGTAAGTCCGCGAAGAGGGCGATGCGCCGCATTGCGTCGGTGTTCGGGATCATGTCAGGGCGATTGTATCCCAAGGGGGACGGGGGGTCAAACCTCGTGCCAGAGTAGAAGTGACTCGTGCTGAATCCGGCCTCGGGCGGTCTCCAGACGTAGACCTATAGAGTTCTAACGGGGTCCCAAGTCGCTGGATGCTGCATGGAATCGGTCCTGTACTTATTATACGGGAGTACGACGAAAACCCGATAGGATGTGATCCGGTGTCCGGATCGGCCTAGGGGCTTATCAGCACCTTTGGATTGACGGGGTGGGGCGGGCGCTCCCCTCTCAAGCCTGCGATCAGATTGCGGGCGGCCGTCGTCGCCATTTTCGACCGAGTGGCGACGCTGGAGCTGGCTATGTGCGGGCAGACGATGAGGTTGGGCAACGTGAGCAGCCTGTGGTCGACCGGCAGCGGCTCCGGATGGGTCACGTCGAGGGCGGCGGCGGCGATCTGACCGTCTGTCAAGGCGCGGTAGAGGGCATCGGAGTCGATGATGGGTCCGCGGGCGGTGTTGATCAACACCGCCGAGGGTTTCATCTTCTCGAAGGCCTTAGCGTCGATCATATGCTTCGTCTCGTCCGTCAGCGGGACGTGGAGCGTGACGAAGTCGGACTCGCGCAGCAGGGTGTCCAAGTTGACGCATTTGGCGCCGACCTCTTCGGCTTTCTCCGGCGCGCAGCCGGGATCGACGTAGAGAGTCTCCATATCGAACCCCCGGGCACGACGGCAGACGGCGGTTCCGATCCGTCCCATGCCGATGACGCCCAGGGTGGCGCCGTGGACATCTTGACCGGTCAGGAGACGCGGGCCCCACGTCTTCCATCTCCCCTCACGAACGTAGTCCATGCCCTCGACGACGCGGCGGGCGCCGGCCATAAGGAGCGCAAAGGCGAAGTCGGCGGTCGTGTCGGTGAGGATGCCGGGTGTGTTGGTGACGAGGATCGAGCGCTCCGTGGCTGCCTCCAGGTCGATGTTGTCGTAGCCGACGGCATAGTTAGAGATGACCTTCAGCTGGGGGCCGGCCGCGTCCATGACCTCGGCGTCGATGGGATCGGTGAGCAGGCAGAGGAGCCCGTCCCTTCCTGCGATCTGCTCTAGAAGTGTCTCGCGCGGCGGCGGGATCTCTTCGTCCCAGACGTCGGCGCGGCAGGCGTCGTGGACCATCTTGAGCCCGTTCTCTGGAATGGCGCGCGTCACGTAGACGTTCGGCTTGATCATAGCGGCGAACCTCCTCAGGCTGTCTCTCCGTCCCGGTTGACACGAACGGTGCTAACGTACCCTGGGTGCAC
>Ga0180429_10003743_pt1 | contig 12284 bp, 9 predicted proteins | sample SS_ome_FD_132428 | JGI IMG/M metagenome (GOLD analysis project Ga0180429, IMG submission 132428) | Hypersaline lake sediment archaeal communities from the Salton Sea, California, USA - SS_1_S_1 metaG | ecosystem: Environmental > Aquatic > Non-marine Saline and Alkaline > Hypersaline > Sediment ... | reverse complement strand
TGTGCTTTGCTGTGGCACGTAACTTCATCTCTTCCCTGGGAAGGGGCAAGACCATGAAATTTCCCGTGATGTTTCAGGGAGGGGTTAGCTCCAACATTGGAATGGTACGGGCATTCAAAGATCTACTGAATGCCAAAGAAGGCGATCTTCTGATCCCGGAGCACAACACTTCCATGGGGGCCATCGGGGCCGTTCTGCATAACATAGCAGAAGGGATCAAAGATCAAGCCTACCAGGGAATCGGAAAACTGGAAGAATACATCCATGGGGAAAAATCCAGGGGTAAATCCTTCGAACCACTCACCGCACCGGACAATGATATCAGGAAAGATCTGTACGAGATCCCCGAGTCTGAAGAAAAATACCCGGTTTACCTGGGGCTGGATATAGGATCCTTAAGCACAAATGTGGTGCTCATCGATGAACAGAACCGGGTGATTGCCCGCCGCTATCTGCCCACCGCCAGCAAACCTCTGGAAGCCATCCGAAAGGGTATGTCAGAAATCTATGACGAAATCGGCGACATAGTGGTGGTAAAAGGAGCCGGGACCACCGGATCGGGACGTTACCTGACCGGTGATTTTATCGGGGCCGACCTGATTCGTAACGAGATCACCGCCCAGGCTACAGCTGCCATAGCATTTGACCCAAAAGTGGATACCATTTTTGAGATCGGGGGGCAGGATTCCAAATACATCAGCATCGATAATGGCGTGGTGGTGGATTTTGAAATGAACAAGGTTTGTGCCGCGGGCACTGGTTCCTTCCTGGAGGAGCAGGCCGAAAAGCTGGATACCAATATCATTGAGGAATTCGGTAAAATGGCCCTGGGGGCAGAGAAGCCGGCCGGATTGGGCGATCGATGTACGGTTTTCATGGAATCGGACCTGAATGCCTTCCAACAGAAGGGAGTAGAGAAGGACAACCTTCTGGGCGGACTGGCCTATTCCATCGTGCATAACTACATACAGAAGGTTGTACGCAAGAAAAGGGTGGGCAATCACATCCTGTTCCAGGGTGGTGTCACCAATAATCAGGCTGTGGTTGCAGCCTTTGAAAAGGTGACAGGCAAAAAAATCCATATCCCTCCTCATTTTGATGTGACAGGAGCGATCGGGGCAGCCATGCTGGCTCGCGATCATGTCAACGAGAACAAATTGGAAACCCGTTTTAAGGGCTTTGATATAAGTAAAATACCCTATACGGTAGACAAATTTACCTGTAAGGCCTGCTCCAATCAGTGTGAGATCCGCAGGGTCAGAATAGAGGGAGAAAAGAAACCCTTATTCTACGGCGGGCGCTGTGAAAAATATGAGTTGGATGAACGCAAGGGTAAAGGGCAGGGAATCCCCAACTATTTCGAGGAACGCTTAGGCATGCTCACCGACGGATATGAAGCAGAAATCATTCCGGGCCGACCCACCATCGGAATTCCACGCGGATTAATGGTGTTCTATCAACAGTTCCCATACTGGAGCACATTCTTTAAGGAGCTTGGCTTCAATGTGGTGGTTTCTGAGGAAACCAACAACCAGACCGTTAAACAGGCACTCAACATGATCGTGGCTGAAACCTGTTTCCCGGTGGAAGTGATGCACGGCCATATCTATGAAATGCTTGAGGATCAGGTGGATTACATTTTTACACCCTTCATTATAAACTCAAAAGCTTCAAAAGATAATCCCACATCCAACTGCAACTGTCCCTGGGTGCAGACCGTTCCCTTCATGGTAAAGGCTTCTCTTGAGGAAGACAAGCGAGAAAAGCTATTAAGTCCCACCCTGAACTTCAGATATTACGGGAAGGTAGTGGAGAAGGAGCTGTATGAATACTTCGGGAAAAGATTCAAGCTGAGCAAGAAGCAGATCGTGGATGCCATGAAAAAAGCCGACGCGCGGCAGGACCTGTTTGAGGGCCGTGTCATTGAGCGGGGACGCGAGGTAATGGCCAGTCTGCCCGATGACAAAGAAATTCTGGCCATTATAGGCCGACCTTACAACACAGGCGATCCTGCTCTCAATCTGAGCATGGTTGAGAAACTGATCAACCTGGATGTTCTTCCCATTCCCATGGACTACCTGCCCCTGGCCGATGAGCACATCACGGATGATTACAACAAGATGTACTGGCCCAATGGACAGCGCATACTGGCTGCATCCAGGATCATAGCCCGGGACAATCGCCTGCATGGCATATACATGGGCAATTTCCGCTGCGGACCTGACTCCTTTCTTGCACACTTCGTGCACGAGGAAATGGCCGGTAAACCCTACATGGAAATTGAAATTGACGAGCATGGAGCCGATGCCGGAATGATCACTCGCTACGAGGCCTTCCTCGACAGCCTGAAGGGATCACGCCTGTCTATGGACAAAAAGAAAAAGGTTTATGTGCCCGGTAAGATGGCCTCCTCTCCACTTATGGACAGGACGCTGTATTTCCCCTACCTGAGTGATGCTTCCTATGTGATGGCTGCCGTTTGCAGAAGCTTTGGCGTTCATGCCGAATCGCTTCCCATGCAGAACCAGGAAGATCTGGACCTGGCGAGGAAGTATACCTCATCCAGGGAGTGCTTCCCCATGATCTGTACGACAGGCAGCTTCCTGAAAAAGCTCATGGATCCGGAAACCGATCCGTCCAAGGTAAGTTTCTTCATGCCCGACCATAACGGTCCGTGCCGCTTTGGGCAGTATAACCGTTTCCAGCGGGTACTCTTCGACCGGCTGGGCTATGACAAAACCGAGATCATTGCTCCCAGCAACGATGATTCCTATGAATCCATCTCCGGCGGACACGGATCCAAATTCCGGCTAAATGCCTGGAAAGGATTTGTGGCCATGGACATGCTCCGGAAAATGAAGCAGGAACGCAAACCTTACGAAGTCGTTCCAGGCAATACGGAGAAAGTGTATCAGCAAGCCCTGTCCAATCTGGTCTACTGCATGGAAAACGGGGGAAAGGACCTGACCGAAACCCTGGCACAAATTGCCTACTCCTTCACCCAGATACCACTTTCCAATGGCAAAAGAAAGCCGGTTGTGGCCATAGTTGGCGAAATCTTCATGCGTGACAACGATTTCTGCAGTGCTCACCTGGTGCGACGACTGGAAAAGTTCGGGGCCGAGACCTGGATAGCCCCCTTTGCCGAATGGCTTTCCTATTCCACCATTCGTTATACCCGGGACAGTCGTTGGAAAGGCGACTTCAAAGGGGTGGTAAAATCCAAACTCCAGGAATATTTCCAGGAGCGAACCGCCAGCAAAATTATCAAACCCTTCCACGGACTATTTGATGAAGACAAGGAAGTAGCGGTCAAAGACATGCTCAATGCCTGCGGGCCCTATGTCCACCGGCACTATGACGGCGATCCGGCTCTGAATCTTGGCACCTCTGCAATTTTGGTAGACAAAGGGATCTCCGGCATTGCCAACATCCTGCCCTTTACCTGCATGCCGGGAACCCTGGTGGCCTCTGTCTCCGATCAGCTGAGAAAGGACAAAGGAAACATTCCCTATGTGAGCATAGCCTACGACGGTCAGGAAGATTCTTCCATAGAACTCCGGCTTCAGGCCTTTATGCATCAGGCTTACGAGTATGCGGATGAAAAGGGCCTGAGCACACCTACCCAGGAAATTCTTCACTAGTATTCCACTGCAGGAGGAGATTCTTTATAGCTCCACCGGAAGAAGACGATGGAAATCTATGCCATCGGGAGTTACCTTTGCCTGAACGACAAATATTTCCACCCCCTGTCGAACGGCTTCATCCAGCGCCTGTCCGTAGGCAGGATCTATCTCCCTGGCCGGGGAAAATATATTTACATCCGATCGTTGCACCACATAGATCATGACCGCCCGCAATCCCGCCTTCTTCACCCTGATCAGTGTGCGAAGGTGCTTGCGACCACGTTCCGTAATTGCATCGGGAAAAAGGGCCCTGTTCCCCACTTTCATGCTTACGTTTTTCACTTCCAGAAAACAGCCCCTCGATGGTTCTTCTCCCTTCAGCCCAAGTGTGTCCTCTGCGTACAGGTCAAATCGGCTATCCTGCCATTTTACCTCCCTTTGCACATTTTTTAATCCTTCCAATCCCTGGATTTTACCTGAAAGGATCCATTCAAATGCCAGGGCATTGGGATTGGAGGTATTGATTCCCACCCAATCGCCTTCGATAAGGATCATTTCCCAGGTATAGCGGGTTTTTCGCTTAGGATCATTGGCCGGGGAAAGCCAGACTTCGGCACCTTCCTCGAGGCAACTAAGCATACTGCCCGAATTGGTGCAATGCGCTGTAACTTCAGTACCATCATCCAGAATCACATCGGCCAGAAATCGCTTATACCTCCTAATCAGGCGACCATGTATCAAAGGGTAAGTGAACTTCATCATAGCTGCGTTGTTCTTCAAATATATAGTTATTAACTTTAGATAAACCAAAACAGAAAATGATGAAACGATTTGTAAGCTTTCTTGTCCTCATGTGCCTGTTCTTTTCTGTCAATGAGCTCCAGGCCCAGAGCCTGAGACAAAAGGTCATGCAAAGACTGAACAAGAAAGTGGAAATAAAAGACAAAAGTGACTCTACTACAGTTGTAGAGATTGAAGACGCCTCTTCATCCTCCAGTGCCAGGATGTCAAACCAGGTAATGATGGATGCCCTCGGCCTGACCGGGAATGTGGATTATGAAAGCGATTACAGCTTCGATGCCTACATCCAGATGGAGATCTCCAATTACAAAAAGAACGGCAAATTGGACGACCAGGTACTCTACGATAACCACGTAAACAAAACCAAGGCCGATTATGCCATGGTATTTAAGGATGGCAATGACAAATCGACCATCATTTTCGATACGAAAAACAGCGCCATGCTGATCCTTACCGATAGCGACGGTGAGAAATCGGGTTTTGCCACCACCATCGATCCTGCAGCCATGGCTGATCTGGCTGAGAAGTATTCCGAGGAAGAAGTGGAAGAGGATCCGGCTGTACTGAATGCATACAACATCAAGAAAACAGGTAAGTCCAAGGATATTCTGGGTTATAAATGCGATGAGTACCTGATGGAAGATGAGTCCAGCGAAGTCCACATGTGGGTAGCCGAGAAACTGGGCAAAGAAGTACGCAAGGAGTGGATGAATAACCAGCAGACCTTCGGAGCCATGTTCATGCATGCCTATGCACTCAATGGTATGGTCCTGGAGTATGACATACTGGACAAGGACAACGGGAAAAAGACCATCATGCTGGTGAAAGAAATCGATCTGAACCATAAGCACAGTGTAAATACGGGCGGCTATACGGTTATGTCGATGCGCATGAAGACCGAGCAGGAAAAAGAGGAGTGATGGATTTCCGGTCGCTGCTGCTTGATTTCCCTTCCGGGGCCGCAAAAGATCTGTATATCCAGAAGGTGATCGGGACCGAGGGTCAGTTTGTTTCCCTTCTGGAATTATCCCTTGCTGACAAAGATCCCGTGGCATGGCGTGCAGCCTGGATCCTGGACGGAGCCGATGAACTCAATCCCGGACTGGCAGGCGAATACCTGGAAAAGATTATCGGGGCCTTACCCAATATGGAGTCCAAAGGCACCTTGCGTTCCCTGCTCAGGATGCTGTGCCGCTACGATATCCCGGAAGAGTCTCAGGGACTGCTTATCGACCTCTGTTTTGGCTATCTTAGCTCTGAACTAATTCCTGTGGCCGTAAAGGCCCATGCCATGCAGATCTTATACCAGCATGTACTAATATATCCCGAGCTTAAGGAAGAGCTGGTCACCATCCTGAAAGACCAGATCGACAATAACAGTGTGGGATTTTTATCCCGTGCAAGACGACTGATAAAACAAATGGAAAAGTTGTAAATTCGCCTTGCAAAGTTTCAGCTTCTTGGAAATCCACTTCATATTATACAAACCTGCCGTCCCCGGAAACGTGGGAGCTGCAGCCCGTGCGATCAAAACCATGGGCTTCAGTCACTTGAGATTGATTGATCCCTGCGACCATCTGAGCGAAGAAGCTCTGAAGCTGGCCCACGCCTCACACGATGTGCTCCGCTCAGCGCTACTGTACTCAAGTTTTGAAGAGGCAGTGGCTGACCTGGATCTGGTGGTTTGTACCACGGCCAAGGGCCGAACGGCCAAACACGAGTATCATTCGAGCAGGGAGCTGGCCAATTTGCTGCAAAAAAAACAGGATCATCTATCCCGGGTCGGGATCCTCTTTGGAACCGAGGAGAGCGGACTGCCCAACGCATTGGTGCTCAAATCCGACCTGGCCATGAGCATCCCAATGGCAGTCAGCTATCCATCCCTCAATCTGGCTCAGTCGGTCATGGTTTCTGCCTACGAGCTCTCGCAGCTGAACCAGCTGCAGAAACCCGGAGAAACTCTGGAAAAATCGGGTGAAGGCTGGGGAACCCTTAAAAAGCAGACCCTGGAGTTGCTTTATCAGGCCGGCATACCCGAAGGCAGCCCCCTCTACCACCGAATACTTGAGCGGCTGGCCACTGTGGATGCCAACGACATTCCACTTTTCCTATCGGTACTTTCACGCATCCAAAAAACTGAATAAATGGGTCCATTGCATATCTTAATCCTGAGCAGGGGAAAAATACCTGTATTGAAATACGGCGGAGTTGGAAGAGATATCTGGTACCTTGGTAAGGAGCTTAAGAAGATGGGGCATCGTATCACCTATCTGGTGGACAAGGGATCCAATTGCGATTTTGCCAGGGTACTCATCCTGGACCCTGCACAGGCACTGGAAAAACAAATCCCGGACGATGTGGACCTGGTACACTCCCACATTCCCCTGACCTCTCCCCTGTCCAAACCCTATTTAATTACCCTGCATGGGAACTCGGTGGATGACCAGGAATTTGATATAAATACCACCTTTATCTCCCGCAATCATGCGGCCCGTCATGGAAGTGAAGTATATGTTTATAACGGCCTGGGATTGGAAGAGTACGGAAAGCCAGACCTGGAAAGGAAGCGGGACTATCTGCACTTCCTGGGCAAGGCGGCCTGGAGGGTGAAAAACCTCAAGGGGGCCATGGACATTGCCAGGGAAAATGGCACTCCACTGAGGGTGCTGGGTGGTTACCGGGTCAACCTGAAGATGGGCATCCGCATCACGCTGGATCGACGGGTTCGTTTCGAAGGCATGGTGGGAGGTGAGCATAAGAACCGCCTGATCAACGGTTCGAGGGCTTTGCTGTTTCCCGTGCTTTGGGAAGAACCCATGGGGCTTGCCGTGGTGGAGAGCCTGTACTTCGGCTGCCCGGTTTTTGCAACACCCTATGGCGCACTGCCCGAAATTGTCACCCCGGAGTTTGGCTTTCTCAGCAACAAAAAGTCAGAATTGGTGGAAGCCTTAAATCATTTAGATAGCTATGACAGGAAGAAGTGCCATGAATACGTTTGCGACAATTTTGCCTCCATCCACATGGCCCGCAATTTCCTTCCCCTGTATGAAAAAGTGCTGAACGGCGAAAAGCTCAATCCGCGTCCACCCAGGTTGGTCGAAAGTTTTCCACCTAAATTTCTGCCCTGGTATAGTGATTAAGATAAGCGTTGATTATGATCCACCTTCTTAAGGGCTCCGGGTAAAGCCCAGCTGATCGATGAGGACCGAACCCTTTTTTTCCGCATCGAATACAAAACGCACTGTGCGGATTTCCTCCACGCGTATCGATGCCTTTTCTTCATTCAGGAAATCCTTCACCGGAAGAGCGATGTATTGCAGGACTACTTCCGAGTCGGGATCGTCATGCAGGATCCCCGACTTAAATACCCGGGCTTTGATGGCAGGCTGCAGCATCAGGTAATCGCCAAGCCTCAGTTGAAACTCCTCACCCGCTGCATTGCTCAGTACAATGCAAAAATCTACCGGTACAGGGTCTTCCTCTTTCCCGACTAAGACCTCCCCTTCCTGATTCTCAGCTGCCCTGACGCTGTCCTTCCTGGAACCGGGATCCATCTGCGCGTCGGCGGCCAGAAATGTCAATATGGAATATCCTTCAAGCCCTTTCATGCCTGCGGAATCAAGATGTAGCTGGTAATACCCCGGTACTGAATCCTTCTCATTGTTCCATCCCAGGAATACCCCATTGTTTTGCTGATCGCCCCTTTTCCTGGGGATCCTCCCCTCCTTCCAGAGAGCCAGTTCCTTCCCTTCAATGGATTCAACCGCCCAGCTTCCGGAACTCAGGTCCACGTCCTCTTCATAATCGCATAAAACAGCTGTCGTGGATTCATGAAACTGGTTCAAATGCACCAGTTCCGGAAGCCAATTACGCCCGTATCTGTAGTCCCTGAACAAGGGCAGGTAAGCACGGTCGGGAGTAAAACTTTCCTTCACAAAGGCCGTTAGGTAGACCAGGGCAACTTTTTCCTGTTGATCAGCGGGCATGATGGCTCGGCGGTTCAGGAACATGCTCTGGGGATAACCGCTATCGAGCAAGCCCCAGCTCTGATTAAATTGTCCGTGGTTGGCCCCATGCAGGTACAGACCGGCTGCGAAGTGGTAGGCTGTATCGCTGAAACGAACTCTTCGCATTTGAAGCAATCCATCAAAGCTTCTCACGTCCCCGTCCATGGAACCTTGTATGGTAAAATAATTTACATCCTTTAAAGGAGTGGGGATTCCGCCCGGAGAATATTGCCCATCAATGGGTGCGATGGCCGCAATCCCCCTGATGCCAAAACGGAAGTCAAAGACCTCCCTGGCATTATCCGGATAATAGGGTAAGTCGTTAAAGCAGGCTGCCACACTTACCGCCTCCCCGCCCCGGGAGTGGCCGATAAGCACGATTCGATCCATATCCACCTTCCGGAAAAAGAGAGAGCTATCGCAGTCATTCCATGTTCTCCACTGTTCAAGATGCTTCAACAGCAACCATCCCCGGCAATCATTTTCCTGTTTCAGTCCGTTGAACTGATCGGACCAGGCTCCGTTTAAAAAGTTTTCATCGACCGTAACGGCTATGATCCCGTGAGAAGCAAAATGCCTGCCCAGGTAGGCGTAACCGGGATCGGAAAAATCTCTGTCCAGATGGTTTCCATGGACCATCAGGACAAGTGGAAACGGCCCCTCACCCAAAGGGTACCAAACCTCACCGTTTAAAGCAAGAGAATCGGCGCTCATCTTCCAGTATCGGGTCCTCAGCTTTCCCCCCAGCTTTTCCCAGCCTTCCAGAAAGGAACTGCCATCCACCGCCTTTGTGAGCAGATCGGCTTCCGGCCCAAACTTACTTCTGGGTTTTTCCTTCCCCCATCCATAACTGAGCGAATCAATGGTGTGCTTACCCGGTAATGAGGGATCGTCCAGTGTTAAAGGTTCCGGCAGATGTTTGGATTCCATGGCCCAGATCTTCACCTCTTCTGCTTCCTTCCCCGGATAAAGGAGGAAAAACCAAACAAAGGAAAATAGTCCGGTCCCAAATACAAGGAAGATCACAGTGAGAACCTTTGGCACCTTGCTGAGCTTTTGCCAGCGATTTCCACTTATGTTGTAAAGGGCTCCACCAAAGAGAGCTGCCGATGACATCAAAAGTATCCACAGGAGCACCCTGACCTTTATATCGGAGCCAAAAAACATGATCACAAACACAAGCGATCCCAGGAAAATCCAGGCATATTTGTAGGGTACCAGCTGAACTACCCGAAGGACAAATCGCAAACCCAGTCCGGCCAGCAGGGACAGAACCACGAAAAAAACCAGGGCGATCAAAAATAGCCAGACCGGAAGATTTCCTATAAAATCCAGGCCCATGCCCAGCATAACCAGTCCCATACTTAAAAGAACCGCCAGGGATGCCCAGCGCCAGTGATCAGGGGAAAGTTTGCTAACTTCGACTATCCATAGCCGAAAACGAGCCAAGCCGTAACGGATACGTCCGCTAAGGATATTTAGGGGAGTGCGAAACTTTATCATGACATCAGGAAGGAAGTTAATAAATTTGCCTCAGATGGAACAGTCCGATCAGAAATACCTGCGATCACTTATTGCCGAAGGGGAACACCAGGAGCTGGATTTTAAATTCGAGATCAGCGATGCACGTAAAATCGCAAAAACCCTTTCTGCCTTCTCCAATACAGATGGTGGCCGCCTCCTGATCGGAGTAAAGGATAATGGCCGCATAACAGGAGTCCGGTCCGACGAAGAGTTTTATATGGCCGAATCCGCAGCCACCCTTTACTGCAAGCCCGAAGTGCAGTTTATCACTCGCTCCTACCTGATTGAAGGGAAAACCGTTCTGGAGATATATATCCCCCAGGCAAAGAATAAACCTGTCTTTGCCCAGGATACCCACAAAAAGTGGATGGCCTATGTGCGGGTGGCCGATCAAAATGCCCTGGCGAGCATAGTCCAGTTACAGGTATGGAAAGAAAGCAGTAAAGAGCGGGGGAAGCTCCTGGAATTTACACGAAGCGAAGAGTTGCTTCTGGGCTATCTGAAAGGAAAGGAAGGGGTAAGACTTTCCAAAATCCAACGCGATCTGGGATTTCAGAGGAAAGAACTTGTGAACCTGATGACAAAATTGGTGCTGTTTCATGTGGTGGAGATGGACTACATCGATACAGACAGTTGCTTTCGCCTGAGTGAAAGTCCCGGCTAATTTTTTCGAGGCTTATAAGAATTCCATGAGGGAATCAAAGATGGCTTTCCCGTCCGTATTCCGGCCAAAAGGAAAGACTGCCCGTTCGGGCTGAGGGATCATTCCAAATACATTTTTCCTTTCGTTACAAACTCCGGCGATGTTGTCCACAGCTCCTGTCACATTGATTTCTTCCGAAATGCGTGATGTTTCATCGCAATAGCGAAAGAGGATCTGTTCCTGGTGCCGCATTTGTACAAGGGTTTCATCCTTTGCACTGTATCTTCCGTAACCTGTGGCAATGGGAATACGATAAGCCCGGTCGTTGGAGAGCTTATGAGTAAGCGCTGTATAATCGTTATCGGGTTTGATATAGGTATTGCGGCAGATGTATTGCTGGCTCTTATTCATCCTCAAGGTCCCCGGAATCAATTGAGTTTCACAAAGTACTCTGAATCCGTTTCCAATGCCCACAAGGATCTTACCCTTTTCGGCAAAGTCCACCATGGAATCGATGACAGGGGAATTTTCAATGCATTTGGAGGAGCTGGAGGAGCCTTTACAGGGAAAACCACCCGGGATGAATAAAACATCGATATTGCTTAGGTCGGTTTCTTTGTTCCAGATGGTTTTTACGCTTTTGCCATAGACCTCCTCAAGAACCCTTTTTAGTTCTTTGTCGCCGTGGGCACCGGGAAATATGAGAATGCCGAAGGTCATTGCTTTACTTGCGCTTATCAAAGTTAAACACAAAAGGATTTTATCCAAATTTGAAGGTAATTATTAAATCGTTAGATTTACCTAATGGAGGTCGTAGGCAAGGATATTCGGAACTTTCAACTCGCAGTAAAGGAGCACTCCAGCTACGACTTTTCGGACTATTCGCACACTTCCCTTCGACGTCGCCTCACCCGCATCCTCCTCGAGCTGGAAATGGATATGGACCAGCTTACCCTTAAAATGTCGAGGGACAAGGATTTCCTGCAGAAGATTATGCGAAAAATTACGGTGCATACCACCGAAATGTTCCGTGATCCCGATGTCTGGAAGCAAATTAAGAACGATCTTCTTCCAGGTCTCAGCTCTCAGCCAAAGATCCGGATCTGGCACCCGGGTTGTTCCACAGGTCAGGAAGTATATTCCATGCTGATGGTACTGGATGAGCTGGGACTCATGGAAAAATCGGAGGTTTATGCCAGCGACCTGCATAGGGAAGTTCTGGAGACTGCCCAAAAGGGTGTCTATCGCTATCGATTTAACCAGAGCTACCTGGAGAATTTTGACCGGGTCATGTTGAACGGAGTCGGATCCCAAATAAAGAACCCGAAAAAACACTGGAAAAAATATTTCCACATCGATGAGACCCGCGACACCATTCAGATGACCGAATACCTGCGCCAGAAACCCGTGTATAAGAAACAGGACCTGGTAAGAGATCCTAATCTCTTTTTGGTTAATTTCGACCTGATTGTTTGCAGAAACGTCATTATCTATTTTAATACCGATCTGCAAAACAGGGTGTTTGAATTGTTCCACCAGAGTTTGAAGCAGAATGGGGCCCTTTTGCTGGGAGTCCATGAATCGATCCTGGGAGTTTACTCCAAACGATTTATCAGGAAGGACCCCTTTTATTTTAAGGCGCAGGAATGATCATCAGAAATATATCTGTACGGGCCAAACTGA
>Ga0180429_10003735_pt1 | contig 12300 bp, 11 predicted proteins | sample SS_ome_FD_132428 | JGI IMG/M metagenome (GOLD analysis project Ga0180429, IMG submission 132428) | Hypersaline lake sediment archaeal communities from the Salton Sea, California, USA - SS_1_S_1 metaG | ecosystem: Environmental > Aquatic > Non-marine Saline and Alkaline > Hypersaline > Sediment ... | reverse complement strand
GGTCACCGAGGTCGACCGGGCCGCCGAGGCGCTGATCCGCGAGCGCCTGCTCGCCGCCCGCCCCCACGACACCGTCCTCGGCGAGGAGTACGGGCTTGGCGAGGAGGCCGGGCTCGGGGGCGACCCCACCACCACCGGAGCGCCCGACCCTGCCGACGCCGGCGGTGCGTCGGGGGTGCGGTGGGTGGTCGACCCCATCGACGGGACGACCAACTTCCTCTACGGACACCCCGGGTTCGCCGTGTCGATCGCCGCCGAGCTGGGTGGCCGCACCGTGGCCGGGGTGGTCCGGGTCCCGCTCCCCGACGAGACCTTCACCGCCACCCTCGGCGGCGGCGCACGCCGCGACGGCGAGCCGATCGCCTCCAGTTCGGTCGACGTGCCGTCCCAGGCCCTCGTCGCCACCGGGTTCTCCTACGACCCGGCGCGTCGGCGACGTCAGGCGGCGGTGCTCACCTCGGTGCTCGGTGACCTGCGCGACGTGCGGCGGATGGGGGCGGCGTCGGTCGACCTGTGCTCGGTGGCCTGCGGTCGCGTCGACGGGTACTGGGAGCGGGGTCTGCAGCCCTGGGACCACGCCGCCGGCGCCCTCATCGCCAGCGAAGCCGGGGCCCGGGTGGCCGATCTCGGCGGCGGTCCCGTCGGAGCCGGCTGCCTGCTGGCGGCGAACCCGGCACTGTGGGAGTCGCTGGCAATTCTGCTCGACGCCGCCGGAGCGGCTGACGCGTGACGGACCCGAAGGTGGGAATCGGGAGTGAATCCCGGGGGGGATGAGCCACATTCGTCGCGGTTTCGGGCAGCATGAAGGTGTGGGAACCCGCATCCTGACCGTTGAGGACGACGAGCGCATCCGGACCGCCGTGAAGATGGCCCTCGAGGACGAGGGCTGGCAGGTCGACGAGGCGGACAACGGCGAGCACGCCCTCGAGCTGTTCACCGCCACACCGGCCGATGTCGTCCTCATCGACATCATGCTCCCGGGCATCGACGGATTCGAGGTGTGCCGGGCCATCCGCCGGGCGTCGGACGTCCCCATCGTCATGGTCACCGCCCGGGCCGACACCCACGACGTGGTGGCCGGCCTCGAGGCGGGCGCCGACGACTACCTGACCAAGCCCTTCGCCCCCAAGGAGCTCTCCGCCCGGATCCGGGCGTTGCTCCGCCGGGCCCGCACCCACGACCCCGCCGGCACCCACCTCGCCTTCGGGGAGCTCGAGATCGTGCCCGACGAGGGGTCGGTACTGCGCAACGGCGAGGAGGTGCACCTCACCAAGACCGAGTTCCGGCTGCTGGTGGAGCTCGCCAGCAGCCCCGGTCGGGTGTTCAGCCGCGAGGTTCTCCTCGAGCGGGTCTGGGGCTACGGTTACTTCGGTGACGGTCGGCTGGTGGATGTCCACATCCGTCGGCTCCGCACCAAAATCGAGCCGGACCCGGCCAACCCCCGACACGTCGTGACGGTGCGGGGCCTCGGCTACAAACTCCAGACCTAGGCCCCCTCCCGGGGGCCCCGTGCACCCGAGGTTCGATGCGCCGCTTCACGAGGTTGCAGCCCCTGGGCCTACGGGCCCGGCTCACCCTCTCCTTCGCGCTCGGGGCGCTGCTGCTCAGCGTCCTGCTGTCGCTGCTCACCTGGAACCTGACGCGCGAGAGCCTGCTGCGCCAGCGGGAGGACTCCTCGATCGAGCGGGTGCTGGCCAACGCCCTCACCCTCCGCCGCAGCCTCGGGGGCACCTCCGACGTCGCCTCGCTGCTCGCCAGCCTCCCCACCCCCACCGGCGCCGAGCTGGCACTGCTGGCGGGGGGGACGTGGGACGCCCGCAACCCCGTGGAGTTCGCCCAGAGCGACGTGCCCGCCGAGCTGTTCAACCAGGTGGCGGCCGGTGACGTGGCGACGGTGCGCACCGCCGTGGGTGACACCGTCTACCAGATCACCGGCGTCCCGCTCCCCACCGTCGGCGCCCAGTACTTCGAGGCGGTATCGCTGACCGACATCAGCCAGGCCCTCGACGGACTCACCATCTCACTGCTGGGCGCGTCGGCGGTGACGACGGTGGCGGGTGGCCTCGTCGGTTTCTGGGCCAGCCGACGGGTACTCGAACCGCTGCGCAACGTGGGCCTCGCCGCCGAGGCCATCGCCGGTGGCCAGCTCGACACCCGGCTCGCCAGCGGCGACGACCGCGACCTCGACCCCCTCGTGGCGTCGTTCAACGACATGGCCTCGGCCCTCGAGGAGCGCATCGAGCGGGACACCCGCTTCGCGTCGGAGGTGTCCCACGAGTTGCGCTCCCCGCTCATGACGGTGGCGGCCTCGATGGAGGTGCTGGAGAACTCCCGCGATCAGCTCGGCGAACGGGGCCAGACCGCCCTCGACCTCATGGGCGCCGACCTCGAACGCTTCCGCCAGCTGGTGGAGGACCTGCTCGAGATCTCGCGCGTCGACGTGGGAGCGGTGACCCTGCACCTCGCCCCCGTGCAGGCAACCGAACTCGTGGTGCAGGCCGTGGGGGCCACCGGACGCGGCAGCGTGCCGGTGCGCTACGGACTCGACGTCGGCAACGCCGTCGTGCTCGTCGACAAGGTCCGGTTCTTCCGTGCCATCGACAACCTGCTGGCCAACGCCACCAACTACGCCGGCGGCGCCACCGGCGTGGAGGTGTCCCTGCACCGCGACGGCGACGGTGACGAGTGGGTGCGCATCGCCGTGGAGGACGGCGGCTCGGGTGTCCCCCCCGAGGAGCGGGACGTGATCTTCGACCGGTTCTCCCGGGGGCGCGAGGGCGGCAACCGGGGGGCGGACAGTGGCACCGGGCTGGGTCTCGCCCTCGTCGCCGAGCACATCCGCCTCCACCGCGGCCGTGTCTGGGTGGAGGACCGCCCCGACGGTGCGTCGGGTGCCCGGTTCATGGTCGAGCTGCCGGCGTTGCACGCCGAGGGGGAGGCCGACGGGGACGTCGGGTACCTCGGTGAGGACTACGGCCTCGACGAGGTCACCGGCGAGACCCCCGCCGTCACCGCCATCCCCGCCGCGGACGCCGAACCCGGCGAGCGGCAGCCAGCCACCTCCGAGGGGAGGTCGGGCCGGTGAGGCGATCCGAGCGACAGCACTCGTCGCCGTGGCTGCGGCGACGAGGTGCCGTGGTCGCCACCGCGGTGGCGATGGTGGTCCTCGTCGCCGGCTGCGGGGGGATCCCGCTCGACGACTCCCCCCGGGTGATCGCGCCCGACCGGCTGCCCGAGGCCCTCGTCGAGCCCACCACGACCCTGCCACCCGGCGTCGACCCCGGGGCCGACGGGGTGAACGCCGATCTGTTCCTCTTCCTCGACAGCGTCAGTGAGCAGGTGCTCGTGCCGTGCGCCGTGCCCACCAGCGCCGGCGGCTCGGTGGAGGCCCGGGCCCGGGCCGTCATCGAACGTCTCGTGAACCTCGACCCCGACGAGACCAACCTCTGCTCCGACGATCTGACCACCGCCGTCCCCTCCAACCTCATCGTGCTCAGCGTCCGCCTCGTGGTGGAGCGCCAGGGGAACGTGCTCGAGCTGAACCTCGACCGCGAGAGCCTCAGCGGCATCGAGGCCACCCAGCAGCGTCGGGCCATCGCCCAGCTCGTGTTCACCGCCACCGACGTACCCGGCGTCTCGGCCGTGCGGTTCTTCGCCGACGGCGAGGCCATCTCCGTCCCCGTGGAGGACCGCACCGCCGATCCCGACGAGGCCATCACCACGGCGGACTTCCCCGGCCTCGCCCAGCGCACCGAGGACTTCGCCGACCTGCTCGCCGCCCTCGAGGCACCACCGACCACCGTCGCCGCCGGACCCTGAGGGAATCCCCGCTCGTCTCGGGCGCTGGCGGGGTGCGACGCAGCGGGGCCTCAGGGGGGAGGTGGCGTCGTCGGGGGCGCGACGTCGGCCATGCCGGCGGCGGCGGCGACCGCTGACCGCTGCAGCTTCCCGGTGGTGGTGTAGGGAAGGGCGTCGACGGTGACGTACGCCTTGGGACGCTTGTGGGCGGCGAGTCGGGTGCGGGCGAAGGCGTCGAGTTCGGTGGACGACGCCGTGCCGACGACGGCGGCGCACACCCGCTGCCCCCAGCGCTCGTCGTCGACGCCGAAGACGGCAACCTCGCTCACCCCCGGCGCCTCGGCGAGCACGCCCTCGACCTCGGCGGGGTACACGTTCACCCCTCCGGTGATCACGAGGTCGTGGCGCCGACCGTCGAGCCACACCCAGCCCTCGTCGTCGACCCGACCGAGGTCGCCGACGCTGAACGCCCCGAACGCCGCCGGGTCGACGGTGGCCTGCCGCCAGGCGGCGCCCGTGCGGCCGGGGTCCCCCCAGTAGGTGAACCGCGCCCACCGGGGCACCTCACACCACAGGGTGCCGTCGGGGTCGGCGGACATCCGCCGGTTGGGTCGGGCGCGACCGACCGTCCCGGGCCGCTCCCGCCAGGCGGCGGGACTGCAGGCGGTGAACTGCCCCTCGGTCGAACCGTAGAACTCCCACACCACGTCGTCACCCACGGCCTCCATGGCGGCCCGCTTGAGCGGCACCGGACACGGGGCGCCGGCGTGGGCCACGAGTCGGAACGTCCCCTGCGGCGCCCGCCACCCGAGCGCCAGCAGTCGCTGGAGGTGGGCGGGGACCATGAAGGTGGTGGTGGGGCGGGTGGCGGCGATGGCGTCGGCCACCCGGGCGGCGTCGAAGGGCCCGGGCAGCACCACGCTGCCACCGGACAGGAGGGTTCCCCCCGCGAAGCGGATGCTCACCGAGTGGTGGAACGGCGAGCACACCAGGTGTCGGTCGGCGGCGTCGAACCCCCACTGGTCCACCTCCTCGCCGAGCAGGGCGGCGGCGTCGCGTTCGTCGAGCACTCCCGACCACACGCCCTTGGGCGTCCCGGTGGTGCCGGAGGTGTAGTGCATGGGTCGGGCGAGAGGCCACGGTGCCAACTCCACGGGGGCAGCGGTGGCGAGCCGGGCGAGCGCGGCGTCATCCACCACGAGCTGCGGCTGGGCGTCGTCGAGGAGCGCACGGCGCTCGTGGTCGAGCAGCCCGGCGTGGGTGAGCACGGGCACGATCCCGGTGCGCAGCGCGCCGAGAATGGCGCAGAGCATGTCCGCCCCCGACGTGGTCACCAGCGCCACCCGGTCACCGGCACCGAGGCCGGCGGCGGCGAGACCGCCGGCCACACGTCGCTGGCGGGCCTCGGCGTCAGCAGCGGTGAGGACCTCCCATCCCGCAGTCATCGGCCCACCCTGTCCGATCGACACTGCCGTCGGCCAGCCCGCGCTCGCAGCTGCGAGGCCGGAGGGTGGGGCGGCGGTGGGGGTTCAGCCGGCGAAGAACACCCGGGCCACGTCGTAGAGGGCGGGGTCCACCGTCTTGAGCGTGCCCACCGCCTCGGCGAGGGGGACGGGGACGATCTCCCCGGCCTGCAGCGCCACCATCTGCCCCCAGCGCCCCTCGTGCACGGCGTCGATGGCCGCCACCCCGAAGCGGGTGGCGAGGACCCGGTCGAAGGCGGTGGGTGTCCCGCCACGCTGGACGTGCCCGAGGATCGTCACCCTCGTCTCGAAGCCGGTGCGGGCCTCGATCTCGCTGGCCAGCGTGTTCCCGATGCCGCCGAGGCGGACGTGCCCGAAGGCGTCCACCTCGTCGCGTGCCACCTCGATGGTGCCGGCCACCGGCATCGCCCCCTCGGCCACCACCACGATCGACGCGTAGTTGCCGAGTTCGTGGCGGCGTGCCAACGCAGCGCACACCTCGTCGATGTCGAAGGGTTGCTCGGGGATGAGCGTGTAGGTGGCACCGCCGGCGATGCCCGACCACACGGCGATGTGTCCGGCGTGCCGGCCCATCACCTCCACGACCATGACCCGATGGTGGGACTCGGCGGTGGTGTGGAGCCGGTCGATGGCCTCGGTGGCGATCTGCACGGCGGTGGTGAACCCGAACGTCAGCTCCGTGGCCGAGAGGTCGTTGTCGATCGTCTTGGGAACGCCCACGACGCGCACCGACGCCTCGGCCAGCTGGTGGGCAACCCCGAGCGTGTCCTCACCGCCGATGGCGATGAGGGCGTCGATGCCGAGTCGTTCCAGCGAGGCTCGACAGGCCTCGACGCCACCGTCGACCTTGAGCGGGTTGGTCCGTGACGAACCGAGGACGGTGCCGCCCCTCGGGAGCGTGCCCCGGAACGTGTCGACGCCGAGGGGCATGGTGTCGGCCTCGAGCACCCCCCGCCAGCCGTCGCGGAACCCCACGAACTCGTCACCCCACGCCCGCTCCCCCTTGCGCACCACCGCCCGCATGACGGCGTTCAGCCCCGGGCAGTCACCTCCGCCGGTCAGCATGGCAACCTTCACCGCGCACCTCCCACATCGTCCGACCCGTCTCCGCACCGTACCGTGCCCGAGGACGGTCGCCCCCGACGGCAGGTGAACGGCGCACTACATTTCGATGTCCGTGGACCACGTGATCGCCATCGACGCCGGCACGACCAGCGTGCGCTCGATCCTCTTCGACGCCCGGGGCCGCGCCGTGGCCTCCGCCCAGCGGGAGTTCACCCAGCACTTCCCCCGTCCCGGCTGGGTGGAGCACGACGCCACCGAGATCTGGGACGCCACCGTGGCGACGCTGGCCGAGGTCGCCGCCGCCGTCGACGTCCCGATCGCCGCCATCGGCATCACCGACCAGCGCGAGACCGCCGTGGTGTGGGACCGCCGGACCGGCCAGCCCCTCGCTCCCGCACTGGTGTGGCAGGACCGACGCACCGCCGCCCGCTGCGACGAGCTCGCCGAGGCCGGCCACCTCCCTCTCGTCCGCCGCGCCACCGGACTCGTCCTCGATCCGTACTTCAGCGCCACCAAGCTCGAGTGGCTGCTCGGACCCGGCGGCGTCGACGCCGGGCCCGACGTCGCCTTCGGCACCATCGACTCGTGGTTGGTGTGGAACCTCACCGGTGGCGTCCACCGCACCGACGTCACCAACGCCTCGCGCACCCTGCTGTTCGACATCCGCACCCTGTCGTGGTCCGACGAGCTGTGCGACCTCTTCGGGGTCCCCCACCACCTCCTGCCCGAGGTGGTGCCGTCGTCGGGGCGCGTCGGGGTGACGACGTCGGCCATCCCCACCGGAGCGGGAGTGCCGGTGAGCGGGATCGCCGGTGACCAGCAGGCGTCGCTGTTCGGCCAGGCCTGCTTCACCCCCGGCATGGCCAAGAACACCTACGGCACCGGCTCGTTCGTGCTGATGAACGTGGGCGACACGTGCCCCGAACCCGTCGACGGGCTGCTGACCACCGTGGCGTGGGGGCTGCCGTCGGCCGACGGTTCACCTGGTGGGGCCGGAGGCGTCGGGGGCCAGGCGGTGACCTACGCCTACGAGGGCGCCATCTTCATCACCGGCGCCGCCATCCAGTGGCTGCGCGACGGTCTCGGGATCCTCGACGACGCAGCCGCCGCCGGACCACTCGCCGAGTCGGTGCCCGACACCGGCGGCGTGGTCGTGGTGCCAGCCTTCACCGGCCTCGGGAGTCCGTGGTGGGACCCCTACGCCCGCGGCGCCGTGCTCGGCATCACCCGAGGCACCACCGCTGCCCACCTCACCCGGGCAGTGGTGGAGTCCATGACCTACGCCACCCGCGACGTCGTGGCCGCCATGGGTGGAGCGGCGGGTCGTCCCGTCACCGCGCTGCGCGTCGACGGCGGCGCCTCGGCCATGGACCTGCTGCTCCAGCTCCAGGCCGACCAGCTCGGCGTGGCCGTGGCCCGGCCGGTCGTGCGCGAGACCACGGCGCTCGGCGCCGCCTACCTCGCCGGACTCGCCGAAGGGGTGTGGGGTTCGCTCGAGGACATCAGCGCCAACTGGGTGCTGGACCGAACCGTGACGCCGCGCACCGATGAGCTGTCGGTGGCCCTCGCCGACGCCGGCTACCAGCAGTGGCTACGGGCCGTGGAGCGCAGCCGGGGCTGGGCCGTCGACCAGGACTGAGTGACCAGGGCCGAGTGGCCAGCGCCGAGTGACCAGCGCCGGGTGACCAGCGCCGGGTCGCGCCCGGCTCAGTCGGTGGAACCGGTCGGATGGGCGCTGCGACCTCCGAGGCGTGACAGTTCGCCGAAGCGGGTGTCGACGATGCGCGCCAGGGCCGTGGCCTGCCGACGCTCGCGCACCCGGAAGGGGAGTTCCTCGCGTCCGAGCACCAGCGCGGCGCGCGCCGATGGCAGCGGCGCCCACACCACGTCGTCCGCCTGACCCGCCCCCTCCGCCGCCCGGGCTGCGCTCTGGCTCCCCACCACGAAGGCCGCCAGCCAGCTCGCCGAGGGCGGATTCCCCCGACTGGCGGCGACCTCGGCATCGTCGATGCGAACCACTGCGCTCCAGTGGGCCCCGAGGGAGGTACGGGCGTGCTCAGCGAGGGCATCGAGCGCGTCAGCGGGGGTGGCAGCACCGACCAGCACCGCCGCCGTCTCGAGGGCGTCGAGCCGGGGATCGTGCACCGAGCCGGCGACCTCGCGAATCTCCTCGATGGCCACGCCGTCGACCTGGTCGATCTCGCTCAGCAGCAGGTCACGCAGGGAGGAATCGGCGAGGGCCACCACCAGCTCGTCGACCGCCTTACCCGCGCCGCGCTCGAGGATCTCGATCCCCACGACGTCCCCGCCGACCGCCCCCACCCGCGACGCCACCGCCCCGAGGGCGCCGGGTCGGTCGGGGAGCCACAGCCTGAGGACGAACGTCGCCATGGGGCCAACCTAGCGGCGGGGTGTGAACGGGGCGTTTCCCCTTCCCCGCTCCCCGCCCTCCGGTGCCGGCTCCCCGTCGACCCGCCCTGCCCACCCCTCCGGCACCGGCCCGCCCCGACCACCGAATCGAACGATCCCGGCGATTCGGTCAAGTGGGTCAGTGGTGCTGGTAGGTTGCGCCCGCATGGAACGGCGGCTCACCCCCCGTGGCGCCAAGCGACGGCACGACCTCATCACCTTCGCCACCGCCCGGTTCGCCGCCAACGGCTACCACCCCACCTCGGTGGCCGAGATCGTGGACGGCCTCGGCGTGGGCAAGGGGGTCTTCTACTGGTACTTCTCGTCGAAGGACGAACTGCTCGGTGAGATCCTGCGCGGCGCCCAGCGCAGCCTGCGCGCCGCCCAGCAGGAGGCGATCGGCACCGAGCCCAATCCCGTCCGTCGCATCGAACTCGGCATACGGGCGTCCCTCCGCTGGTCCGAGAACCACCGGGACCTCTACACGCTGGTGCAGTTCGCCGCCACCGACGAGCGCTTCGCCCCGCTGGTCAGCAGGGGCGCGCAGGTGGCGGTGCGTGACACCATGCGGCAGGTCGCCGAGGCCGTCGAGGAGGGTCGGGTGCGCGCCACCGACCCCGAAGTCTGCGCCCACGCCATCATCGGGCTCACCACCTACCTCGCCAGCGAGTTCATCCACCGACGCGCCCGCCCGGCGGGCGAGGTGGCCGACGCCACCGTGGACTTCGTGCTCCACGGCCTGCTCGCCGGCAGTGCGTCGGAACTGGCAGGCAGCGGGACGGGGCAGGCCACCGAGGCGCCCGGGAGGCGATGAGGCTCAAACGGGTGTGAGGCGCGTCAGAGCCCGGCGCAGGTTGCGCACCGCCTGGTTGATGCGCTGCTCGTTCTCGATCAGGGCGAAGCGCACGTGGCCCTCGCCCCCGGGACCGAACCCCACGCCGGGCGACACGGCCACGTTGGCCTCCTGCACCAGGTACGAGGCGAACTCGACCGATCCCATCTCGGCGTAGGCCTCGGGGATGGGCGCCCAGGCGAACATCGTGCCCATCGGTGGGGCGAAGTCCCACCCGATCCGCCGCAGGCCGTCGCAGAGTGCGTCGCGCCGCGACTGGTAGACGGCCAGCGCCTCCTTGGGGTAGTCGGGCGCCTCGTTCAACGTGACAGTGGCCGCCACCTGGATGGGCTGGAAGGTGCCGTAGTCGAGGTAGCTCTTCAGCTTGGCCAGGGCCCCCACCACCTCGGGGTTGCCCATGAGGAACGCCACCCGCCACCCCGCCATGGAGAACGACTTCGTCATCGAGTACAGCTCGACGGCGACCTCCTTGGCCCCCTCGGCCTGGAGGATCGACGGCGGCACGTAGCCGTCGAAGCCGAGGTCGGCGTAGGCGTTGTCGTGGACGACCACCACCTCCTTGTCCCGGGCGAAGTCGACGACCTGCTGCATGAAGTCGAGGTCGACGCAGGTGGTCGTGGGGTTGTGGGGGAACGACACCACGATGACGCGCGGCTTGGGCCACGAGTACTCCCACGCCTCCCGGAGGTTGTCGATGAAGGCGTCCCCGTTGGCGAGTCGTACCTCGCGGATGTCGGCGCCGGCGAAGAGGGGCGCGTAGATGTGGATCGGGTAGGACGGCGCCGGCACCAGCGCGGCGTCGCCGGGCTGCAGCAGCACCCACATGAGGTGGCTCAGGCCCTCCTTGGCGCCGATGGTGTTGATCACCTCGGTCTCGGGGTCGAGTGCCACCCCGAAGCGGCGCAGGTACATGTCCGCCGCCGCCTGGCGCAGCTTGGGGATCCCCCGACTGGCCGAGTACCGGTGGTTGCGGGGGTTGCGCACCGCCTCGACGGCCTTGTCCACGGCGAGTTGGGGGGACGGCAGGTCGGGGTTGCCGAACCCCAGGTCGATGACGTCCTCGCCGGCACGCCGGGCGGCGATCTTCAGCGAGTCGATGATCGTGAAGACGTAGGGCGGCAGTGAGGTGATCCGGCGGAACTCCATCAGGCCACGCTACCCCTGCCACCTCGTGTGACCCCAACGGCTTGCGCCGCGGCCAACGCCGCCCCCGCCGACCCCGCCGACGACCCCAGCGCAGCGGACACCACCGTCACTGCCGGACGGTGGGCGGCGCCCATCACCAGGCCGCCGAGATGCTGGCGGACGGGCTCGAGCAGGAGGTCGCCGAGGTCGACGAGGCCGCCGCCGATGACGACCACCGAGCAGTCGAGCACCGACACGAGGTTGGCGAGGCCGAGCGCCACCCATCGGGCGAAACCGTCGAGCACCGAGCGCGCCACGTCGTCACCCCCGAGGGCGGCGGCGACGACGTCCTCACCACGCAGGACACCACCATCTGCGAGCGCAGCGAGGACGGAGGCGTCGTGGGCGGCTGCCGCCTCGGCACCCATGCGGCCCAGCGCACTGCCCGAGGCGTGCGCCTCCCAGCACCCCCGCCGGCCACAGGCGCACGGCGCCCCTGCGGGGTCGACGACCATGTGCCCCGGTTCCCCGGCGAATCCGTGGGCACCGCGCTGGAGCTGGCCGCCCATCACCAGTCCGGCGCCGATGCCGGTGCCGAGGGTGACCAGGAGCAGGTCGTCGTGTCCCCGCCCCGCACCCACCCGCCACTCGGCCAGCGTGGCGGCGGTGGCGTCGTTGTCGACCACCACGGGGCACCCCAGCGAGTCCGACAGTCGCTGCCCGAGCGGGAACTCCTGCACACCGGGGAGGTTCGGCGAGTAGCGCACCACGCCGTCCCGGGTCACGAGTCCCGCCACCCCCCCCCCCAGCGCCGCAGGCCGTCCGCCCGCCCGCTCGATGGTGGCGTCGGTCACCGCCCCCACGAGCGCGTCGGGGTCACCCGACGGCGTGTCGACCCGCGCCTCGGCGAGCACCACCGACGGATCGTCGGGCGCCACGGCCCGCAGGCCCACCTTCGTCCCGCCGATGTCGACCCCGACGACGGTGCCATCGGGACGCTCACCCATCACGCCCGTCCCGCCCGTCCGGGTTCACCGACGGCGGGACCGGCCGAACTCCGCCAGCCACCGGACCCACCCGCGGTGGGAACGAGCCGTGCCGTGCGCCCCACACCCCGGCGAGACCGATGCCCCACATGGGTGCGAGCAGGGCGAAGGCGGCGCCGGTGAACACCCCGAGGGAGGCCACCACGAAGGCCACCACGATCTGGACCACCCAGAGCGCCAGCACCACCACCTGGACCCGCCGTGGCGCAGCGCCGCTGAGGAAGTACAGCCCCCCCATGCCGATGGCCTCGGTGCGGCTGCGCGACACCGCCACGGCGAAGGCCCACAGGAACGTCGCCGACCCCACGGCGAACCCGATGAGCGAGACCACGATCAGCGGCAGGGTGAAGGTGGCCGGGGCCACGGCCTGGGTGGCGCCGGTGACGACGAAGAGCACCGTCCCCACGGCGTCGACGACCACGATCGAGCGACCGGTGTCCGGTGATGCCAGTGGCGGCCGACGGCGCTCGTCACCGACCTGGGGTCCGAGGTCGGGTGACGGTCGTCGACGGTCCCGCCC
>Ga0180429_10003734_pt1 | contig 12300 bp, 6 predicted proteins | sample SS_ome_FD_132428 | JGI IMG/M metagenome (GOLD analysis project Ga0180429, IMG submission 132428) | Hypersaline lake sediment archaeal communities from the Salton Sea, California, USA - SS_1_S_1 metaG | ecosystem: Environmental > Aquatic > Non-marine Saline and Alkaline > Hypersaline > Sediment ... | reverse complement strand
CATGCAGAACAAATCGAACTTTAGCCGGCGTGACTTTCTTCGAAGCTGCGGCACAGGCGCAGCCGTCCTCTCCAGCGGTGCGTGGAGCCAGCTTGCCGCGGCCGAGTCGAAATCGCCCAACGAAAAGCTGAACATCGCTTGTGTGGGCACGGCCAACCGGGCCGGGGCCAACATCAACGGCTGCCAGAGCGAAAACATCGTCGCCCTGTGCGACGTGGACAAGAACTACCTGGACCGGGCAGCGGCGAAATACCGCGGCGCTCGCACCTATGCCGACTATCGCGAAATGATCGACAAGGAAGCGCCCAAGATCGATGCCGTGATTGTCGCCACCGCCGATCACAATCACGCCCTGGCGACGCTTAAGGCGATTCGCGCCGGAAAGCACGCCTATTGCGAGAAACCACTGACGCACACCGTCCAGGAAGCCAGGCTGGTCGCCGAAGCTGCCAAGAAGCAAGGCGTAGCAACGCAAATGGGCACGCAGATCCACGCCGGCAACAACTACCGCCGCGTCGTGGAAATCATCCAGTCCGGCGCGATTGGCGACGTAACCGAGGTCCACGTGTGGGTGGGAAAGGCTTGGGGTGGCGGCAACCGTCCCGAAGGCGGCCAGGAGCCGCCTCCCACGCTAAGCTGGGACCTCTGGCTGGGACCCGCGCCTGTACGCCCCTACGTACCCGGCCGTTACCATCCCGGCCAATGGCGCCGCTGGTGGGACTTCGGCACGGGTACGCTCGGCGACATGGCCTGCCATTACATGGACCTCCCGTTCTGGGCCTTGAAACTGCGGCATCCGACCAGTTGCGAGGCCGAGGGCCCCGAAGTGCATCCGGAGACCTGCCCGATGGGACTGATCGTCCGCTACCAGTTCCCCAAGCGCGGCGACCTGCCGCCGGTAAAGTTCACCTGGTACGACGGCAATCGCACCCCGCGCGAGGTGGCCGGCCAACGCGTGCCCGGAAGCGGCGTAATGTTCATCGGCAGCGAAGGCAAGATGTTCGCCGACTACAACAAGTACAAGCTCTTCCCGGCGGAGAAGTTCGCCGGCTTCAAGCCGCCCGAGCAGACCATCCCCAATTCCATCGGCCACCATGCCGAGTGGATCAAGGCCTGCAAGGACGGCTCACCGACGACCTGCAATTTCGATTATTCCGGCGCGCTGACCGAAGCGGTCCTGCTGGGCAACGTCGCCTACCGTACCGGTGAAAAACTCGAGTGGGACGCCAAAACCCTAAAGGCCGCCAACTGCCCCGCCGCCGACAAGTTCGTCCGAAAACAGTACCGCAAAGGCTGGGAAGTGGCGTAACGAAAAAAAGTCCCCGTGGCGTTGGTACGGCGCCCGTGGTATGTCCACCCCGGTCGCAAGAATGAAGTAGAATGTCCCCCTATTCCTCCTCAGGAGCCGTCAATATCAGTGATCTCCCCTGGTATATCCCCAGGATTTTCTCCGGGCTTACGCCTCAAATCCTTGACGCCACCGCCCGCCGAAGATACCCTATTTGGTGATTACACCCTCACCGTGCGGCAAATGGGGATTTTGGGTGGAATAACAAGTTAGCCGAACCGAGATGCAGGAGGTTTAGATATGCTGACCGAGTACCTCGGAGCCGCAATGAGACACGCGCACTATGAGATTCTCAAGGATGACGGGACCTATTACGGCGAGATCCCGGAGTGCCGCGGGGTATATGCAAATGCACCGACCTTGGAGGAATGTCGAAATGAGTTGGCCGAAGTCCTCGAGGATTGGCTGCTCTTTCGCATCCACAAACACCTTGCCCTTCCTGAGATCGACCAGTTGGACCTGGCGGTGAAGAAGGAGGAGATAGCCGGCTAATGCCTCGGTTCGGCCCTATCTCACGGAACGACTTGATCCGGGCTCTGCGCCAAGCAGGGTTCGACGGTCCGTATTCGGGCGGCCTCGCCGCCCGCTAAATGGAGGTTTTGGGTCGAATAACAAGTTACGAAGCCATCACCCACCGTCCTGGAGAATGATCGATGGCTCGGTACTGGGTAATTGCTCCCGTCGAGTCGAAGAAGCCAAAACTTTTCGACAACGTATGGCAATTCGATGTTGCGAACAACATAATCTCCATTGGTTGGAGTGCGCTTGGTGATATCTCGAAGATGAGTCGGGAGGAGCTTTCCGACGCTGTAGGGTCCGCATACCCCGATAAGCCGCCACCAACAAAAGGTCTCATTGTCAACATGCTTTGGGCCTTCTTCCATGAGATCGGCACAGGCGACTTGGTTATCGCTCGAAGAGGACGCAAGACCCTTGCAGCAGTCGGCAAAGTTGTTCAAACAAGTGTCTACGCCCCCGGGAGGAACCCGTTTCTCGCGTCCCCTGATTACTCCCATCACAATTTCCTCGAAGTCCAGTGGCAGGAGCAGCCCCGCGACAAGGTTTTTTCTAGCCTCGTTTTCCCAATGCACACGCTCTCCGAGCTTTCCGAGGCTGAGTACCACAACCTCCTGGAAGGCTCCGGCATACCACCTGCTACTTCGCAACCTACTGAAGAGATTGAAGATCCCAATGCCTTTGTACTAGAGAAGTACCTTGAGGACTTCATCGTCAGTAACTTCGAGACAATTTTCAAAGGAGAGCTTGAAATCTATGAGGATGTAGAAGGGGCCGACGGTCAGCAATACCCTACCGACATAGGCCCAATTGACATTTTGGCAGTTGAGGCCAAGTCAAACTCCTTCGTCGTCATTGAACTCAAGAAGGGACGTCCGTCTGATCGAGTGATTGGTCAGATTCTTCGTTACATGGGTTGGGTCAAGAAGAATCTCTGCAAAGACGGCAAGGCCGTTAAAGGTCTCGTGATCTGCCACGACCCCGATCCCAAACTCTCTTATGCGCTCGAAATGACAAACAATATCGACGTTCGGTACTACAGTGTGTCGTTCAAACTCAGAGAGGCTCCGTAGCGGTGGATCGCCCAAAGAAAAGGGGACGCAGCTCTTTTACGGGGATTTAGGCAAGATACTTGCGAGGTCTTCCTCGTGGTCCGATCGTAGACCCGAGTCCAAGCCGAGCGGCCGTCTGAGTTACTCAAACTGTAAGCTCTTGGAATGTCCCCACGGGGCTCGCCCCCGTGGAGCAAGTGTCTGGCCCCTACTGCGACGCTCAGGCAAACCTTCGTCTTCCGCCCCGCCGCCGCCTCCGGCGGGGCGGAAGACGCGCAAATAGGGGAGAAACTGGATGCTTGTAGGGGCCAGACATCGTCCCACGGTGACAAGCACCGTGGGGACGCTTACAGTTTGAGTGAGTTACCAACTGTTCGCTTCCGTAGGGGCTTCCCCTGGAGACGCTACGACGGATCGCTGCGAGTTCCGCTTCGGTGTGAGGTTCGTCGAGGCGGGTTGCCCAATCCTCGGGCATGGGGAAGGGCCATTCGGCCAAGAGCCCTCGCAGAGCAGACGCTTCGTTCTGTCGGTGGATAAACGGGGGCATCCTACTTTTTCGCATTCCTTTTTCGGTCGCCCTCGGGCTCGCAGGGACGATTCCAGGCCGAGACGCTTGGCCGTGCGGCGTTACCACGCTCCAAAACATGATAACACATCCGCCCGACAGAAGCTCTTGCAGTTCCAGCCAGGCCTGAATTCTATCCGCTTCCTGTCCCGGTCGCAGGAATAAAGTAGAATGTCCCCTTTTTCGCTCCGGCTACTGGCCCTCGATATACTTCAGTTGAATCTTCGTATCGGGTAGTTTCTTCTTGAGCTGCTCAACGCCGCCGGGCGTTACGGCGGTGCGGGTGACCTTGAGGTCCTTTAGCGCGGTGAGCGTTTCAAGGTGCTTCAGCCCGGCGTCGGAAACCGCCGTGGAGCCGAGGTGCAGGAACGCCAGTTGGTTCATGCCTTTGAGGTATTTCAGCCCCGCATCGGTCAACTGCGAGTTGTCCAGATTGAGCCACTGCATCTTCGTCAAGCCGGCCAGGTAAACCACGCCGGCGTCGGTGATCGGTACGCGCCAGAGATTCAACCGCGCAAGGTTGGTCATCCCCGCCAGGTGGGACAGCCCGTCGTCGGTGAGTTGGACACACTCGCTGAGATCCAGATCTTCGAGCCGGGATAGTTTCGCCAGGTGTGCCAGGCCGTCGCCGGTGACCTGTGTTTGGGAGATGCGGAGCTTGCGGAGCTTTGGAAACTGGTCAAGTGTGGCCAGGGCCTCGTCGCCGACCAGGGTTTTGGCGAGATAGAGTTCTTCGAGGTTTTTCAGTTCGTCGAGTTGGGCCAGGCCCTCCTCGCTGATCCACAGGGAGTCGAGGGCCAGGGCCTTGAGGTTCGTTAGTTTCGCCACGGCGGCCATACCCTTGTCGTCGACGGCGGTCCCTGCGTTGCTGCCGGAGAGTCGCAGGGCCCGCAGGTCGGTCAGGCCGGCGAGGTGTTCGAGCCCCGCGTTTGAAACTTTACACCCGCGCAGGTCGAGGTTTCGCAGGGTGGAGATTTCTCCCAGGGCGACCAGCCCGGCGTCGGTAATCTGTGTTTCGTTGAGCAAGATCGATCGCAGCCGCTTGAGCCCGGGCAGATGCGCAAGTGCCCGGTCGTCGATTGCGGCGCCGCGGAAGTTAACCTCGATTACGTAGTCCTCGTCGTCGCGCGTCAGTTCGGTCGCCAGCGATTCGAGCGATTCCGGTTCGGCGGCTGTGTCCGGTTTGGCGGTTGCATCCGGTTCGGCGACGGGCCTGGGGCCGGGGGCCTGTTGACTGCTGGTGACGGGAGTTTCGTTGTTCTTGTCGGGCGTGGAGACCTCGCCGTTGCCGCAGCCCGGCAACAGCAGCAGCCCCAGCAACAGAACGGCCGGCGTGTACGCCTGCTTCATGTGTGCTTCCTTGTTCTGACGTTTTTCAGGTTGATTTGCGGAGAATTCGTTCAAGAGCAATTGAAATCGCCCCGCGTGGCCGGCCCGTCCGGCAGGGCCGCCAGTCCCGGGCATGATTCCGCCTGGGTTTCGGATGCGGGCCGGCGGATGGATTCATCGGGGCGGCTGTTTTTCAGTTCTCTCAAGTATTGCCCCAGCAGCGCGATACCGGCCAGGATGAACAGCAAGAACAGGCCAAGGATGAGCAATTTCAGCCGTTGCCGCCGCAGCTTGCGTCGCTGGAGTTCGATGAGTCGATCTGTTACCCGTTCCGACAATTCGTCGGAGATTACTTCGGCCTGATCGGCGGTCGGCTGGGGGGGAGTTTCGAGGGGCGTGTCGACCGTTTGCACCGCCGCCGCATCGGCAGCGGCCGCCGTCTGCGAGTCTGCGCGCTGTAGCTGGAGCAGTTCGAGTTGGCGCAGGCGTTCGGCCAGTTCGGCTTCTTCGGCCTTGCGTTGCCGATTTTCTTCGGCATGCGGGCGATGCTGTTGGGGTCTTTGGGTTTCGGGTTGTGTTTCCCTTTCAAGCCGTGTTTGAAGTTGTCCCAGGGCCAGTGATTGCTCGGCGAGTTCCACCTCGGCGGTTTCACGGTGCTGATCGAATTCGGCATCTCGACGCATCTGTTGCAACCTTTCAGCTTCCAGGCGTTCGGCCTCCTGCTGGAGCTGCGCGGCGCGCTGCGAAAGTTCCGACCTCCAGGTTTCTCGATTTGTCTGCCAGGTCTGCTTCTCGGCCCGAAATTCCTCTTGCTGTTGACTTGCCTGTTCAAGGCGTTTTGCGAGCCGCTCATTTTGTTCACGATAGTGCCGTTCCTGCTGCGACCGGCGTTGTTCCAGGGCCAGTGATTGTTCGGCGAGTTCCGCCCGGATGCCCTCGCAGTGCTGATCGAATTCCGCGCTTCTGCGCTGCTGTTCGAGACTTTCGGCTTGCAGTTGATCGGTTTCCTGCCGGAGTTGCGCGGCGCGCTGGGAGAGTTCCGCCTGTTGCGTTTTCTGATCCGAGAGCCAGGTTTCCTTTTCGGCGTTGAAGGCCGTTTGCTGTTGCCGCAATTCTTCGTCTTGCTGCTGCCGTTTTTCTAGTAGCTGCTTAAGCTGGCGGCGGTTTTCGGCTTGTTTTGCTTCCAAATCCCGGCGTTGCGTTTCCAGTTCACAAGGGGCCTGGTCCAGGGCCCGCGACCTCTCGGCGAGTTCCGCCTCGGCGGCTTCACGGTGCTGATCGAAGTCGGCGTCTTGACGCTGCCGTTGCGACTGTTCGGCTTCCAGGCGATCGGCTTCCTGCTGGAGCTGCACGGCGCGCTGCGAGAGTTCCGACTGCTGCGTTTCCTGGTCCGCCAGCCAGGCTTCCTTCTCGACGGCGAATGCCGCCTGCCGTTTTTCGAAGCCCTCGTCTTGCCGTCGCCACTCTGCCTGGCGTTCCTCCTGTTGGCGGCGGTTTTCGGCTTGGTTTGCTTGCAGATCCTGTCGTTGCTTTTGCAGTTCACAACGGGCATGTTCGAGCGCCGTCTCCCGCTCGGTCAGCTCGGCCTCTCGACTCTCTTGATCCGCCTGTTGGGCTTCGAGCAGCTCTTGATGCTGCGCCAGTTCGGCGCATCGGCGCTGGTGTTCTTGCCGCTCGGATTCGAGTTCTCGGCGTTCGGACTCCAACTGCTCGCGGTCATCGACGACTTGCTTTTTATACTCGCTGAGCTTCTGTTTGGCCCGGTCGTGCAGGTCTTCCCAGGAGGCCCGCTGGTTGGCGAATTCCTCGTCCTGCGCGGCAAGACGAGCCGCTTCGTCTTCGAGTTGCTCGGCGCGCCAGGCGAGTTCCGCTTGCTGCTGCTCTCGGTCCGAGTGCCATTTCTGGTGCTCCAGACGAAACGCATCCTGTTGCGTTTCCAACTCGCGTTGACGTTCCTGCGGTTCTTGCGGTTCGAGTTCTTCCGGCTCCGGTTGCGCGTGCTGGTCGGGGGCTTCGTTTTCGGGCGGCCGGGGACCGGGCGTCCGGTCTGGAGTTTCGTGTGGGGGCTCGTCTTGTGAATCGGTTTCGTAATTGACTGGCGACGGGAGTAGGTAGTCGAGTTCGACGTTGCCGAGCACCAGAGAGCCGCCCTGCGGCAGTTTGGCGGCTTCAATGGGGTTTCCTTCCAGCAGGGTCCTGTTGCCGCTGAGCAGGTCGACGACCCACAGGGCGGGTGGGTCCCAATAGATGACACAGTGAGAGGCCGATACGAATCGGCTTTTCAACCGCAACGTGCTTGGCGGGAGGCATCCGACCAGGGTCAGACGGCGGCTCAGCCGGCCTCGGGCGACCTGCCGACCATCGACACTCACCCGCAGCAGCGGATATGGTTCCGCGGCGGTTCCCTCGGTCTCCAGGTCGGCGGGGGAAGAATCGGCGGCTGGGGCTTCGGTCAAGTGGGCCGAGATCCGATAAGGTCCCACGTCGACGGTCCGCTCGGCGGTCAGCCAGCCCCGTTGCCCGTTCGTTCCCGCGGCCCGGCTCGACAAGTCCATGCAGAAGACACCGGCGTTGGTTGCGTGCAGATACAGGCTGCGTTGCGCGAGGCCGTCGCCGGGTAAGACAACCTCCGAAGCCTCGTGCGATCCGACGCGCGCAAACGGCTTATCGACCGTGGTGCTGCTGCGCCCTTCCGGCCCCTCAACGGTGACCACCAGTTCGTGATCGCACCAGTACTGCATTTGAACTGTTCCCCTACCGAAAAGCATACTATCGCGGAGAGGCAGAGGTCAACCCCCCGGACGGCGAGGCACGATTGTCCCTCGCCATGATCGAATGGCCGCTCTTAGGCGCGGCCGAAGAATAACTGGGGGACTGTCCCCCTCGCAAACCGGAAAGTTGTTTGTCGGCCGTCCCTTAGCTTCCGGCAGCGGGGAAAAATTTGAAGACACCCGCTCAGTACAGACGATTCACGTAGACCTGCACTTCGGCGTCGAAGAGCCGATTGGAGTCGTTTTGCAGGGGAAACACGCCGCCGACCGAAAGCGTGGTCTTGCCGATCTCGGTGTACAACCCAGCGGTCAAATTGGAGACATCGACGCGGTTTTGCGCGTTGCCGAACCAGATGCGACTGGGCCCGGCGTCGATGTCGAGCGTGTCGGCGTCCTGCAAGGTTGTGGTGTAGTGGTACTCCACGATGCCGGCCAGTCCGGCACAACGGCTGGAACGGGGATTTCGCAGCAGCCAGTATCCGATAGAAAGATCCACGAACATCAGGTTCTGTTCCGAGAGCGTTCCGACGTTGCTGCCGGCGTAGTCGACTTTATTGCCGTTGGCGGCGATGTTCAGTTCGAGGAATCCCTCGTAGAACAGGCGGCTGTTGGGCATCGTCAGAAAGCCGATCCAAGGCGCCAGGTAGACGGCGTTGTTATGCATGGTGAAGTCATTGCCGGCCGCCGTGCCGTGGATGTAGCTGCCCGTGGGTGTCTCTACCGCGAAGCCTACCGCCAGTAGTCCGCGATTCGTTGCCCGCAGCACTCTCTTCAGCGTTACCGCCAGGTTGCCGACGCTGCCGCTGTCGACTAGCGGGTCGAACGCGCTGAAGTCGTGTGCAGCGGCAAACGGCATGCGAAGCTCCAAAGAGCAAAGACCGTTGTTGAAAGTCTTCTCCACGCCGACGGTGTACTGATCGTAGGGAAATGAGCGGGCGGTGCCGAGGCCGGACGTCTGATCCAGCGCGTTCTGAAAATGGTTGTAGGTGAAGAAGACCCGATCCATCGGCAGGGCCTTGTTGTTCTCTGAAATCTTCAGCCTGCGGACACCAAGCGGAGGAATGTCAGCCATGCTGCAGTAGGATTCACCAATTTGCGCGCCGACCTGCTCGCCATCACCAGGACAAGACATGCTGCAGACGGCAATCTGGCCGCCGCCGGAGAAGAAATCGCCGAACATGTTCGGCACGCTGGCCAAGCCGGTCATCGGGCTCTGGTAGGCCAACATCGCAGTCGGGTCGGGCCGGCCGCCGGGCGGCAGGAGCAATTCCTCGCCGGGCGGCTCGACAAGCGTCGGCTCGCCGATCACAGCAGGGGCCGGCGGCAAGACGGACGCCTCCGGGACGTCGGCGTCGGGTTGTTGCGCGAGTTGTATCCCGCCGGGGGTACCCAGGCCGGGACCGATCCATGAACCGGTCTCTTGTCCTTCGGATGAGCGCACTGCGCCGATACACAACACACAGCTCAGACACGATAACACGGCCCAACGGCGAAAGGTGTTCTGTAACATGGGACAGACCTCGATAATTGGTTGGTAGGGTCTTACTGGTCCGTCAATAACTGAACCGATGGGCACCGGGGGCGGCTTGCCTGCCCCGGAAACCGCAAAGTCCTGCCAAACCACCCACAATACCAGGCCTGCCGAATCAGCCTTGACGGAGCACGACTGCTGCCCCATGGACGCACGCGCGGATCAATGCGGTGCGAAAAACAATCAGGTATGTGGATTGTATCGATTCGGACAGGGGGTGCCGATGAAACAAATCGAAGGGATTGTGTCGGGTTAAGTGCGCAATCCGGGATCCCCTGGAGGTCTCGGTAAGATTCCCGGAGACGCGGGCCGCAGGCGGCCTCGCTAAACGGCGAATTCGACAATCAAAGCGTGAGAACGTGCGTGCTACTCTGTCGATGCATTTGACTTTGCAGGTCGGCTGTCGGACGAGGACGGCGGTGCGGCCTCCAGCCGGTCGATTTCTGCGGTGGCCTTCTCTAGCAAGAGATTGAACTCTTCAGTGCGGGGAAACTGCCTGAGAAGTCTGCCGAGCAGTTCCCGGGCCGAGTGCAGGCCGGCGAGGGCCGCCTGGCGATCTCCGCCGGCCGAGTGCATCGCGGCGATTGCCAGGAGCGTTACCGCCAAGTCGCGTCCGTAGCGGCAGACCTTGGGATATTCATCGACGAGCGTCTGAAGGATATTCAAAGCACGCTGAAACGATTCCAGGGCAGCGGCGGACTGCCCCTGCTCGCGGTACAACTCGCCGAGGTTCATGTGCAACCCGGCCAGTGCCGCGTGGTACTCGGGGACCTCGGGATTGGCGCCGGCGAGGGTCTTCATTCGCCGCAGTGCCTCTTGATACAAGCCGAGTGCCGAGTCGCGATCGCCCGTGTGACCGTTCAAATCGGCCAGCACACGGCAACAGATGGCCAGCCGGTGTTGATTGGCCAGTTCCTCGGGATGGTTCTGCAGGAGCTTTTCGAAGACTGCTTTGGCGGCCTCCAGGTTTGGCCGGGCGGAGGCGTGGTCTCCGGCGGCAAGGGCAAGGTTCGCCAGGTTGAAGCAGCCGATACCCAGGTCGCGTCGGGTTTTGTGGTGGTCGGGATTTCGCTGCAGAAGTTCCGAGCGGATCGCCTGTGCGCGCTCGAACTGGCTGCGGGCGGCCTCCGGTTTGCCCCGCTCCTTCTCGACCAGGCCGAGGTTCATATAACTGTTGGCCAACATCCGCTTGGATTCGTCGTCCTCGGGATCGGACTGAGCTAGCTGGCGGCGGATTACGACCGCCTCGCCGAAGGCGTCCAGCGCGTCTTCGAGCTTGTGCATACGAACCAGCACCTTGCCGACGGCATTGCAGGTATCGCCGAGCGCCGCGAGGCTTTCCCGATCGCCGGGCCGTTGGCCGACGAGTTCTCGCTGCATGGCCAGGGCCTGGCGGTAGGAGGCGAGCGATTTTTGGGCGGCCCCGATCTCCTCGGTAATGCGCCCCACGCGGAAGTACGTGCCGGCCAGCTCGTCGCGAATCGCCGGATCGCTGCCCCGCTGCGAGAGAAACTGCTGGTAGTAGTCCAGTGCTTCGGCCAGCAATTCTTTTCTCAGCGGCTGCATACCCGGTTGGTTCAGCAGCGTGTCTTCGCTAACGCGCGTGAAGAAGTTATCTACGGCGCCGCGGGCCTGGCGGAAACTCTTTTCCGACTGCCGTTGCGCCTTTTCGGCCACACCCAGCGCCGAAGACGTTTTGACGTAACCCACGGCGGTGGCCACCAGGGCCAGCACCAGAAACGTTGCCGTAGAGCCCAAAAGCGTCGCCGTACCCGGGTTGCGCCGGCACCAGCGCACGGTGCGGCCGGGGATGCCGATCGGCCGGGCGAGGATCGGTTTTCCGTCCAGATAGCGCCGCAGATCATCCGCCAGGGATTGCGCGGAGTGATATCGACGGGCGGGCTCCTTTTGCAGGCACTTCAGGCAGATCGTTTCCAGATCGCGGTCGATCGAGGGGTTCAACTGCCGCGGCGGGGCCGGCTCTTCATCGATGATCTGGCGGAGCGTTTCGACCGGCGTGGCCGCCTGAAACGGCGGCCGGCCCGTTAGAATGTGATACAGCGTGGCCCCCAGCGCGTAGACGTCCATTTCCACGCCGACGCGGGCCGAATCCCGCACCTGCTCGGGCGACATGTAGGGCGGTGTGCCGATGACTTCGCCGGCGCGGGTAAGCTGCTCGGCCCCTTCGGAGAGCTTCGCCAGGCCGAAATCGGCCACCAGCGCGCGATCGGCGTGCGAATCGACCAGGATGTTCTGCGGCTTCAGATCGCGGTGCAGAATACCCCGGCTGTGCGCCTCCTCGACGGCACGCGACACCGGCTCCATGTACGCCGCGGCGCGGCGGTTCTCCAACGGGCCGTCCCCGAGCAGTTCGGCCAGGCTGCGGCCTTCGACATAGCGCATCGAAAAAAACTGCTCGCCGTCGACCTCGCCCACCTCGTACACGGTAACGATGTTTTCGTGTTCCAGCCGGGCGGCGGCCCGAGACTCGTGCCGGAAACGGTCTAGCGCGGCGGCCTGCGTATCGCGCGGCAGCGATTCCAGCCGATCGCGGCGGATGACCTTAAGCGCCACGATGCGGTCGGCCGAGAGCTGCCGGGCGCGATACACTATGCCCATCCCGCCCTTGCCGATCTGGTCGAGCAATTCGTAGTTTCCGAAACGCAGCGGCGTCTTCTGCTTTTGCCGGCCGGTTTCGCCAGACTTGCCCACAGACTTCCCGGCGAAGGCCATGGTTTCGTCCAGCGCGCCGCCGCCGCCGTCGCTCATCTGCGGCAGCGGGTGCCGTTGCCGGTCTTCGGGCGGGTCGGCCTTGTTGCCGTCTTGCGGGTTTTCGCTGCTCATCGCTGTGCCCAGTTTCGAATCGCCTGCTGTTTTTGATGCTTTCGGGAGCCATTATACCAGCCGCTGTCGAATCCCTATATGGGGTAGAGCAGATTGAGTCGATCCGCGGCGGCGTTGCGCCCCTGGCGGCCGGCGAACGAGGCTGGCATAATGTCGCCTTATGCGAATTCCCAATCTATTGGCAACGAAGTGGAGCCGGCTGGCGACGTTCTTCCTGCTCTACATGACCGAGGGACTCCCGCAGGGTTTCGCCACGGTGGCCGTGGCCACCGAAATGCGGTCGATGTCGGTCGGCCCGAAGACAATCAACGCCTTCGTGGCGGTGATCACGCTTCCCTGGGCGT
>Ga0180429_10003732_pt1 | contig 12301 bp, 12 predicted proteins | sample SS_ome_FD_132428 | JGI IMG/M metagenome (GOLD analysis project Ga0180429, IMG submission 132428) | Hypersaline lake sediment archaeal communities from the Salton Sea, California, USA - SS_1_S_1 metaG | ecosystem: Environmental > Aquatic > Non-marine Saline and Alkaline > Hypersaline > Sediment ... | reverse complement strand
GCCCAGGTCAGCAGTGGAGCTGAAGTCATCGCCGACGGCAATATCCATGTTTATGGAACCCTGCGGGGCCGGGCACTAGCCGGCGTCAAGGGCAACCGCAATGCACGAGTCTTTTGCCATAATCTGCAGGCAGAACTGATTTCCATCGCCGGCCAGTACCGGGTCAATGAATCATTGACAGAAGATCAGATGAACCGGCCTGTTCAAATTAGCCTGTCTGGCAAAAAGCTCGAAATCCAACCTCTTTAACGTCTACTTATTATTAACTGGGAGTTTCCTGTGGCAAGAATAATCGTTGTGACATCTGGCAAGGGCGGTGTTGGCAAAACCACCACCAGTGCTGCACTGGCAATGGGGCTGGCACAAAAAGGCAGCCGCGTAGCGGTGATTGATTTTGATGTTGGCCTGCGTAACCTCGACCTGATTATGGGCTGTGAACGCCGCGTGGTGTATGACTTTGTTAACGTTATCAACGCAGAAGCCAATCTCAACCAGGCACTAATCAGGGACAAGCGCGAGCAAAACCTGTATATCCTGCCAGCGTCGCAGACCCGGGACAAGGATGCATTGACGATTGAAGGCGTCGGAAAAGTCCTTGATGAACTGTCAAAGTCGTTTGATTACATCGTTTGCGATTCCCCGGCCGGTATCGAGCGAGGGGCAACAATGGCCATGTACTTTGCCGATGATGCCATTGTCGTGACCAACCCGGAAGTTTCCTCGGTGCGCGATTCAGATCGCATGCTGGGTATTCTGGCCAGCAAGTCACGCCGGGCTGAACAGGGACTCGAACCAATCCGTGAGTACCTGCTACTGACACGCTATGCAGCTGAGCGCGTATCCAAAGGCGAAATGCTCAGTGTAGATGATGTGCAGGAAATTCTGTCTCTGGATCTGCTGGGCGTTATACCTGAATCACAGGCTGTATTAAATGCCTCCAACTCGGGCAACCCGGTGATCATGGACGATGACAGTGATGCTGGCCAGGCATATACCGATGTCGTTTCTCGCTACCTGGGTGAAGACCTGCCACATCGTTTTCTTGATGTGCGCAAAAAAGGCCTGTTCGTCAGGCTTTTTGGAGGACAAAGATGAAATTACTGGATTACTTTCGCACCAACCGCAAGGCTTCTGCCAGCGTAGCCAAGGAAAGATTACAGGTTCTGGTCGCGCATGAGCGCTCTACGCGCAATGCCCCTTCCTACCTGCCACAGTTGCAGAATGAAATACTGGCGGTTATCAAGAAATACGTTTCAGTTCCGGATGATGCGGTGCAAATTCAACTCGACCATGATGAGCACCAGGAAATTCTGGAGTTAAATATCACCTTGCCCGAGCATTAGGGCTCAACTGGGCAAGCGGTAATGCGTTTTCGTGGTTAATGATGATGTTTCCAGCTGTCTAGAAAAACATGATAGAGCATGTCAAAGGCCAGAAACAGGAACCATCCCAAGATCAGCCAAGATGTGATTTCCAGCAGAATCATGACATTCTCCTTTTACAGACACTCTATTTAGATTATAGATCGATTATTAGGTATCTCCCAGCTGCTTTCAAAGGCATTTGAGCTTAGGATAAAGGCAACTCGCTACTGAGAAATTAAAACCGGCCGAGGCCTAGATGACGTTCATCAGGTAACGCCCAAGCTGCATATCAGTTGACAGTATATGCCTTGTTAGCCAGAGTTCGAGAAATTCAAGATCCTGTTCTGAAGGCACGCGCTTTTCTGACATGAACTTTTGCTGCAACTCCTGAACTGCATCAATCAACTCATTGTGCTCGGTTTTATGATCCTCGAAACCATCGTATTGATACTTCAGCATCAACCTTTCTTCATGTCTGAAATGCCAGACAGTACAACTGATTAACTCTTCAAGCAGCGCATCAACATATTCTCTGGAATCACCTGCTTCGACTGAGTGGTTGAGCAAATTAAATAAATCTGTCAGGCGGCGATGATCATCATCAATCTCGTCAATTTCAACACTGAGTGTGTCATCCCAGATGATATCTTTCATAAGTCTATCCTCGGTTAATACATACATTGAGTATAGTTCAATGCTTCAGCATCAGGCCCTGACCAGGTAGTCCGCGACTATACCAGCAAACACGGCAACTCCCAGCCAGTTGTTATTTAAAAACGCTTTGAAACACTGTCCCCGCTCACGTTCTCGAATCAGGTACTGATGGTAAACTGAAAGTGCAGCAGCAGCAGCAACGCCCGCAAAATAGAGCGTTCCCATTGCAAACAGAATCCCCACCAGCACCAGAACAGCCAGCATTGCTATCTGAATCACGCCAATAATCACGCGGTCGTAGCGGCCAAACAGGATTGCTGTTGATTTAACACCAATTTTCAGATCATCCTCTCGATCCACCATTGCATACATCGTATCGTAGGAAATAGCCCAAAGCACCGTGGCAATAAAGATCCACCATAGCCTGGGATCCAGTTCACCGGTTTGTGCAGCAAACGCCATGGGAATTGCCCAACCGAAAGCCATCCCCAGATAGGCCTGTGGCAAATGGGTAAAACGTTTCATAAACGGATAACTTGCTGCCAGGAAAACGCCTACAACCGATAATAAAATTGTAAACCGGTTGAGAAACAGCACCAGAATAAATGCTATGGCTACCAAAACAAAAAACAGGCCCAGTGCCTCTTTTTCACTGACTTTACCACTGGCCAGAGGACGCTCACTGGTTCTTTCGACATGTAAATCGATGTATCGATCAGCATAATCATTGATAACACAGCCTGCTGAACGCATGAGAAAGACACCCAGTGAAAAAATAACCAGCAATAGCGGGTCAGGAAAGCCTTCAGCTGCAATCCACAAACCCCATAATGTCGGCCAAAGCAGGAGCAGGGTTCCGATCGGGCGATCAAAACGCATTAATTGCAGATACAGAGAAAAACGCGAAAGCTGGACTTGCTGATGCATAAAAAACTGAAACGACCTTTAGACTACTGACGCTAGCATACTATAATGAACCCAGAGTTTTAACCAACCTGTAGATAAACATCATGAATGATCAATCGAGCAACGATTCCCTGAAAACCATGACAACTCTTGTCTATATTCTGCAAGCAGCTTCGTTTCTGGTTGGAATTACCTACCTGGCAGCCATTGTTCTGAACTACATAAAAAAGAACGAGACTACCGGGACTCTCTATGAATCTCATTTTCGCTGGCAGATTCGAACCTTCTGGTTCAGCCTGCTATGGGGAATTATCGGCTTTGCCACTGCCCTGCTGGTGGTTGGCTATGGCATCCTCTTTGCAAATGCAATCTGGATCATCTATCGCATTATCAAGGGATGGCTACGCCTCTCTGAAGGCCAGGAAATGTATGTTTGAGCATGCCCTCAGGTTTTCCGATGGTCCAGCCACTGCAGCAGATCATCAATTGCCAGGGGGCGGGAAAAATAATAACCCTGACAAATATCACAGTTCATTTCTTTGAGCTTTTCAAAGCTTTCCAGGTCTTCCACTCCCTCTGCAACCACATCCAGCCCCAGGTTATGACCGAGATCAATAGTTGATTGTACAATCACGGCATCATTCACATCTTCGACCATGTCCCTGACAAAAGAACGATCAATTTTTAGCTCGCTGACAGGCAGGCGTTTCAAATAAGCAAGTGATGAAAAGCCGGTACCGAAATCGTCAACTGATATTTTCACACCCAGTGAAGTGAGTTCATTAAGCATTTCAATAGACTTGTCCGGATCGGCCATCATCGAACTTTCCGTCACTTCGAAGATGATATTCTGCGTATCCAGCCGGACTTTTGCGATTTCCGTCTTGAGCTTGCCGAAGAATGTATCATGGCGCAGATTGTGTACCGAAAGATTGATCGCCAGCGTTACATCTGCATACTTATCATTGAGTTGACTGCGGTCACGCACTGCATTGACAAACACGCACAATGTCAGGTCATCAATCAGATCTGCATTTTCTGCAATCTCAATAACCTGTTCCGGTGGCAGGTAACCAAATTCCGGGTGTTGCCAACGCAAAAGAGCCTCCATGCCAGTCAACTCACCAGTTAGTACATCCAGCTGGGGCTGGTAATGAAGTGCTATGCTGTTGTGTTCAAGGGCGGCTTTCAGGTCATTGGTCAGCGACAATTGCTTTATTGAATGTTCATCATCTTGCAGTTCGTAGAAATGAAAATCTTTTCTTTCCTGCTTGGACTTATACATGGCGACATCGGCACGCTTCAATAATACATCTGCATTATCACCATCATCAGGATACAGCGTAATGCCGATACTGGTACCTATGTGCAACGCATGCTCACCCACTTTAAATGGCTGCTCGAGTAGCTTGTTGATTTTTTTTGCCACAACCTGGGCATGCTCACGACCGGTTTCAGGAAGAATAATGGAAAACTCATCCCCTCCCAACCGGGCAATAGTGTCCACTTTTCTTAATGATTCTTTCAGTCGCTTGCCGACCTTGATCAACAACTGGTCACCTACATGATGACCCAGGGTGTCATTTACATATTTAAAACCATTTAAATCCAGCATCAAAAAAGATAAGGAAGAGGCATTCCGGTCAGCAATTTCAATATCATGAAACAGGCGTTCCATAAGTAATTTACGGTTAGGCAACGATGTCAATGAGTCATGAAGTGCATGATAGCTCAGTTCTTCCTGTCTTTTGACAACATGACCATGCATCACGAGGAAAGAGTCGACCAGGTTTCTTATTTCTTTGGCCTTGCTGATGCCTCTGAGTTTCTCAGGGTCAATATCAATATCTTCGCCCAGCTCGCCCATCAGTATCCGCAGTGGCTTGAAAACCAATGCCTTGAGAAAAAAATAGATAATAAAACTATAAGCAATAAATACGAACGCTATAACAATCAGCTGAGTGGTTTGTGACTTCCCGGCACCACTGAAGTCTTCTACCAGTTGAGCATTACTTTGCTGAAGGTGGTGCCCGATAACCAGTAAATTAGCCGAGATCGCTTCCATGCCCGGCAGAATTTCTTCACGCATTATTTCTGAATCTTTGCGCCAGGCTTCAGAATGATGAATCTGCTTGACTTGCTCAAAGCCATCTTTCCACACTGCCAACACCTCTGGCAGCTTCAGCAGCAGTTCCTCACTTTCAAACCCGAATAACGCTTCATATTGCAATAAAGCGGCTACCTGGTTTTTCATTTGCGCCAGATATTCATCGACATGAACTTCCTGATCATACAACTCTTCTTCATCAAAAGACCCCATACGATTGGCAAGGTACAACCGATATGCAGAAATAGTACTGGTCCATAATTGCTTGAGATGAACTAAATGTGCTCGATAGGCAGAACTTTCAGGTTGTAAGGCATCTTCATCATTCTCCTGTAAGGCGAGGTTTAGCGCAGTCATCATGTCTTTTTGTGCCGGGCGCAACACTCTGCTGGAAACCTCCATCCCAGGGTATTGGCGGTTGACATTAGTACGGACTTCAAACAGACGTTGCGCAGACTCTCTCAAATGATCAAGATTGACTGACAATTGACTCAGTGCAGAAATAAACTCCGCTCCACCGAGTAACTCTTTCTCAATAAGCGCATCCAGTATCTGGTCGATTTCCGTAAAGCTCGCCTGAAAAACCAGTAGCACCTGGTCTTTGTATTCGGGTTGAAGTGTGACCAGATCAATACCATTGGCCAGAACGTTGATATGGTTTCTGACTTTTAAAATATTATTGCGGATTTCAGAGGTGTTGCGGGTGTTTTCAACCAGGGAATGATAGTGTCGTGTCATTACACTGTAACTGAAATAAATCGACAGCGTGATAATGACACCCAGTAAACTCGCTAAAATGATGTATTGCGACTGCAGGCTGAGATTGAATAAACGCGGAAATAAAATATTGTCTTTACTCATTGTTTTTAATTATAGATTGAGCGGAACAATTCTTTCCGGATAGGTAGCAAGTTAACCTTTCTATCGGCAGTCAAAAAAAATAGTTTACTTTTCAGTGTAGAAAATCACAGACAGTGATTCTTTATCAGGTAACCAGGTAGACCAATACAGAATACCTGGCCAGTTTACCGATTCCCGACAGCAGGGTGGCGGATAAAAATGCGCTTTAAAAAAAGAGTCCAGTCCAAACTGTAGTCGATTACTAGCTGTTTAGTGTATTAACCGGAATCGAGATGGGTCGCCTGTATTCCTTGTCAAAAACCAGTTCGATGGAAACTTCATCATTAATATCTGTCATTCTGACCTGCTTGATTTGTGGCATGCGTGTACCAATATAGGTACAGAAAGCTGCCGCGGCGGCTTCGTCATTACCTTTTATGGCATGCAGGAGGTTTCCGGCTACAAACTTGACGCGCTCAGTGGGGTCCGGTTGCTCTATGACCTGGTCGCCAATGGTAATTCCCTGGTCCATCTTGGCATCCATGTTGTCCAGGTAATCGATTTGAAAATCACTCAATTTTTTACTGCGATCAAACTCTATCTGGGCAACGCCATTTAAAAAAATGGCCATTAATTTACTTTCTGGCACCTGTCAAACCCCTCATTTATGTAACCTGGCCCGCTTATCGTGGGAAGTTCTTTCTTAAAATCAGCAAAATACCGCATTTTCATCACAATTTACCAATAATTTCGAGCCGATCAGCAAAATATTCGAATATACTTTAGAAAGGATAGTAGCAAGCGGAGCAAACATGGTTAACCTTGGCGCAAATCTCTATAACGCGCTGCCTCAATCTTTTCTGGGGGTAAACAGGTTAACTGCGTCAAATTACTTACTCCGGGAAACTGACGAAAGCACCCAGGCGGGCAACTCCCTGCGCCTGGCTACTCAGCAATTTCGTGAGCAAGCGGGTATACCTGATTTTTCTCCCCCCCCAAAAGGCCAACAGGGATTTGCTTCCCTGGGACCTGTGCTTGAACAGTTCCAGCCCGATATTCCCCCGCTGTATGAATTATCCGGCCCGACATCCTGGGAACGTCTGCTGGAAGAACAGAAACGCATCAGCGCTGCCCGAGAGCAGGCTGCGCGAGATTTCGAGGATATTCTGAGCAGTCGCGATGAAGCCCGGGCTGAACTTGAAGACCGCTTGCAACTGGTAGCGGAAAACGCTGACCGTGCCCGCTTTGAAGCTCAACCGACTGAAGAGATACCTGCATCAGAAAACGAAGATGAGGATAGCGTCAGCAATACTGCTCAGGAAGCACTCAATAGCCAGCGTTCCGTAGACAATGAGGCTCCTCCCCCGGTCAATGCAGATCAATCACAATCCAGAAATGAAACCGCCCCATTACCGGGACAGGGTACACGTATCGAAGACCCTTACCAGCCTGAAGAGGCAATCACCGAACAACAATCAGGTTCGTCAGATAAAACCACGTCACTGCCTGGTTCTGGCGCATCCAACGAGCAACAGCAGGTAGCACGTCTTTTCAGCACAGCGGATAATACCGGCAACGCGATAAACTTTTTTGCTTAAACAGCATCTCTGTAAAAACAGTATAAGCAAGCAGCAATCTGGTGTTCTAGGTGAAAACTGTCCTACACTGTATAGTAAGTTTTAATCATCAGCTCAGTCCTGTATGAAATGGCCGAAAATAATAATCAATCCAGCGCCTCTAACTCCAGAATACTGCTCAGCCTGATCGGCGGTTTCATAAGCATTCTGATTGCCATGCTGTTTACCTGGTATATCAGCCTGCAGCAAATGGCCTATGTCAGCTCAGTTATCGAAAAATCCCAGGTCAACAGTACCAAGATGGACCTGGTGGCCCGACTCATGGAAGTTGCACGAAGCCGAACCCGGCTGACGATGAAAATGATTCATACCGACGATATTTTTGAACGTGACGAAATCAACCTGGAACTTGATCGCAAGGCAACAGAATTCAGCATCAACCGACAGAAACTTTTTGAACTGGGTTTATCTGAAAAAGAATTACAAAGGTTTACCGAACTTGACGAGTCTGTCGGTCCAGCGCTCAGACAACAGCGAATTGCCGCTCAACTGGCATTGAGCGATGACATTAGCGATCGCCAAAAAGCCACAGATATTCTGCTCAATGACGTCTATCCTGTGCAGGGAATCACTGTGGATACTTTTTCCCTGATGCTGCATGAATACAAGGAGCAGATAGCAATTTCAAGCCAGCAGGCTCAAGACCAGATCAATCGGGACAAAAATCTCAATTACCTGATTTTCGGGGCTATCTTCACGCTCTCGTTTGTTATCATTCTTTTCGTTATCAGGCATATCAGTTTAACGGCGCGCCACTTAAATACCGAAAAAGAAAAAGCCCAGAACACGATTCGCAGTCTTGGTGATGCGGTCATCACCACAGACCGTAATAATGTCATTGAATATGTAAACCAGACAGCCGAAACCCTGATTGGTAAAGCATCAAGCGAACTCGTTGGCCAGACTCTTGAAGAAGGCTTTCGAGCCTATGACAAAAAACGTGAATGCTGGGTATGGGAAGCGGCCCAGAAACTGATATCCGGCGAAGACCTGGATCCACTTTCAAGAAATATCACACTTTACTCTTTTGACAAACTCGAATACGAAGTAACGGTTGCAATTTCTCCAATCGTAGACATTCACGGCAAGACCAATGGCATCATTGTCAGTTTCCACGACGTTACACAATCACAGGAACTATTGAAGAAAATTCAATATCAGGCAACCCATGATGCATTGACCGGACTGTTGAACCGCCGGGAATTTGAAGCCCGTGTCAGCAAATCCCTGACCCTGTATGAAAACAATCCCACTCATGCCATGTGCCTGATTGACCTTGACAGTTTCAAGGCAGTCAATGATGCCTGTGGACATGCTGCAGGAGACCAGTTACTGAAACAGTTATCCGAATTTCTGTTACCCAAGATACGTCGCAGCGATTTCTTTGGACGTCTTGGCGGCGATGAATTTGGTATCTTTCTATCAAATACTGACAGTGAGCATGCCTACCAGATCATTTCAGGTGTACTCAATGCGATTAAGGAGTTCCAGTTTATCTGGGACAACAAACATTTCAGAATTGGCGCCAGTATCGGCATGATTGATATTCCTTCAAATTTCACCGACTACAGCTATCTGTACAAGGCAGTAGATACCGCCTGCTACATCGCCAAAAACTCCGGACGCAACCAGATCAAGCGGGTTAACATCGATGATTCGACACTCACCAGCAAAGTGGTCGAATCCGACTGGATTACCAAGATTAACAATGCACTTGAAAATGACAGTTTCATACTCTGCGGCCAGTCTATCCAGCCGTTAAGCCTGCGCACGCAGGGACGCAAACACATTGAAGTACTCATCAGAATGCTCGATGAAAACCAGGAAGATATCATCTCACCAATGGCATTTATTCCAGTGGCTGAACGCTACGGCATGATGGATAAAATCGATCTTTGGGTTTTCAACCAGATCTGCCAGCTTATTGTAGAGACCCCTTTGGACCATACTGTTTATGCCGTCAATCTTTCCGGACAGACCCTGAGTTCAAAAGACAAGATGATGGAATTGCGGAAAATTGCCGACAAGCTTGAACTTCCACCCGGAAGACTCTGTCTTGAAATTACCGAAACTGTAGCCATTGCCAATCTCGAGCAAGCACGAAAATTTATGGAAAACATGCAGTCTTTTGGCTGTTACATCGCGCTTGATGATTTTGGCAGTGGCTTAAGTTCTTTTTCCTACTTAAAGAGCCTGCCGCTAGATTACATCAAGATTGACGGTTCATTTGTGCAAAGCATTCTTTCAGACAAATCATCCATGGTGATGATTGATGCCATTCATAACGTGGGTAAGAAACTGGGGCTGATCACCATTGCAGAATTCATCGAGAACAAGAAAACACTGGATGAATTAAATGCAATAGGCATTGATATGGGTCAGGGTTATTACTTCGACAAACCCCGTCCATTGCTTTTAAAAAACTTTCCCGACAACTACTCGCAGAGCAGTCAAGCCTGATCAATCAGTGATTTTCATCCAGCAACTGGGCATTATCCAGGGCCTGATTTGAAGCAGAAATGGCATTTTCATCGCCCAGTTTTATCATCAGGCGCACTTCATTGGCCGAGTCTGCATGCATGATGGCATCATCATAAGAAATCTCGCCTTGCTTGTACAAGGCATATAAAGCCTGATCAAACGTATTCATACCATGCTCATTGGAACGCTTCATCAGATCTTTCAAGGTATGAACCTCGCCTTTCTTGATCAGTTCGGACACCAGGGGGGTATTAAGCAGTACTTCGACAACCGCACGACGACCATTACCATCAGGACGTCGGACCAATTGCTGGGCGACAATACCTTTCAGGTTTAACGATAAATCCATCAACAACTGGTCACGGCGTTCTTCCGGGAAAAAGTTGATGATGCGATCCAGTGCCTGGTTGGCATTATTGGCATGTAATGTTGAAAGACACAGGTGACCTGTTTCTGCAAAAGCAATAGCATAGTCCATCACTTCTCGTGAGCGAATCTCGCCAATCAAAATCACATCGGGTGCCTGACGCAGGGTGTTTTTCAACGCCACATCGTAAGATTCAGTATCAGAACCCACTTCACGCTGGGTGATAATACAGCCATCATGCTCGTGCACGAATTCAATAGGATCTTCGATACTGATGATATGACCTGTACTGTGTCTATTACGATGCCCCAGCATGGCCGCCAGTGAAGTCGATTTACCGGTACCCGTCGCTCCGACAAAAATCACCAGGCCTCTTTTCACCATGGCCAGGTCTTCTACCACCCTGGGCAACTTCAGCTCTGCAATCTCGGGAATACGGCTTTCAATGCGACGAATAGCCATACCAACACAATCTTTCTGTACAAAGGCGCTGACACGAAAGCGGCCTATGCCTTCACGGTTTATGGCAAAGTTACATTCCTTGGTGTTATGGAAATCATCACGCTGTGCTGGCGTCATAATTGATAATGTCAGCTCTTTTGCCTGCTCTTCCGAAAGTACATTTTTGGCGACGGGCATGACCCGGCCATGCAGTTTCATGCTCGGCGCAATACCGGCTGAAATAAACAGGTCTGAGGCCTTTTTCTCTACCATCAGCGCCAGTAAACTCATGAAATCCATATCGCTATGCCTTTTTATAACTGGAAATTAAATAAACTGTTCTTTGTTCTGAGCCTTAGCCTGGGCATCCTGTCTAGAAATCAGGCCTTTCTGAAGCAGTTCTGTAAGACACTGGTCAAGTGTTTGCATACCATGCTGTTGACCGGTCTGAATGGCAGAATACATCTGGGCGATCTTGTCTTCCCTGATCAGATTTCTGATTGCCGGGGTACCAATCATGATCTCATGGGCTGCGACACGGCCGCCACCTGCCCGTTTCAACAGAGTCTGTGCAATTACCGCTCGAAGTGATTCAGACAGCATGGAACGCACCATGGACTTTTCTGCCGCCGGGAAGACATCCACAATACGGTCAATGGTCTTGGCAGCCGAACTGGTATGCAGGGTTCCAAATACCAGGTGGCCGGTTTCAGCCGCAGTCAAAGCCAGGCGAATGGTTTCAAGGTCACGCAGCTCGCCCACCAGAATCGTGTCAGGGTCCTCACGCAGGGCTGAACGCAGCGCTTCTGAAAATCCCAGGGTATCCCTGTGTACCTCGCGCTGGTTGACCAGACATTTCTTGCTCTGATGAACAAATTCGATCGGATCCTCAATGGTCAGAATATGGCCATAATCATTGTCATTCTTGTAATCAAGCATGGCCGCCAGCGTGGTTGACTTACCGGAACCGGTTGGTCCGGTTACCAGCACCAGCCCACGCGGGTTATTGGTTATGTCTTTGAAAATCGCTGGCGTATTGAGTTCTTCGAGTGTTAACACCTTGGAAGGAATGGTACGAAAAACAGCACCGGCTCCGCGGTCATGATTAAAGGCATTGACACGAAAACGCGCAAGACCGGGTATTTCAAAGGAAAAATCTGTTTCAAGAAATTCCTCAAAATCCTTGCGTTGCTTGTCGTTCATGATGTCGTAAACAAGTCCATGAACGATTTTGTGATCCAGTGCGGGAACATTAACCCGGCGAATATCGCCATCAACGCGAATCATCGGCGGCAGGCCCGCCGACAAATGTAAGTCTGAAGCGTTATGTTTGACGCTAAAAGCCAGTAATTCAGCAATATCCATGCGAGATCACCCTCTTGTTTCGATGTTAGTTGTTATGAGTCTGGTTTATAATTCAGCGGCAAGGCTGAATGATCCTTTAGCAATCCGGACAATTTTTCACTATATCAGGATTTGTTAGCGATAACATGACAAACGATAT